>Ga0196905_1000524_pt1 | contig 15244 bp, 13 predicted proteins | sample CB_VirMetaG_3_FD_169098 | JGI IMG/M metagenome (GOLD analysis project Ga0196905, IMG submission 169098) | Freshwater to marine saline gradient viral communities from Chesapeake Bay - CB_1508_1S Viral MetaG (v3) (version 3) | ecosystem: Environmental > Aquatic > Marine > Coastal | place: USA... | reverse complement strand
GGTTCAGGCTTGGCTCGAAGACACCAGCATGAGAATGATGAGAGCGTTTAACCAGTCCAACTTTGAGACTGAAGTTCATGAGATGTATGTGGACTTAGTTGTGTTTGGTACTGGCTGTATGTTTGTTGAGATGGAGGGCGACCAGTTACGCTTCAGCACCCGACATATCTCTGAGTTCTATGTGCAAGAGAACCAGTATGGCATTGTTGATACTGTGTTCCGTAAATACACCGCACCTGTTCGTCAGATAGTGCAACGCTTTGGCATTGATAATGTAAGCGCTCATATTCAGAAAAAGTTTCAGAAAAGACCTGACGAAGACATTGAAATTTTGCACGTTGTCTTACCGCGCATTGACCGCGACCCTAACAAGAAAGACAACAAGAATATGCCGTTTGCGTCCTTTTATATTGATGCTGAAACCTCAACCCTATTATCCGAAAGTGGCTTTGAGGAGTTACCATATATTGTTCCGCGCTTCTTGAAAGCAACAGGCGAGGTTATGGGCAGAAGCCCGGCGATGACAGCGTTACCAGATGTAAAGATGGTAAACCTGATGTCAAAGACTATTATTCAGGCGGCACAAAAACAAATTGACCCACCGTTACTTGTGCCTGATGACGGCTTTATTCTGCCAGTGCGTACACAGCCCGGCGGTCTAAACTTCTATCGGGCTGGGTCACGCGACACAATCACGCCATTAAACACTGGCGCTAACATTAACATTGGTTTGGCAATGGAAGACCAGCGGAGAATGGCTATCCGTTCTGCGTTCTATGTTGACCAGATTTTGTCAGGCAATGCGCCTAATATGACCGCTACCGAGGTTATTCAGCGGCAGGAAGAGCGCATGAGAGTCATTGGCCCTGTGCTGGGTCGCCTCATGAATGAGATGTTGCGTCCAATGATTGACCGTGTTTTTGGCCTAATGCTGAGGAATGAGATGTTATCTGTGCCACCAGAGATGCTTCAAGGCCGCGATGTTGATATTGAATATGTGTCACCATTGGCTAAGGCGCAGAAGTCCAGCAGCCTTAACAGCACAATGAGAGCATTAGAAATACTGTTGCCATTGGCACAGTCACTACCTGTTGGTGACCACATTGACCCAGATGGTCTAGTGCGTCATGTAACAGATTCCCTTGGTGTTCCTAAGACTACATTGCGTACCCAGCGTCAAGTTAATGAAACTCGTCAGCAAAGGGCGCAAGCTGAGCAAGAAATGATGGAGCGCCAGCAAACGCAGGAGGATGTCTATACTGCGGCTCAGGCAGCACAGGCAGCAAGAATGGTTGGACAATGATACCAGAGAAAGAAATCGAAAAGTTAAAACATCTATACAGACAAACCTTCGTTGAGTCGGACAACGGCGAGAGGGTTTTAGAAGACCTTGAGAAGCGCTGCAATATGCACAGCTCAAGTTATGTGGCTGGCGATGCCAACGCCACAGCGTTCGAGGAGGGTAAACGAGCAGTTATCCTTCATATTCACAATATGTTACAGGAGTAATTATGTCAGAAGAGAGTATCGAACAGGTAGCCCAATCTGCTACGCTGGAAACCCCAGCAGAAGTAGCGCAAGGTGGGTCTGGTAACGATTTTCTAGGAATGATACCGGAGGAGTTACGAGACCACCCAAGCCTTTCACCTATTAAGGATGTTGAAAATCTTGCTAGGTCATATGTTAATGCACAGAAGTTGATTGGCGCAGATAAGATTCCTATGCCAGTCAATCCATCAGATGAAGACCTTGACCGCATCTATAACAGATTAGGTCGCCCAGAAAGCCCAGATGGTTACCAGTTAGCTGCTGACGGCAACATTGTCACTGAAGACTTAGTAAAAGATTTTGCTGACTTTTCACACAAGTTGCGTTTAACGCCAGAGCAAGCTAGTGGCATTCTGGACTATTATAGGTCGTCTGTGGAACAAAGCGCGGCTGGCAGTGAGGAGAAAGCACAGGCTTACCGCCAAACTACTGAAGAGGCGTTGAAATCAGAATGGGGTAGGGCATATGACCAGAAACTTAATCAGGCTGTAAATGCAGCAAGAGAGTTTTCAAACCCAGAGATATTTGACCTTCAACTAACTGATGGCTCACGTCTTGGTGACAACCCTGAATTTATTAAAACATTTGCAAAAATCGCAGAGTTTAGGCAAACTGTCACCAGTGAAGACACAATTTCTGAGAATGCACAAGCAAATGTTATGACACCTAAACAGGCTCAGGCAGAGATTGATGCAATCATGAATAACAGGTCTCACGCTTATTGGGACAAAACAAACATTGTTGGGCGGCAACAAGCTATCCAGCGTGTTCAAGAGTTAATGGGTATGGTTCATGGAGAGGCTTGATTATATCCAGACCAGACTCGAATGTTTACGTTACGCGATTGAATTTGGAACAGCGCGTGATGTAGTGAATCCGGCTTTACTCGCAGATAAATACTACGAGTGGGTCATGCAGGGTAGCGATAAAGTTCGTCCTGTTGACAATCGGAAAGACGATAGCCCAAAGGCGGCTCAAAAGCCTAGAAGCGTCCGCAAGGGTAGCGCATCGCAAGTTGACAACGCAACGAGTGGCTAAAGGAGAACAATATGTCTGCTCAAATTACTACTGCGTTTGTCCAACAGTATTCTGCAAACGTGCAGATGCTCGCGCAACAGATGGGAAGCCGTCTGCGTGACACGGTGCGTATTGAGAATGTTATTGGCAAAAACGCATTCATCGACCAAGTTGGTCTGGCAACAGCCCAGCTACGGTCAAGTCGGCACGCCGACACCCCTCAGATGGATACTCCACATGCGAGACGCCGCCTGAGCTTAGCTTCATACGAATACGCTGACTTGATTGATAATCAGGACAAAGTTCGTATGTTGATTGACCCAACTTCATCTTACGCTATGGCTGCTGCGGCTGCTATGGGTCGTGCGATGGACGATGTTATCATTACTGCATTTGATGCTGCGGCTTCTACTGGTGAAACTGGCTCAACAAGCACAGTTTTCGACACCAATCAGGATGTTGCTGTATCAGTAGGTGGTGCTGACACCAACATGAACCTGACAAAGCTGCGTGAAGCAAAGAAGCTGCTTGACGAAGCTGATGTTGACCCATCCATTCCTCGTTACATCGTAATGGGGCCAAGCCAGATTCACGCTCTGCTTGCAGATACAAGCGTGACCTCAGCGGACTTCAACACCGTTAAGGCACTGGTACAGGGTGAAATCAACCAGTTCATGGGCTTCAACTTCATCATGTCCAACCGCTTGTCTGTAGACGCTAATAACGTCCGCACTTGCTTTGCTTGGGCTGAAGAAGGCATGGCTCTTGGTGTTGGTAAAGATGTTTCTGCTCGTATTGATGAGCGTGCCGACAAAGGTTACGCAACTCAGGTGTACTACAGCATGGACATCGGTGCTACTCGTATGCAAGAAAACATGGTTGTTCGCATCAAGTGTGATGAAGATGACCTAGATGGCGCAGAGTAGAGAAGGAGACTAGAGAATGACTACTAAAAATTCAGACTTAGTGGCAAATCTTGAGGCTCTTCCTCAGGTTGCTAACCCTGCAAGCGAACTGGGCGGCGTTGTACGCATCGCCCAGGGCAATGTTGCACTGGCGGCTGGTGACAGCACTGACGATGATATCGTTATGCTCGCACCAATCCCAACCAACGCAACTCTTGTTTCAGTCCGTGTTGGCTCAGATAACCTTGGCGGCACTTGCACATACAACGTAGGCTTCTACACAAATGAAGGCGTTGTTGTGGATGAAGACGCTTTGGCTACTGACGTTGCCGATGCTGCTGGCGTAGCGGAACTCCGTTACGAAGTGGCTGACCTCAACACGACTGGTCAACAGGTTTGGGAACTGGCTGGTCAGTCTTCAGACCCGAATGATGTTTACTACATCGCTGCTACCTTCAGTGCTACTGGTGGTTCTGCTGGTGATATGGCATTCATCATTGAGTATGTCGTAAACTAACATTGGAGGGGGCGGTTCGCCGCCCCTTTCTTTCCGTGAGGGTAGGAGGGCATGGAGTACAATAGTGATTTTAAGTGGGACTTAAAGGTTGGTCAGTTACACGAAGAGTGGCTGGGGGATTTACTTCAGTCAAAGACCATAGAGGTGAAACGAGATTTTATGGCTTCACGAACTGGGAGGGTGTTTGTGGAGTTTTTTTGTAGGAATAAACCGTCAGGGATAGCGACAACACAAGCAAAGTTCTGGGCGTTTATACTTGATGACGAAACTGTGGTATTATTACCTGTGAAGAAACTATTAGCTTTGGCATTCGAGGCAGAAGAAAAAGGCAACGTAGTTTACGGTGGTGATAGCAATCTAAGCGTAGGTGCTTTGATAGAGTTGGAAAGGCTAGTAACGTAATGGCATCTGTAGTTGATATATGTAATGAAGCGATGGACTTGCTGGGTGCGGCAACGATTACCGCTTTAACAGAGAACTCAAAAGAAGCAAGATTGTGTAATCGCCGCTTTGAAACCGTGCGCGATTCCGTACTTCGGGCGCATCCTTGGAACATTGCGGTGACGCGAAAAGAACTAGCCAAAGATTCCGAATCTCCTGCCTTTGGGTTTACCAACCAATTTACCTTACCGACAGACCCATACTGCTTGCGTGTGCTATCGCTGTTTACATCAAATGTTGATAGCGAGATTGCAGCGTATGACTCTCAGGCTATGTTTAAGATTGAGGGGCGTAAGGTTCTTACGGATGAAGGTACTTGCCGGATTGTTTATATTGGACGCATCACCGACACTGAACAATATGATTCGCTATTATCTTCCACGATTGCTACTAAGTTAGCGGCAGAAACGGCTTATGCAATTACAGGTAGTACCAGCGTATCACAGCAGATGTTTGCTGTTTATGAAGAGAGAATGCGTGAGGCTCGCTCTATGGATGCGGTCGAGGGTGTTCCTGACAAAATTGTTGCTGACGACTTTATTAACATAAGGTTCTAAGATGGCGCGAGTATCAACCATTGTAACCAACTTTAAGTCTGGTGAAATCTCTCCGCGCTTAGAGGGCCGGATTGACTTACAGAAATACAACGAGGCAGCTCAAACTCTGAGCAATATGCTTGTATTTCCGTCTGGCGGCGCAACACGCAGACCGGGGACTTACTTTGCTGGTAGAAGCAAAGATGGCGGTAAGGTGCGTTTGGTGAACTTTGAGTATTCAGACGAGCAAGCATATGTGCTTGAGTTTGGTGCGAACTATATCAGGTTCTTCAAAGACGGTGGCATACTGACAGAAGCCACAACTAACATTACTGGTGCGACATCAGCTAACCCTGTTGTGATTACGGCTAACGCTCACGGTTTGTCTAATGGCGACCGTGTATTTATTAGCGGTGTTGGTGGCATGACTGAGATAAACAATCTTGAGTTTACTGTTGCTGGCGCGACTACAAATACTTTTGAGTTATCTGGCGTTGATGGTTCTACTTACACAGCATACACATCAGGAGGCACAGTAGGCAAAATAGTCGAAGTAGCTACTTCTTACAGCGTGACAGATATATTTGAGATTAACTATGCTCAGTCTGCTGATGTGCTTTACTTGGCGCATAAAGACCACGCTCCTGCAAAACTGACAAGAACAACTGCTAGCAGTTTTACATTAGCCGATGTGGATTTTGTTGATGGCCCATATTTAGATGAAAACATCACAGATACTACGATGGAGTTATCATCATCAGCACCCGGCACTGGTGTGATTATGACATCAAGCACAGATTATTTTACTGCTAACCACATAGGCTTATTATTTCGTTTCAGAAAGCCAGTAGAAATTAATCATGAGATTTGGGCTGCTGGCGAAACTTACGCTGATAATGACTTGGTTTATTATGAAGATAATGTTTATAAGAATGTAACAGGCTCAACAACCACAACAGGAGGCACTCCACCAGTGCATCTTGAGGGTACTGAGTCTTATCACGATAGCTCAACAGGCTTTACTCAGTGGGAGTATCAACATAATGGAAGCGGTTATGTAAAAATAACAGGCGTCACATCTGGTTATATTGCTACGGTAGAAGTTATTGAGCGTGTTTCAGATAACCACGTTGCAGATTTAACCGCAACAATCACTGGCATAACAAAAGCTAATCCAGCGGTAGTAACTGCATCGTCTCATGGTTTTACTAATGGGCAAAAGATTATTATTCGCAATGTTGTTGGCATGACCGAGGTTAATAATTTAGTTTTTACGGTTGCTGGCGCAACTACAAATACATTCCAATTATCTGGAGTAGACTCTACTGGATACACAACATATTCTAGTGGTGGAAGCGCTGGTTTATCCGTTGGCGTAAAAACATGGTCTGAGGGCGCGTTTGGTTTAATAAACGGATACCCAAGGGCGGTAGGCTTTTATGAGCAAAGGCTATATTTTGCTGGCACAACAGGTCAGCCACAAACTATCTTTGGCTCTGTATCGGCAGACTTTGAAAATCACAAGCCCGGCACAGAAGATGATGCGGCAGTAAATGTAACGATTGCATCAGACCGAGTGAATGTTATCAAGCATCTTTTACCAGCACGTTTCTTGCAGATATTAACAACCAGCTCAGAGTTTACGTTGTCAGGTGGAGCAGGAACGCAGCCAGTTACCCCAACAAATGTCAACGTATTGCGCGAGACAACCTTTGGCTCATCCGAGGTAAGACCGCTTCGGGCTGGTAACTCTACTATCCTTATTCAGAAGGGGCAAGAAAAGGTCAAAGAGATTACTTTTGATTTGGACACAGACGGTTTGCTTGGCGTTGACCTGACTATCCTTGCTGACCACATTCCTCGTGGCGGTCTAACTGACATGGTTTGGCAGCAAGAGCCTGAGTTAATCCTTTGGTTTGTTCACACAGATGGACGGCTTATTGGCCTAACTTATGACCGGGCTAATGCTGCTATTGGCTGGCACACACATTCTTTGGGTGGCTCTGGCATTGTGGAAAGCATTACCGCTATTCCATCAGGCGCTGAAGACCAAGTATATGTAGCGGTTCAGCGTACTATTGATGGCGATACTGTGCGGCACATTGAATACTTAAAGCCACTACAATTTAATGCGGTTATTGAGAATGCGTTTTTTGTTGATTCTGGCCTAACTTATGATGGCTCTGCTACCAGCACGATTACTGGCCTGAACCACTTAGAGGGGGAAACAGTTTCCGTGTTGGCAGATGGCTCGGCGCACGCAGACAAGGTGGTATCGGGTGGTACAATTACGCTAGATAGAGACGCTGAGAAGGTGCATATCGGTTATGGGTATACATCAATACTTGAGACATTGCGACTAGAGGCTGGCGGTAATGATGGCGTATCGCAGGGCAAGATAAAGCGGATACACGGCGTAACTATTCGTTTCCTTGAGTCTGTTGGGGCAGAACTTGGCCCAGACCTTGATAACTTAGACCGCATTCCGTTCCGTGATTCAAGTATGCCCATGGATGAGGCCGTGCCAATTTTCACAGGCGATAAAGAAATATTCTTCCCATCAGGATATGACAATGATGCGCGGATTGTTGTGCGGCAAACACAGCCATTGCCGATGACAGTTACTGCTATTATGAGAAGGTCTAATACGTTTGATGCTTAATTTGGTTAAGTTTGACACCCAGCATATAATGGACATTGAGACAATGTTTGACTTTCCGTTGTCGGCTAGAAAGGCATTTGAGAATAAGTCTGATGTTGATGGTTACACATTAATGGATGGCGATGAGATTATTGTTTGCGGTGGTGTCCATATGATGTGGGACGGTGTTGGTGAAGGTTGGCTTGTTATGTCAAAGAATGCGTATGACAAACCTGTAACTGTTGCAAGATATACAGATAGGCTGTTTGATACTATAATGGACGATAATGCTATGTGGCGTGTTCAAGCAAGTGTGCATACAAATGACGCACAATCTGTTAGATTCGCTGAATGGCTAGGATTTGAGATAGAGGGTGTTATGAAAAAGTTTGGCCCTGACGGTACGAACTATTTTAGAATGGCGAGGGTGATGTAATGGACCCAGTAACCATCGCGGCTGGTGCATCAGCGGCTAGCGGATTCTTAGGATTTAAGGGCAACCAAGCCGCTGCAAAAGCTGCTCGTCAAACGGCTGAGTATAATGCTAAGGTTCGTGAGAACGAGGCTATTCTTGTTGCTCGCCAGAAAGTTGAGGAAGAGGCTAATCTTCGTAGGCAATCAAAGCGTTTAGTTTCCACCCAGCGTGTGGCTACTGCCGCATCAGGCATTGAAATGTCTGGTAGCCCATTACAAGCCTTGGCTGACACTTACTTTAATACTGAGATGGATGCGCTGAAAATACAGTATGCGGCTGACGTTGCTGCAACCGCAGCAGAGGCTGAAGCTACCCTAGCAAGGGCAGAAGGCAGAGCTAGAGCCGCTTCACTTAGAACCCAAGCCTATCAATCTTTGCTTTCTGGTGGCGAAAAAGCAGCCACACTAATGATGTAGGATAAATCATGCCAAAGATACCGTTATATAATCAAGGAATGGGGTCAGCAGTACAATTAGCGGCTGGCACATTATCACCGAGGGCAGATGTTGGTGCATTTACAGCGCCAGGTCGTGCTTTGGCTGGTCTAGCAGAACAAGCAGGGAATATTGCATTTCGTTTTGGTGAGGCAGAAAAGAAGGCTGAAGCTGACAGAGTTTATAACGAAAAGTTAATTGAATATGCTAATCGTGCGGATGAGTTTATAGCAAATCCCGGCGTTAGAACTATTGAAGGATTTAACTTTAGGGCTAGGGAGTTTCAGCAGGGACTCGACCAAGACATTGATGGCCTTGGCGGCTTAACACCATCTCAGCGTCAAAATATTAAGTTGCGTTTGAATGGTAAGATGCAACAGAGGTTTAGTATTGGTCGGACGGCTGTATGGACAAAGCAACAGGCTGAACGTACTGATATTACAAATCAGGCATTGGATATGTATATATCTGATTATGTTAAGACCGAAGACCCTGACATGAAACTTATCATGGAAAAGGAAGTCAAGGGATTGCTTGATTCAGCAAGAGAGCAGGGCTTGAATATAAAGTATGACGAAAACTCATTTGAGTTTGAGGTGTACAAAAAAGAAGCCTTGTTAATGACTGAAGATGAAACAATCGGCCTCGCTGAGTTAAAGGAAAAACAAAAAGACGCTAACACAACAAGTAATAGATATAAGGGGCTAAACGCATCACAGGGAATGCAGCTAGCTAACATATTTAACGAGCGCATAAACTTCCTTGAGAATGGAAGAATTGCTGAGTTAAATAGCGAGGCGGCAAATGCTGTTCTTCAGGCATCGCTAACAGGAGAGGTTGATAAAGCATCTACGCTGATAGCTGATGAACTTAGAGAATTAGGTCGGCCTGACGCAGCAGAGCAATTTGAATCTGACATGAATGTAGGCATTCAGGTACATGCACGATTTGAACCGTTAAAAATCACTGCCAATCAAAATGTTAATAAAGCGCTTAGACTGGCTAGGGAAGAACTTAATACAAACCCAACGACAGAAAGGGCGGCGGTTTATAAGAAACTTGTTGAGCGTGTAGATGCTATGCGTCAGGCTATTGCGGCTGACCCTGTTGCATATTTAGAGGCTGTAGAAAATAGAGAGTTGTCTATCCCTGAGCGCATTGAAAAACAAAAGCTGCTTGGCCTTGATGAAACCCAAATATCACCATTCTCAAAACAGGAATTTGCTAATGTTAAGGCACAGGCTGATGCCGCAGATGGCGCAGAAGCTGTGCAGATATACACACAATTCCTTGGACAATATGCAAACACACCATATGAAAACATGGCTTTGCGTTCAATGATGGCTAATGGAATGACATATGCTGAAAATATAGCGTTATTTTCTACTGACATTGCCGCAAGCGTAGACCTTGTTAATGCACAAAAGATTGACCAGAAAGCCTTAGACACGGCGATTTCATCCTTGGATTATGAAAAGTCAGAGATTTATGCTGCTGTCCAAGAGGAATTAGGCCCTTGGTCAAAGAGTGTTATTGGTGGCATTGCTGATGGTTACATATCAAGAACAGGCGGCTTTGGAAGAAGTGAAGCTGTTTTTGCAACACAGGAATCAATTTTCAAGTTGGCTCAGGTATATGTTAGCAGAGGGCAAGACCCTGAGACAGCAGCAAGGAATGCCGCGAATATCATAATAAATGCCTATGACTTCCAAGAAACTAGAAACGGCGGCGAGATACGAGTTCCTAAAATTTATGACTATAAATCTCCTGAGATAGTCAACTTCTTAGATGATAGACTTGATGACATAGAATATCTAAAAGGCACTGTTGTTACAGATGGCAAAGATGAGATTGAAGCAAACCAGTATATAAACGAAATCTCTACAATGGGTTATTGGGTAACTAATTCTAATGACACTGGCGTGTATCTTGTTGATAAACTTGGCCTAAAAGTAATGAAGCGTGTTCCTGTTGATGGCGTTATGACTGTTATGCCTATTGAAGTAATATACGGCGAAGTTGTGGATATGCTTTCATATGAGGGCGCTGGGCTTACTGAGAAAGAAAAGCAAAAGCAACAAGCATATGAGCTTTTGAAAATAACACCAGAAACATCTACTGGCTCTCAGGGATATGGTGAAGAGTAATGGTGAGTATTTATATTCCAGACCAAGTTGACGAGCCGGGTCTGAGAGAGAATTACTTTGACTACACCACTGCCGGAACTCTTGATGTTTTAGCCAAAACATTTGATGAGACTCTATATTATAATCCGATATCATCTTTAGGCCGAATGAATGAGTATTATTGGGCCAAAGACAGCGGTAAAAAACTAACGCAAGAAGAGTGGTCTAATAGCGAGTTTTATAGAGAAGGTATCGAAGTCGGAGAGGACGGCATTTATACTGGCGCGGCATCCTTGCTTGCTGAAAGGTTTGACGACAGGAAGTCAAGGCAAATTGTTCTAAATCGTTCTAAGGGTGGCTTTGCTCTTGGTGCGGCACAATTTGGCGTTGGTATTGTTGGCAGTATGTTAGACCCTATTAACATAGCCGCATCTTTTGTGCCTGTTGTTCGCGCTGGTCAGTTTGCAAAACTTAGCCAGACATATGGAAAAACTGGCGCTAGAATACTAACAGGCGCTGCTGAAGGTGCTGTCGGTGGATTGATTGTTGAGCCATTAGCCTTGACCGCTGCTGCCATTGAGCAAGATAAAGATTATACCCTATATGACTCATTCTTAAATGTGACTATTGGTGCAGCGCTAGGTACTGGGCTTCATGTCATTGGCGGCAAATGGTCTGACTTATTAGAACAAACACGACCAGATACCAGAGAAGTTTTAACAAGAACATCTGTTGCTCAACTTATGGATGACAGGCGAGTTGATGTAGAGCCAGTAGCGCAAGCAGACAGGACTCTGAGAACAGCAGGGTCAAAGCCACAACAGATAAAGCCTGACACAGTAGGGCAACCAATTCAAGGTAAGGGTAAGTCCTTGCAAGAGGTGCAAGGCGTTAATCTACCTAAGCAGTTAAAACCACTACAAGACAAGCCTAAAAGTCTTATAGACTTTATCAAGGAAAGGGGCGGTATTAATTCTGCTGATGAGCGTATAGCAGAAATTGCGGCTTTAATAGATAACACAGACCCCAGTTTAGTTGTTAAGGGTGGAAAAAGTTTAGATGAATTAGCGGCTGAAGCTCAAGATGCTGGGTACTTAGATGTGCCGGGCGATAGCTTCACAAATAAAGCGACAGCAAAGAATCTTACTGACGCTATTAAAGCTGATGCAGCATCTAATAAAAGAGTGTTTAGTAAACTTGATAAAAATGCGGTTAAGTTTTCCGAGGCTGAAGCCTTATATGAAGAGGCATTAAGTTATGGCATTGACCCGAAGGGCATGTCAGCCAAGCAGTTTGATGACGCATTAAACGCCGCGAGGCAGGATGCTAGAAGAAAACAAAACGCTGCTCGCACACCAGAGGATGACTTTGCTTCATTAGTAGAAAGGGACGGTTTGACTGAGGAAGAGTTTTATAGGTTCAGAGAAAGAAACTATGAGGCAATGAACGAGTCTGCTGTTACGGATGAGTACAAAGGTCGCGCTGGTGAGATGGAGAGAGATGTGGCTGCATTTGATGAAAGTGATGAGTTATCTGTGCTAACAAGAGAAAACCAAGATTTACAAGCAGACTTAGACCGCTTAGAAGCGGAGGGTCTTGTTCCTCAGGACTTGGCTGACGATATTAGAGCAGCAGATGACTTAATCAATAAGGCTGATAATTCATATGATGCCGCTACTCGCGCTGGCGCTGACTGCGTGCTGAGGAGTTTATAATGTCAATTAAGAAATGTATTAATGAAATACAACGTGCTGCAAAGCGCTCTGGCGTTGAACTGCTTGAGGATGAAATCTTAGACATTCTGGACATTCTTGAGCGTAGAGTAAAAAGACGCACGGCTGGCGGCACAAACAAATCTGAGTCTGAGCTTATTATTGAGGAAGCCGCTGAGATAACCAGACAGGCCAAAATCAATGCGGCTATTCAAAAGAGAAATAGACTTATTAATGCCAAGCGCTATGCCACTGTAAAACAAAGATTAAATGCAGAACCTAAGAACAGGGGCAAAATTCTTAGTGAGATTATGGTTGGCTCACTGCGCCATACTGAGGCTGGGCGGCTTAGTGTTGATGGTCGAGGCCACGCAATTATGACGGATAGTGTTGGCTTATTGCTAAATGAATTAGAAAAGCAAGACTTAACTAAACTGTTTGCTAGCGGTCAACTTGACGAGCTTATTTACAGAGAGTTATTTGATGGCCTTGGTACAAGCGGAAACAAAGAGGCGCAACAGATAGCTGCTGCTATCCAGAGGGTGCAGAAAAGTCTGCTGAGGCGCAAGAACAGGGCTGGCTCTAACATTAGAGAGTTGAGAAATTATGTTGTTCGCCAAAGTCACGACCCTATTCTGTTAAGGGATGCTGGGTTTGAGAAATGGAGAAACGACATCATGCCATTGCTTGACCTTGAAGCAACCTTCAAGAATGTTGAGCCGGGGCAGACCGATGAAGAATTTTTGCGAGCCGCATATGATGGCTTGGTTACTGGTATACATCAGAAGACTGAGGCCGTTTATGGGCAAGATGGCAAAGTTGACCCATTAACAGCTTTCAAAGGGCCTTCCAACCTAGCCAAAAAATTAAGCGCTGAGCGTGTGTTGCACTTTAAGGATGGCAAATCCTCACACCAATACTCGAAGAAATATTCTCGCATGAGATTATCAGAGGCTGTGTTGAATGGCATTACGCATGATGCACAATCTATTGCCCTAATGGAAACCTTTGGCACAAATCCTCGCGCTATGTTTGATAGACTTATGAAGGAAATCAGGGAGGAAGCGCCTGACGTAGCTTCACTTGACAGAATAAACAAGCGCAGATTGGAAAACCAATTTGCTGAACTTGATGGCACAACTAGAGCAAGGGGTGCCGGAAAGCCTATACTTATGGGCGTTGACTTTGCTGGTATTTCTGCTGCTTGGCGTATGATTCAGAATATGGCGAAACTTGGATTTGCCACAATCTCGTCAATATCTGATATTGCTACTAAAGCGTCATTTATTTCCCAGACAACAGGCCGTAGCATATTGAGTTCTTACGCAAGAGCATTCGGTGATATCTTTGCTGGCTTTAGTCAGAAAGAGCAGAGGGACTTAGCCTATCTATTGAATGTTGGCACTGAGAATTTTATTGGCGATGTTCATGCTAGATTTGGGGCAAATGATAGTGGGCCGGGCATGGTGGCAAAGGCGCACCAATTCTTTTTCAAGCTAAACGGTATGCAATGGTGGAACGATAGCCAAAAGACAGGCTTGGCTAGAATGATGGCTGCTGACTTAGCGATGAATAAAAACAAAGCATTCTCAGGATTGCATAAGGATGTGCAGAATAACTTATCATTGTATGGTATTGGTGAGGCTGAATGGGACTTGATGCGAACCGTTAATATGAAAGCTGCCGATGGTCGTGAGTATCTTGTTCCGGCGGCTGTAAATGATTTAACACCAGAGCAAATTGACCCGATTATAAGAGAAAAGACAGGTCGTGCTGAGGTGTCAGATTCTGCTCGTCAAGAGTTTATAGATGACTTGCGAACCAAAATAGCAACTTACTATACAGATGCTGCTGATACCGCTATTCCTACGCCCGGCGCAAGAGAACGTGCGATTATGAACCAAGGGACATCTAGGGGAACGGTTCTTGGTGAGGCTATCAGGGCGTTGATGCAGTTAAAGGGCTTCCCAATTACATATCTAACCAAAGGTATGACTAGGCAGTTCTATGGCGCTAGAGCCGGAGGCCGTTCTGGAGCATTAGCTATTATGCAAATGATTACAGGCACAACAATTATGGGCTATCTGGCAATGTCAATGAAAGACATCCTGAAGGGCAGAGAGCCAAGAGAAGTTTTTAGCAAAGACACTGTTCTTAAAACCGACACATTACAATCTGCATTTTTGCAGGGTGGCGGTGCTGGCATTCTGGGCGATTATATGTTTGGCGAGTTTAATCGTTATGGGCAATCATTTACGCAAACCCTTGCTGGGCCTACATTTGGAAGCATAGATGATGTATTCAAGATGTTTGCTAAGTTCAGAGATGGCGATGAGGTAGCTGCTGATGCGGTAAGGTTTGGTATAAGAAACACGCCTTATATCAATTTATTTTACACGAAAACAGCAATGGATTACTTAGTCTTATATGGGCTTACGGAGAAGATGAACCCCGGATATCTCAAGCGAATGGAAAAGCGGATAGCTAAAGAGCAAGGGCAAGAGTTTTACTTCCCACCGAGCAGATATGCTGTTCAATACTAGGAAGACTAGTAAAATAGGTTTATTTTAGGTATAAAGAAGTAGGAGCAAGATATGACAGTTAGTAGCACCAACACAAAGAACAGTTACTCAGGCAATGGTTCAACCACTGTCTTTGCATACACGTTCAAAATCTTTGATGACGATGACATCACGGTTATCCTCCGTACTGATGCTACTGGTGGTGAGACTGTCCAGACCAAGACAACAGACTATACTGTTTCTGGCGTAGGTAATGCTGGCGGTGGCAATATTACCTTTGGAACTGCCCCTGCATCTGGCATTACTGTTGTTCTTCTAAGAGAAACAGCACAGACACAGGCTACTGACTACACCCCTAACGACCCATTTC
>Ga0196905_1000523_pt1 | contig 15257 bp, 16 predicted proteins | sample CB_VirMetaG_3_FD_169098 | JGI IMG/M metagenome (GOLD analysis project Ga0196905, IMG submission 169098) | Freshwater to marine saline gradient viral communities from Chesapeake Bay - CB_1508_1S Viral MetaG (v3) (version 3) | ecosystem: Environmental > Aquatic > Marine > Coastal | place: USA... | reverse complement strand
GTAAAAGGTTCGTATATTTCAAAAGATTTAACCCTGTGTTTGTGTTCCTTCTGGAATAGCCGTTCCTTGTGGAAAATCCCAAAGAGGGATAACATTAGGAAGCCAGGCCCCATTATTAGGCGGTCCATCGGGAGGATTTTGACCATTCAATTGCCCATTGTCTACACCGCTATTTACAAATTCCACGGCTACATTAAGAGGGATAATTGCTCTATTTTGTAGATCTAAATATCTACCGGGTCTACGATTATCACCCCTTGTTCTACTTGCCAGATTTTGAACCATATTAATAAAACCAGTTCTTCCTATTATGTTGCCTTGTTCATCATAACTAATAAGAGGTTCTTCAAATGTTCGATCCCCAGGAAGGTTAGACAAATTACTCAAAATAAAAAGATTAATAAGCCCTGCTTGTTCTCTGTATTGTGCTAAACTAAATATACGATGAGTAAAACCCATAGCCCTCCATTCTTTAGGGACGAACATACGCTGTATAGTCCTGCTCAAGTTATCTATACCCGCACGTGTAATATTTCTTAAATTATCAACATTCCCCAATAATAGAGCGACTTGTGCCGTGACTTGTGCCATTTCATTACGATTATCTGCGTTGCCCTGTTCTACCGCTGCTTTAATGCTTTCAATCTTATCATCAACGGATAAACCTTGTGCGCCAAAATTAACCATTTTATTAATAGTTCTCTGCGGTCTTCCAAATGGGGGGTTTGATTTTAATTCTTCTTCAGTTTCTCCCGCTGCCATTCGTCTTGTTCTCTCTTCTAACCATCTTCTGTCGGTAGGGTCTCCAACTTGAACCTTAAATAATTTTTCAATTGTCTTATCACCGAGTTGGACCTTGACACCTGCTTGTTCTATATCTTGTGCTTGTAGCCTTTCAAAATTTAGAACTTCTCTGCCTCTAATTTGAGGCGAGATAAAATTGTTGCGAACTATTCTTCTATTACCCAAACCATCTCTTTCGTTTGATCTTAAATTCGAAACAGGTATATTAGGTTCTACAACGGTTCCAGATTTAAATGATGGGCGGTTTATTTCAAATGCTTTGCCTTGTTTTATTTTAGTAAAAGTAGTTTTCATGATTTGAGTGCCTCAAATCTTTCGATATATATACTGAAAGATTTTAATTCTTAAAATTTTTCGAATTATTTTTAAGAAAAAAAAAATATATCCTGATTGAACCTTTTGAAAGATTTATACGAACCTTTTACTGCGACGCAGAAAAGTTCAAGTTAATTAACAACAAATGGTCGTAGATAATGAACGACGATACGAGCGCTCCAATATTCATTATTAGTATTTACTCGCCTATCTTCATCATCAGTAAGCCAAAATCGTAAATTTGTTCTTGTTGATCCTGCCAATTCAGGAGCATTGATTTTTGCCGGATTAAATGGGCGTGATACAATCTGACTACCTGGTGCAACATCAATCAACACCTGTCCAATAGTTTGGTTATAGTTATTATTAAAACGGATACCCTTATTCGTCAAATCTGAATGTATAAGGAAGTAATTAACCTGATTAAAGGCAGCTACATTCGGAGCTAAAATAGGATTAGTGGGAACTGGGCTATATACCGCACTATCAAAACCTAAAATTACTCTCGGTGTGTCTGTCTGTGTAAAATCAATAGACACATTAGCATAATTAAATCTCATTTGTACTCGTTGTGTCGCCTCATCGGGGGATAGACTAATAAGAGGCTCAGGGTTTATTTTAGCTCCTGCTGCTTCCAATTCTCGGGCTATTGCTTCATTAATACCTGCTAAATCGTAAAGACCTTGTGGAATTGTTAAAACATAATTTTGAACTATATCTAAAGTGTCCGGTCCTGTTATATATAATTTATCGTTTTCTCCTGTAATAATATTAGGAACACTCCACCAAATAGTAGCCTCTTCAACTGATATATTTACATTTAAAGCGTCTTTCGGGACTTTTAAACCGTCTTGCAATTGAACTTCAAAATAACTACCATCAGGGCTAATATTAGTTGCTCCATTAATAGGGTCGCTACTTACAATCATAGAAATTTCTTCTGGAATAGTAAAACTCATGTCTGTTGAAATATTTAACCTTGTTAAATTTTTCGGTATATATACTGAAAGATTTTAATTCTTAAAATTTTTCGAATTATTCAAATGAACCATCGCTAAAATCTCCTTCTTCTTCTTTGTCTTCTTCGTCATATGCTTCTTCTTCTTCGTCTTCCGAGTACCTTGCAGTAAAAGGTTCGTATCGTTCATTCGTTATATTCATTAATTCAGTCATTATAAGGGCTTCTAAATCTTCTTCAAAATTACCGCCTTCTTGTAAATCTTCATATACGTCTCTGTCCTTTATTTTTCGTGCGGTAGTCTTTACAGTGTGTTTGGTTGTATCGATAATATTTGGTTGTTTGTGTCGTTTGACAATCTTATTTGCGTACTTACCACGTCCTCTTACCGCGTGTTGATTTGGTGGAAGACTTTTATTAAACTCTTGTATTTTCTGTTCAATGTTGTCTTCTTCTTGGACTGTATAAATTTCGTTGTCATCTTTACATTCTCCAACAAGTAGCCCTTCACGGACTAATTTTAGCCAGATCCGCCCCCCTACCTTAACAGGTCGTTGTGTTTTTGGATTAATAATAATTTCTCCTTTCTTATAGACTTTACTTTCTTGATTTGACGCCATTTGTATGCTTATATATATACTATATAAAATATTTTTTCAAAATTAAAATATTATAATGCTGTTAAAACAAAAAAATATATATCTTATATATATCCCGAAAATATACGAACCTTTTACTGCGACGCAGAAAAGTTCAAGTTAAATCTTTCATAATGCCAAAAAAACAATTACGATTACCAAATAAAATTATTCCTTTACCTAATCCTGATAAAGCATTCCACGAAAACTGGTATAAAGGACGTAATATGTTAAATTTTCCACACCCTTTTAGATGCGTGGCATTGGGTCCCCCGAACGTAGGTAAAACAACCATTGTTAAAAATTTACTACTGAGGGCAAATCCACCCTTTGAAGAAGTTGTAGTAATCCATTGTGATGGTGGATATACAAAAGAATATGATGATATAGGAGAAAATTTAGAAATGTTAAATGAAATACCCGCTCCTGAAGATTGGGAAGGATTGAAAAAAACTTTAGTAGTATTAGATGACCTTGAATTTAAGGGAATGAATAAACAACAAAAAAGATGTTTAGATAGGTTATTTGGTTATTGTAGTACACATAAAAATATATCTTGTATTCTTTGTAGCCAAGATCCTTTTAATGTCCCCCCTATTGTGCGTAGATGTTCTAATCTTTGGGTACTTTGGAGATGCAACGATTTAGATGCTATGAGCACGTGCGCAAGAAAAACAGGACTTAAATCAAACAATTTTAATTCTATTTTTAACCAATTAATGCTAGAACCAAGAGATAGTTTATGGTTAGATATGACCGCACATAGTCCGTACCCTATGAGAAAAAACGGATTTCAAATTATACATAAAGTACCGAAAAATTTGAGTGCCTCAAATGTTTCAGTTTCAAAAGATGATACCGAAAAATTTACCGCGTAGACCGAAAGATTTGAGGTACTCAAATATTTCAAAACTTTTCTGCGTCGCAGTAAAAGGTTCGGTTCAAGATACTTATGTCTCCATAAAGTAGTTATACGAATAATTCAATTTTAATAATTTTTTTTTATTATATATAGTATACAGAAATATTTAACAGCGTTAAATCTTTCAAAAGATTTGAAATGAATAGATTACAACAGTCAAGACGGCAAACATTCGGTTATGTATATTCGCCACAGGTTCAAAATAATGTAGTCAAGCAGACGAGATATAGGAATAACTATATTGTTATGGAACAATCCTTTGACGCTTCCTCACAATCAGGATACGATATGACGGGTGAAGGCTTTATGGATATTGTAAGAGGGATTATTAACAAAGGAAAACAAGCAGGAAGTTACCTATGGGAAAGCAGAGAGAACATTAAAAAGGGAGCTGAATTGGCTTCTGATCTGTATGGGTCTGATGTCGGTAAAGCAATCCAGAATGTTCTTCCATCCAGCGATGAAAACGCAAGGCCCGGATATCCTGGAGAACGTCACGCCATTCTTCAACTACCAAACGGTAAATATGGAGTGGCTAATTTTATGGGGCCAGGGACGCAAGTTATTAAGCGACTTAAACGAGGAGACCCTCCGCGAACTTTAAGCGATAAAACCGCTATGCGACACGATATTGATTATGCTATAGCCTCGGGAGCAAAAGATAAGGAAGAACAGATTAAACTTATTAGGGAAGCAGACCGTAGAATGGTTAAAAACCTTGACAGAATAGCTTCTAATAAAGGAGACGCTAAAAAGAATATTTTCCAGGGGCGAAGGCTTATACAGGGTAAGATGGCAGCGGAAGATGTAGGACTTATGGAAAAAGGAAGTTTTGGAGGCGATTTGGAAAAAATTAGCCAGTCTGATATGATAGTACTTAAAGCAAATCAAATGAGAATGGGGCAAGAAGGATACGGAAATTTGCCAGCTCAACAACTAAAACTTAAACTATTGAAAGCACACGGACGCACGAAAAAGAGCGGAGGCGGTCTACATCCTACTGGAGGCGGTCTACATCCTACTGGAGGCGGTCTACATCCTACTGGAGGCGGTCTAAAACTTTCTGGGGGTCGAATTTTAACAGAACCGCAAATGAAGAAGGTTCAAAAATGCGTAAAATGTCAACTAATGAAAGGATCAGGTATGACTGATATTCTTAAATCTGTTATTAAAGTTCTTGGACCAGTCGCTAAAGAAGTTGGACCTACAATATTAAAAGAAATTGTCATACCTTTTGCTATTAATAAGATTAAAGAAAAATTTGAAGGTCCAAAAGGAGATGGATTAAGATTAGCAGGACAACGTGGACCAACTGGTAAAGGTTTGAAACTATCCGGTGGGCGAATTAGTATGGGTAAATCCTACGGAACATCTAAAGGACATCCAATGAAGGGTGGTTTCTGGTTTCTTGCTCCCCTTATTGCTTTAGCGGCCGAGGCAGTATCAGGTATCACGGTAGCAAGTGTAGGTTCGGCTGTCGCAAGCGGGGCAGCTTCTGCAGCAGCTGGAGCGATCGCTAATAAGATTATAGGCAGTGGGAAAATGAAAGGTAAAGGCATTAAAGAAGTTGCTAAAAAGGTTGGTGAAGTATTGAGAATTAATAAAGATAGAATTATTAAAGTAGCAGAAAGTTCTAAAATATACCCTAAAGATTTGCCAAAAAATGTTTTAAACAAAGCTCAAGCCGTTTTGGATGTAATTAACGAAACTTCAGGCGGAAAGCCTCCGAAAGAAAAAGTTTTGGGTGTTGTTAAAATGCTAATCCCTCATGTTAAAGAAGCGTTTCACGCTAAAATGAAAGAGAAAATCGGAATGTCTGGTATGGGTATGATAGGTATGGGAAATTTTGACAATAAAGTTTTGGCAGTTGTTAAGAAAAATCTTTAAAAGATTTAACCCGAAAGATTTAAGGAACTTAAATATTTCAAAATATTTTGTTTATTAATTTTTAATAAAATTTTATTTATTTTTTTTTATTATATATAGTATACAGAAAGATTTAATCGAAAGATTTGAAAATATTTCAAAGATGGCTTCAATATTTGATCTTAAAACGAGCGTCGAGGAACTTAGTTCTGCGAACCAGGGTACAAGTCGTATGGAATATGACCAACATCCTCCAACCCGTGATGTGACTACTAATAATTTTCCTAACGGTGCTATTCATTTTCGGTTTCAAACCTCCGGTCAGAAGTGGTGGGTGCCGTCCCGCTCTTATCTTCGTGTCCGTTGCTTGCTAGCTAAACAAGATGGGACACAACTAACTCTGGATGATAATATTTCTCCTAATATGGGTCTCTGTGCTTCTCTTTTTCAGAGTGCTGAATTTAGAATTAATGACAAGACAGTGTCACGAATTAGTGATTTTATGCCTCAGGTAGATGCGATCGAGACACGACTTAGTAAATCTAAAGCACACCTCGAAGGTATTGGTGCGGCTACTAATCTATGGGATGTTGATTTTGCTAAACGTCAATCTGTTGTGACGGCTGATGGTGTTTATAACCCCGTTGTTGTATCTTCTCGAACTTCGCGAACACAGTTGGGTTTTGATGCTGCTACTAATACTGTGGCTATTGCGGCCGATACTGGCGTTCTTACTTTTGCCGCTAATGGTGGGACTGCTCTTCCTGTTCCTCTTCCGTTTGCTGCTGGTGATGAAATTGAAATTGAAGTAGGTGGTGCTGTTGGATCTGTGCGATATGTTGTATCTAATGTTATTAATGCTACCACTCTTCAGCTTAATAATCTTCAGACCATCGCAGTTGCTGCTGCTGGTCTTGTATTTACCCGTATTCGTAGCGTGTCTTCTAACGAAGCACGAGGCGTTAGTGAATTTGAATTGACTTGGACACCTCCTCTCAGTATCTTCAAGGTGGGACACGCACTTCCAAGTGGAAAGTATGAACTGGTATTGAACCCCCAGACAGCTTCAGTGTATCAGAAGTACGCTATTCAGTCCACAGGAGCGGATAAAGTTCCTAATACTGCTACTATCGGGGCACCTTCCGCTGGGAGCAATTATATCTTTAATGTTCAGGATATGTATTTCTACTGCAATACGGTAGAAGGACCACGAGCGGACGATATTACTTATCTTCTCGATTTGGAGCAAACTAACTGCCAAAGCGAACAATTTAGTGCCAATCAACAGAGTTTTCAACAACGTAATTTTGATGTTTCACCTTCTACTTACGCGCTGACTGTCGCTTATCAGGACGCACGTTCTGGAAGTGATACTCGTCATAGTTCTTCTATTTATAAAGTGTCTAACGTGGCTAATACTGCTAATGATGAGGAACTTAAGCTTAACCGCTTCTTTATCAACTATGCTGGACAGAACCTACCTGCCCCCGATGCTGATCCGAATTTTACAGCCTCACAGGATTATACCACTCAGAGGTATGTAGAAAGCCAGATTTATTCTGGTGCTATGTTTGATACCGGCGGTGGAGAAGATATTCAAACGTATCATGATAGGGGTAGTTATTATTATTTTGCGTGGCCTCGTGATGGTACTGACCGATCAACCCGTGTCAACGTTCATCAGTCTTTCCAAGGCGGGACAGATACTACTCATCTCCGTTTGCTTCTATTCTCACATTCTAAACAAGTTGCCCGTGTTAGGGTTCAAGACGGCCGTGTGACAGATGTGCAGTTGGAAGATGCCTGAGTTATATGAAAGATTTAACCCGAAAGATTTAAGGAACTTAAATATTTCAAAATATTTCAAAGAATTAAAATCTTTCAAAATAGTACACAGAAAGATTTAACAAATGGTTGAAACACACAAACAACAATTTAATGAAAGAATGGGGTTTAAAAAAAATCAATCTCATTCACTCGTAGAATTATCAATGATAACTAAAATTCCTTTTTTCATATTAGATCAAGTTTATTTAAGGGGTAAAGGTGCTTGGAAGACTAATATTAAAAGTGTTAGACAAAAAGGAACATTTATAAAAAATTTAGATCTACCAAGAAGTAAAAAATTAAGTGCGGAACAATGGGGAATAGCGCGAGTATATGCTTTTATTAATAAACTACAAAGACCATTAATATTAAATCACGATATAGACCTTGCTAAAAAAATACCAAATATAATTCGAAAGATTTAACAAGGTTAAATATTTCTAATAAATAAATCTTTCAGTATTAATATATAGAAAGATTTGAGTTGAACTTTTCTGCGTCGCAGTAAAAGGTTCGTATATTTCAAAATGTCAAAACCTAACAAACACCAAGTAGTTGATAGACTTTATAAAGAGAAACTAAAAGAGATTGAGAAATATTATACAGGTGATAAAACTACATACTTAAAAGAATTAGAGGGAGCAGGTAAAAAATTATTGGGGGTAAAATTCAAAGGAGTTTTTCCAAGTGATAAAATACCAAAATTAAATGACCTCAGTCCGTATTGTGTATTAAATTTAGATAGTAGTAAAGAACCTGGTTCTCATTGGGTTGCTCTTGCTAAAAATGGGGAAGTTAGTATCCTGTATGATAGTTTCGGACGGCATAATAACGAAATTATACCAGATTTAAAATTTAGTGGTAATGGTAGAATAGTAGATACAGACAGAGATGCGGAACAAAAGATACTTGAGACCAACTGCGGGGCGCGTTGTCTTGCTTGGTTATGTATAATGGATAAATACGGTGCTAATATCGCTAAGTTAATTTAACTCGAAAGATTTAACAAGGTTAAATATTTCAATCGTATTTTTTTTCAAAATATAATTCGAAAAATTTTAAGAATTAAAATCTTTCAGTATAATATAACATGAGTGATAAATTTTTAGGTTCAGGTCAAGGATCTATAAACTTATCTAATGGATCCGCTACTATTTATAGCGCTACTTTGGGAGCAGCTTCACTATCCACTTCCAAACCTATTAAAACAAACAGCGTTAAACAGTTAATAAGCACTAATTTAGATATTGCCGACGTTAATACCCTTCAAACGCAATTAAATGAGAAAACAGAATTAACCTTTGTTGAAGGTGATACCCATACAGCTCCAAGTTCTGGAAAGAATAAAATTTATTTCAAAACAGATGGTAATTTATACAAAAAAAACAATTTAGGAGAGGAAAGCACGTTGGCCGGCGGGAATGGTCTGGTGCCTATTCCTACTGAAACGATATCAAACATTACAGATATTGATTATAAATCTGATATAGAAAAAACAACATGGAGCGATACAAGCCTTAATAAGTATAATTATTACAATTATTACAGCAGTCCAAAAAAGCCTGCATTAAGGACGCCCTATGTCCCTTTGGATAACAGGGCATTCAATGTATCTAATGAAGGAGATCTGGACCAAGCAATTACAGACCAAAAGGACAACATTTTTATTACAACTGCTTTCAACATAACAAGCAGTAAAGTTATTGCTTTTCCGTGTAAAATATATGGGGACAGTTTGTCAAAACCCACTATTACAGGCGTCGGTATAACAACATCTTTGTTTAATGTTTCATCGGATAATGTGTTCTTTCAAAATTTAATTCTAACAAATGATAATACTTCAAGTAACACTAATTGTATATTTTTCGGGTTTAACAACGATGCTAAAAACAACTGTGTACACGACTGTGTTTTTAATACAAATGAATTTGCTATAACTTCAAGTCATTATCAAGTTCAAATCTATAACAATGTATTTCAATTCATTGGAACACCTGATAGTCACCGTTATATATTATTAAATCGTTGTATTGGCGAGGTTCTCATTTATAACAATGTGTTTCATTCTAACGGGATTTTTTCGACGGCTTGTCTTCTAATCAATTCATCTAATGGCAGCACTGATTTTGATGGCGGACATCTTGTTGTTTATAGCAATTCGTCTTCTTCGAGTTACATTCAGAGAATGGCAATTATGGAGACTGAGCCTGTTAATTTTAAACTATCGCTAATAGAAAATACAATAGAAACATACACGGATTTTTTCATCTTATATGGTGATACAATGTTTAACGGTTTTAATGAGATTATCGCGTATAAAAATACAGTTACTCTTTTACCTGAAAGCCCAGGATTTAAAGGTCTCATCGGCTGGGATACACCAGGAGCTGGAGGTGATATTATTTATTCGCCTGTTATTAGGGCAAGTCTGAACGTTTTACCCAATACTCTACGTTCTGATTATTCACCGTTGCCAAATTCTACAAATGACAATCCCATTGTGTGTTTTAAGAATACTAAATTTACTACTTCTCTACAAGTACTTATAAATCCGCTTTTGGTAGGTGAAAGTGTGTCAAGTGGAGACGTTTCTGGCCCTTCTTCATCTGTTGATAATGCTGTCGTTTTCTTTGATGGAGCTACTGGTAAAATATTAAAAGAACATGCGAATTTTAAATTTGTAACTGGTGCTACTTACGGTGACCAGCTTAAAGTGCCTGATATAGAAACTGATGACCATTTTTCAATTAATGACGAATTGGCAACTTTAGATACAAGAACACAGTACCAAACGGCTAACGATAATATTACAACTCTTATAGGTGAATTAGATGTAGCCAAAATCAAATCATATCAACATAATTGTGAATTACAGTTCGACGACACTGATGCCACATTGACTGCGGATGGGACAGTCACATTAGCAGCACCTGCTGTTATTTTGTCGGGGACTATCAATGTTGCTGGTCCGGCATTAACAAATCAGTTGACATTTACGCAAGATCAGAATTTGATTTCAAAAAAATATGTAGATGATGCTAATACTAATCAAAATACTGTTATATCAACTAATACGGCGGCTAATATAGGTTCTGTAACAGTTCATAGTGATGTTAGCAATGCTGGGTCAGGTGCTATTATTACAACAGCGGAAAGAACAGCAATCGGGAGTAATACAACCAAAACACAGAATATCATAGATTGGAATAATAATAATACTGTATTCAATGGCTCGCTTGAATGTGGCACCGTCTATCTTGATAATATAAGACCAATGGGGAATAATGGAGGTGAAATTTATGTCTATAAACAGAATGGGTCGCTGGGGCTTAAATTGGATACTGATGGTAATTTCTCTGTCCCATCTGGAAATGTTTCTGCCAATAGCGTCATAGTTAATGGGACTACTCCAATCACTAATGGAGGTTCTGGTTCTATTATAACAACAGCGGAAAGAACCGCCATAGGTTCAAATACAACTAAAACACAGAATATAACCGCTACGGCTGGTGTTACTACCTTTTCAGGGACTATAGGTTCTGATAATATCAAAGCCGCAAATGAAGTCGCCATCGGTACCAATGCTGGAGTTTCTCAAAACCAGTATAGCGTTGCAATCGGGAACCAAGCAGGGGGGGCACAAGGATTGTATAGCGTCGCAATCGGGAACCAATCAGGGGAGACGGGACAAAGCGAAAAATGTGTCGCTATAGGCTATTTAGCGGGTGGCGACACACAGACTAATTTTTGTGTTGCTATTGGAAACCAAGCAGGAGAGAGAGACCAAGGGTTACAAAGTGTAGCCATTGGTAACTCAGCAGGGAATAACGGACAAGAAACGAACTGCGTCGCAATTGGAAATAATGCTGGAAATTTATCACAAAAGTTAGATGCCATAGCAATTGGTAACGAGGCGGGATTAATTACACAAGGCCAAGACAGTATAGCAATTGGTCTCAAGGCTGGTAAAAATGGACAGGTGGCTAAAGGTATCGCGATAGGACGACAGGCGGGTGAAACTACACAGGGAAACCATGCCGTTGCTGTCGGCTGGAGTTCAGGAAACGACACTCAGGGGTCAGATGCTGTCGCTATCGGGACATTCGCTGGTTCCACGACACAACAAAGTGGAGCAATCGCGATTGGAGATAATGCCGGACGTACATCGCAAGGAACGAATGGTATCGCAATTGGCATCTACTCCGGAAACAACAATCAAGGAGCGAACAGTATCGCAATTGGAAAATTCGCAGGGCTAACAAATCAATCAGCCGGTAGTATAATCTTAAATGCGACTGGTTCTATCTTGGATGCTACGACCACTGGAACTTTTATTAAACCCGTGAGGAATGTTTCGACTGCATATCAATTATTTTATAATCCAACCACGGGGGAGATATCTTATAGTGCCTAAAATTGAAATATTTAAAAAAAAATGTGTGGTATATTATAAATGAGTGAAAGTTCAAAGTTAAACGAGCGGAGCAAGTCCTTTAATGTTGATGAAAATAACATCATTAAAACTATCGTAGAATTAATGAACAAAGTTGAAAATGTTCTTGATATGAGCGGAGCGGACAAAAAGGTTTATGTATTGAATGAGATAAAAAAAATACTTGGATATGACTTATATGAAAGATACAGTTACTTTATTGTGACATTTATTGATTTTGTTGTCGATGTTAGTAAAAATAAATCAGGCATCGAAATTAATAAAATCAAAAGAAAATTTAAATGTTGTTGTTAGTATACCGAATTATTGTGTAACAATCATTCAAGATGAATACTAAAGATATTGAATTAGATATAACGCCGCCATCGTCTCTGGATGACGAACAGCGAAAGGAACTTTTGTGGGAAAAACGAGAAGAAGATATTATAAACAAATGGTGTGACGATTGTCGATTAAGGAGCGATAAGCACGGGAAGAAAGCCAAGCAATACAAAATTAAATATGCTTGTGTTGGGATACCAAGTATTTTAATACCAATAATTCTGGGAGGGCTATCTCCTGTAATACCTTGTCATACGCTTGAATATAGTTTGTTTCTGATGTCTGCTGGTGTGTTCAGTGGTGTTAATATGTTTTTTAACTATGGAAAGAAACAGGGCGAACATAATACTTACTCTAACAAATTTTTTAAGTTATCTACGGAAGTAGAAATGGAATTATCAAAACCAAAGCGACACCGTATAGCATGTGATGTATACATGGAGAAAGTTAAGAACGAATATAATGCATTAGTATTAAGTTCACCAGATTTATAATTTACCATAATATATAATAACTAAAAAATGAGGGGCTATAATATCCTTCTTTTAAATATCCTTTGTGCCTTGCTCTAAATTTTTTTCTTCTTTCTTTATCACCGTGTATTAAATGTGGATATAAATTAAGTCCTGTTTTATCTTGGTAATTTTGATATTCTGAATGTCCGAAAGGTATACGGATAATTTTATTATCTGTTTTTCTTTGTAATAATGCGTTATACATTTTTCGAGCATACTTACTTTTTTCATAACCAAGTAATTTATGATCTGTTTTCTTATAATAAGGCATTTGAAATATACGAACCTTTTACTGCGACGCAGAAAAGTTCAAGTTAAATCTTTCGATTAATTAATTCTATATATATAGTATACAGAAAAATATGAATAGACTAAATAAAGAAAGAAAGCACTTATTACAAGGCGGAGGAAAAAAACCGCCTTTTCCTTATGATATAATAACAAAAGAAAAAAGGGATGATGCTTATGAGAAATTAAAAAATTATGACTGCCCTAATGAATTATCTTTATCTATAATAGGTAATAAGGCGAGTAATTATTATTTTCAACCTTATAGGGTAAAAACAAAAATCGGTAAATGGTCTCATTATTCTGCTTGGATGGATGATGAAAAGAGAAAGAAAATAATTGACGCGGGTAAAAGATTACGTAGGGGTAAAACAACTAGTCAAACCGAACAATATAAGACCGGTTTGAGCATGTCTATAGGAAGTATAAACCAGTTTAAACCGTATATTGCTGTTTGTGGTGTTTATAAAAAATTTAAACCTAAAAGGGTATTAGATACTTCTGCTGGGTGGGGTGATAGATTAATCGGTGCTATGACACAAAATATTGATTATATCGGTATAGATCAGAATAAAAGGTTAATTACACCTTATAAAAGAATGATAAAAGATTTTGAAGATAAATCAACCTCAGAAGTTCTTATGATATTTGAAAAGTCGCAAGATGTTGATTATTCTAAATTGCCTAAATATGATTTAATATTCACAAGTCCTCCTTATTTTGATTTGGAAAAATATGAAGGTATGGAAATATTTAAAAATAAAGAAGAATTTATTGAAAAATACTGGCGACCTACCATCGAGAAAGCATATAAGTATTTAGAAAAGGGTGGACATGTTGCTTTAAATATGCCTGAGGAAATGTATATCGCTCTTAAACCTATTATAGGAAGTGCTTCCAGTAAGATTAAAATGCCGATACAAAATAGATTTGGTTGGAAGGGCGATGCCCCTAAATTTGAATATATTTATGTATGGAATAAATAATAATTTTCTTACATTATTTTTCTTCTTGGGGATTTTTTTCTCTACGTTTAATGGGGATTGTTGTCATATCTTCCTTAACTTGTTTTCGTAGTGTATCACAAAGTTTTTTGGTATCAAGCAACGATGCACGTACTCGCTGTCCAGCCGCCTTAATCTTCTTTTCTTTAAATTTTTCATAATCATTCGTTAAAGCTGTAATTACGGCTTTAAGGTTTTCATAATTCTCATCGATAGTTTTCACACTGTCAGGCATATTAGATATATTATAGTAAAAATATTTTTTTTATATAAAATTATTTATTTTTATAAATTCTATATTTTTCACAATCAGATATTTTCAACAGATACATTTTGCTCCTGTAACCATCACCGCCAGAAACTTTGCGACAAGTACTGACAATATCCCTTAACTCTTCTGTTGGGAAACAATAACATTCATCTCTATCCTTATGAACCACAAAATATACAAAATAATCTGCTTTGGTTGATGTTATTCCAGACGGTTGGTTATTGTATTCACACTCTATCGCCATATTACCAGTTATCGAACTCTGTCTATCACTTTTCACTTCGATTGTCGATACTTTACCGTCTTTGGTAATCTCAATGTCATAGTCTTTAAAATAACCTTCCATTACTTTGTATTTATCATAATCAAAATACTTTAGGCTTTCAATTTCATATTTTTGCCCCTGCTTCAAGTTTCTCTTAAACTTGGTGTATGTCATTATTTTTTATATTATAGCGATATAAAAAAAAAATAAATAAATAAATATGTTTATGTTAATATACTGAAAATGTTTGAAATATTTGAGATACTCAAATCTTTCTGTATACTATATTTGGCGTGGGTAACAAGTTCATATAATATTATAACCTCAGTTAATCCTCAGTTTCCTAAACTGTTGAAACCTTGTCCGAGCATTGATACTAGACTTTTAGACACGGTGAACGAGATATCTATTAATTTTCCACGGGTCCAACTGGGCAAGAATAAGACCACCGGATATATTTGTAATCAGCCTGGGGATAATCTCGGATACACTTCTATTTTACAAGGTTCGGTAGATCAGAACACTAATATTTGGATAAGTAATAAATTATTAGATACCCCTAACACGCTTTATAATGTCGTTCTACATGAAGTACTCCACAGCATGGGATTAAACCATAGTGATAAACAAGGAATGATGAATTATAGCGTTAGGACAACTTGGTTTGGCAATGTGATTGACGACCCTCAAAAATTGTGGATTTCGAAAGATGACAGGCAAGGATTGAGATTTTTTCGTGAAACGTCTTGAAACACACGGGGCCCTAAATCATTCTTAATCTGTATAGTTTCCCTAAAGTATTGTCGGTGC
>Ga0196905_1000521_pt1 | contig 15283 bp, 19 predicted proteins | sample CB_VirMetaG_3_FD_169098 | JGI IMG/M metagenome (GOLD analysis project Ga0196905, IMG submission 169098) | Freshwater to marine saline gradient viral communities from Chesapeake Bay - CB_1508_1S Viral MetaG (v3) (version 3) | ecosystem: Environmental > Aquatic > Marine > Coastal | place: USA... | reverse complement strand
ATGTAATGATTATGTAAATATGCGAGAAATAGCTGAAGTATTTGCTGGTGCTTGTGTAGCATACGGCTTTACTCCTGAAACAGTAAAGAAGTATGTATATTCTGAAATGTTAGATGGGTCATTTAAAGGCGATGAAGTTTAAAGTTAAATAAATAAAGATATAGACCCGCCACGCCTCTCATTGAAGCGCACCAGGGCGGGTGCTTTGATTATTAGATAAGAAAGTTATGGGTTTCGGAGGCGCACACCCACCAGGAGTTAATAGTAAAGAAGAGTATGATAAGGTTAGAGGCTCTTCTATACACTTTCAAATGCTAGATGAAATCAGACAAAAAGATCTAGACTTTGACCTATTACATGAGATGGTTAAAGAGTTAGGCAATTGGAGAGCGTATGCACTATTTAAAAAGATCATATACGTACACAAATTAGATCTAAAGTGCATGGAATGGTTACCTGATGATCAAAGACATCTTTTCGGTTAATATGGATAAAGATAGATTCGAACCCTGGCGCTGGATAGGTGAAATCATACTAACTTTCATGGTTGTTATAGTAGCTCATCTACTATTACTTAAATACTTGTAGTGAAGCTGTTCTTTAATCTATTATCTCCATTAGTATTCTTAGGTCTCTCCCTGTTTGTAGCGTTAATACTACTCTTATTGATGCTTTTTAATTAAACTAATGGAGAAACTATATCTTTTTTGATAAAAAACTATAGTAATTTAACAAAAAGATAAGTGAATTAGTAACCTTTTAGTAAGTCCTACATATAGAAGAGGTTAGACGTAAACCGTTCAGAATAAAGAGGATAAGTAATATTTGACTTTACTTTACAGATAGGAATACAGAAAATAGATAGAAATAGTGTAAAATAGAGAGTATAGACCGAAAGTTCCCTAAAAGTATTTAGTCAAATTGTATGAACTTTCCTACTAAAAATCCACTAAAATCTGAAAAAAGTTTTATGTTGCTTTCCTCGTATGTGTTCTTATAATAGTGATAGTTGAGTTCGTCTGAGATATAGGGTGAGTTTGTCTCGTATATAAGGCGAGCAGCTCTAATAAAACAGTTGATCTTGACAAGACAGAAGCTATAATTAAAACGTATTATGACACAGAAGAGTACACAAACAGCAAATAGGTATATGGACAAGAACGATCACCGCGGATTCTGGTTTCGCGATAACGCCCGCGAGCGTCGTATGACTGTCGAGGTCACCCGTCGCGCAGATGGTTCTTATTACGTCCATGGAGCAAAGGCTCATTATACCGAAGGTGGTAATAGGCGGACTGTTACCGTTAACCCACGTGAGTTGAAGAAGGAGTTGCGCACTGCAGCACGTACACCCAACGCGTTCAAGACTCACTAAGACATAGCCATAACTAAAACAAGATCCCCTTCCGAAAGGTTGGGGATATTTTTGTGTCTTAAGTTGACTAATTTACTCATCATTATTAAGTTAATCATTTTACTCATCTTTACCCGGTATTGAGGGAGTAAAGTAAAGTAACTATCCGGAAAATTCAGTAGATCTATCCGGAAAAAGCAGCTAATATATTGTTATGAGATCGGGAATAGAAGAGCTTTGCGACATGAGGGTGAACATAAAGTCTTATTCAAAAGAGATGCAAAAGCTTATCCAACTAGAGTGGGTGGATTTGATATATCAGGGCATTGCTAAATGTAAGATAGAGAACTGGCAGTACATACCGTTTATCCAATATGAGGATGGTTCACAATATTTCGGTAAAGTAAAGTGAGCCGCATGGCGCAACCTCGAGCTTAACGCACCTGATATAAACTATATCGCGCTAAACCATTGTCGCTACAACGGATCTTTTTCGGAAAAAGTTGTTGCCGTATCTGCAGCTAGCCGCCATAATATGTGTATGTTAGATGAGATGAAGAAGCTGACTGAAGAAGAAGAAGCTAATATTCAGAAATTGTTAAAGTCATATGAAGACTATTATGGTGAATCTGCTAAAGTAGTCCATAAGGTAAAGTCATATGAAGACCATTATGGTAAGTCTGATGTAGTATATAAGACTGAAAGTGAAATGTATGAAGAATATTGTGATGAGGAAGGATTACTCTAATTAATACATTCATAAACATATTATTTGCGTTTGTATTTGGTATACTAGAAGGTCTATTAAGGAAATTAATAAAGAAATTGAAAGGATAATATGAAAGTTATTGCTAATGATAAACTAGAAGTTGGTATTAAGGTAGGAGTATTGCAGAATGGTAATATGATTGATAGTGGTAGGATTATCGAAATTGAAGATGGATTTGTTAGTATGGTAGATGGTGATGAAGGTTTCGGTTACGAGATGGATGCTGTTGAATTTGTTGAATTAGTATAAGATATGAAATTAGAATTGAATAAAGAAGTTCATTATTCAATACAAATTAATTAGAATTGAATAAAGAGTTGAATTAGTATAAGATATGAAATTAGAATTGAATAAAGAAGAAGCAGCTCTAGTAGAGCAATTAGTCGAAATGCATGTTGAGATGTTGGAAGATGATTCACATTCAGATGAGGATACTTTAGCTGATCTGAAAGAAGCGCGAGCACTTCATTACAAACTGCTCAAATTCTTCCGTTCTTAACACGAGTAAAGTAAAGTAGATATCCGGAAACAACAGTTGCCGAATTTGCGGATAGAGCCGATAATAGATATAGAAAGTAAGAGATATGGTTACGATCAACACACAAACGATAGAGATGACTATCGAGAATCATAAGCAAGCTGCTGAAGATGGTAATATGGATGCTATTGCAGAACTAGATGCTAATATGGATGAGATCAGAAAGCTACTGAATAAGATTCACTACATGAGTGATGTTAAGGCTAGTGCTGCTAGCGAATTGATTATTGAAGCGGTAGAGGATATTTACAGTTACATTAGAAAGGAATGGTAATATGAGTGTAGAATATATTGATAAGATCAAGACGGCTGTTGTGTTTGGTAAGACTAAAATGGAATATCACGTCCCTAAAGTTAGTTACGATATTGATGATGTGTTGTATGAGATGGAAGAGACTGGTATGATTCCTATTATGAAAGGCTCTTACAATATTGTGAATGAGATTAGAGGTTATTTTGGTGATGAGAAATTTATGGAGTTCTTAAAGTATAGCATGCGGATTTGGGGTGTTGAACTTAGTTCTCTGGAAGACGTTGATACTGAAGAAGTTAGCGCATAACCAGTTAATTTAAGCGATATAATTTATATTGGGGCGCTAAACCATTGTAGCTACAAGGGATCTTTTTCCGAAAAAACTGTTGCCGTATCTGCAGCTAGCCGCCATAATAATAGAGTAAGTGAGAGATATAGATATGATAATGAAGATTGAATATACCAAGAAGGAGCGTGCTAACTTGAACGCTAAGCATCAATGGGGTCAGAAGATGAGCTTTTTGAAAGCCATTCATCGTGAACTTCAACCTAAGAAAGATCTGATGGAAGAAGCCAGAAAATTTATTGGCATAGCGAATTGATATCCGATATACTATTAACAATAAGATTAACCTTAACTAGAAAGAATATATAGAAATGAAAGCACCTAAATTAACTTGTGTCATCAGTGGTCAGAGCCGTGTTACCAGTGAAAACTATCTTCGATCAAAAGCTGATCGATTGGGTAAGAGTGTAGATTGGTTGTTGAATAATTACGTTAGTAAGAACGTTTGCAGTAAGCTTCGTAAGGGTGTAGCTGTTAGCACTATTACTGATACTGTCTTTAGTGATGTTCAATTGGCTGATCTGGTTCGTAATAATAGTAAGTGCCGTGAAGAGTTCACCTTTGTTGATGGTGTGTATACTCCTGCTAAGGGCGCTGTGAAAGCTCCTAAAGCAGTCAAAGCACCTAAGGTGGTTGCTGTTAAGAAAGAGACTACTCTTGAAGAGGCTGTTACTAAAGCCGTTAAGAATGTACATAACGAGTACGATGCTGAATTAGCCGCTAATGACGTTCCTACCGCTAAGTACGAATGGGATAGTGATAAGAACACTACCGTACTTAAAACCAGTAGTGAAGTACTGGATGAGATGGTTACTAATAAGAATCCATTCTAATATATAGAGAGTATGAGAGCGCTACACTAGAGCGATCTAGATAGTAGCGCTCTCGATATCTAGAGGACTTAAGTACGAGAATCTGCTATATATAGAGAAAGGGAAAACGGGGTTCAAAATCCCATGGGAAAAATTTTTTTGCAAAATTTTGATTGATTTTAGTATAAGGAAATTATAAAATAGAAAGATAGAAAAAAGATATGATTAGAGAAAATATTATGAATTATGATTATAGGCTTCGTTCTGATTATGTTGAGCGTGAAGCATGTAGGGTATTTGATTTAACGCTTAATGAGCAAAATAGAGGTAGAGATGCCAAGGGTCATGGAGATGCGGTAGACTCTGACGGGAATGAAGTTGAGGTTAAATCTATATGTCCAGGATCAACATCTAAATATTGGTGTATATCGCATATAAGAAAAAGCTATGACACCGGTGTCGAGCGTATTATATGTAGATTAGAGACAGATGATAATGTATATTGGTTTGATATTTTTAAGGATACAAACCCTGAAGCGTATGATTATATTGTTGCAGGTGTGAGAGATCATGCAACATTTTATGCTAATTTAGAGACTATAGGTAATATAGAAGAACAATCTTACTCAAGTAGGAGTATATATAGAAGAACAGAACTTTTACTTGAGTGTTTGGTGTGTGTAGAAAAAAAATAGATAAATAACATTATGAGCAAACGACAAACAGTAAGAGAAACAACTAAGAACGGTATTAAGACCCGAGTAACAGTCACAGTAACTAAGAAGCGAACCGGAAAGAAGAGGAAGTAATATGGATATACCAGAGATCGACTTATTTGAGATTATTAAGAGTGTCTCTGGTATCCTGTTATCTGTATGTTTCGCAGTAGCGTATTTTCCACAGATTATCAGGATGATCAGGAATAAGAGCTCGAAAGACGTATCTTTAGGTATGCTGATCCTCAACCTCATTGGTTATTCATCAGGATTAGTCTATATAACGAGTAATGACATTGCTCGATTCTGGGTAGTAGTAAACTATACTAGTGGTATTTGTATGACTATTCTGACCGTATTTTTCTGGAAGTACTATATTAGGAAGGAGATTGAGCGGTAATATATGGCGAGGTTGTATATTAGGTGTCGGGGCCGCCGGGTGAGAATCAGGTGCGTGCCGGTTAGGAGGAATAAGAATGAAAGAGAAAGTGAAGAAGGTACGTTATTTAGTACCATGGAATACAGGTATAAGGTTGCATAAGCCTAAGAAGGGTAAGGGATCTTATAATAGAAATAACTTCAAGTCGGGTAAGTCGCCCGACTTTTTTTGTGGAGTTTTTCAGTTTATGTGTTATAAATAATAGGGTATGAAGAAAACATTGTTAACTATCTGTGCATTGTTTGTTAGTATTAGCATTCAGGCACAGACTAATGAAGTAAAGAAAACTATTATTAAGCCTAGTTTCTCAGTTGAAGCAGGATACACTGATACTATTATTAGTAAGGGTGTTGACTACACCGGAGAAGCTGCAAGGTATATTGGACTATCATTGCATTCTCCAGCAGAGAATAACTTCATTCCAGTGGATTTGTATGGTAATGGAATGGTTATCGCTGAAAACACTGATTCCTTCTGGAGTGTAGGTGCAGGTAAGTCTCTATCTCTTGGTGGGTCTGATAAGTTTGCTCTACGTTTGGATGGTGTATATACCACTCGTAGGACTGATTTGAACGTGCCTCGCAATAATGAAATTGCTGGTACTGTTGGTCTAGTTACACCATGGGTAACACCATTCGTTGGTTATACTCATGATTGGAGACTAGAGCAGAGCGGTCTTACATTCGGTCTAACTAAGTCGTATTCCATTGAGCTTAAGGGAGACGAGTGGTTTAAGTTCACTCCTAAGGTAGCCTATCATGTCTTTGAAGACTATGAGGCTGCTGAGGTCGGCGCAAGGCTTGCATTGACTAAATGGCAGTTATCACCATTTGTTAGTGTGAACTATGTTGATAATAGCTTCGACACACAGAACTTCAATTTTGCTACAGCAGAAGTTGACGGTGATGTTATCTGGTCAGGTGGTTTATCAATTAACTTCTAAGTCTAAATAAACACAAATAAAACAGAAGAGCGGTGTAATAGCCGCTCTTTTTTATTGCATGAGTATGCATTTGTTCTATAATATATGTTATATGAAATGCTCATGTGGAAACGATATTGAAACTGCTCGGGTTGAATTTGGTCTCAAGTCCTGTAAAGCCTGTGCTTTTCGGCGACCTGATGTAAATAGATATAAAGGTACTATGAACTGGTCGCATAAGACTGCTCCTGTTATACAGATTATGTCATCTGAGTGTTGGTCTGAGCAGAAGAAGTATTATCAGCCTAATGGAGCTCGTAGTGCAGTTAAGAACTTTAGTAAACACATTTGTGCATAAGGATAAATATGAATATGAATATCAGTGAATTCGAACGTACTAAACCTACATTAACTCTTCAAGCTATTAATAGTGCTATTAATAAGTATCAGACTCTAGTAGAGAAGTATCAATTCGGTGGTCAGCAATTGATCATGGAAAGTGCTGACGCTGTAACTGTATCTTGTTATAGAGAGATTTTAGCTGATCTTAATAATATTAAGGCTCACTTCTTATCTGGACGTTAAGAATATCCTTGTACTATTTTAAATGGATTTCCTGGAGAGCCGTCTTCTAATGCACTTTCTAGGTCCTGTGCAATATTGTCCCACGTAATGTTCTTAACACCAGTGACATCTGTATAAGTAAAAGCTATTTTATAATTTCCAGATTCATCTTTGAAATATGAAGGTGGGGTACCATCAGAGAAATCATCGTAAAAATCTTTATTAAATACCGCTGAAGCAACTATTTGTTCACCTGATCCGTATGCTCCAGTTGCTGAACCATTGTTAGTACAGTAGAATACTTCAAATGTATCTCCCGTGTATGTCACATCTACACCAGTACCAGTTACTGTAATACTAGGTTGACCAGAAGTTAATGTATCAAAATCATATACAAAATTCAAGGTATATGTAGTAGTAGTTGGTAATACAGGGATTGTAGGCTGTACTGGGTCTGTAGGAGGGGTCTCTGTCTCTGGTGGTCTTTGTGTATATATGGTAGGTGGAGTATAGCAATATATTCCACGCTCAGGCTCAGGAGTAGGTGTAGGAGATGGGTCCTGTACTGCAGATTTACAAATCTTAGTTGTATAACAACATGTACATCTTTCGATTGTAGATGTTATTGGTTTTCTTGTCTTAATTTCTTCAGGTACCTGAGGTATAGGTCTTACATAATCTTTTGTACCTATGCAAATAACAACTTCTCCCTCTACGACTGTTATGACTTCTGGTACTTCGATAAATCTAACATACCTCTGACCATCGATAAATTGTATGATACATGAGTTAGCAGGTGCGGTATAAGTATCCCCTTTCTTCAATTTAATTATAGGTGGTGTTGCATCTGGAGATAATGGTGATGTGAATACGATCTCTCTCAACTTATCATAGAAAGGAACGATCTTAGGAACTTCTTTCTCGAACTCATCTCTAATCTCTTCTAAGAACGCTAGATCTTCTATACCTAAGTTCTTGATTTCAATATCAAATAAGTTAGTATTCTTCTCAGGTAAATTAAATTTGAATACTCTATCAATAGTATCTGTATAAACTCTCTGACCAATAGGTAAAGCCCAAACTGTATCTCTATTAAGACCATGATAGTTTATATGAGTTTTAATCTCATAGTAATCAATAGGTCTATCGTACATCTTAAATCCTTTTATCCTAACGTCTTTAAGGAAGTATTTACCCTTTTGTAGTAATCTATTAGCTAATGTTAGATTATAAGGTGTGCTTAAAGCTCCTAAGAATATTCCAGAGCCTAGAGGGTTATCTAGAGCAAACTTACCAGGAGCAAAGTTAACTCTTTGATATTTGTATCCATTAACATAAAGCTCCATGTATCCGAGCTTCATGCTAACATTAATAGCAAAGTGATTATATCCGTTAACTAACTGAGAGATATCATAATCGATAACTGTATTTTGTTTCTTATATGCTCCGGTCGGAGTGAAGATTGGTTTAGTCTTAAGTCTTACTTTGAATCTATTCTTAGCTGCACCAGTCTTCTTTAAGAAATAATAACCAGTAACTGATTTAGTTAGCTTTAAGTTATTAAGTAACTTTGAACCTAAGCTCTTAGTTGTAATTAAATTAAAGTCAAAGTCTAGCTTATGTAATAGAGTTCTATCAGATAAGTTTTCTATAATCAGAATATAACGCTTATATACCTTACCCTCAAAATCATAAATTAAATCAATATACTTTTTAGATGTAGCATTTAAGAATGTTAGTTCTTTGTATGTGATTAACTCTCTAGTATTTTTTAACTTAGCAATTTTGTTTGTATCATATAATGTTATAACTTTATCTTCGTCATCTACTATAACATTAGTAACAATAGAATTAACAGTACCGCCAGATATTTCTACAGTGTTAGTTGTAGATCTATTTTTGTAAATATAGTTCCAAGAGATAGATTGTTCATCTGGTTGTTTTTGTTTAATAACGAATTTATTTTCGTTACTATCTAAACCTAGTTCATTACCAGTTTCAATCTCACTATCTGCTTCTAGGTATGAAACTCCCCCAGCGTTACTTACATGTAATTTAGTCTTTTTACCATATGTAGCTGCGCTAGTTGGTCTTTGGAATGTTGTTGCATTTGTGTAAATGTCATATGAGAAGTAATTTACTTTAGAAGCTGAATATGGATTGAACGCTATATAAAGTTTATTCTCAGTTATATCAATATCATCAACAACTAAACCAGATACTCCAGATAAGTCTGTTAGCTTACTTACTAAGTTAGGATTACTATTATAGATATAAACTACATTATTTTCTCCTAAGATATAAAACTCACTAAAGATATCTTTTCGAGCTACCCCCTTAATATTAACTGGAACGCCTTCTTCGAGAATTTCTATCTCATCATAGACTTCAAAGTCATTATTAAGAAGCATTAATTTATTACCACTAGGTAAGTATATATTAGGTGTAACTAGCTCAGTATTAAATATACCAAATCCTTCTTCAAAGTAATTACCTAGGATCTTATATCCTAAAGGTAAGCTATAATCTTGCGCACTAAGCCAGAAACTAAAACTAAAGTCGCCTTTCTTACTTGTAACGAACTTACCGAACCTATCTCCGTTAAAATCTATTTCAATATCGTTTTTGACTTGATTGGTTGTTTCTATTGCTCCTTTGTTATTGAGTATTTGAATATTAGAAGACAATAAATATTTCTCCATTGAGATCAAATGCTGAGCATAATCCTTCTCACCTACGTGATAGTATGCATAGTCATTATTAGGTTCAAAGCTTAACTTTGAGCTAACATCAAATACATATGTAGAGCTTAATCCTGTTGCGGTAACAGTGTCATAGAAAGCTGTTCCAGATAAGGCTTTTGAAAAGTCTATAAAGTCTGGATTATAATATCTATCTATCCAGAGCTTACCACCATCTTCATTACCAGACAACCAGGAGCATAAGTATGTAGCATTTGTATCATCAGTATATGAATTATCTTTTATATCCATTCTTCTCTTGAAGACTTTATCAGCAAGTAATGGATTATTACCAGGTGTAGCACCTATATAATCAATTTTAGAATCATTTATATTGAGCTTAGTATACGGGGACATACTTGATGGTGTAGTAAAGTATGTCATTCTTGACGGTGGGAAATGAATGTCCTTTGTACCAATATTATAGCTCAAATAAATCTTATCAAATCCGGTTTCGTTATTATAACCAGGAAAGACCTTTTCATACTGTCTATTAATATTCTCTGGTTGAGAGTTAAAATGATTACTAGGAACAAAATACTCTTCTAATGTAGCTTGATTCTTAAGAGGTATAATATTACCTTCGATAGTATTATCATTTGTATTTAAAGTGTAGTTATTACTATAAAGTAAGAAGTTAGTACTTACAGAACTAATAGTAGTATTGAGATTTAAGTTTACATCATCTTTATTAAAACTAGATAAGTAAAAGCTAAATGAATTATTAACAGCTTTTTTGAGAGCAGTAATAGTATTTCTATTAATTTCAAATACAGAAGATAAACTATTACCGGCACTACTACATGCAGTTAGTTCAAAGTTACTGGTAAATATTAATTGGAACTTTTTAGTATTATCGTCAAGATTAACTAGAGGGAACAATTTAAGTTTGTTTTCTTCAACGTTAAATCTAAATAGGTGAGCACTTGCAGATGGAGTTTCAGCTGATAGATAAATAGAACCAGTAGAGCAGTAAGCGTAGTAAGTAGTATCATTATACTCTTTGGTTATATAAAGTAGCTCGTTGGTACTTAAATTTAATGTAAAGAAATATTTTGAGCTTAATGCATTAAAATTGGTATCATGATCTAACGCTGTAGATGTGCTCGATGGGTCATCTGCTTTCACATAATTACTACCGTACTTTATATAAGTAGTAAACTTACTGTCCGCATCGAATGTATAAGGTACATCTAATTCGACTACAGAGCTAAGAGCTTTGAGGTCAGATAAGAAGTAGGATGTTCCGTAGCTAGATTTTCTATCTCTAAGACCCTCTGTTAGGTTATAGGTTTGAAGACGTAATCCGAAATCAAAATTCTCCGCAAAGCCTTTGTATTTGAGTTTACTGTCAGCTGTGTGCTTTAGTTTTAAAGGCTTTACCGTTTTGTTATCGAGTACGTGTACTTTCATTATACTAGATTATAGTGCCGTTAATATTTCCTTTTGTCATTCTTGATGATCTATTTGTGACAAAAGTAACTTTATCCCCTGCTACTACTCTAACCAAAGCTGCTACACCTGCATGTTGATCATAACCGCGACTTGATGTACCAGCTGGTAAATTAATCTCTTGAACAACAGTATCGTTCTTCATGATTTTAAGAGTATCTCCAGTAGAAGTAGTTCTGAAAGTTAAGCTACCAATAAGATATAAGTTATACGATCCTTTCGCGATATACTGGAATCCATCTGTTCCAGTTCCAAGATATACACTACCATTCCCGGAACTAGCTTCAGTAAGACCAGTGCCTTTGAAATCTAATGTACTAAAGGAGATTGTTTTACTTGGACTAGGATTACCTACACTATTTCTTGTAACGGCAAAACCTACAGTTGTGCTTGTATATGTTTCTAAAGTAACATCAGATAGTTCGTTAATAGAAGCTCTGAATTTAGCAAAGTCACTTGCGAGTGCGTTGATATAATCTCTTAAACCATTAATATCATCATTAACACCGCTTATACCTGTTAATATAGAAGTGTTGGTAGTTACATCTGCACTAAGAGCAGATATATCTGCTGTCTGTAAAAAGTCTCCACCAGAAATTTTATCATAGAACGTAATATTATCTGTACCAATGATAAAGTCTTTGAAGTCAATAAGCTTTGTGCCATCAGTAGTTTCGAGTAATACGAAGTCACCGATTTTGATCTCTTTAGCTATATCTAAATCTTCTATATTAATAATTTCGTCTTCCAAAGCCATATAATTATTTATCCTTACATCAATAGTTTATATACGCTGTTAATGTGGCGCAGTCACAAAGTTCTACATTACAACCAGATAAATCATACAAATCTATAAAAAAGTAGTTAGCGGATATAGGTTGTAACGCGCTTGAAAAGTAATTCTTAAAATATGCATCATTATGAGATGAAGTAAATGCTCCTAATGTATCTACTAATGGTACATTAAAGCTCTTAACTTGTACTTCCTCATTCGCATGCCATACTAACTGACCAGATACATGAAAGAATGTTGTATTAGGTATTGCTGGTACATATACCTCTGTCTCGTCGTTATATTCTAACTCTGTTGTTACTGTAGGTACTCTTGTTCTATATTTTACAGAGATTCTTTCACATTCACTCCCGGTTCTATAAACTAAGCCTTTAAGGTTAGATCTACTAGCATTTGTAATTACAGTATCAGCATGAAATGATATAAGCGCAGAAAACGATGATACTTCAGTAGCACTACTACCATAATAAATAGATTTGCAACCGCCCAGCTCTTCTAAGTTAATAGTATTAACCCCTGTAATATTTGGATCATCAGCGTTGAATGTTAATATTAAATTATTATCGTTTAAGTCTGTCCCTATATACTCGCTTTTGATTAAATTAATATCAGTATAATCGTCTAAGTTAGTAGAATTAACATAGAATGTTAATGTGTGAGTATCTACGAATCCATCATCTCTTAATAGATTAAAAACTATATCCTTATCACAAATCCCTTGTACCTCACTTTCAACTATCTCTTCGAACGTAGTTGCTGAGATGGTCGATAAATTAGAAGCAGTTAAGTTTCTAGTAAACACTCTCTGTGCCCTGTCTGGAAACTCAGCTATAACTTTATTAACTGTAGAGTATGACTGGTCTATACCACTCAAGCTAAATACAACATTATTCGAGCCTGATATAGATATAGTTTGAGCTGAAACTGATCCAGCATCTGAAGCAGTTTGTGTTGTTGTTAATGTATAGTTATATTGTTTCATTTTTAACAGCAACATGTGCCACATGTGCCACATGTAGTTGGAGTACTAGTTGTTACTTGAGTCCCGGGTGTTGAGTATATGTAGTTATCTGTTCCGGAATAATCTGTTTGATATAAACAATCTTGAATAGCGTTAGAACTAACTGTAGTATTATATCTTCTATCTGTTGTAGGTACTGGGGTTGAAGATGTTACAAAAGTGGTATCTACTGATCCATCGGTTAACCCTTCTACTTTAAATTTATTAAGCTCGAAATTCGCAACTCTATTAGTTGTATTGAAAGTCAATCCAGCTTTCAATTGCTTTGGTACTTCTGTATAATAATCTTTAATGTCTAAGCTGTATAATAATGTGAAGCTATCCCCTTCATTTTCTTTACCTAATACTTTTACAAACGTACCGTTTTTAATTAATTCAACTCTAAAATATTTGTATGTAGCCGCACTAGCGCTTGCTACCCATTCATGCATTGGTATAGAGGATATTTGCCCAGACCTTCCTAATACTTTATAACCATTATTATCTCCACCTCTAATACCTATCGTACTAGTACTTTGTGTATATGTTGTACCTCCATCATATCTATCAGGCATACCATCATCAATGGTACAAAAGAAGCCAGCTAAGTCAAAGCAGATAGCTAAATAACCTTTAGCTCTAATACCATTACTCTTGAACGGAGACAAAGCATTATATTCAACGACATTAGCTGACGCGGGCACATATCCCATTGTTTTACCAACGCCGTTAAGTTCAAGCTCACTTAATCCCGGATCTTCTATAACAGTAGTGGTACCAATACCAACAATATCTTGATAACCTACCCCTTTAGAGTTTGGTGTATCTATATAAATAGGGAATAACTCAGTTTGAGGTTCATAAAAGAATATACAGAAGCCTTCCCCTAAATAATCTTCCGTATTAAGAGTGTATAGTGTTGTGTTCCTACTTGCAGATAACGGACTTCCAGTTGCAGTAGAATCTGACCAAAGACCTTTTTGAGTGCTTGTAATACTATAACACTTAAGTGTGAAATCTACTCTTATACAATTCTCTGTTGATACTCCTTTAGCTGATTTTTTTTGGGTAATAAAACCCCCTGCATAGCTTATAGGTAATACATCATCTCCTGATAATTCTGTAGATGCGGTTGAATATACTGTACTAGCGAATCTTAAGTCATCCCCGTAATGAAAAGGAGCTAACTGATAGTCCGGTGGTACGTAATCTACAAAATTACTCGAACCAGTACCAAAGAAAGTATCAGAGTTTGAAGTTTTGTTGCCCTTAATAATATAATCTGGATGTAAGTTACCATTATCAAAAGTATATCTTACATTATAGTTTTTAGCCTCTGGTACTAATGCGTACGAATCTACTAAATGCATTAGATTAGAATTATATTGAAATACATAAGAAAATATAGCTAAGTCACTATCACTGTATTTACCAGTAAATGTTATGTTATATAAGTCGTTTGTTTTATTGTAAGATATTTGAGGTTTAGATATTTCTGTTATATTAACATTAGCACTAACCTCAGGTACTAAATTATTAACATATCCAGGTTCGTTAATAGAAGTTAGCTGAGCTGAACCAGATGGGAATAGAGTTTTCTTTTTATTTGTATCTCTATTTATTCTATAAATTACAGGGTATATTGCTACAGGGTCTTGCTTACAGGGATCATCACTCTCTGCAGACACCGAACTAACAGTACAGAGTAAGAAATCATCTGTATCTTCTATAAACCAGTAATCTGATTGTTTTGGTTCAAACATTTAAATTATTTACTTTCTAATTAAAAAAATCGATAACATCATATCTATCTACAATAGCAACTGACGGACTTGCGATAGTAAATCTATCACCGTCATATTCATATTTTTCTACAAATGTGTTAGCTGATGTTTGTATATAAATTGTACTACCTACAATATCTAAATTAGTAATCTCATTTGCTGAAATCGCACTTTGAGCTGATGTAGGTAACTTTAAAAACAAGCCACTCAATTTTTCATACAAGGAGTATACTTTTTGAGATTTTATATCTCTAACAAAAGCACTGCCAGGTAATGTATATGTTTCATCGTATATAGGTGAAATAGATGTTTTAGGATCATTCAAAGCAGTTAACTCATACGCAGTTGTGAAATTACTTGATATAGCGAGAGAATTGAATGGTATAGTAGTTTTAGTAAAGAATCCTTTTACAAAATCAGAACTTTTACATGGATGATTGAGCAACGGACCACCATCGACTAAGTCATCCCCAGAAACAGCACTACAATCTGCTGTACTTAATGGGGCATAGAAGCTAGTAACATCTTCCGTAGCAGTACAACCGGAATTATCATTAAACAACAGAGTATCATAAACTGCGGTTAGACTATCATAAGAAGTTGGATCGGCAGCGCTAATAGCACTTAGTACCCCACTGAAATACAATCCATCATATAACTCACATGAAGTGATATCTCCAGTGGTAGTAGATGAACTAACTATATAACTAGAATCACCATATCTTTTTGGTCTAGATGATTTATACAAAATGAATTCATTACCGTATATATCATTTTTAATTTGAGTAGCTGTATTATTT
>Ga0196905_1000519_pt1 | contig 15314 bp, 16 predicted proteins | sample CB_VirMetaG_3_FD_169098 | JGI IMG/M metagenome (GOLD analysis project Ga0196905, IMG submission 169098) | Freshwater to marine saline gradient viral communities from Chesapeake Bay - CB_1508_1S Viral MetaG (v3) (version 3) | ecosystem: Environmental > Aquatic > Marine > Coastal | place: USA... | reverse complement strand
TTTTCTAGCCGTTTTTGTTAAATTTGCCAAAAATATTTTTGACCATTTTACATATTTAAAAGTTTTAGTTTTCATAATTATACAACCTCCTATTGTATTTTTTTGGTTAACAGTACTAATTCAACTACAAAGAGAATTACGAATTAGCTATATATTTTTTGAGACCTACCACTATCTACAAATCTAATTAAATTATTTTCAATAGCATTAGATTTGAGTAAGTGTGCAGATTTCTTAGACATTCCACTAAAAGTTGAAAACCCTTTATAAGCTGAGTTCGAGCCTAAGTTGTAATAAACATTTTCAACCTGAGCAAGTTCTCTAAGTCTCAACCTAGTTTTTTTATCTAATTTTTTTATTTTTCTCATATTGATAGTTATAAACTAAGCAATAATTAAAACAAGAAAATAATTTATTAAATAAGCTAGGAAATAAGCCAATTATTTGAGGTGCGACACATTTGACCACCCAGAACAAAAAGAGAACATGGAATATTTTGAGCAAATCAAATCAAATAAAAATATAAAAATAAAATGATTAATTAAGCTAGAAATAGCTTTAGAATTTGTAAAAAGTGTCTGCAATAAATAAAAAGATAAGTCAAGATAATTCGACCCTGTTTAATAAATATTTTAGAATAATATTGTCACACTTAGAGGATTAAAAAATATATTAAAATATTTCTTTTAGTGTGTTGTTGCTTAGACTTTGGGAGATTGTTGGAAGATATAAAATATATCTTAAAGACTTAAAAAGAATATTTTAGAGCCTGTAAACTAGATATATAAAAATATATATAAAATTTAGATATAATTCTTTGTTATTATTGGAAGATTATTTTTAGTTGCTAATTAGAATCATTCTAAAGAGGGGTACATGAGAGACATGGGGGGTGGTGGTGGTAGTATATATACTGCTTACACAAAATGGAGAGATTTAGATTGTAAACTAGATAGGGTCGCCCTGCTAATTAGATTATATGGATTGTTATGTGAGAGAGATTGTGTTAGACTTCTGGACTGACCCAGAGAGATATATATGTTTCACCCCCTGGAGAGCTACTAAATAGATTATACACCCCATGTTTACAAACGTCAACACTAAAATGCACCAGAATAAAAATATTAATGTTGTCAACTAGCTGTAAACCTGCTATAATAGAAACATGAATAATTCATTTTTACCAGATGGTAATACAAAGCGAAAGCTAACAGAACAACAAGAGAACTTTTTACATGCTTTAAGTGGAGAAGCTAAAGGTAATATATCTAAAGCTTTAGAACTAGCAGGGTATTCTCCAACATCTAAGTCTCATGTAGTCGATAGTTTAAAAGAAGAGATAATAGAGGTCGCCAATAAAATACTAGCTACGTCAGCTCCTAGAGCCTCACAGAAGATAGTGGACATTCTAGATAGTGATGACCCCATACCACAAGTCTCTGCTAAGCTACAGGCAGCTCAGACCCTCCTAGATAGGGTTGGTATAGCAAAGAGAGATAAGCTAGATGTTACCCATACAGCAGTAGGTGGTATATTTTTGTTGCCTGAGAAAAAAGAATTAATAGATATTGATGCTGAGGAAATAGATAATGATGAATAGAAGAAACAGTTCTACTATTCCATTTGGTTATAAATTAAATTCTGATAACAAAACCTTAGAAGAAGTACCATTGGAATTAAAAGCTTTAAGTGAAGCCAAGGATGGTGTTAAAAAAGGAGCATACTCATTAAGAGGTGCAGTAGAAATACTACAGCATAATACTGGTAGAAAGTTATCAGCAATGGGTTTAAAAAAAATGATTGATAAAGATAATAAACAATATCAATCTAACTCAAATGGTTTACTAAGTAGAAATGACAAAGAGACAATATAACTACGGCTATGAACAGAAAGCTAAGATAGCTGCTAGAAAAGCTGTTAGAGAAAAAGAAAAAGAAATTGAAAAGCTTCGAAAGAAGTTAGAGAATAAGAAATATAAATTAAAAAAGAAAACAGAAGCTATCTCTAAAGTTGATAAAGTAGATAACCCTGTTAAGAATGACAAACAAGGTACTGTTGTTACAGAGTCAGAGTACAATGAGTTACCTCAAAAAGTCAAGACACTATTAGAAGAAGAAAATAGTAAGATAGTATTTAAACCAAACGAAGGTCCACAGACAGAGTTTTTGTCAGCACCAGAACAAGATGTGCTATATGGAGGTTCAGCAGGAGGTGGTAAATCTTATGCCATGCTTGTTGACCCATTAAGATATATGCATATCAAAGAGCATAGAGCTTTGTTATTAAGAAAGTCTATGCCTGAGTTAAGAGAGCTAATAGACAAATCTAGAGAGTTATACCCTAAAGCTTTTTCAGGAGCTAAGTTTAGAGAGGTAGAAAAAATTTGGAGATTTCCTTCAGGTGCGTCATTGGAGTTTGGTTATCTGGATAGAGATGCTGATGTTTATAGATACCAAGGTCAATCCTATACATGGATAGGTATTGATGAGCTAACTCAGTATCCAACAGAATTTCCTCTGCAATATTTGCAATCACGATTGAGAACAACAAACAATGAAATAAAATGCTACATTCGGTGTACTGCAAACCCTGGAGGAGTTGGAGGATATTGGGTTAAGAAAAGGTATCTAGACCCAAGTCCTCCTAACGAATCATTTGTTGGTGAAGATAAGATAACAAGAAAGTTTATACCAGCAAGATTAGAAGATAACCCATACCTTGCAGCAGATGGTAAGTATGAACAGATGTTACAATCATTACCTGCTGTACAAAGAAAACAATTATTAGAAGGTAACTGGGATGTTGCTGAAGGTGCAGCCTTTACAGAATTTGATTATGATACACATTGCATAGACCCTTTTGAAATTCCTAGAACATGGGAAAGAGTAAAAGGAATTGACTATGGTTATGCAGCAGAGTCAGCAGTAGTGTGGGGAGCAGTTGACCCAACAGATGAAACATTAATCATCTATAGAGAATTATATCAAAAAGGTTTAACAGGTGAAGACCTAGCTAAAAAGATTTATGAGTTTGAAAAAGAAGAACGTCTATCTATTCAAGGTGTACTAGACTGGGCTGCTTGGGCAAGAACAGGAACAACAGGACCAACTGTTGGAGAAGTATTAGCTAAAGCAGGACATAAACTTAGAAGAGCAGATAAGAATAGAATACAAGGTAAGATTCAAATACATGAAAGATTAAAAACAAATGATAAAGGTAGACCTAAGTTACAAATATTTAAAACTTGTCCTAACCTTATAAGAGAGATTCAATCTATTCCTTTAGACCCTAACAAGCCTGAAGATGTAGATACAAAAGCCTCAGACCATGCTTATGATGCTTTAAGATATTTAATTATGTCTAGACCTAGAGCTAGAAGTGTATGGGATGAGATGACAACATTAAAACGATGGACACCATCAGACCCAACATTTGGATATTAATATGCCACTATATAGATTTAAAAATACAAATACCGATAAAGAATATAATAAGGTTATGTCTTATGAAGAATTATTAGAATATTTAAATACTAATAAAAATGTACAACAAGTATTTAAAATGAATATATTTAGATACTCAGATAACAATGGAGCAAAAGACCAGTTTACAGAATGGGCAAAGGATTCAAGTATAAATGATAATGGAGGTTTTAAAACTTATGGTAAAGCAAAAACGGACTATGACAAGAAAAAGGATGACAAAGAAAAAAATTAAAATAAATAGGAAAGCTAAAACTGAATTAGATAAATATCCACTAGTAGAAGTGAAGTGGTTGGACATTTGCTCTGACAGTTCGTGGTTGTCAATGAAAGATGCTATGTCTATGCCTTTACCTATGTGTAATACTAAAGGACATTTATTATCTCAAGCAAAAGGAATCACTAGAATATTTGGTGATTATTCAGAAGGTACTAAAGGTAACATAGAAGAAATAGGTAATGTAACTATTATTCCTAATAGTGTTATTATCGATATTAAGAAAATTAGTTGACAAATTAGTAATAAATGTGTATTATTAATATATTACATAAATTATAAGGATTTTGAATGGCTACATATGGAGACAAGGAATTAGAAACATCTATGCCTTCATCTGAGGATGAACAGCAAATTGAAAAAGATGTATCAGCTTTAGTTGGAATTATTCAGTCTAAGTTTCAACAATGTGAAACTACTAGAAGAGATGATGAGTTAAGATGGTTACAAGCTTATCATAACTACAGAGGTAGATATTACAAAGATGTTAAATTTAGAGAGAATGAAAAGTCTAGAGTATTTGTAAAAGTTACTAAGACAAAAGTTCTAGCAGCTTATGGACAACTTGTTGAAGTTTTATTTGGAGCAAATAAATTTCCTTTAACAATTCAAGAGACAAGAGTACCTGAAGGAATTTCAGAGTACGCACATTTAAATCCTTTAAAAGAACAACTAGGCAATGAAAACTTAGAACCTACTCCAGGTATCGAAGGTAATATGGATTATATGCCTGGACAACAACCAGGATTAAGTATGCCATCTGATGTAGTTGGTTTTCCTGGTGATGGAAGAGAATTACCTAAAGGTGCAACATTTCAAACTTTAAGTGAAGTTCAATTAGGAGACTTACAATCTAAATATGAAGATGCAAATTTATCTGAAGGTCCTGCACCAACACCTGACATGCCTCAGATTAAACCAGCACAAATTGCTGCAAGACAATTAGAAAAATTAATACACGACCAAATAGATGAATCAGATGGTAGTATTCAATTAAGGAATGCAATATTTGAATCTTGTTTATTAGGAACAGGAATTATCAAAGGACCTTTTACTTATAATAAAACTTTACATAAGTATACGAATACTGGTAATGGTAGAGAGTACACACCTGAAATTGTTAAAGTTCCAAGAATGGAATTTGTTAGTGTCTGGGATTTTTATCCTGACCCTAATGCAAGAACAATGGATGAAGCAGAATTTATAATTCAAAGACACAGATTAAATAGAAGTCAGTTTTTAGATTTAGCGAACAGACCTTTCTTTAATAGACAAGCTATTTTAGAATGTATAAAGATGGGTGCTAACTATAATAAAAAAGAATGGGAAACAGATATTGATTTAGAAAAAAGTCACTATGCTGATATTACTCATAATAGATTTGAAGTATTAGAATATTGGGGAACAATTAATGCATTAGCTGCAAGAGAAGAAGGATTATCAATTGATGACGATATTGATGATGATGCAGAAGTTCAAGTTAATATTTGGATGCATAGAGGAAAAATAATTAGAATAGTAGAAAATCCTTTTAAACCTTTTAGAGTTCCGTATCAAGCATTTGTGTATGAAAAGAATCCTTATACATTTTTTGGAATAGGTGTTCCAGAAAATATGGATGATGCTCAACAGATTATGAATGGTCATGCAAGAATGGCTATTGATAACTTAGCATTAGCAGGTAACTTAGTATTTGATGTAGATGAATCTGCTTTATCATCTAATCAAACTATGGAAATACATCCTGGTAAAATATTTAAAAGACAATCAGGTGTACCTGGACAATCTATTTATGGATTGAAGTTTCCAAATACTGCAGTTGAGAATATGCAAATGTTTGACAAGTTTAGACAACTTGCAGATGAATCAACTGGATTACCTTCTTATTCACATGGACAAACTGGTGTTCAATCTATGACAAGAACAGCATCAGGTATGTCAATGTTAATGGGAGCAGCATCATTAAATATTAAAACAGTAATTAAAAATATTGATGACCAATTAATTAAACCTTTAGGTGAAGCAATGTTCCAATGGAATATGCAATTCTATGAAGGTGACTTACCCATCAGAGGTGATTTAGAAATTAAAGCAACTGGTTCTTCTAGTTTGATGAAGAAAGAAGTTAGAAGTCAAAGACTAACTATGTTCTTACAAACTGTACAGAATCCAGCAATTGCTCCTTTTGTACGAATGTCTGAGGTAATCAAAGAGTTAGCACACTCACTTGATTTAGACCCAGAAGAAATTATGAATACAAGAGATGAAGCAGAAATCTACGCAAAAATAATAGGACAACAAAATGTTAACAAAGGAACTAGCAACCAAGCTGATGTCTCTGGTCAACTCGGAGCAATGGCAGGTTATGGTGGAGTACCTGAACAAACTCCAGGAACAAACAACTCAGGAAATGGCGAAAGCCCAATCGGACCTGGTAATACACCAATGCCAGGGGAGATGGAATTTACTGGACAAATTGAAGAACCTACAATTCCAGGTTAAAGATATAGCTAAATAATAGTTGACTATTTAATAATCAATTGCTATAATATTACTAATTGGAGAAGTATAATGAAAAAGTATAAACCTATTAATATGGCTACTGGTGGACTTATGTCTCAACCACCTTACATAGCAAAAAATGACCCTACTCAAGATGTAGGTATTACACCTTATGATGTCAATACCCCTCAGTCTGCTAGACAGGGTATGCCTTCTAGATTATTATCTCCAACAAGAACAAGATTTAAAGATGGTGGTGAATCATTTCCTGATTTAAGTGGTGATGGTGAAGTCACACAAAAAGATATTTTAATAGGTAAAGGTGTAATTAAAAAAGCTAAAGGTGGATTAATGAATAGAATGAAATTTAATGAAGGTGAACTCTCAACAAAAGAAGTTATTGAAATGAAAAAGATACAGCAATTAAAAGCTATGAGAGATAGTGGATTACCATTGACTGACCAACAAGAACAAGAACTAGAAGAATACGAAGCATCAAAAACAATTAAAGCAGAAACAAAAATGGCATTAGGTGGTATGATAGGAGTTGAAAGAAGTAAGTATGACCAACGACCAGATTATCAAGCATATGCTGAAGGTGATGTTGTTGAAGATGAAAGTATGGAAGAAGCTGAAACAGATATGGAAATGATGGCAGAAGAAGACCAAGGTTTATTAGAACCTATAGGTATGAATGAAGAACCTATGGATGAAGATATGGAAGATGAAGACATGGGTGACATGGATGCTATTATAGATACATCAGCTTTATCAGAAGAAGAAGAAAAAATTTTAGATGATGCAGTAGAGATGCATCCAGAACTAGAAGCAATTATTCCAAAAATAGTTGCAACAGAATTTACAGATGATGGAGAAGTAGAAGGACCAGGAACAGGAACTTCAGACTCTATCCCAGCATTATTATCAGATGGTGAATTTGTATTTACAGCAAAAGCAGTTAAGCATCTTGGTGTAGACAAATTAAGAAAGATGATGAAACAAGCAGAAGAAGCTTATGATGCTGGAATTAAATCTCAAGCTGACCAGCAAGAGATGGTATAAAGAATTTATAGAGAAAGGTAACTCTATGAATAGACAAGCTACCTTATAATAAATTTTTATTATAAGCCCTTGTAGCTTCGTTTTAAAAAGAAACACCTACCTTAGCTACCTTCAGTTAAGAAGCCCTAAAGGAGGAAATATGAGTAACGAAAACGAAGAAGGACTAAAAAAAGTCGCAGCAAATCCGTACAACATGAGGAAAGCTTGGCATACAGAAAACTCTATGCCGAAGCCACTCCAAAATGCTGACTCTGGTTTGTATGTGCCAAACCCTGCTAGTAACAGAGATGAATCAAATGCTACTGCTGATAACAGCAACCCAGATGATTCTAACGATGATACTACAGCTACTGTGGATAAGGTTCAAGATTCTGCATTAAATGTTGATTCTAACCCTTATGCAAAGGTTGATTACAAAAAGAGGTACGATGACCTCAAACGATACTATGATAGGAAACTAGGTGAATGGAATAGTAAGGAGAATGAACTTAAAACACAATTAAGAAACAATGCTCCTAAATATACACCACCTAAATCTGCTGAAGAGCTAGAAGCTTTTAAGAATGATTATCCTGACATATATGGTGTTGTGGAAACCGTGTCTCACTTGCAGTCTTCAAATCAAATTAAGACTATGCAAGAAGAACTAGAAGAGTTAAAGAAAGTTAACAAAACTTTACAACAACGTGAAGCAGAGTTAGAACTTTCTAAATATCATCCAGACTTTGAGAATATCAAAGAGTCAGATGATTTTCATGAGTGGGCAGATGCTCAACCAATGGAAATTAAAAAATGGATATATGAAAATAATTCTGATGGTAAACTTGCTGCAAGAGCAATTGACTTGTATAAGAAGGACCGAGGACTTGGCTTAGATAAAAAAAACCAAAAGAAGCAACCAAGGAATGACGGAGCTGATTTGTTAGTAAAAACTACTGAACAAGTTCAAGTTCCTAACTCTAAGGAGAAGTTCTTTAAACGTTCTGATATTGCTAAAATGTCAGATGTTGAGTTTATGGAATATGAGAAAGAAATTCTAAAAGCTCAAAGGGAAGGTAGAATTATAGATTAATTTTATCTTTTATTTTTTTATTAACCAATAACTAAAAGGAGTATAACTATGGCAAAATTTGCTGGTGGTTCTACGTACAACTTTGGATTAGGTGTTGCAGGTCAAACTAATGGGTTTTTTATTCCTGAAGTCTATTCAAAGAAAGTACAAATAGCTCTAAGAAAAGCTGCTGTTGCAGAAGCAATCTGTAACACAGACTATATGGGCGAAATATCAAGCTTTGGTGATACAGTAAATATTATCAAAGAACCTCAAATAACTGTAAATGATTACACTAGAGGTCTAGCTGTAACATCTACAAACTTAACAGACCAAGAACTTGTTCTTACAATTGACCAAGCTAAGTCTTTTGCATTCAAATTGGATGACTTAGAGAAAAGATTTTCTCATGTTAATTTCCAAGCGATTGCTTCAGACAATGCTGCGTACAAATTGAGAGATGCAATGGATGCTAATATCATGACTGCAATTTCTGCAGGTGCTGGTGTAACAACTGGTATGGGAACAACTTCTGTTCCGATTGACATTGGATTCGGTTCTGGTGAAGTTGACCCTCTAAACCAAATGGCTTTAGCTGCGAAAGAGTTGGATGAAAACAACGTTCCAGAAGAAGGCAGATGGTTTGTGGCAGCTCCTGAGTGGTACAATGTTTTATCAAACACAGCTTCTAAATTATTAACTGTTGACTTCAACGCAGGTCAAGGTTCAATTAGAAACGGTTTGGTAGCATCTGGATTACTTAGAGGTTTCTCAATGTACAAATCTAACAACTTACCAACTAATGACTTAACTGGTGCTTCACCAGCAGGTACTGCTACGCAGCCTGAAGCTTTATTTGGTCATATATCTGCAGTATCTGCTGCTTCAGCAATGAACAAAGTAGAAACTGTTAGAGATACGGCTACATTCAGCGATATCGTTAGAGGTCTAATGGTATGGGGTAGAAAAGTATTAAGAGATGATTCAGTAGGTAAAATTATCTACGTTATCGACTAATAGTAATTAATGGTAGGGGGTAGCAATATCCCCTACTATTTTATAATAAACAAATAGGATTTAATATGCCAATGAAAAAAGCAATGCCAGGTGGCAAAGTAGTAAACAAAGGTAAATATAAACACGGTGGTAAAGTACACTCTGCATCAGATAAAAAGAAAATGATGTATGGTGGAATGATGTCAAAAAAGAAAAAGTAATTTATGGGTATATTGTCTTCACCTGCTTGGACTCGTAAAGAGGGTAAAGACCCTAAAGGTGGTTTGAACGCAAAGGGTAGAGCATCTTATAATAAAGGTCGAACTAAGACTGGTAAGAAAAGAAATCTTCAACCACCTGCACCCAATCCTAAAACTAAAAAAGATGCTGGTAGAAGAAAGAGTTTTTGTGCAAGAATGCGTGGCATGAAAAAGAAATTAACTTCTGCTAAAACAGCAAGAGACCCTAATTCAAGAATTAATAAATCATTAAGAGCATGGAATTGTTAAATGGCTAAAACTTATCTATCAATGACTAACGAATTGTTAGTTGAAATAAATGAACCTGAACTTACAAGTGTAGCTGGTGCTGTAGCAATACAAAAATTTGTAGCTAACTGTGTTAACAGAGCTTACTTTGATATTGTAGATGCTCAAGACACATGGTCATGGTTAACAACTGCAGCTCCTCAAAATAATTATAATGGTAATACTTATGTAGAAACTGTTGCAGGTACTAGATGGTACTTATTAAAAACAGGTTCATCAAGTGTAGATACAGATTATTCAAATGTAGACTGGGATAGTTTTACATTAACTGAAGAAGGTGTAACAGGTAAAACTTCACCTTATACTATTCATAGTTTATCTTTTGTAACATTAGAAACTTGGAAAGATTTTTATGCATCAAGTGAAGAACAAGATAAATCTAATCAACAAAATTATGGAGTACCTACTAAAATTTTAAGAAGTGAAGATGGTAGAAGATTTGGTTTATCTCCAATTCCAAATGGAGTTTATAGAATTTATTTCAATGCATTTAATAGACCATCAGAATTAACTAATGATACTGATGTAGTATTATTTCCAGAACAATATAAACCTGTACTATTAGCTAGAGCAAGATATTATATTTATCAATTTAAAGATAATATTTCTCAAAGTCAATTAGCTTTAGATGAATATAAAAAAGGTTTAAATAAAATGATTGAACAATTAAATGCTCCACAACCTAAGTATGTGGAAGATGATAGAAGATTATTTATATAAAGGAATAATAAATGCCAACGCAAGGAGCTTCCATTACTGTACAAGGTGGCTTGGATTTAGTTTCAAGTTCACATGCTTTATTTAGAACTCCTGGTGCTGCAACTAAATTACAAAATTTTGAATCTTCTACAACAGGTGGTTATCGAAGAATAAATGGTTATCAAAAATGGGGAACTACAAGTGCTGTAAGTCCATCTGGAACTGTTACTGATTTAATACATGGTTTAAAAAATTATGCTAATGGCATAGTAGTTGCTCAATCTGATGATTTATATTTTAGTACTACAGGTACTTCATATGTTCAAATAAATAAAGATACATTTACAACAGGACCAGGAACAGTTTCTATTTCTTCAGGTTCTGCTACAGTAAATGGAACTGGTACTTCATTTACAACAGACTTTGCTGCAGGTGATGATATTAAAATAGTTTCTCCTATTAATGGAACTAATATTTATAAAATTTTATCTGTAACTAGTAATACAATATTAACTTTAGAAACAACTGCTATTACTAGTAGTACACAAAATAATTTAACATATGGTATTGGAGGAATACTTGTAGGTAGTTTACCTGCTGCTACAACATTACCTAGAACAAATCAATCAAATGTTAAATTTGTAAATTTTGAATCTACAGGTGGTCAAAATGGTACTTTATATTTTGTAGACGGAGTTAATAAAATAGGTGAATTTTCTATACATGATGATGGTACTTATCATTATGAAGACTTAAATAATACTTCTCCAGTTGGTTGTTCTTTAATAGAAAGATATGCAGAAAGAATTATTGTAGCTGGACAAACTTTAAATCCAAGTACTGTATATTATAGTACTAGATTAAAACCTTATGATTTTACAGGTGCTTCAGCAGGTTCAATTGATGTAGGTGATATAATAACAGGGATTAAAGTTTTTAGAAACAGCTTAGTTATATTTTGTAAAAATAGTATATATGAGTTGACAAACCTTGATTCTACTCCTATAATTAAATCAGTAACTAAAAACATTGGTTGTGTAAGTGGAAATTCAATTCAAGAGATAGGTGGAGATTTAATTTTTCTAGCACCTGATGGATTAAGAACAGTTGCTGGTACTGCTAGAATTGATGACGTAGAATTAAGTTCTATCTCTAGAAAAATATTACCATTAATTAATGACTTATTAGATAATATTGGTAATTATACTTTATCAAGTATTGTTATTAGAGAAAGAAGTCAATACAGATTATTTTATTATCAATCTGGTCAAGCTGATTCAGGACAAAGAGGAATCATAGGAACATTTAAATATAGTTCAGATGGTATACCTGCTTTTGAATGGAGTCAAACAAAAGGTTTACCTGTAAAATTTTGTACATCAGATTTAGATAATTCAGGTACAGAAGTTATTTACCATGCTGATGAATCTGGTTACATCTATCAACATGATACTGGAAATAGTTTTGACGGTAATAATGTTGACGCAGAATTTCAAACACCAGATATGGACTATGGTGATAATGGTTTAAGAAAAAGTTTATACAAAGTAAAAGCTAATATTGAACCTGAAGGAACACAAAACGATTTACTATTAAGAGTAAGATATGATTTTGATAGTTCAGAAGTTCCACAACCTGGAAATTTTAATGTAGGTAATTTAAGTTCTGCATCATTATTTGGTTCAGCAGTTTTTGGTACAGCATTATTTGGAGCATCAAGTTTACCTAGTAAAAGTATTTTAATTACAGGTAGTGGATTTTCAAATAATTTTAAATTTTTTAGTAATGATACTAATGCTCCATATTCAGTAAACGGAATGTTTGTTTCATTCATAGCAGGAGGAAGAAGATAACATGGCAGGATATACTAGACAAAGTTCATTTATTGATGGTGATACTATATCGGCATCATTATTTAATAATGAATACAATCAACTATTAGCAGCATTTAATAATTCAACAGGACATAAACATGATGGTACTGCTGCTGAAGGACCTGTTATAGCTTTAATTGGAGATGCAGGATTATCAAGTCCTTTAAATAAAGTATCTATTGACACTTCAAATAATGAAATAGAATTTTTTATTAATGTAGGTTCAGTAGCAACTCAACAATTTAAAATTGTAGATGGTGGAATTGTTCCAATAATAGATAATGATATTGATTTAGGTACATCATCTTTCGAATTTAAAGATGCATACTTTGATGGTACAGTAAATTTAGATGCATTAGTAATTGGTGCTTCAAGTGCTATTACAAGTGTTGATACAGATTTAACTTCAGTATCTGCAAGTGATGATACATTAGCTAGTGCTAAAGCAATTAAAGCTTATGTTGATGCACAAGTAACAGCTAGTGATTTAGATTTTATAGGTGATACTGGTGGTGCTCAATCAATTGATTTAGATTCACAAACTTTAACTATTGCTGGTGGAACAGGTATTGATAGTGTAGGTTCTGCTCAAACAATAACTTTAAATATTGATTCTACAGTTGCAACATTAACTGATACACAAACTTTACAAAATAAAACTTTAACAACTCCAACTATTTCTAGTATTTTAAATACTGGTACTCTTACTCTTCCAACATCAACTGATACATTAGTAGGTAAAGCAACTACTGATACTTTAACAAATAAAACTATTGATGCTAATGGTACTGGTAATAGTATTACAAATCTTGAAGTAGCCGACTTTGCTTCAGGAGTTTTAGATACAGATTTAACAAGTGTCTCTGCTAGTGATGATACTCTTGCTTCAGCAAAAGCTATTAAGACTTATGTAGATTCACAAGTTGCAACAGCTAATGAATTAGATGAATTAACTGATGTTAATATTACAAGTCCTTCTGATGGTTCATTATTATTTTATGATACAGGTACATCTAAATGGATTGACAATGTAGTATCAGGTGATATAACAATTGCTGATACAGGTGTTGCTGCCATTAGTTCAGGTGTAATTGTTAATGCAGATATTAATGCTAGTGCTGCAATTGATGCAAGTAAGATTCACGATGGTTCAATATCAAATACAGAATTTGGATACTTAAATGGTGTAACAAGTAATATACAAACTCAACTTACAAGTTTAGATACACTTAAAGCACCTTTAGCTTCTCCAACATTTACAGGTACAGTTTCAGCACCAACTCCTACAACAGGAGATAATTCAACTAAAGTTGCTACAACAGCATTCGTTACAAATGCAGTAGCAGTTGAAAATGAATTAGCTGAAATGAATGATGTTACTATTACTTCAGTTGCAGATGCTGACTTCTTAGTTTATGATAGCACAGCTACTAAATGGGAAAACCAAGCTATCTCTGGTGCAGTTACAATTAATAATACTGGTGTAGCTACATTATCATCTGGAATAGATGCAATTAAAATTGCAAATGGTTCAGTAGACAATACAGAATTTCAGTATTTGAATGGTGTGACTTCAGCTATTCAAACTCAAATAGATAGTAAACAAGCTACTATAGATGCATCTAATAGATTAAGTGCAGACTTAATTCATGATGGTTCTGTAGATAATACTGAATTTGGTTATTTAAATGGAGTAACTTCTGCAATACAAACTCAAATAGATGGTAAAGCATCTAATGGATTTGCTGTTGCTATGGCAATTGCTTTATAATAGCTGTTGACAAAATAATATAAAAATGGTATAATTAGGATAATTCTATGGCACAAGATTTTGAAAGATTTTTACAACAAAACATATCCAACAGTTCTGGTTCACCAACTACATTAAGAAGTGCTGCTGATTCTGATGATGCAATCATTGGTATTAGATGTACAAATACTTCTGGTAGTTCTGTGAATGTAACTGTTTATGTAGAAAATTCTTCAACTACTTATCATATTATTAAAGATGCACCTATTCCTACAGGTGGTTCTTTAGAATTAATTGATGGTGGTTCGAAAGTTGTTTTACAATCTGGTGATTCAGTAAAAGCTTATGCTTCTGCAGCTTCTTCAGTTGATATTATTACAAGTGTTGTAGATACTATCTCAGCTTAATAAGGAAATATTAAATGGCATATGTCGGTAAACAACCTGCAGCTACAGCTTTAACGGCTGATGATTTAGCAGACGGTATTGTATCAAATAGTAAACTAGCAACTGATTCAGTTACTAGTAATAAAATTGTTGATGCAACTGTTACTAATGCCGACTTAGTAAATAATAGTATTACTATTAATGGTAGTGCTGTTGCTTTAGGTGGAAGTGTAACAGTTGGAGAAACTAAACCAACTATCTCATCTATATCTCCAGACACAATAGATAATACAGAAGCAACTATTACAATAACTGGTGCAAACTTTGTATCAGTTCCTCAAGTAGAATTTTTAAATCCTTCAACAGGTATTTGGTATACAGCAAGTACAGTTACCTTTAATAACTCAACATCATTAACAGTTACAATTACTTTATCTGTTGATGCTACATATAAAATTAGAATTGAAAATCCAGATGGTAACGCAGTTATATCATCTACAAATATTTTAACAGTTTCAGATGCACCTACTTGGACAACTGCTGCTGGAACACTAGGAACTATTGCTGGAGATTTTTCTGGTACAGTTGCTACAGTTGTTGCAACATCAGATAGTGCAGTTACTTATTCAGAAGTAACAAGTCCACTAGTATTAACAAATGCTGCACAAGCAAATTGTTCTTTAAAT
>Ga0196905_1000516_pt1 | contig 15372 bp, 18 predicted proteins | sample CB_VirMetaG_3_FD_169098 | JGI IMG/M metagenome (GOLD analysis project Ga0196905, IMG submission 169098) | Freshwater to marine saline gradient viral communities from Chesapeake Bay - CB_1508_1S Viral MetaG (v3) (version 3) | ecosystem: Environmental > Aquatic > Marine > Coastal | place: USA... | reverse complement strand
GTATGACGGAGTACCTGCATTCACACCTGGGTCGAATGAGGTAGCAACTGTTGAGTACGTAGATAATATTGCGATCTCTGGTTCACCTGATGCAACAGATACAACAAAGGGTATTTCAAAACTATCAGTAGCAGCAGCGAGTCCTTCAAACCCTATTTCAGTAGGTGATAACGATAACCGTGTCTCACCAGTGAGTCTTGCAACAGTAACTGGTGACATTGTGGATGCACTCGCAGGGACAGGAACACCTAGTGCAGCAGCACCCTACGTTACAAATGATGATACTTCTGACGATGGTACCGCTAGCAAGGTTGTACGATATGACGCTTCTAGTCAGATTGATGTAGCAGCAACACCAACAGACGCAACACATGCAGCGAGTAAAGGTTGGGTAGAAACCGAAGCGAGTAAGAAAGTCTCTGTAAGCACAACAACCACTTCAGTAATCAACACAGCGGCAGAAGAGGATTTGATTAGCTTCTCAATCCCAGGCGGAACTCTTGGAACAAACGATGTAGTTAAATTGAAAGCTGATCTGCATATTGATATCAATAATAATTCAGCTACAGCACTTGTGTTCCGTTTTAAATATGGATCAACTACTATTGCGACTATTAATGGAGCCACTGGTTCAGCCAGCACGTTTGATTTTGATGGAACATTAGAAGCATTTATCGCAGGAGATGGAGCGACTGGAGCACAGGTTGGAAAATTTGGATGGACTTTAATTGAAGATTCTTCAAAGACACTCATACCAAACAACGACGCTGATGCTTACACGACTCTCGCTCTTGCTCGTGGTACAGCAGCAGAAGACAGCACTGGAAACCTAGACTTCAAGATAACTGTACAACCTGTTAGCGCATTAGCAACACTGGGTGCAACAGTTTATAGCTACGTAGCTTATAAGATCGACTAATCATATGGCAACACGAAACTTAGCGGCTGAGCAGGATGCGCTCAAAAGAATCCTGGAGTCACCAGAAAGAGATGGTGCATACACGGGGACTCCAGGTGCGAGTATTCCTGCTGCAAGCCCAGCAACACAATCGCTTCTACAAGAAGCAATAAGATCAGATGTATATGGTTCAGGTGTAGCTCCACGTGATGTTTCAGGTCGCTTAGCAGAAATGCAAAAGCAAACCCTCGCACGTAGCTCACAGGCTCCTGGTACAACTGGCACGCTTACTGGTGCAGAAGGTACTACTGGCACATTAGCTGGGGCTACTGATACAACCCTCCCATCTACTGAGGATATCTATTCTCGCTATGGGCTTACAGAAACTAAGACTAAGGAGCAGTTGGAACAGGAAGCAATTGACGCTATTCAAGGTCAACTCGCTGGTATCGAAAGTACTTACGCTAGCAAACTTGCTACAGAAGCAGCAGCAGGTGCAGGACGACAAGCACAAGGACGAGCACTCGGGTTCGCTTCAGGTACACAGTACTCACCGTTTGCACAGACACGAGCTACTGAGATCGAGGAATATAACCGTGGTGTAGTAAGTGCCATTGAAGCTGATAAACAAGCTGAGATTGCAAACTTGTACGCATCAGCACGAGGAGAAGCAACAGAGAGCTACGAGAACCAACAGAACCGTGCGATGGAGATGGCTAACACCTACATTGATCAGATGACAACCAACTATCAACTTGGTTTGCAGGAGCGACAGATGTTGATGAACGAGGCACGTAACATTGCTGAGATGACTGGTACATACGGTGGAAGCCCGACACTTGAGATGCTTCAATGGGTAGAACAAACAAACCAACAAGCTGCGGAGAACGCACGCTCAAATGAGTACTTGAAGATTGCACAAGAAGATGCAGCATCACGTGGATATGAGACTATCGAATACGGAGGAACTCTATATGAGTACGACCCAGCACTAGGACTCGACAGTGCAAGAGCTATCTATACAGCTCCTGTAAGTACAAGGGGAGGACAGGTAGATCGATCTGATCCATTAGTTAGAGATACTTTATACGCCTACGGTAGAGCAGGAGGTGACATAACAAACCTTTCTGATCAGGATATTCAAAACCTGGTGTCGTATTATTCTGCAGGTTCTGGAAGACAAAGTATTGAAACACCAGGAGAAATTTTTGCTGGAGTTGGTGGAACAGGGGACGGAGTATTTCAATTTTAAAGTAAAAAAGTATGGGGCTTTTCGACATCTTTAGACGAGAAGAAGAACAAGAAGACAATCAACCTTCTTTCTTCAGCACACTAGCAAGGAGTGCTGCTACAAAAGCTATCGGTGGTAGTAACCCCTTGCTTAGAAGTGCTGCTCAACGCATCGCGACCAGTGAACCTGCGAAGAAAACAGCAGAGGTTACTACAGATATAGGCGCTTCTATTTTACGCGCTCCTGGTCGTGCTATAACATCAGTTGGGTTACAACCTGCCGCAGATATACTTTCTCTTATTCAAAAGAGACCTGTATCGGCTACCTTTACACCTGAGACAAGAACTCAGAAATTTTTGTTTGGTGAAGAACCGGTGGTTGGTATTGGTCAAAGAGCTGTTGAGGCAGGGGAAAAAACAACTAAATACTTAGAAAGTAAAGGTCTAGATCCTATACGTTCCCGTGCGCTAGGTTTAACTGTTGCACCAGCAGCTATAGCTGGATTTACTGCATTGGATATAGCACCAGTTGGTGGCACAGGTAAGAAGGGTGCTCAAGAAATAGGTGAACGATTGGTGTCTAGGTATGGAGATGATGCTATAAGAGCATTGAGAACCATCAAGACAGGAGATCAACGTGCAATTTCATTACTTCCGAAAGCATTAAAGAATGATGTTCTTCAGTCCACGTCTAGATTGGGTTCAACTGGAGTAGATGATGTGCTCACAAAATATGTTGGTAGTATTAATGTAGACAGATTAAATATATCTAATAAAGGTGAGCGAGTTTTAAGAAGTTTTGCAAAAGAGTTAGAAGCTGTTAAAGGCGCACCTTTAAAACAAGCTGAGGTACTAGAAGCTTCACGTTCTGCTGATTTACTTAAGACAGCAATTCCAAGAAAAAAGACGTTGGAGTTATCTGCATCAATTAAAGCAACAAGGGATCAGATTGCTCAGGATTTGAACAAGGGTACTGTTACACCAGAGTTAGTTAAGAACTTAAAAAATCTTAACTCAGTTGCTGCTGATAGCGGTCGTATCCTTAACTCATTTAGATACACAGCTGACCCAGCGTCGAGTAGGATTAAGGAAAACTTACTCAGACAACTTGTTAAGTTATCTGATGACACCGATCAGATTGTTCAAGCTGCAAAAGGTGTTGATCTTGATAACCCAACAGAGGTCTCTAAGTTGTATAGACAATTTGTTAAACCAAAAGCATCAGAGATTATCGAGGAAGCTAGATATATCAACATGCTCTCCTCACCACAGACGCACGTTGTAAACGTAACTTCTAACGCTATACAAGCTGGTTTACTAACACCAGTAACTCGTGGTGCTGAAGCAGCAGTAGATTTTGCAACGTCGATCTTAACAGGCTCTGATAGGGGGGTTTTCTTTAAAGAAGTTCCTGAGTATTACAGAGGTGCTATTAATACTTTTGGTGATGCTAAACAGCAAGCAACTGAAGTGTTGCTTGGTAGACGTTTTGGTCAGAACCCAGACTTACGTTATTTACCTACCGGTAGTAAGCTCACCAGTAAACTTCAAATTATTCCGCGAGCGATGGAGGCGATGGATACATTCTTTCAGTCGCTTATTAAAGGTGGTGAAACCAGAGCGCAAGTACTACGTTCAAGAACTTTAGGGGTGCCTATTGATGAAGCTTCCATAGCAAAACAAGCATCTGAATTAGCTCAATACTCTGTATTTCGACAAGGGTTAAAACCAGAAGGACAAGGTATATTTCTTAATGCTGTTGATGATGTTACAGCAGCTGTAATGAACATGCGAAAGACTGTGCCTGGTACAAAATGGATGATACCTTTTATTCAGACACCGATGAATATTTTGAAACAGGGTGTTGAGTACTCACCACTTGGTGTACTAACAATCCCCGGTTCAGAGCAGAAGAAACTACAAGTCGCTAGAGCTTTTGTTGGCTCAATGGTTACATTAAGTGCCTGGGAAGCTGTGAGTAAAATGGATTCAACTTGGGCCGCTCCTACAGATCAAGAAGAAAAAGAACTCTTTTACGCTAGTGGTAGAAAACCATATTCAATTCGTGTTGGAGATAATTGGGTAAGTTATTCAAAACTCGGGCCATTAGCTTATCCTATTGCTATGGCAGCAGCGGCGAAGTGGAACTTTGAGCAAGACCCTGAAAGATTAGATCAATCAACTAGTGACAAAATGTCACAAACATTGTTTGATCTAGCTGAATTCTTCTCAGACCAGAGTTATGTACAGGGTATACAGACATTATCAAATCTCCTTGAAGAAGGTTATGAAGGTCAAGCTGCACGATCTCAATTGGTTTCAAGTCCTGCTAAGCAGCTTATACCGCTGTCATCTTTAGTTGGTTGGGTGAATAGAAACTTTGTTGATCCTATATACAGAAAAGCTAAATCTCCAGCTGAGCAAATTAAAGCTGTTATTCCAGGACTTTCTAAGGAACTTGAAGCTTACACAACACCTGAAGGGGTACCTTCAGAACGCCCAGGAACTTTATTTTCTGCATTAACCCCTATAGCCATTACTCCTGCGGTAGATAAATATGATGAAGAATTAATGAGAGAGCAGGGTGCAAGATCTTATTGGGAGACTATAAAAGATAGATCTAGTGAGGAGAAGAATGAGATCCTTAAAGACTTATACACCAATGACCGTTCGTATTACACATCTCTTCTACGTGAGATTAAGTGGGATAAAATGGAAATCACAAGTGAGGAACGTGAGATGTATAATGAAGGTGTATCAAATGGGGGAAGAGCTCAGTCAATCGTTAACGCATTAGCAGGAATGGAGAGTAAAGAACAAAAAAATACCTACCTACGTAGACTTTACGAAGCAGGTATTTTAACTGATAAGGTGAACAAACAACTCAAAGAGCTGTTATCTCCATAAAAGCACCACGAAATTAATCAAGATCAATAGCCACATTGCGCTGTTGGTCTTTTTTAGTTCGTCTAATTTTTTCTCTATAGAGAGTTTGTCCCAATCTTCTTTAATTGTGTAGTCGCGCCACTTGTTCATACCTACTTCTTCTGAATCTTACCGTCCATTAGGATGTTCACTTCTTCCCAGTCGATCTTACGTTTACGTAGTTGATCGATGGCAATGATCACCTCATCAAATAATGGTCCGACTACTGGGCGGATTAGCCACCCAATCACTCTGACTTGTAATAGTCCAGCCGTTAGCTTCATAGAACTTACGGCGTTCTTTAGCTTGTTTCTTAAGTACATAGTTATTTGTATCTTGAATGTCGATTATTAATGGTTCCTTCTTATCATCGAACAGTCGTAGGATTCTACCAACTGACTGCCTAGCTAACACACTACTCTTCAAGTCCCCTGCCACGACAAGTGTATCAAGCTTAGGGATATCTACACCTGTGCTGAGTAGCGAGTACGTACCAAATATTACATTATAGGGGTGTTGTCCTCTGAGTTCCCCCATAACTCTTTCCCGTTCTGATTTTGTTGCATTAGAAGCAAGAGCAATACATCTAACATCTTCTCTGTTCTCTCGCAGCAACAGCATGAGATGTTCATAGTGGGAAATTCTTTTTGTAAGAACAAGCGTAGTTCTCCCTCGTCCATAAGCTTTGATAATATTATCAACTATTAATTTGTTTCTTCGCACATCTTCTACCTGCCTTTCAATGATCTGATAGTACTCTCCCATTGCTATGTAACCAGCATAGTCCACAAAATGGACTATGGGGCTTTCCTGTGGCAGTGCCTTATCTACAATGATGTCTCCGAAGATGAATCTTATTGCTTCTCCGTGTCCGTCGGTTCGCTCTGGGGTAGCGGAGAGACCGTATCGGTACTTGCTACGGAAATAATCAACGCTTCTACGGGTTTTTTCTGGAACGTAGAGGTGGCACTCGTCAGCGATAACGCACCCGAATTCTGAACCGGTGAATAGATTTGAATCGATCCTTCTTCCAAGTGTTTGCGCAGTTGCGATAGTACACGATTTGATTTCGAATTTGTTGCCCTGAATGATACCAGGCTGTTCTCCAAAGTATTGCTCATATGAATCTGCAAATTGTTTTAATAAGTCTAATTTAGGTACCACTATAAGTGTCTTTACTTGTAGTAGTTCAACGAGTTTCAATGCTACGATTGTCTTACCAAAGCCCGTGCTAAGTTTGATAATGCCTCCACCTGCTCTGGCACAGTCCTCGGGAATTCCTTCTTGATAATCCCTGAGTTTAATAGTTGACTGAAACTGTGCGGAGCGTACTGCGCGATTATCAATAACCTCAAGTTCAATGCTGTTTCTCTTGGTATAATCAAGTATCCGTCTCTCCACTCCATTTCCCACAATGAGTCCGCCGTCTTTTGTTTCTTCATAATATTTTACATAAGGAGATAGGAAGTACTTAGCTCGCGGATTTCGTTTAACAGCTTGCCAGTAACTCTGGTTCTCAAGACTTAATGAATCTTTCATTTCCTCCCGCATCTTCGACGGCATCCCAGTCAGAAAGATCTTGTTCCTTATTATCATTTTCATAACCTATCTTTTGCGCTTGGTTCCATGTTACTAGTTTGTCGTCAAAGTTCTCGTCTTTAATATTGCGTGCTATTTCCCTCACCTCTTCCATTGCTATATCTAGTACAGCTTGAGGTACTCGGAATAGTGCAACGCGTGTAATACCAGGTTGAATGTACGAAGCTGTGGAGTGAGAACACATGATGTTAGTCACTGGTACGCCTTGCTTCTGTGCCCATAGATACTGGTACAAAGCTAGTTGTCGTAGGTACCCCATCTCCTGTGCGTTCCAGAACCATTTCTTTGGACTACTGTTTTTCATTGCTGATACAACCTTCAGATCCGTGAGGTGATAATGAGTTTCACCAAGAGGATCTATACGGTCTGGCAGTCCACAAACTTGCAACCCTTCCACCTCACCTTCTAATGGTATCTGGAAGTAAGCGTCATCTACATTCGTGTACCAAAACGGTTGCTTGGCTACGTACTCTGCTACTTGTAGAGCTTTATCATAGATGGTTGAAGATAAGACGTTCTCTTCATCGTGATTTTTTATTTGATCCTCTATGATCTTGGATTCTTTATCATACACCACGTCTTGTTTGTTCTTTAGAATAGTTTCAGCTTCAAACAATTCCTTATCATCCGTTTTCTTAACTGTGCGTTTAAACCTCTTAACCGTTCTTTCGAACTTCCGACAATATTTTTTATCAAAAGCTTTTTTACTTTCAGTAAGCCAGATATCTACAGCCATTCCAACCTTCATAGGGTCTGTTACCTTGAACTCATAATCAGGGTTCTTATTCAGATACTTATCTGCATAATAAGCACGGCTCTTAAGGTAATCGTTCATCATGGAGTTGGATACATGAGGACGATCAGGACTGTAATAATTGTCTAAGGTTAGCTTAAATTTGCTCATACTAATCCTTTAGGTGGTAGGCGATTTCCATCACTATCAACTTCGTACCCACCAAATTCTTTGATTAAAAAGGCGATGCTATCATCGCCCTTGTCCACAGTCGGCGCAGCCGATTGTCTAGAATGGTACTTGTTCTTTGTTCTCTTCACTATCATCGGCTTCTTCCTGCTGTCCATCATAACCTTCTAATTGTTCAGGGAATACAAATGTGTTCCAGTTCTTATAGGTTTTACCAGCTTTTGATGTGCGATCCTTGTCATACTTGACTCCTACGAGACGACCGAGCTCTACCTCCTCAAAGTCATCGATGACTTTGATGTTAGATCCATCACTGGTGAAACGTCCGTAGATACTCATGCGCTCACCAGCTTTAACCTTAACTGGTGGTTCACTCACCTTAGTTGTTGCTTCGTAGGTCTCCTTCTCTGGCACTTCGATGACGTACACGCGTTGTTGCAATGCATCGTTGTGCATATCCTGACGGAGCTGTGTTGCAACTAAGTAACCACGACATGCGTCACCAATCTTCTTAGGGTTGTAGTATGGATAAGTAGCTTGAGTTGAGAACTCTTCTGAGAATGGATCTTTTGACATAAGTTTAGTCTTCACTTAAACGATAATTAACATATTGTTGTACCTTCTCGGTAAACCATTTGGTCATGGAATCATACCCCTCATCATATAGGAGACACATCTTGAAGTCCTTTAGTAACTCCTCATTCAGGTAGAAGTTTAATTGTTTCTTTGCTTTCATACAATCCAAAGATACTAGATATCTTGCTTTCTGTCAATAGTAATGCTTGTGGATAAGTAAAAAGGGAGTGTAACCTCCCTATCGTTTGAACCCATGCCGCTTGATGGGCGGCGCAGGTGGCGTTGCTTGATGCGAGATGTGATCGCAGGTGAGGCACTTGGTGACACTCACCAGATCGAAACCCATACGGGTAGTGTAGACGAGGTGTGACTTCATAGCCATACACTTCTCACAGAACAGACGAACCACAGGTTCCATTGTGACCTCCTAGCGGTCTTCGGTCAGGATGATGGGGCAAGCCACAGTGACACCCACCCGTTCGTCGATGAGGCAGAACGCCTGTCGGGGCAGTTCGTAACCTGCATGGATGAACGAGGCGAATGGCGCCCAGCCGATGCCGGAGCCATTGACGATGGCTTTACCGAGGTTCAGGTACTGATGGAAGTGACCCAAGAGAGTCAGATCCGCAGAGATGGTCTTGTTCATCTTGAAGATGGCACGGAAGATCGGAGCGGTGATACCGCCGATACCGCCACCACCCTTGATGGAGTGACCATGCATGCAGCGAACCGTGAAGTTCGGCCACACCTGAACGTAGGTCTCTTGTGAGCGTTCGATGATGAACGTCACACGCTTGTTGCCCTTGAACCGGTTGGCGAGCGTGTTGTAGATGAACCACTCCAGGCTGTTGCCGCTCTCCGTGGAGATGTGAACCTTCTTCGTGATGCGAGAGTGGTTGCCCACCTTGCACGGGATGATGAGATCCACGTCGGTGTTGTCGAGGATGTACTGGATACCCGTTTCCAGGTATTCCAGAGCTTCCAGGGCAGCGTCGATGGGCTGACAACGTGCAGTCTCCAGCAACTCGTCATGGATGTTGGAGCTGATGAGGTCGCCCAGGATGGCGAGCAGAAGCGTGTCGATCTGCGTGTGGAGCTGGTTGAGCTTGATGAGCTTCACCATATGCACGAACAGACGGTTCATGCGCACCTTGCAGACTTCCTCGTTGTACTCGTTGAGACCGTTCACAGTCTCGGGATCGACAACCTCCTCGATGTGGAGATCAGAGATCACCGCCACGGCGACAGCGCGAGTGTCGGCCTTGGTACTGCGATGCTTGATCTCGAACACACCTCGGTGTTCCTTGAGCTTGAAGACCGCTTCGATCTGCTCCCTGGCACGCTTGAGCTGGTCAGCCAGCTTGCGAGTCTTGGTGCGTTCGGTGCGGAGCTTGAGGCTCTCACTCACCTCGTGAACGATGTCGTCGGCCGTCTCCTCCTCGTATGGCGGCAGACCGAGTTCGGCAACATCACGTCGCAGGGTGCGGCGAGACACTCCGAGTTCGTCAGCGATGGTGCGTGGATGGTATTTGCCCCACATCTTGCGGAGCTTCGCCTGGCGTTCTTGCTTAGTCATGGCTTCCTCCTTATGGAGCCTTGAGTTAGTTCTCCCCCTCTAGCTATCCCCGACCAATAGGGACAGCACGGAACTATACCGCCATCCAATGTGTATTATTGGATACTGTTTCAGAAACAGCTAGAGATGGGCTAGATTTTTTCGTCAGGAAACCTAGCAAAAACCTGTTCATGTGCATCACTCACCTCCAAAGATCCAGAGCATCGCCAGTGAGAAGACGATCATGATGGTTGCGAGCAGGATGTAGGTTTCCATTAGTCCTCCAGTAGGATGGTTGCTAAAAAGTTAATAACTTCTGGTGATTGTGCTACAAGTTCATAACCAAACTCCCATTTTGCAGGTATCACACTTCTACTTACAGTGTTGTGAAAAAAGCCATTTCCAGAAATTTGCCACTTACCTCCCAGAACAATAAGAACATGATCTAATGTTATTGGAGAGTCGTTGGATTTAATTGCTACAAAACCATTGATCTTAGCTTCGACCTTTTTGTAAAGCTCTGCGTCGTTTGTTGTGTATTTTGTCATAGGTTATTGTCAGTCTCCTTTTTTATTTTTGTATGAGTAACTTGTGAAAAATAAAGCTATAATTCCAACTACTGCCCATTTGTTGTTTATTGGGTGGGATAGAATCAAATAGATAAAAGTTAGAGACGAAATGTGTTTCAAGAGGTTTGTTATAAATAGTGTCTTCATAAAAATATTGGGGTACTAAGTATTAAACTGTTCCCCCATGCGTTAGGTTGAAGATTGTCAATCTTCATCAGAGCAGAAGCCGATGCGACGCTTGGAAGGGGACTCTTCGTCCTCCTCTTCTTCCTCGCCACCAGGCATCGGTACGACCTGCTTCATGACAGGAACCCTAGCCTGCACCAGAGCGTTGAACTGATCGACGGTGATCTCCTCGGTGTCTTCGTCGATCTGAGTCTCGTCGTAGTCACGCATCTCGTGACAGTACTTGCACTTACCAACGCTCGTGAAGAGCGTCTTGATCGGCAGGTGTTGCCCCATCCACTCGATCACTTGCAGGATCAGGAGCGGCAGTACGGTCGGGATGTCTCGACCACAGAGCTGACACTTGAACACGTGTGTGCGTCCCATAGCTACCTCCTGGGCTTCTTGTAGACGTGCCGCTTGACGGTGTCTTCGTCCTCGTACTGAGTGACAGTGACCTCACCCTCGAAGAAGTGACCCTCGTCGTCGTGGTGGTCTTCCTTCACCAGATCAACGACCTCCTCTGCGTCAGAGATTCCATCGAGAATGGTGGTCTTGCCACACTTTTCGCACGGTGCCACGGCTTTGTACAGCTTCATCGCTTGAGCCTCTTTCTCAGGTTTACAAGGTCGTCACGAGTCCAGTGTTTTCCTGGAACCATCACGATACGGATCATGGCAATCACTTCGTCCACCGTAAGGTTTTCAAAGAGCCAATGCCAATGCTTATGGAAATCATCGTCCAGATAGACAATGTTGCGGTGGTCCTTATCAGCGTCGGGATCGCACCGACTCTGAGGTCGGACGTGATGTTTTGTAACATGACGTTTGTTTCTGCGTCCCAATGTTGCCTCCTTATATATCCTTTAATCTCACCTGTATTGGCAAGGATTTGACGAGATAAAGGTGTGATTTTCATAGGCTGGCACCAAACCCAGCTTGTACTCGTATAGTCACCTTGCATAGCTACCCATATCGGCACCTATAAATGGTTTTGTGGGCCGCTTCGCCGCCAAACCTCGTGGGCTTACCTACACCCTCCTAAAAGGTTTAGATGTAACTCTCCACGTGGGATTTGCGTCTACCTATTCCGCCACAATACAGATGAGGTTAAAAGATATATCTCACTGCTCACCCCTGATCGATGGCAGGGGCGAACGGTCAGACCACGAGTACCTTCTCCTTACGGCATTTACCTTACTTGAACCGTACACTCGTGCGGTAGTAGCCATCTGTAACAACAAGCGATACAGTCAGCCCACACTTATATATAAGCACGAAAAAAAACTCACGTCAATAGTGAGGTGTGGGTAACTTATACGATGTAGAGAAATGTGTCAAGGGAGAGAGAAAACAGGGTGGTTAATCCTGTTCAATTAGTTTCTTTAGGTTTTGTTTGTAGTCTGAGATGGCGGAATTATAAAGATCGTTCTTTTTCCAAATGTCAATGAGCATATGTCCGCTGTAAACTTTCTCAAGCTCTTCACTTGTTCTCATCTCTGGCTCCCCTTCCTCTATCAGCCACAGAGCGTAGGATTTGAGGAAGTCTTCAATAAGTTTGTTCCTTCCACGGACAATATCTCTTGCTCTTATTTCACCATTATCAACATGTTGTGCTGCTTCATAGAGAAGGTTGTTTATTGTTTTAACTATCTTCTCAAGACTTTTTGGTTTCATATTATTTTATCTGTTGCCATTCTTTTATTTCTTCCTGAACCACAATCTCTCTTTCTCGTTTTCCACAATTCTTACATGTTCTTTCACTTGAAGGAAACTGTGGTGGGTAAGTTGGATAGATCACATTTGGCGTTGTGTTGTCCCACAGGTGCTCAAATCCATTGTCTTCACATTTGGTCATATTTGTTTTGTTATTCCCACTGCCCCACAGATGATAGGGCCAGCGTGCTGCGCCTCCAGGTGCAGCCTACTGTAAATTGTATCCTCCTAAGAGGAGGGTGGTTAGTCCTGTTCAATTAGTTTCTTTAGGTTTTGTTTGTAAATCTCCAACGGTTGCGCCCATGACCTATCAAATTCAGGTGTTTGACTATAACCTTCCTCTATCACCCATAGAGCGTAGGATTTGCAATTCTCTAGCATTGGTTCAAGCCAAAGCTCTTTGAGAGCAGTATACTCCTGCTCATTAATATCTCGGTCAACTGTTTTATACCTCTCAGCGACCTTGTGTTCAAACTCCTCAATTATCTCTTCAAGACTTTTTGGTTTCATATAGGAGGACGGGGACACTCTACTTCCAAGTGGAGCATCCCCTGATTGTATTCTGCTCGCTCTTTAAAGTGAGCATGTTGGAGCCGGTACGACTTATGAACCTTCTCCATTGACACCACCACCGTAGTGATGGTGTCTAGGAAATGGTTATTATATATATTTACCAATTAGCAAATTCACCATGTAATTCTCGTGCGGCTAGACGATAGGCTAATACAACATTTTTTATGTTTTTGCTTCTTCCCAGATTAAATTGTTTACCATTTTTATAAATAGTAGCTTGCCACTTATTTTTATCTTTTGACCAACTCACTCCTTTATAACCACTCTTATTAGTTTTTGGTCTCCCACGATTACATTGATTTTGTGAATTTGTTGCTTCACGCAGATTACTTCTTCTATTATCTAGCCCGTTTCCATTTATATGGTCGATTTGTTTAGTTTTATTAAACAATAATCTATGCATTTTCTTATGCTTTGCTGTTATGGCATAACCTTTAGAATGTAAATACCAGGTGTGTTTGTTAACATAACTGAAATCTTCATCATCTATAAAACATGGAATAGATGCTTTTATTTTCGGTAATTTAATTGGAATTATTTTCATATATGGAGAGGAGAATAGAGCAAGGATTTGACGATACAGCTTGCTCCGCAGTGTGTTGCGATGCTGAATCGTATAGTCACCTTGCAGAATCATAGATAGGCGTGAAACGACGCCTCGTTTTATTGCAGAAGCATGGAATTAAACCATGTCCTCTCAAGCCGTATTGAGTGTGCTAACTTTGACACTACTTCCGCTTAAGATTCTCTATGATTTGATTAGCGTCTACCTATTCCGCCATCTATTCTCCCAACTGCTCATGAGATGGAAACCGGATGGCTCAATGCTTCCACCCTGAGTCTCACGAGCATGTGGGAGAAGAGGACGCTAGTCCTCAATTAGTTTCTTCATTCTCTTACTACACACGTCACATACACGAAGTACTTTGCGTGCTGCCATTCTTCCAAGCTCGATGAAATAACCTGCTACATAAAGAAGGACACAGACACCAACCAAAACGAAGATAGTTGTTAAAAGTTCCATGATGAAAGACATACTAAATCCCCGTTAACGCTGCGAAGCACGCTTGTGCAACTGTATCAGCGATTCTAGGTAAGATTAGATACTGAATTAAAGCTATCGTTACGATCCCTAGTAGGAAGCCTTTGGTGAAGCTAAACAAATATCGTGGTCTAGGTTCCTTAGCAAAGGATTTGTACTTTACATAGTTACCTTGTTCTTTATTTATTTCCGTCTCGTGAAAATGAGGTTCGGGTTTAATTGGAGGTTTTATGTGTGGCATACATCAAGTATGTTAGCGAACCAGTTAATTGTTTGTTCTGATTGTTTTGAGAGTGGTTTGCCGAGTTTCCAACGAGAACCTCTTAAGAGCTCTCCGTTAATATATGTGGGCATGGTAAGTTCCAATACTTTTTCTGATTGATAGCTCATGTTTAATGATAGTAAAAACTTACTGTTCATTGCCTTCAACACATGTTCAAGTGTGATTGGGTGGCCGAGGATTTTCAGATCGTCTGGACGAAAAGCTTGCTTAGTTCCTTCAACACAAACAATTTCTGGATAATCATGCGCTGTTACACGCAAAACTTCATGGCTCTTCAGTTGAATCCAGCACCCAAAGCTCAACTCCACCGTCTCAGGAACCAGCTCGTGAATCTTGTTTGTTAGCTTTTCTAGGGTTGTCATACTATCTCCTTAGTTTCTTTAATGCTTCGGCTCTCTTGCGTCGTTTCTTTTCTGCTCGCATCATGTTGATCTCGGTTCGTACCTCTTCGGCACTGAACCCATTAGTTATCATCGTGCCTGCGGTATATATCTCCTCGCCGTAAAGTACAATGCCTAGTTCTAATAGGGCGTTGAACATATTACTCCTTTACAATCTTGTAACCGTTCTTCTTTAGAAGCTCAATTGCTTCTTGTGTTGCTGTATCTTCTTTAATGTATTCAATCTCGTTATCTAGGCAGAAGTGCTTAGAGTTTTCTCGTCGTCCTTTTACTGACTTGCATTTGAAAGTTTTGCAAGCGAAACAGACGGCATAGTAGTCGATGTTCCCAGCGTCGATGTCTCCAGCGTAGATGTTCCAAGCGTAGATGTCCCAAGCGTTGATGCCCAAAGCGTCGATGTTCAAAGCGTCGATGTTCCAAGCGGTGATGACTTCAGCGGTAATATCTCTTCTATAACCTTTTGAGTAGATATTATGACACTTGATATCCGCATCTGTTTTGAATCCATCGAAGGCGATTTCGATGTCGTCACCTACTTCAAGTACACCGTTCTTAATAAGAGACTCAGCTTGTTCGTTTGATGTTAGTGTAAGCATATTACTTTAATAGTTCAGGTGATTCGTAAATGTTACCGATGACTTCGAGCTCTCTGAGAATGTCACCATCATAATCAATGAAGCTGAAATAGTTGACCTTTCCATTGCGGTCTTTGTCGCACATGTGTTGAACACACTTCATTTTGAATCCGTCGTAATCATAAAACACAACCCCACACATCTTAACTCCGCTTTCATCAAATACACCACTTACAATATCCCCCTCATAAATCTCTTTGCCATTCTTATCAAGGAGTCCTGTGAATTGCATTAGGTTAACTCTCACAGGGTAATCAACATCTGACGCATCTACATAACTATGT
>Ga0196905_1000515_pt1 | contig 15393 bp, 1 predicted proteins | sample CB_VirMetaG_3_FD_169098 | JGI IMG/M metagenome (GOLD analysis project Ga0196905, IMG submission 169098) | Freshwater to marine saline gradient viral communities from Chesapeake Bay - CB_1508_1S Viral MetaG (v3) (version 3) | ecosystem: Environmental > Aquatic > Marine > Coastal | place: USA... | reverse complement strand
CATCTGAAGACGCTTATATTAATACAGTTAGAGTTGGTAGAGGCGCTAATTCAACAGCAGGAAACACTGTTGTAGGTTGTAATTCCTTAAATGTTAATACAACAGGTACGTGTAATACTGCTATTGGTTGTGGCGCTTTAGAGTCAAATACTAGTGGTTACGATAACACCGCAGTAGGAGAATCAGCATTAAGAAATAATACATATGGCTATCGCAATACTGCAATAGGTAGAGCGGTAGGCCAGAATATCACAACCGGTGTCCATAATGCAGCTCTTGGATGGCAAACATTAGCTTCAGCAACAGCCGCGAGTAATAATACTGCTGTAGGTACTAGAGCTCTAAGAAATAATACTACTGGCTGCTGCAACACAGCAAGTGGTTCATATTCTCAATGCGCTAATACAACAGGTAATTGGAACACATCATACGGAGCTCAATCTTTAAGGTATAACACTACAGGAGCTTATAATACCGCTGTAGGTGTTGTATCTTTATATGGTAACACTACAGGAGAGCGTAACGTAGCAGTAGGGTTTAATACTTTAAGAAATAATACAATCGGTAGTTATAATACAGCTGTAGGGTTCTGTGCAATGTGTTGCAATAGCACGGGAAGCTACAATGTCGCAGTCGGTGGTTTGGCTTTATGTAATAATACCACAGGTTACGGTAACGTCGCTATTGGTTACTGTAATTCTTGTAGTTCTACAACAGCTGGATTAAACGTAGGCATTGGTCATAGAGCACTAGTAAACAATAATCAATGTTATATTACAGCTGTAGGTTCTTGTTCATTATATGCTAATACAACTGGCGCTTATAACACCGCTGTTGGTTATGCAGCATTAGTAGCTAATACGACTGGATCTGCTAATACTAGCGTTGGTTGGTTTTCTCTTATATCTAATACAACAGGTTCTAACAATACTGCATCAGGGACGTATGCCTTAAGAAATAGTATTACTGGTAATAATAATGCTGCTTTTGGTTCTTACGCTTTGTGTTCTAATACTACTGGTTGTCAAAATACAGCTCTCGGCCAAGTATCAATGAGATTTAATACTACTGGTAGCTGTAATACTGCTAGTGGTAGATATGCTCTATATAACAATACTGGTGGTAGTCGTAATGTCGCGTTAGGATATAAAGCTTTACTAAGTAACTTGACTGCTAATTATAGTACAGCTGTAGGAACATGTTCCTTATATTCTAATAAAGCTGATAATCAGGTAGGTGTTGGTTTCGCTGCTCTCAAATGTAATACAACGGGTGTTAGGAATACAGCTGTCGGTTATGCTGCCCTTTGTGTTAATACTACCGGTCAAGCTAATACATCTTCTGGTTATGCTGCTTTAAGAGACAATACTGGTAGTTACAATACAGCATCTGGTGCTTACGCGCTCAAACTTAACACTACAGGTAGTAATAATACAGCATCAGGTTATAGTTCCCTAAAAAACAATACTACCGGATCTAACAATACTGCAGTAGGTAGAGATACTTTAGGTCAGAATACAACATCATCGGATCATGTTGCTATAGGATCCGGTGCTTTGAATTACTATTGTGGTAATTTAGGAGGATCAACTGCTATTGGGGCTCACGCTCTTTTTAGTAGTACAACAGGTTTTTATAATACTGCTGTAGGTCATTTAGCTTTAAGGAATAATACAACGGGGTCAAGAAATACAGCAAGTGGGAGGTATGCTCTTAAATCTAATACAACAGCGAATGATAATACAGCTACTGGTTATATGGCTCTTTTATGCAACTCTACTGGTAGCTATAATACTGCATCTGGTAAATACTCGTTATTATACAATACAACTGGCTTACATAATACTGTTTCTGGTTATAAAGCTTTAATGTGTAACACTGGTGGTTCTTATAATGTAGCCATTGGTTCAGCCGCTTTGGAATGTACAACAGGAGGCAATAACACAGCTATTGGGCATGAAGCTTCTCGTCGCGCAACAAATAATAGTTACAATACAGCTGTGGGTTTTCAATCTTTATATTGTAATCTAACTAACGAAACAACAGCTGTTGGTTTTAGATCGTTATTTGTTAACACTACTGGTTGTTATAATACCGCTTTAGGATTTGAATCGTTGTTATGTAATACAACTGGTGCTGGTAACACAGCAGTAGGTTATTCTTCTCTGAGAGCTAATGTTGGTTTAAAGAATACATCTGTAGGATCCAAATCGTTAATTTACAATACAACAGCAAATGATAATACCGCGTTAGGTTACACATCTCTCTATTTCAACACTACTGGTAATAATAATACTGCTTCTGGTGCTTATTCATTATGTTCAAACACTATAGGTAGTTGCAATACTGCTTTTGGTAGATCTACTTTGCTTTATAATACAGGTGGTTTGTTAAATTCAGGTTTAGGTTATCAAGCTTTGTTTTGTAACGTAACTGGTTGTTATAATACTGCTAGTGGATCTTATGCACTGAAAACTAATACTGCAACAGGTAACACTGGATTAGGTTATGCTGCAGCTGGTTCAAATACAACAGGAACGGGTATAGTTGCTGTTGGTTGTAGAGCTTTAAATGCTAATACAACTGGTAGTTATAACGTTGCAGTAGGTAATGCTGCTTTATACAGTAACACAACAGGTAATAAAAACACAGCTAGTGGTACTTTTTCTTTATATTATAATACTACAGGTCATAGTAATACTGCATCTGGATATGATTCTTTAGCTTGTAATACAACAGGTATCTACAATAGTGCTTATGGGCTCCGCGCATTAAGAGGCAACACCACAGGTAGTTACAATACATTTGCAGGTTTTGAGTCTGGTTGTGTTGCTACTGGTACTTATAACTCTGCATACGGTGTATATACTTTAAAAAATTCTACTGGCGGTAGTAATTCAGCTTTTGGTTACCTGACCCTAGTTATGAATACATCAGGTATTTTAAACTCTGCCTTTGGTAATGAAGTTATGGCTTGTAATACAACAGGCTCTAGAAACACGGCTTCTGGTTATAGAGCATTATGTAATAATACTACAGCTGATTATAATACTGCTTTAGGTTTTTGTGCTTTAAACGCTAATACTACAGGTGGTGTTAATACTGCAATAGGGCCGTTTTCTTTACACTTGAATACAACAGGTGAAGCTAATACAGCTGTTGGATATAGTACTTTAAGATCAAACACATCAGGACGTTGCAATACTGCTTTAGGTTATGGGGCTTTAGATAGTAATACAACTAGTTGTTTTAATACTTCTACAGGTTTTAAATCTTTATATCTCAATACTACTGGTGGTTATAGTACTGCATCTGGTGCTTACGCTTTATATTCAAACACAACAGGTACTAGTAATACAGCTAGTGGTTATCATTCTCAATATTCTAATACTACAGGTTATGCTAATGTATCTATTGGTAATAGATCTTTATGTAGCAATACTACAGGAGCTTTGAATACAGCTCTCGGTATAAGCGCGTTAAGATTCAATACAGCTAACTGGAATACAGCTGTAGGAGCAGAGGCGTTATTCTGTAATACTTCAGGAACTAGAAATACAGGCTCTGGTTATAGAGTAATGTATAATAATACTACAGGAAACTATAACTCTGCTTTCGGTGATCGTGCTTTGTATTGTAATACAACTGGTAGTGGTAATACTGCTTCTGGTTATAGAGCTCTTTGGGGAAATACAACTGCTACTAATAATACAGCTATTGGCTGGTATTCTATGCTATCGAATACAACGGGTTACAATAACACAGCGAGCGGTAAATATGCTTTGAGAAACAACTCAACGGGATATAATAATTCTGCCTTCGGAGAAAATTCTTTAGCTTGTAATACAACTGGTCATACTAATATAGCGTTAGGTAGGTACGCTTTATTTAATAATAATGGTGCTTTAAACATTGCTATTGGTAATGGAGCGATGCAGAGCAATACTACATCATTAAAGAATGTAGCTATGGGTCATTCATCCCTGTATGCAAATACAACTGGTAATGAAAATACTGCTAGCGGTCATTACTCATTACAAAATAATACTACAGGTTGTAGCAATGTCGCTTTTGGTTCCTGCGCTTTACTATTGAATACAACCGGTGACTATAATACAGCTGTTGGTAGATCTGCTTTACAAAAGAATACAACTGGTTTAAATAATGTCGCTGTTGGTAATAGAGCTCTTTGGTCTAATACTACTGGTTCGTGTAATGTCGCTATAGGACCTGCAGCTTTAGAGAGTGCAACTACAGCGAACTGTAATACTGCAATTGGTACTTATTCCTCAATAAGTACTACCACAGCAGCAGCTAATACCACAGTAGGTGTATTTACAGGTTATAGTAATACAACTGGAAGCTGCAATACTGCTATGGGGTTTGAATCGTTGAGGAACAATACTATCGGTTATAGAAATACAGCTTTAGGAATGAGAGCTCTTGCATGTAATGTAGTCGGTAGAGAAAATACAGCTTCTGGTTATAGAGCGTTACATTGTAATATATCTTGTTATAATACGGCTTTCGGTAATCAAGCTTTGCAAAATAATACATCTGGAACAGAAAACACCGCTCTTGGAGTTGCAGCGATGCAGTATTCCACTACCGGTAGTTATAATACTGGTTCAGGAGGTGGTGCTCTCGCTTTCAATACTACAGGTTCTCAAAACACTGCAACAGGTAGAAATTCTATGCGTTGCAATAGTTCAGGGAGTTATAATACTGCCGCAGGATTTGGTTCATTGTTTAATAATACTACTGGTAGTTTGAACGCAGGGTTTGGTATATCTACATTATACAATAATAGCACAGGTGTTAATAATGTCGCAATAGGAACATATGCACTTCTTAACAATACAGTTTCAGATAATACTGCATCAGGCGCTTATTCTTTATGTTCTAATACTACTGGTAGTTGTAATGTAGCAATGGGTAGATCTGCTTTATTATGTAATACAATAGGTAGTTGTAATACTGCGGTTGGAGCTTCAGCTGGTTTTTATACTACATCAGGAGTTTATAATACATACGTTGGCTTCAAAGCTGGGCAAGAAAATAACAATGGGTCTAGAAATACTAGTATAGGATTTTTTGCGTTAAGAGCAGCAACATCTGCAAGTTGTAATACAGCATCTGGAACATATGCGTTAACTAATACTACTACTGGTGATCGCAATGTTGGTATTGGTTTTGGAGCTCTAGGAGCTAACACCACTGGTAGTTGTAATATTGCGTTAGGTCACAATGCTGCTTCTGGTCCTACTACGCAAGTTAATAGCATTACAATAGGTTTTAATGCTGTGACTTGTGGTTCGAATACAACAATTATAGGTAACAGCTCTATAACAGATACTTATTTATGTGGAACAGTGCATGCTACATGTTTTACAGAGTCTTCTTCATTAAGATATAAGTGTAATATACAAGATTATTCATTTGATTTAGATTGTATAGATAAAGTTAGACCAGTATCTTATGTAACATGTAGTAATTCATTGAGCGCAGTAGGTTATATAGCAGAAGAAATGAATGAACTTTACCCGGAAGTCGTTGTAAAGGACAATGATAACAAGCCGGAATCAATTAATTACGCAAGAATGGTAGTTATTTTAATGGAGAAGGTAAAAGACCTGCAGAATCAGATAAATATTTTAAAGGAAAGCTTAGCATAACATGGCATTTTTACAATCAACAGTAGTTAGTGGTACATTATCAGCGAGTAGTTATGTATACGGGGATGGATCTACTCTATCAAATGTAAACTATAGTTCATCATATACTATGGATCTCACAGCGAATTGCGTGAGATTAGGTCAAGGTGGTGGAGACGTATCTACTAATACTGCTTTAGGTCAATTGACGTTAAACTCTAATACAACAGGAATACAAAACACTGCTGTAGGAAATTGCGCTTTACTTATTAATACTAGTGGTAGCTACAACACAGCGGTTGGAGAAGGGTCGTTGCGATGTAATACTACTGGACTAAGAAACACAGCTCTAGGTAGGGCGTCTATGCTTTGTAATACTACTGGTGAAAATAATACCGGAGTAGGTATGAATGCTTTGTATGGTAATACTACCGGTATTAATAATACTGCTGTTGGTTATACATCTTTAGGTTGTAATGCTACAGGTTGTTCTAATGCCGCGTTTGGCTACTCAGCACTTAGGCTTAATACTGCAAGTAATAACTCTGCTTTTGGAGCCAGCGCTTTATGCTCTAATACAACGGGTAACTTGAATACAGCTACTGGTTATATAGCTTTATGCTCTAATACTACTGGATCTAATAATACAGCCAGTGGTTATAGGGCTTTAGGATCTAATACAACAGGTGTTAATAATACAGCCAGTGGGAGCTATTCAATGTGTTTGAATACTACGGGTCAATATAATGCTGCTTATGGTTTTTGTTCTCTCTCTTTTAATACTACAGGTGAACGTAATGTAGCTCTTGGCTACGCGTCGATGCGTTCAAATGGTACAGGGGTCAGGAATACAGCTATTGGTATGTCTTCTCTATGGCATAACAGCGCTAGTTATAATACAGGTGTAGGTTATACAGCTCTTTTTGGGAATACTACCGGTATTTTTAATACTGCAGTAGGTTATAATACTCTTGTATCGAGTACCATTGGAACCCGTAACACTGCTGTCGGTAGCTGTTCTTTGTATGCCAACACTACTAGCTCATATAACACAGGGTTGGGTTATGTATCTTTAGTTTGCAATACCACTGGTTCAAGAAATACAGCACTAGGTGCTTATTCGATGTGGAAAAATACTGTAGGTAATTTTAATACTGCAAGTGGTTATTATTCATTGCTTTGCAATACTACTGGTTGTCATAACACTGCTTTAGGTGCTAGAGCGTTATGGTATAACACAACAGCTTGTTATAATTCTGCAGTTGGAGGATGTGCTTTAAGGGACAATACAACAGGTATTGCTAACACTGCAGTAGGTTATAATACTTTAGCAGCAAACACAATAGGAGTTAGGAACACTGCTTCTGGTGCATACGCGTTAGATGCAAATACAAATGGATGCAGCAATACAGCTATAGGAGCTAGTGCTTTAGGGTCTAACACTTCTGGTTATTATAACACTGCAGTTGGTGATCAAGCACTGTTTGCTAATACTACTGGTGTTTATAATACTGCACTTGGTATGTGTGCTTTGAGAAATAACTCAATAGGGCAACAAAACATAGCTTTAGGGTTTCAATCGTTATTTTATCTTACATCGGGTGGTTTTAATATATCATTAGGGCATCAGTCGCAATTATCGACATCCACTGGGGTATGTAATGTTTCTTTAGGTTATACATCAATGTATAATAATACTACTGGATCAGAAAATACTGCTTTAGGTCACAATACGTTAGTATTTAATTCGACAGAAAATAGAAACACGGCTGTAGGTTTCAGAGCAATGCGTTGTGCTACTAGCGCTAATGAAATTGTAGCAGTTGGTGGATGTGCTTTATATAATAATACTGGTTCAGCTAACACTGCTGTAGGATGGCAAGGTTTATATTTAAATACTTCCGGTACTAATAATACAGTATTAGGTAATGCAGCAATGTATGCTAATACAACAGGTACTGCTAATACTGCAGTAGGTGCTTCAGCTTTAAAGTGTAATACAACAGGTTTTTCTAATACAGCGATGGGTAGTAGTGCTTTGTCATCTAACACGACTGGTCACAATCACAGTGCATTTGGCGTTAGTGCATTATTTACTAACACAACAGGGGAATATAATTCTGCTTTTGGTTATAACGCTTTATATTATAATACAACAGGATCTCGCAATTCAGCTTTTGGTAGAACCGCTCTATTACAAAATACTACCGGTACTTATAATACCGCTAGTGGTATGCATGCTTTGAGAGATAACACTACTGGTGGGAAAAATACCGCGACAGGATATGAAGCTTTACTTTATAATTCAACAGGCGGAGAAAATATTGCAATGGGTTATGTTGCTCTGAATAGCAACACTACAGGTAGTTACAATACAGTTAGTGGCGCATATGCTATGTTATTAAATAGTACAGGTTCACGTAACTCTGCATTTGGTAGAACAACATTAAGAGGTAATACTACCGGTTGCTGTAATACGGCAATGGGTATGTATTCTATGTATAGTAATACTACCGCAAGTAACAATACAGCTTATGGATATTCTTCATTGTTCGCGAATACAACAGGTACTGCTAATACTGCATCAGGTATGTATTCGTTGTATAATAATACTACAGGTGGTTACAATACAGCGACTGGGATGTTTTCTTTGTGCGCTAATACAACGGGAGGTGGTAATACAGCATCTGGTTATGCAACTTTAAAGAATAATACTACAGGTCAACTTAATGCTGCATTTGGTCATAATTCGATGCGAAATAATACTACTGGTAGTAATAATACTTCTAGTGGTTACCAATCTCTATATTGTAATACTACCGGTAGTCATAACATCGCGATTGGTATGTATTCTCTTAGGTACAACCTAGGAGGTTGCCGTAACACAGCTAGTGGTGGTTATTCCTTATACGGAAACTCTACAGGTATTAATAATACTGCTACAGGTTATTCAGCTCTGAGATGTAATACTACCGGTCTTAATAATACCGCGATGGGTTATAATGCAACGTTTAGTAACACTACAGGTAATTACAATACATCTAGTGGGGTGTATGCTATGTTTAGTAACACAACTGGGAGTGGCAATACTGCATTGGGTTATATATCTTTATTTGGCAATACAACAGGTGGTTGTAATACTGCATCTGGTTATAATGCATTGAAGTGTAACACAGCAGGTTGTATTAATACTGCATCTGGCAGTTGTGCATTGTATAATAATACTACAGGTAAGTTTAACACTGCTGTTGGTGCGTTTGCTATGAGATGTAATACTGTAGGTATTAATAATGTGGCAATTGGTGTAGACGCTATGCATTGTAATGTTAGTGGTACTTGCAATACAGCTTCAGGTTATGGAGCTTTATTTGCTATTACAACTGGAAGTTGTAATGTTGCATCTGGATATTATGCTTCAAGATGTAATACGACAGCTGGAAATAATGTTGCTATAGGGGCATATGCTTTATGTTCTAACAATGTTTGGGGTAATACTGCTGTAGGTAGATCTGCGTTACAATCTAACACAACTGCTAGTCAAAACACAGCTTTAGGATTTACAGCTTTACAAAATAATACAACAGGGACTAGTAATACAGCAAGTGGTTATAGAGCTTTAGGGTCCAATACAACAGGGACTAATAATACAGCAAGTGGAAGCCATTCTCTATATTGTAACACGACTGGTACTGCAAATACAGCAGTAGGTAGATATACTTTATGTTCTAATACTACCGGTAGTGCCAACTCAGCAGTAGGTAGTTGTGCTTTATGTTCTAATACTACCGGTGGTAACAACTCAGCATTAGGTCTTTGTGCTTTAGCTAGCAATACAACAGGTTGCTTTAATACAGCTTTAGGTATGTATGCAATGAAGGTTAATACTACCGGAACTTTGAATTCCGCTTTTGGTTACTTTGCCTTAGGTAGTAATACTACCGGGGCTTATAATACTGCTTTAGGGATATCTGCTTTAACGTTAAATACAACAGGTTCTTATAACACGGCTAGTGGTCATTATGCCTTGCTTGCGAATTCAACCGGTCAAGGTAATGTTGCTACTGGAATAAGTGCATTGAAGTGCAATACAACAGGAGGTTCTAATACTGGTTATGGTAATGATGCTTTACAATGTAATACTACAGGTTGTTACAATACTGCATTAGGGCATCAAGCATTATATTATAATACTACAGGTTATTATAGTACTGCTGTCGGTTATAGAGCCCTGCATTATAATACAGGAAATGGTCGCAATACTGCGATTGGCTTCACTTCTTTGTTCTTTAATTCTACTGGTAATTTAAACACAGCTTTAGGGGACAATGCTATGTATTATAATACCACTGGAAGTAATAATGCTGCAGGTGGTTATCATGCTCTAGTACAAAATACTACAGGTAGTTGGAATACTGCATTTGGTACATTTGCGTTATGTGGTACATATGGTAGTAGTACTGGTGGTTATAATACTGCTTTTGGTGGATACGCGCTTAAAATTAACGCTGGTGGTGGTAATAATACTGCGCTTGGATATGCATCGTTAATTTGTAATACAGGAGGAAATAACAATACAGCTGTAGGTTTACAATCTTTATATAATAATACCGGTGGTCACTGCAATACAGCTGTGGGTGTTAATAGCTTATTCGCTAGTACAACTGCTTGTTACAATACTGCTATAGGTTTTGAATCCCTGATTTGTAACACAACAGGTGGGTATAATACTGCTGGTGGTTTTCAGTCTTTATATTTTACTACCACCAGCGGTAATAATACAGCATTCGGTACAAGCGCTGCAAAGAGTAATACAACAGGTAGCAATAATACTGCAATAGGAACAGGTGCAATGTTTAGTGTTACAACTGGTTATAGAAACACTGCTCTAGGCTCCGAAGCGTTAAAAACTATTACCGGGGCTGTAGAAAATGTAGCTATAGGTTACCAGGCTCTTTGTAATAGTACAAGAAGTTACCTCGTTGCTGTGGGTAATGAAGCTATGAGGAATAACACCACCGGGGAATATAACACCGCGTTGGGTTATGCGTCTCTAGGTAATAATACTACAGGTAGTTGCAACACAGCTGTTGGTTATCGTTCGTTAATTAGTACTACAACAAGTGTTAATAATACAGCTGTAGGTAGTACTGCAATGTGTCTTAACACTACAGGTAATTACAACACTGCATTAGGCTCGTGTGCAATGTTTCAAAATACAACAGGTACTGTTAATACCGCTCTTGGTTACCAGTCTTTAAAATGTAATACTACAGGGTTTCACAATACAGCTTCAGGGGTTAATAGTTTGCTCAGTAATACAACCGGTGGTTACAATACAGCTTCTGGTTATAGGGCTTTAATTTGCAATCAAACAGGTGGTTGTATTACTGCTATAGGTCATCGCGCTCTTGAAAATACAGTCTCTACTGATAGCGCCACTGCGGTAGGACACTATGCTCTTCAGTATAATACTGTAGCAAATAACACAGCGGTAGGATCTCTAGCATTAACATGTAATACAACTGGAGATAATAACTCAGCACTCGGTCATGCAGCTTTATGTTGTAATACAACAGGTTATAATAATACAGCAGTTGGATTTACCGCATTACAATTTAACCCAACAGGCTGCTTTAATACAGCTGTAGGGGCATTTGCGAATAGATATAACTCAACAGGTGGGTTTAATGTTTCTGTAGGTACATGTGCTTTATCCCTCAATACTACTGGTAGTAATAATACAGCGCTTGGCCAAGGAGCGTTACAAAATAATACAACAGGTATTAATAATACTGCAGTAGGTCAAGGAGCATTAGCTGCTAATGGAGGTGGAACTGATAATACTGCAGTCGGTAAATGCGCATTACAGTGCAATACAGGTATCAGGAATACTGCAGTTGGTTCTTGTGCTTTAAGGTTAAACACTATAGGTATACGTAATTCTGCAATGGGTATGTATGCCTTATTGAATAATTCTTCAGGTAATTATAACACGGGAATGGGTTATCAAGCTTTGACTAATAATTCAACCGGTAGCTGCAATTCTGCATTTGGTTATTCATCCTTAGCTAATAATACAACTGGTACAAAAAATACAGCTATGGGTTGGAATTCCCTGTACACTAATACAACTGGTAATTTTAATACTGCTTCTGGTTACTGTGCTTTATATTCTAACACAACAGGTTATCAGAACACAGCTAGTGGGCTTAGTTCTCTCTGCTCTAACACAACAGGTAATAATAATACAGCATACGGGGTGCAATCCCTCTACTCTAACACAACAGGTTATCAGAACACAACTATTGGGACGAATTCTCTCTGCGTTAACACAACTGGTATATTTAATACTAGTAGTGGTTTTGGAGTATTATGTTCTAATACTACTGGTTACTGTAATACTGCATCAGGGACATACGCTTTAAATTCTAATACTACTGGTTACTGCAATATTGCATTAGGCATGCAAGCTGGATATAATATAACTACAGAATATAATGCAATCGCTATAGGTATCAGCGCTGTATCTTGTGGATCTAACACAACAGTTATAGGTAACACCAATACAACAGATACCTACATTAAGGGTACATTACACGCTACTTGTACGAACTTCGGTGGTATCTTTGAGGCTAACCTAAGATCAGACGGAATAGATAGTTGTCCTGAGGGTTCTGTTGTCGTATGGAGAGACGGTAAGCTCCAAGGGACAACAATAGAATATGACTATAACGTGATGGGAGTTACTGGAGTAGGTATGGATACAGCAATAGTTATGGGTGCTGAGAATATTCTAGTTACGGGTGATATTGAAGAAGGAGATCCAATTGTCACAAGTGGTAGGATTAATCACGGTATGAAAGGTGATAGATCATGTGATTTACATGGTAAGATAATAGGACAAGCATTAGAGAGTGGTAGTGGAGATAGTTACCTAATTAAGGGTATGATAAGGAAATTCTAATAATAAATAATTCAAGATTATGGCAAAGATTTGTATAAGCGACGGGTTAATAACATCTACAGATGAGTTTAGTTTTTGCGCTGGTAGTAATAGATTCAGAATGCGCAATTCTGTACACTCAAATTCGCCAACAGAAATCCCACATTTATCAGCTAGCTCGCTAGTTGTCGCTGGAGATCTAACAGTACATGGTTCGTGTACGCTTCTTAACACAACTGTCTGTACTACTAGCGCCATGTCTATATGTAATCAAGGTACAGGTCCTGCGTTAACAGTTACTCAGTGTGGTTCTCAGCCTATTGCTTTATTTGTTGATCAAGAATGTGGTAATGCTCTTTGTATTGGAGATATCGGCACAGCTACTTTTGGTCAGAGAGTTGATATACATAATAGCACTGCAAGTTATGGTTGTAGATTAAGTGTGGGTAGAGGAAGTACTGAAAATATATATTTTGTTGTAAATGATAGTGATAATTGGATAACTGCTCAACAAGATGAGTCTGCAGCTGATCACGCATTTCATGTAGATAGACGATTTACTACAACTACATGTAGAGATGATTTTCATATATCAAGATGCGGTACACCTCAAGTAACAGTTGATATTTGTGGTAGAGTTGGTATAGGAAATGCAGTTCCTACTGAGAAATTAGAAGTCGCAGGAGTTGTAAGAGTAAAGCCAAGTTCTGGAGATGCATTAGTAAGATTAACAGATAATGGAGTCAGAAATTGGGATTTAAAAGTTGTAGATGGGGCAGATTATTTTGAGATACTTGGCAGTACTACTTCCACCTCCTTGGTCGTCACCGGTGCGGGTAATGTTGGTATAGGTTTAACTAATCCTACTAATAATAAATTACAGGTTGCAGGTAACGCGTATATTTCATCGACTCTAGGTATGGGTGGTTATATACAAACAAACTCTGGTAACAATCAAGGTATTTATATTGGAGGCGGTGGAGCTAATATTACATCGGTATCACCTAGTGCTAAAGATATAGTAATACAAGATTTAGATCAGCTTAGATTTGGTCCTAGCAACTGGGATTATAATTGCTGGGCAGGTATAAAGTATGATGCTGCAAGTACAGATCTTATTATAGGTGGTCCTAATACAAGCGCTTTCACATCTAATTCTAATCCACCTAACATTGGAGTAATTTTTGCTGGGGTAGATAAAGTAACAATTAATAACTGTGGAGGATCTGATTGTATTTTTGTTATAACTAGATCTGGTAGTACCACTGCAGGGTTGAACTTAGGGGTATGCGCTGATCAAACAGCTGTTATTGCTTCAGAGAATTCAGATTTAAGACTAGGTAAGAAGTGTACAGGTACTTTTTACGAATATTCAAAAATATGCGCAGCTACAGGGGATACCTATATTAATTGTGACCTATTTCTACCCGCATCGATTAGCAAAATATCTTTAGGTCCTCTAGGCGCGACGGGAGATGTTCATATTGGCTCTTCAGGATTAGGTGCTCCTACTTATTGTTCTCAAGATTATGGAGCTTACATTGCTCATAATGCTTATAGACAGTCTGATGGGGCATGGAAACATTCTAGAACATCTACAATATGCGCTGCATTACTAGAAATCGCTGGAGGAGGTTCTTCTGGTAATACTCAAGGGTTTTATTTTAGTGGCGCATCTAATGCTGGTACTGGAAATATAACATGGAATCAATTTGCAGCATTAGGTTCTGGTGGTTTAACTGTTAATTGTCAAACTATACAAATCAAAGGCGCTACTACTAGTACTGGTAATTTAAAATTTGAAGCCGCTAATCCTTATATATGCGCTAGTAGTTATATTATAATGCCTGGTGGTTTGTATGTGAGTGGTGGTACAGCATACTTTAGTAACGGTACTAAGCATAGAGGAGGGGTAGGTAATGATTCCGGGGCGTGGTTATGTATAACTGGTGGTACAGCAGGAGATACTTCATTTGGTGGTAATGTTGGTATAGGTACAACTGATCCAGCTGTTAGTTTACATATAAAAGATTCTACAAGTGTAATCAAGCTTGATAGAAATAATTCTTCATATGGCCCTGCTATACAACTTGGAAGGTGTGGTAGTAATATATGGACAATTAAAGAGAGCTATCAAGGTGGTAATAATAGAGACCTCACCTTTATGGATTGTAATGATTATCCTAAGGTAACTTTCCAGCAAAGTGGAGACGTTGGTATAGGTACATCATCTCCATCAGCTAAGTTAGACGTATGTGGTACAGGAACAGTCTTTTCAGTCAATGGAACTAACGGTACATTATTCTCAGTAGAAGATGATTTAAGTGATAGCTTAATGTCAGTTAATGATGCTGCTGGTCTACCAGTGTTAGAAGTATTTGCTGATAGTTCAGTATGTGCTGGTAGATATAGTTGTAGTGACTTTTATATTGCTAGCGGTGGTAATATTGGTTTTGGTACATCAGCTCCTACTTTTGCTGCCGTGAGTGGTAATACTGCTAAAGGTTTGGAAATTGCTAATATTGGTAATGATACACAAGCTAGCTTGCGTTTAAGGGGTCACAACAATACTGGAACACCCGGGGTAGCTACTTACACAGAGCTTAAACATGCTGGGGGTAATCTAGCCTTCCATGTAGATCATAACGGTACAAATGTTATTACTATAGATTCAAACTGTAATGTCGCTATAGGTACAACATCTGCAGGTTGCTGCAAGTTGTTAGTAGTTGGAGATTTTAAAGCATGTGATGGTTGGATACGGTCTAATGGAGATAGAGGCTGGTATAATGATAC
>Ga0196905_1000514_pt1 | contig 15460 bp, 19 predicted proteins | sample CB_VirMetaG_3_FD_169098 | JGI IMG/M metagenome (GOLD analysis project Ga0196905, IMG submission 169098) | Freshwater to marine saline gradient viral communities from Chesapeake Bay - CB_1508_1S Viral MetaG (v3) (version 3) | ecosystem: Environmental > Aquatic > Marine > Coastal | place: USA... | reverse complement strand
GCCCCCGCAGCGCCGGTCTGGCGTGAATCTGTGGGTCATCCTGGCCGACGCTGACGTCGCTGCTGCCGAGATCGAGGCCGGCCAGCATGACCAGGACCTGGAGATGCTGGACCACATCGCACGGTCGCAGGAGATGGTGACCGTGCGGAATGCCACCAAGGCGCGGCTTGCGCTACTGCGGGGTCGGTGATGGCCCTCGCGGTCGAGCTTGCACGCGCCAAGGCCGCCCTGGCTGGGCTGTCCGGCACTGCGTCGGATGCCCAGCTCACGGTGGAGCTCGCCGCTGCCGAGGCCCAGGTCGCCGCCCTGTGTGGGTGGCCACCGGACGATGACGGGTCGCGCGGCTTCGGTGCCGGCACCTTCACCCTGTACCCGACAGCATCCCGCTCGGAGCCCCGGCTGTTGCCGCTGCCCTTCGAGCCGAGCACCGTGACGACCGTGCATAGTGACACCTCGTACGTGTACGGAACCGGGTCGCTGGTCAGCTCCAGCGACTACACCATCACCCGCGACGGCCTGTGGCGCACCGACGGGGGCGCGTGGACGCTGGCCCCTCGCGCCCTCAAGGTCGTCTGCGAGGCCGGGTGGGCTGCCGGTGAGGCCCCCGCCGAGGTGGAGGCCGCCGTCGTCGCCCAGCTCGTCCACCGCTGGCGTGTGCTGCGCCCAGGCCAGGGCGTGCCGTCTGCATCGGGTCGGGATGGCTCCGTCCAGCGTGACGCGCTCACCGCCGTTCCGCAGCTCGTGCAAGAGCTGGCGGCCCTGTCGCCCGTGTGGCGCTGGCGGGCCCATGTCGGCTAACCTGCCGGACGAGATCCACGCCGGGCTCCATGACGGGGCCCTGGAGGCCCTGTGGCGCCGCTGCGTGCGTCGTGGCGACGGGGTGGCACTCCGTGCCATCCTCGACCGCCGCGCGGCCCTGGAGGCCCCTGCGAAGCCCGTGGAGCCGCCGACCGTGTCGGACGAGGCCAAGCCGTGAAGCGGGTGCAGACCGACGACCTCGGCGCATGGGCGCGGCGGCACTCGTCTGCGTATGCGCGCATCGGTGACGACATCGCCGACGGTGCCCGCCGCAGCATCCCCGCCATGCTGCGGGCAGCCATCGCCGAGGCCCCGAAGCACACCGGCGCCCTGCGGCGCTCACTGAGCATCCGCGACAGACGGGTCGGCGACCGTGTCGAGCTCGCCATCCACAGCGACGACCCCGCCGCCGGCATGCAGCAAGACGGCGGACTGCTCCGAGGCCGGCCGCTGATGTCGGTCCCCATCGGTGTCGAACGGCGCTATTGGGACTCGACGGGCACCCGCCGGGAGGCGCGGGACATCCCAGGCCTGTTCGAGATCCGAGCCAGGGACGGCCGCCGCTTCCTCGCGACCCGCGTAGGCCGGCAGCTCGTGCTTCGCTTCGCCCGCCGTCGCTACGTGCGGCAGGATGGGCAGGGGTGGGCTACCCGTGCCGTCGAGGCCGCCGGGCCTGACCTAGCCTCGAGCGTGCGGGCGTCGATCGTGCGCTCCATGCTTGCTACCGACCGGATCGCCCCGTGAGTGCTACGACCCACAACCTCCTGACCGAGATCGCCGCCGCGTGCGCGGTTGCCGGTACCCACTACGACCTGAGCGCCACGGGACGTGTGCAGCTCGGCGAGCGGTGGGACCCGCCGATTGATGGGGCCTACGTGACCGTGTCGGGTGGGGACGTGTCGACCACGGCCGCCGTGGACGTCTACCGCTGGAGCTATCGCCTCACCGTGCTGATCCAGGGGTGGGCGCCGAGCCCCGCCGACCCTGGCGGGCGGCTCCAGGCTGGGATGGAGCTGCGCTCCGACCTGCTCGCCGCGCTCCATGGGGCCCTTGTGACGGCTCGCGGTGCCCACGCCATCGCCCTCCGAGCGCGCGACGTTCAAGTGTCGGCGGCCGTGCTAGACTCCGAGCTGCTGGACGGTGCCCACATGGCCGGCTGGGGCTATGTGGCGATCGAAGCATCCATGACGGTTGACGGCAATCCGGGGAGGCTCTGACATGGCGTACCGCTCGAGCTCCTACCGGCGCCGGGTCGCGATCTCCGTCGTGACCACCGCGACCGCGTCGACGGCGGATATCGAGTTCACCCCGTCCGATGCGTGGGACGAGTTCTGGGCGGCAATCGACACGGACGGATACGGCATCCGGCTAACCGAGGCCGACGGCGTCACCCCGCTGACCTACGCTTGGAGCGGCTTCAACAAGACGAACAAAGCCGGGACTATCCAGATCGACGCCGCCCCGACCCCGGCCACGGCCGGCAAGTGCGTCCTGTATTGGCTGTACTACGACGTCACATCCCCCACGGATGGCTCCTCGGCGGTGACCATCTCCACGCCCCTGACGGCTGCTCTCGACCTCGCCCGGCCCGACCCGGCACAGACGATCGTGGTCCGTCGTCAGTCCCCCGGCGAGGACTTGCCACAGTACACCACCGCCAAGGCCCCGGACGCCCAGATATTCGTGTGGCTCGACTTCGGCGAGATCGTGCAGATCGTGGACGCCCCGTACAACGGGCGCCTCTCGTGGGAGGAGCCCGCCGTTGCCGAGGTGTCCGTGGTGGACACCAGCGGATCGGCCGTCGCGAGCATGAACGACGAGGCCGCAATGCGCTGGGTGTCTGTGCGAGATCGTGGCCGAGACCGGGTGCTGCTCAAGCTGCGGCTCAAGGCTGGCACGGACTCCACTTGGTACACCCTGATTGGCGGCGTGCAGACGTCGACCCCTGACCTATCCCCATACCGCACGATCTCCGAGTCCATCGGCGTCTACGTGCGCAAGCAGCGGAGGACCTGACCATGCCTGGAGCCATCGGAGCCGGCTCGTACATCGCGTACGAGGAAGAAACCACGGAGGGGACCGCCGTCACCCCCACGGCCATGCACTGGATCGACTCCGTCGACATCCACGCCAAGCCGTCATTCGAGACGGTGGAGCCCCTCGGGACCAGCGGCAACGCCTTCCCATCGGCGCGGTCGCTGTTCGTGACCGAGATCCAGTCGGGCGGCTCGCTGGCGTGCAGTTGCTACTACGATACCGACTGGTGCCTGGTGCTGATGAAGCACGCCTATGGTGCTGTCGCGACGGGCGGCAGCGGGCCCTACACCTACACCTACACGCTGAGCAAGGCGCAGCCGGTCAAGCCATCGCTGACGCTCGAGGTGGTCAAGGGCACCGACGGCCCGGCAAACAACGCGGAGACCTTCGCGGGGTGTCGCGTTCAGCGGCTGGTGCGGCGCGTGTCGACCGGCTCCAAGGTGGTGCTTACCGCCGACATCATCGCCCAGAGCGCCGCTGCCCGCACGACCCCCACGGGCTCCCTGAGCTACCCGAGCGGGCCAAACCTCGCGTACCACGCCGACGTGACGGCGTTCGTCTTCAACTCGGTCACGTACACCGACGTCATGGAGCACGTGCTCACCGTCGACAAGGCGCTCGCGCGGACCCCTGAGCTCGGGAGCCTGGTGACTGCGGCGCCCATTCAGGACGGACTTGGAAACGTGACCGTCGAGGTCAGGCTCCGGTGGTACTCCAACGCCTCCTATCTGGCGCTCCAGGCGGGCACCGTGGCGGCCGGATCCTGCACGATCACCGACGGCACCCGGAGCATCGTCGACACCTACCCCCGTATGCAGGTCATCGAGGCCAGCGAGCCGGTCAGCGGCGCGGGCATCATGGAGCAGCGGGTGGTCTTCCAGTGCCTCGACGACGAGACGGATGGCCCGGTGAAGACCGTCTTCACCAACGGGGTCGCCCCGTGAGCCTCGCCGACCAGCTTGCCGCCTCTGTGGCGCGTGGGCGCGTCGCCTACGTCACGATCGACGAGCATCTGTATCGGATCGAGTCGGTCGACAGCATGGGTCTGCTCCGCGCCGGGTTGGCCTACGTCGAGGGGGTGCGTGCGGCTGCGGCTGCCGACCCCGTCGACCCGCAGACCGAGGCGACCATCCGTGCGGAGTCTGCCACCGAGGAGGAGGCCGAGGCCCGCCTCGAGGACTACCGCACCCGCACCCGCGAGCGGGCCCTACGCATGCACGCAGCCGCCGTGGCAACGCCCGAGGGGGCAGCGGCCTACGCCGAGCGCGTCCATGCGCACGTGATGGCCGGCGTGACCGGGGTGGGGATGCCTGCCGAGCGGGCCGAGCGTGCCGACCCCGCCATGCCGGGCGTGATCTACCACGGCACCGAGTGCCCCGATGAGGTGCTGTCGGTGTCTGTGGTGGATGAGGCGCGGCCGTCGGGGCCGACGGACGACGCCATCCGCGCCCACGTGGCGTCCGGCACGTGGCCTCTGTGGGCAATCAGCCCCGCCGCTCGGGCCATCCTCGCCGGTCTCATCGCCCAGCTCGCCGGGGGTCGGGCCGACCTCGTCGCCCCCTTTCGCGCGTGCGCCTGACCAGGCGGTGGTGCTCGACACCATCGCCCGCCGGTACGGCACAGACCCGTGGACGGTTCTCCAGTGGCCCCCCGAGCGGGTCGCGATGGCGTGGACCTGCATCGAGGCCGCACGCGCCCGCCGTCGGGACGTGCTACAGACTCGAGACGACCAGGGGCGCCCGCCGTCCATCTGGTGTACCCTCGACGTGGACGAGCTGTGAGGTGGTGACGTGAGCACACAGGTCCTCGTAGACTACCTGATCCGCGTCACCGGACAGAGCACGTCCGCACAGTCGGCCATGGGCTCGCTTGCGAAGGAGGCGACCGTCGCTACCGCTGCCGTGGGCGGCGTCGTGGCTGGCTTCGCTGGGGCGTCTGTGGCGGCCGTGGCGATGGCTAACGACGTCACGGGGGCGGTGGACCGGATCAACACCCTCGCGACGAACAGCGGGCTAGCAGCGCGCGAGATCGCTGGCCTGGAGGCCCTCGCAGCATCGACCGGGAAGGAGCTGAACAACCTCATCCCCAAGGACCTGCCGAAGCGCATCAGCGACGCCGCGCGGGGCACGGGGCCGGTCGCGGAGGCGTTCGCGCAACTCGGCGTCTCGGCAACCAACGCGGACGGGTCGCTGCGGTCTGCGTCGGATGTGCTGCCGGCCCTGATCGACGGTCTCGCCAGCGTCGATGACGCAACCACGAAGGCCGCGCTAGCGCAAGAGGTCTTCGGCGCCCGCTCCCAGGAGCTGACCAGCGCTCTGAAGGACTCCGGCGACCTCCGCGCGTGGATCGGCTACGCCGAGCGATACGGCACAGACGTGGGCCCCGAGGCGCAGCGGGTCACCGCCGAATGGCAACGGTCGATGGCGGTGTTCCACCAGTCCGTGGCCACCCTCAAGAACGCCATGCTTCCCCTGATCGACGTCATGGCGAACACCGTGCTCGGCATCTCGGCCATGCTGGTCATGGCGAAGGGTGCGGCATCTGGCGCACTGGAGGGCCCCGGCGGGCTCATTGGCGCGATCAAGGGCGCGAAGGACGAGCTGGACAACTTCATCGACGCCAACAAGCGTCTGAACGAATCGCTACAGACGACGGAGACGCGGTTCAAGGACGTCAAATTGTCCTTTGACGGCTGGGAAGCGACGGTATCAGCGTCCACGGCAAAGGAATTTGCGTTCTATAACTCGCTCGCTCACCCCGACTGGCGGAACCCCCCAGCGGGTGGCGGGAAGCCCCCGAAGCCCCCGAAGCCACCGACCGGCGGTGGCAAGGCGTCGCCTGGGTGGGATGCTGGGATCGACGTCAACGCGCTCGAGGCCGAGCAAGCGGCCTTCGGCGCCCAGCTCGCCGCCGATGCTGCGGCAGCTCGGGAGCAGCGGGCCGCCATCGCCGAGGCGCTGCTCGCGGGCCAGGACGACCTCATCGCGGCCACCGAGGCAAACAAGCCTCCGCCGCAGCCCCCCGGCGCCGCACTCGGCGCTGATCTCTCTGGAGTGGCCTCTGTCATCGCCGACCCTGTCGGGGCGGCGCTCGGAGCCGCGCTCGGCCCAGCGCTCGCAGGCCCGATCGGGATGCTGGCGTCTGCGGTCCTGCAGCTCCCAGACGTCCTGCAAAACCTGACTGAGACGATCGAGACGCTGCCGGAAGCGCTCATTAGCATTCCCGATCTGACGGTCAATCTGCTGACCGCGATCGGCGACCTTCCGTTGGCGCTCGTTGAGGCGACGCCAGAGATCGCGCTTGGACTTGCTAACGCTGTGTTCAAGATTTTTACGTATGGATTCGAGGCTTTCGCGATGATGTTCGCGGAGGTCGTCGACGTCATCCCCGGCAGGATCGCTGATGCGCTGGCCGATATCCTCCGCAACCTGTTCGCAGAATTGAACCCCTTCGACGGGGACGGCAACTTTCTGTTTGGCGCAGCGGAAAAGGCAAGGGATGCCCTGCCATTCTTCGACACGGGCGGGGATGTGACACGGACGGGCCTTGCCGTGGTCCACGAGGGCGAGCGGGTCATCACCGCCGAGGAGCGGGCCGCCCTGCTCACCGGCGGCGGCGGACGCGGCGCACCAGCCATCACGATCAACACGCCCGACCCGCACAAGGCGGCGCGGGCGGTGGCGCAGGCGATCGGGTCGTATGGCCCGCGCGTCCGCCTGGGAGTGTGACTGTGGGGAATGCGGCCATCTGGTGGCGCCCGACCGGCGCTGATGTCGTCAGGAAGATCGACCTTGGTGGACCCCTCTCCGACCTCCAAGAGCTGCCGGAGGACCGTCTCGAAGTGGTGGAGGAGACGACCGGCGGCAAGCTCTACACGACGCGCGTGCGCACTAGGGAGCGCATCCGGGTCACCACGCGCCCGTGGCTGTCCTATGACGTGTGGGACGAGGCCGTGGCACTGGTCAACCGGCTCCGCGCCGGTGGGCGCATCTCGCTCGCCGAGGATGACGCAGCGGCGTGGGCGGCCTACGTGAGCGACTGGACCGACCCGGACGCCATCATTCTCTATTCCTCCCCGTGGGCGGCCTACGGCGGCGCTGTCGCGACGGGCCAGCGGTGGCGCGCGACCAGCGCATCCCCGCGCGTCATGCAGGGCGGTGGCACCATCGGCGGAGGCGCGCTCACGTGGAACTCGACCGCGATGCGGGCGGGCGGCGTGCTGATCCCGACGGCGACGCCCCCGAGCGACTGGACCGGCGAGCCGTGGGTGCTGGTGCGACAGGTGGGCTTCTGGCCGTGCCTGCGCATGCCGGCCGACGCTCGGAGCCAGGTCGCCATTACGCACAGATCCCGGCGAAACTTCCGCCTCGAGCTCACCCTGGAAGTCGACATGCACGGGCTCGACGCCATCGCCCAGACGCCGACCCAGCTCCTCAACGGCACCACGGACGAGGGGTACCCCACCATGGACGACATGATCCCATGAGTTGGTCGGCCCCATTCAAAGCAGCGATGCGCGCGGCCTCCCGTGAGCCGGTCTGGATCGTCTCGACCCGCCCGGTGTACGGGGACCCGCCCGTTAACGTCAGCTCGTCACGCTGGCCGGGGTGTGACGCGGGGCTGCTCGTCGACCAGTGCTCGGTGTCGTGGGGCTCGCTCCAGTGGCCATCCCTGCAGGTGTCGGGCTCATCCGCTACGATCGCCATCGCCAGGGGGGCCGTGAGCATGGCCGGGCTGCGACTCGGCACGGTCGTGGCGATCTCCATGGCGGTCGGGTCCACGGTAGAACAAGTGTACGTGGGCGTTCTGCGCAACGCAACACAGTCGGCGGACGGGCCGATGCTCTGGCAGCTCCAAGGACTCGAGGTGTCACTGTGGGGCCGCTATGAAGGCTCCACGAGTGCGAGCCGGCGACTGTTCCGGGGCGTCGGCGCCGTGGGGGCCATCGCTGGCATCAGCGGCTACAAAGCGGGCGACAACGACTGCGACCATACGTCGATGACCCTGCACGCAGGGACCAGCGGGTACTACTGCCTGCGGGTCACGCCGAACAGTGGCGAGAAGTTCTACCTTTTGGGGACCGCCGACAGTGGGACCCAGATGACCGGCTGTCTCACCGGGGGCGGCGGGCTGGACTCTGCTCTTGGCGATGCGGACGTGGACAACGACGTCGAGGTGGTCGCCTTCGACGCGCCAGCGCACCCCCTCGAGCTGCTAGACGCCGCGCTTGACCCGGACAACGACGATTGGCCGGACGAGTGGCGGATGGACCTCCCGTCGGGCGTGTACGATGCCGACCGTACAGAGTCGGAGAAGCTGGCGCACGGCCTCGGGGCGACGGCGCCCGCAACTGTGCAGGTGGCGACTGTGCAGGAGGTGGACCGCTTCATCGACTGGCTGAGCCCCATCCTCGCGCCCATCGGCATGGCGCTGGTCCAGCGGCAGGGCATGATCTCGGGCGCGGTCATCCGTGGACACTACGACCTCGACGGGGAGACTGTGACGGATGCCGATGTCATCGGCGCGCAGATGTCCGTCCAGCATTGGGCCTCGTGGCCCGCATCCGAGTCGATCACCATCACCGACCGCACGTCACAACCGGGGATGCCGCTGACGCCCTCCGACGTGACCGAGGTGGGGGACACGGCCGGGGACCCGTGGGCGACTCTGGCATACGCACACTACCTGCTCGGGCTCGACCCGCCGAACCCACCCGCCGCGCTGTCGGCGACGGCGTCGACGACGACGGCCTACGCAGGCCACGGGCAGCCGGTGACGGCTGAGCACATCCGCCGGTGCCCCCTCTACGGCGGCTCCCCGGGGGCGCTCAGCAGCAGCGCGAACCGGGACGCATGGCGAACCGACATCGGCGCCCGCCTCCTCGGGTGGATCACCCTCGGCGCCGAGGTGGTCACCGTCACCCTTCCCGGGTGGCGCCACGAGGCCATCGGCGACGCCATCCGGGTGCAGTCGTCGGTCCTGACGCACCGCACCGGGGACGCCCTCGACGCATACGGGCTGGTGATCGGCGGCGGCCCGGACATCTTCGGTACGACGTCCACCTACACGCTGCTGGTGATTCCGCCCTACTGACGTGCTACCCTGTCCCCACCGGAGGCCACCATGGCGCTCAGCTGCTACAACTCCCCTGCCACCTACACCGCCGCGACCACGGCGACTCTGCTCGCCGACCCATCCGGCGCCCCGGCCGTCGGGGACTACGTGCTCGTTGAGTGGGACGCCGCCGACGAGGGCAGCAGCTACACGATCACCGTGTACACGGATGGCACCATCACCGACGGCGGAAGCGTCTCGGGCAAGGTCGGCGCCGTCGTGCGCATCGAGGCGGGCGACAACGGCCGCCGTGTGGTGCCGGTCAACGGCGTGTCCCGGGTCCACGTGGCCGCGAGCTCGGCATGGGGCACGGCGCGGGTCAAGGTGGGGCGCTGGTGACCCGCGCTCGTCGGGTCCGTGCAGCGCTGGAGGCGCTGGGCATGTGGGGCAGCTCTGCACCCGCCGACGTGGCGGTGGGCATGAATCCGGCAGATGTACCGTGGATGCGGTCTGTCTGGGACGCCTACGAAGGCGCGACCTGGGACGGCAGCAACCTCCTGGCCAGCATCGCGGACACTGGGCCCGACGGCAACGATATGGCGCCCGACGTCGTGGGCCTCCCCCAGGACCCGTACATTGTGGGGGCCGATACCGCCGCCGTCCTTCCGGGGACCTCAGCGAATTGGCAGCACACGCCCGAGGCCCCCCTAAACGAGACGGTCACGGCGTTCACCATGTTTGCCATTATCCCTGCACAGGTAAAGCCGTCGGCAAACCGGGTCTATGCCGCGATGTTGACGGACTCGGCCGGCGGCTACTTTGCGCTCCAGATCGCCGGATCGGTGACGCCGGGGGCGGTGAACATCGTCACCCCCGCCGGCACCCAAGCCACCGTCCAGCTCGGCCTCGGCGCGGCCGGGGTGCAGGACGGTGCCCACGCCATCCTCGGGATCCGGCGCTCCGGCACGGTGATGGTCCTTGACGTCTGGTACGACCTCAAGGACGGGAACGGCCTTCACGGCCCGACCCGCACCGTCGTCGCGTCGACCATGGCTGCGTCGGTCCTGTGCAAAGGCTTTGCACTCGGCGGCCGGGCCGCTATCACGCAGTACTGGAACGGATCGCCCATCCATTTGCTCGCGTGGGCCGACGCTTTCGTCCCGAACGAGTACATGGAGGCGATGGCCGCCTGGGCCGGCGCCCGCCTCGACGTGGAGATCGACGAACCGGTCTTCGCCGAGGCCCTCGGCGTCAAGCCCACCGCAGGCGGCAATCAGCTCTACGACCCCGCGACGAGCGCGGAGTACGCCACCGATGCCGATGGCTTTTACATCGACTCGGACGGGAACCGGCTCACCGTCGATGCGGGCTACGGCGCCGGCGATGCCGTAGGCGCTCCGGTGCCAGAGGGGATGCCTAGTGCGACGGTCGTTGGCGACCCGAGCAACGGCGGGCGGCTGGTGGGGTTCCTCGCGAGTACATCCGACTATGTGAAGACCACGCTGGATCACGGAAAGTGGGGGTTCATCGCGCACACCGCGAAAACCAGCGGCATCTTTGACGTGCTGTTTGGCATTAAGGCCGTCGGGTCCAATCGAGCGTTGTTGAACAAGGCTGGAACAGCGGACACGATCCGGCTGCTCGCTGATGACGGCACGCTCGGCATCACCTCCGCAAGCATCGCAATCGCGGTGGGAGCAGAGTGCTACATCGGCGGCGCCTACGACGGCACCGACACGGGCCGCCGCTCCATCGTGGCCATGGACGCTGCGGGCGCCGATCTCGACGCGGCCGAAGATGACCCCGGAACGCCAGTCGTCGACCTCACAGGGCAAGAGGTCTGGCTCGGGATGCACCCTGACAGCGCGCTGCACGCATGGGCACAGGTTGTTGAACAGTTCGTCGTATGGGTCGGCACGGCCCCCACCCTCGTCACCTTGCGACTGGTCGCCGCCGACATCATCGCGGGCACGGATCCTGCCGACATCATTTCCACCCACGGCGCTATCATCGTCTCGCGCGGGATGATCTGCGGCGCCATCGACGGAACCGACGCCACAGCCCTCCCCTACATCGGCGCGGTGGGCGACGGTACGCCGGCGGTGGTGGCCCTTGGGTGACCTCGTCGGCCGGCTGGTGGAGGCCCTCCCCGCGTGGTGCTGTGCGGGTCCGCTGGGCCTCGCCGTGCTCGTCGGCGCGTGGCTGTGGTACCTCGTGACCGGCCGCCTCGAGGCGGGTGCGGCGTGAGGTGGGCCCTCCTCGCCGGCGGCGGCGCTTCTCGCGGGGCCGTGCAGGTCGGCCCGCTGGAGCGTCTCCACGCTGCCCACGGGCCTCCGGCTGTCGCGGTGGGGACCTCGATCGGCGCTACGACCGTCAGCACTGACGCCGCCACCCTGCGCCGCGCCTGGGGGCGCGTGACGGGGACGCACACCTTCCAGCGGTGTCGCCTCGACGTCTGGCGCGGCCTCTACGACCTCGCGCCGCTGCGGGACCTGCACGACGACTACCGGACGTGCCGCCGTCTCCCGCCCACCTGGGTCGGCTGCTACGACCTCGCCCGCCACCGTTACCGGCTCGTCGCCCTGCACGACCTCGACGACGTCGCCGACCGCCGGGACGCCGTGCTGTGCTCGTCGGCCATCCCGCTGGTCCACCAGCCCCGCGAGCTGCAGGGGCGGGCCCTCGCCGACGGCGGCGTGTCCTCGGTGCTGGGGCGGCTGCCCCGCTCTGTCGACACCGACACTCTCGACGCGGTGCATGTGCTCGCCTGCTCTCCGGTGCGGCCTGGCCAGCGGCGGCGCATTCGCGCCGATGGCGAGGTGTCCGAGGTGTGGGAGCAGGCCGTTGTTTGCTACGAGGCGTGGCAGACGCAGGTAGCAGAGCGGGACCTGGCCTACCTGCGCAGCCTCGCCCGTCAGGTGCCTGTGTACCTGTGGGCGCCCACGTCGTGGGAGCAGGTGGGCGACCCCTTCGGCGCGTCTCCCGAGCGCATCGCCTCCCGCCTCGCCCTCGGTGAGGCTCTCCAGCCTGTGCAGGTGCTCCCCACCGGCGAGCTCCGTGAGGTCGACGTGATGGGCTCCCCTGCCCCTCGCGCCGGCTCTCGCATCCCAACCAGGGGGGCACCGTGACCGACCCGACACCCTACACCGGCGTAGAGCGGCGCGACTCTGATCGCCTGCTGACGGACCTTGAACGGCGCATCGACGCCAAGCTCGACGAGCACGAAGCGGCCACGCAGGCCCGCGCGGCTGCCCTCGAGCTGCGGATCGACGGCAAGCTAGACGCCATCCGCGCCGACGTCACCGCGCAGATCGGCCGCGTGGTGGAGCGGCTCGACCAGCTCACCGGGCAGGTCGGGACAATCGAGCGAGACAAGATCGTTGCCGACGCCAGAGCCGAAGGCCGACAGGAGGCCCTCCGCGACATCGCCGAGGGCACCAGTCCGAGCCGCCCCGCGCCGCTGCTGGGTGAGCCTAGAGGGTGGGATCGGCTCGCTGCGTGGGCCACACAGTGGTCCCCGTGGCAGGCCATCATCCTCGCCGCGCTCGTCGTCGGCGGCCCCACGGTGGCAGGCCCGGCCGTGGACCGCCTGCTGTCGGTGATGCTGCCCGCCGCGCAGGTCGAGCTCGCCCCTGACCCCTCCAGCGTCGAGGAGTCCGAGCGCCTCGGCGGTCCCGGCGCATCGCCAGACCAGACGTTGCGAATGATTAAATGAGCAAGGCCCGCGCCGAGGAATACCAGGAAGCCCCGATCCACAAGGAGCGAGCCGCTGACCAGCAGATCGCTCCAAGCGTTGCGGAGTTACGCGAGCCTGTAGTTATGGATGGCTGGACAATCCCTGCAGGCACACGGCTTGTCCTATGCGGGGACGCCGGGGAGGGCATGACAGAGTGCTGGTTCAATGGCCGCCGCGTCAAAGTGGACGCTAGTGAGGTGATCGGATGATCAAGAGGCAGGCATTCCCGTACTTTGGAGGTAAGGCCCGCGTGGCCGATGAGGTTTGGCGACGGTTTGGCGACGACCGAACCGGCTACCTCGATCCGTTCGCGGGCTCTCTCGCTATGCTGCTGCGCAACCCTCACGCGGACAGAATGAAATCGGAGACGGTCAACGACCTGAATGGGTTCATCGCCAACTTCTGGCGGGCCGTCGCTGCTGCACCGGATGTGGTCGCGTCGCATTGCGACTGGCCGGTAAACCAGCTCGACCTGAAGGCACGGCATGATGTGCTGGCTGGAATGGCGGTCGGGTTGCGTGATCGGCTCGCCGCGGATCCTGACTACTACGACGCGAAGGTCGCGGGCTGGTGGGTCTGGGGGATCTCGCAATGGATCGGGTCGGGCTGGTGCGATGCGAAGCCTGCCAACAAGCGCCCGCACCTGGCCGACCACGGGAGGGGCGTTCACTCCCTGGGTCAGCGCCCGCACCTGGCCGACCACGGGAGGGGCGGCTTCTACGACCTATATACGGACATTGCTGCTCGCATCCGCTTCACGCGCGTGAGCTGCTGTGACTGGTCATCGTTGCGCTCCACGCTCCACAAATCCGCACAATGGGCTGTCTTCCTAGACCCGCCATACACCGCAGCCAGTGGCAGGGATGCGTCGCTGTACCGTGAAGGCGCCACCGGCGATGCACACTTGTCGCTTGGCCACGATGTGGCAGAGTGGGCGCGCCAGATCGGCGACGAGCACCGGGTCGCGCTCTGCGGGATCGAGGGCGAGTACGAGATGCCAGGGTGGGACGTGTGGTCGTGGAAGACCGGCGGGTACTCCTACGGAGGCAGGAAGCGCGGCGAGGTGATCTGGTTCTCGCCTGCGTGTCTGCGATGACCCCCCTCCTCCCCGACCTCTGGCGCCACCTCGCCCGCTGGCGGGGCTACACGTACGGCCCCCTCGACCACGGCGCTAAGGCGGTGGACTGTTCGAGCTTCGCCGCGTCCGTGCTCCGCGAAGCTTACGGCCCCGAGGCCATCACCCGCGACGTGTGGATGTCGATGCAGGTGCTCGACCCCGCCACCGGGGAGGTCGCCACCCGGCGGCCGTGGATCGGCATCGAGGCCGTTGCCGAGGCGGTGGGCGAGCTGCCCGTGCATCCGCACGTGGGCCCCTACCAGCCCCGGCCGGGCCTGGTGCATCTGTGCCAGGGGTGGCGCCACCTCACCACCGATGGCATCGGGCCCGGCTCCCGAGGGCATGCGTGGCTCTGGCTGTCCTATGGCGGATGGCTGGGCGTGTGCATCGAGAGCAGCGTCACCGGCCCCCGCGTCTGGGACGGCCACGGGCCCCGACCCGTCGCCGAGGTTGTCGACGCCGGGGGGCGGCTGGTGGGCGGCCTCCAGCCCCTCGACTGGTCCGTTCGCGCGCAGCCGTGGACGGATGGGGTCGCGTGGACGGTGCTCCCGTGACCGAAGGCCTCTATGTCCTCGCCGCCGTCCTCCTGGTGGGCGCCTGCCTCGCCGCCTACCGCCGCTGGGGCTTGCCCGGCGCCGTCGCCGTCGCATCGGGCGCCTGGGCGCTCGTATCCACTGTGGCGGCCCTCCTGCCTCGCCGGGGGATGGACCTGCCGGACGCGCCGACGCTGGACCGCGCCGCCGGGGAGGCGGCGGCAGAGCGGGAGCAGGCCCGGCAGCTCGAGGCCGAAGCGGCCCGCGTCGAGGAGGCCGCCGCCACCGACGACCCCGAGGCGCTGGCGCGGGCCATGGTGGCCAGGTCGAGGGGGGAGGCGTGAGCGACTGCCCACCCCCGCCTGTCGAGCTCGCCGTCTCCGTCGAGGGGGAGCCGTCCGTGGAGCTGCCCCTATCAACGGCGCAATGGTACGCAGCCCGCGACGTGTACGCCGTGCGGGTCGACGCCTGCCTACACGACGCCAACGCCGCGCTGCTGATGGCAGAGGCCGAGCGGGACGCCGCGCTATGGCTGGCGGACCAGCGGGCCGCCGAGGTGGAGGCCCTACGGCGCCGGCCTACGTGGGGCGCCCTCGCCGCCGCTGGCGCAGTTGGGGCCGGTGTCGGAGGCGCATTCACGCTGTGGGCTGTCCTGCGATAGTGGCGCCGCTATAGCGCCGGTGCTATAGTCCTCGAAGGAGGACACATGCAGCAGTCAGACAGCATCCACGAGATCGCCGCAGCCCTTGCGGCGGCAGCCGCCGAGCTCCGCGACGTCGAGCACGACGCGAAGAACAGCCACTTGCGTAACCGGTACGCCACCCTGAGCGCGGTGCTCACCACGGCGCGGCCCATCCTCACTGCACACGGGCTCACCCTGACGCAGTGGCTCGGGGGCGACATCGGCATCGGCGACCGGGTGACCGTCACTACCCAGTTGACGCACACGTCCGGCCAGTGGATGCGCTCCACCGTCGGCGCCGTGGTCGAGCAGGGGAAGGGGATCAGCGTGGCCCAGGCGGGCGGGTCGCAGGTGTCGTACCTGCGGAGGTACTCCGCGCTCGCCGCGCTGGGGATCTCCTCGGCGGACGACGTAGATGGGCACCTGCCGCAGTACGACGGCGGCAGGGATGCCTCGCAAGCCCCCAAGCCGCCACAGGCCCCGGCCCCGCGCTGGTCTGACGG
>Ga0196905_1000513_pt1 | contig 15486 bp, 18 predicted proteins | sample CB_VirMetaG_3_FD_169098 | JGI IMG/M metagenome (GOLD analysis project Ga0196905, IMG submission 169098) | Freshwater to marine saline gradient viral communities from Chesapeake Bay - CB_1508_1S Viral MetaG (v3) (version 3) | ecosystem: Environmental > Aquatic > Marine > Coastal | place: USA... | reverse complement strand
CCTTTGCCACATCCAAAGTCCAACACAGATTTTGTCTGCAATTGATGTTGGTTAATCCAATCCACAATCTGGATCATCTGCTTGCCTACACCTGATTTAGGAAATATTTTGTGCCAATCTTGCATCGGGACCTCTCTGTTGATTAGGGGTTGGGGTGCAAATCCCCAGTATGTCAATCTTTTAACAAGGGAAAAAACCCCAACCTGGAGTAGCACAGATCAAAATGGCCAAATGATCTGTACCATCGATATTTAACTGAGTGGTGGTGTCATCACATTCATAATGGCATATTAGATAGGAGAATGTGATGACTGAATATTTATGGTGTGATCACTGCCACCATTTCTCCTTTGGATCTGCATAACCCACTTCCTGTCTGTATTCTGCATGAGCACAAAAAGGTGTGTGATCTTGACGCAGTGAGGTGCTTTGAAAATGCCAACGCCATGTGTCACACAGCATCACACCTTGAAATCCTGTGTGTTTGTGATCACATCTCACATACAGCACCACTCCTGGCAATATGGGTGATTTTGACTTGTGGCGTCTCTGTCTGCCTTTGCCTGCCCACTGTGGTGTGCGTGAATTCAACTGCCAACACTGCTGTATCTCATCATACTGTGGATATGGAGCAAGATTCAGTTGAGGTGTGCGTTTGGGATTCACAAAATCGCTGATGCGTTGAGAACAGTCAAATCTGATCTGATTGAACAGATTGTCTGGTGTCTGTTCTGTCCTAAAATCCATGTTGACCTTCAGTGTCTGCTTGTCTGGGGTGTAGAAACTCAGTTTCACATAGGTGATGGGCACGCCCGAGAGTTCCATTTGAGAACCACAGTTCTCCTCTGCATTTGACGCCAAAAGGCGAGATGCCGAAGGCATCTGAAAGGGAGTTTTACTCCCAATATTGCGTGGTTCAAGCAATACCTTTTTATTATTATCTCTTTCATTTAATATCTTTAATATTGTTTGCGCCGGTTTCAGTCGTGCTTGAAACTGTTTGATTTTTTTGGTCATTTCCTCTCCTATGATTTGATTATGTGTTTGATTTGGGCAATTTCTGATTGTTTTACCCATTGGATCCAGCAGTTGTGATTCACACACCACAATTTGGCACGATGCATGGGATGATGGATTGGTATCAATCTCACTGTGCAACGATTGTGTTTGTTTGATCTTGTTACTGGCATTTCCATCAGTATATATGAGATTTCAAAACAAGTCAAGCAATTTGTGATTTTTGGCACAGCAGGCATCGTTATGACACAATGTTTTAAAGAAAACTGCCTGCTGTGTGTATAATTTATTGTCTCAGATGATGAATGTCAATCTTTATGGATGTGGGGGTTGTTTTTCAATGTTGAAAAGGAAATGACAGCAACCACCCCCACACTTGACCTCATATGGAAAGATATTAGGTATCTGTATTTATCGCATGGAGCACAACACCGATGGTCTTGTGGCACATCTTACACACACAGCGCCATTGCATGGTGTGGACCACATGGCCCACCACTTTTGAATATTGTGTTCTGTAGTGATTGAAATTGCTGAATATCACATTCCACTTTCGTTCACAGTGTGGGCATTTTGGCATGTGATGCAGTTGATTCACAGTGAACACGGGTGCCGGTTTTGTACCGTAAGGGTTGTAAATGGGTGTGGTCATCACATCACTTTGATGAATATGCCAATCAGCATGGTCACAATCAGACCTGTCAGTGCCAGTATGTACATCTGATAACCTTGAATGTGATGCAGGTGATTGTTCATGATCGTTTCCAATGTCTTTTCAATTTTGTTGATTCTTTTTTCTAAATTTTGCAATTTCATTATAACACCGTTCCTAATTGTATTGCTCGCCAATCCACACCGTCAAACACTGCTATGCATCCAACTCCCCCAGAATCATCTCCACCATCTGAACAGAAAGCAATGTCTCCATTGGTTTTGTCTGTTCTGGCATTGAGTTGTGCCGCAGTTTGTGGTGCCAAATTCAGCACTTCTTCCAGTTTGACCTTGCCTGTGTCTGGATCCAGTGTGAGATTGGTACTGGTGCTGGAATTGATTTCGTCTGGAAGGTAAGTGGCCAATATTTTGGATGAAGCATCCAATGGTGCTACCCCTGATGCCGCTCCTCTACCGTTGATGATTGCTGTGATTTCATCCAGTGCCGCTTTGAGATCAGCTCGCGCCGCCGCAGGTGAATCTGTTCCAGAATCTAGATTGGTTGTGATAATTGCACTTGGATTTCCCCAGGTCATATTGGTCTCCTTTTGTTGTTTTTATTTATTTTTTTGGTTGTCATATACATGTGTTCCTGTTTCTTGTGTTTGGCCCTTGTACGACGCTGTATGACGCAGTAAAAGGTGTTTTATTTTACGAATAGTTCGTGGATAAACTGGCATAATAAGTTCCATCTGCAAACAGAATGGTCATGATGTCCACAGCACCTGATGCCGTGCTCAGTGTGTTGGTTCCACCTGCAAAAATCATTCTGTTGGCACTGTCTGTGCCATCTGTGAATGTTCTATTACCTGTATTGTCCTGTTCCAAAATCAGTGTGACACTTTGTCCATTTGCCGCTCCTGCGAATCCTGTAAATGTGACACTTTCTGTGAGAATCAATCTCTGTATGTTGCCATCCCTCACATCCACATTGATTGAACCAGCACTGTCTGTGGTTATGGTGTTGATGGTTTCTGTGTAACCCTCTAGATTTGGATTTATGAATGATTGAAAATTGCAATTCACTGTTTGGTTAAGAGGATTTCTTAAACCAATGTTTTTGCCCAAACCACTATCAAAACCAATGGAAATGTTGTCACCTTCTGCTAGGTTGAATGTGGGTGGTGCCCAACTCAATGTGCCTGCTCCATCCGATGTCAACACATAATCTGGTGAAGGGGAATCACCAAGAGGAAATCTGTATGATGGCACAAAAACGCTTCCTGTACTGTATGTGCCAAACACAATGGCATTTTCTTCTTGAGTTTGATCTTGACTCACTGCCAATTGTATGTCTTTGTATCTGCCTGATGTGATCCTTAAACCCGGAATGTTTGAATTGTCCAATTGAATACCATGACCATTATTTCCTCCACTGTCTGGGTCAGTTTTACTAGAAATTGAAATACCATGTTCATACAAACGGATCTGAGGTTTATCTGGGTTATAATCGTTTAAAAGTGTGAGCACTCCACCGTGGTTAATGATTTCCACTTCAGAATTTGCTGGTGCATTGGGATCATCAGCACTGTCTGTGCCTGTGGGTGTAAATTCCAAACCAACTTCTTTGGTCAGTTTCATCTTCAATCCTGCAAATTCGGCACTGTCTGCATCATCCACAAAACTGAATCCGTTCACATTCAAATCTTCTGTGAGTGGATTGCCCAAACCACTTGCTGTGGATGAAATGATCACACCACCTGTGGAATCTTGATCCACTGTGATGTTGTCACCTGCTGAAATGTTCAACAATTGATAATTGGTGCCTGGTTTTATGGTGCCTGATACGGAATCATACACCAACACATCACCATTTTGTATGCCTGATGTGTCCACAAAGTTAACAATATCGTTAACTGCGTCACTCATGGTTTTGAGTTCTGGTCTGCTCTGTGCAATTGAATTGTTGTCTGAAGCAAATGCGTTGGAATCTGGTTTGTTAATTGGCCATGCCATTAGGTTATCCTCTGTGTGTTGCCATCAGCATCTGTTTTGTAACTGATGAATTTCTGCATCATGATATCAACCGTACAATCTATTCTTGTGCGTTTGCCATATGCATCTATGTTGAAAATATTTAACACAGGAGGGTCTGCCTGTTTGTCCACAAAGATAACTGGCACATCTGTGGCACCTGCTGTGTCTGCCAAATCAGCAATGAGTGGTTGCACCATGATGCTTTTGATGTTCACAGTTTCTGTGGTGTTGAGATCCAATTGTCTTGCTCCCACTGAACCCGCCAGTGTGCTGGTGTCTAGATTGGAAATGGTTTGCAGTTCTGTGAATGTGTCCACACCTGCCGCAAAACGCTGAAATGCAAGATCTTCTGGTGCACCTGCACTGTCTTTGCTGATGTTGAATTGAAATTGAAAATACCTTCCTGTGATGGTGTTGATGAATGCTGTGTTGGGTGTGATCACCAGTGTGCTGGCACTGTCTATTGCACCACCTGTGGAATCTACGGTATCGCCATAATACACAGTGGTTGTAATAGGTGCTGTTGCTGTGCAATCAATCACCGGAGTAACTGTGTCGCGTATGCCCAGATCCTGTATGGGTGATGTGAATTGCAGTGTGCTGGCACTGGTGCCATTCCATGTGTTAAAATTGTCCCATGTGTAACCTGCACTGTCTTCTGTGCCTGCCCATGTTTCTTGTCCCAGTGTTCTGTATTCATTTGCTGATTGATCGTAAAATCCTGTGCCCGGCATGCTATAACTCCAATGGTGTTATGCCTGGAGGAAGTTGTGGTCCAAAATTTCCCGGCATTTTGAATATGTATAAATTTCTTGCCAACCAATTCACATAACTGCTCAAGGTCATGCCTTCATCTGTCAGTGTGCCATTGTACCAATAACTTCTGTAGTAAGGTGTGTTGTAGTAGAAACCACCCTGTAGATTCATGCCCAATTTGCTGTTGATGTTGTATTCAAACTGTCCTATTGTGGCAATCACTCTGATGGCAAGATAGGTTGGATTGTGAATGAACATGTCATATTCTGCTCCCAATACACCTGCTCTCAACACATTGCCCTGTGATGTTTGTATATAATTCTGTGTGAGTGCATAAGGACCCACCTGACTGTTTTGATCAGCGGCATTCTCAATGGATTTCCAATTGATCACATCTTCTTTGATCAAGGTTTGTGCAGTTGAATTTGGATTTAGATAATATCTTATTCGGTATGTTTCAAAACTGGCAATGGGTTTGGCAAATCTCAATTTTATTTTCATGAAATTGTCCAAAGTTTGTCCACCCAAAGTGTATCTGTTTGGATTTTGCACACCCCCGATCACTTCTGCTGTTCCCCCTGTGGTTGCTAGACCTTGTTGATTAGCGGCACTCAGAGTGGTGTTGCCTGAACTGTCTTGATAGTATTCTGGAGCAATTCTCATCAGCGGCATATACTCATTGATTTGTAGTATTTTCTGCACACTGTCATCTTGTCCCAATGCAGGTGCAAATTTGTATTCTGTCATTGGAGTCAAATTGCCATATCTGCCTGCATAAGTTTTTTGATTGTAGGTGATGGTTCTGCCCGTGGTAATTTCTGTTTCAGGCACAATGAATTGATTACAATTTAAATCTGGTCTTTTGGGTTCTGGTAATGGTGGTCCTGGATCTGGATCATCTGGATCCTGTGGTGTGTTGCCAGGAGGAAATGTACCTGGATTATCTTTTGGATTGGTTGGCGCTTTGGGTTGTGGATCTGGTTCGCTTGGTAAAAAGATTGGAGGATCAACCTCTATCTGTGCACCGGACACAAATGGATACACAGTGGCATCATGTTCCACTGCATCTATCTGCACATTCAATTCACCAGTGATCTGCACACTGATCACTCTGAATGTGACCTGATTCAATTGCAAAACAGGATCTGTTAATCTAATGATATCACCTGGTATAATGTCAATCAATTCGGGTGTGGTTCTAAAAGACACTGTGCGTTGTGCCCTTGATTTCTTATAGATCATTCTTGCAAGATCTCTTGCAATTGCAGGATTGGTCAATGTTGGAAAATTAAATTCTCCAATCAATTCCTCTCCATCAGTGTAGAAAACTGTGGTTGGATCATTGTCTGTGCCTGTGCTCACAATGTCATCTTGATCTGAATACACCACCTGTTGATTGGTAAAAGATTTACCTGGATCCACATAGTTCACAATCACTTTGTTGTATTTGGTGCCTTTGGTTTCTCCACTCAGTGTGATTGGACCCACAAATTCATTGCTGTCCACATCATATGCCACATTTACTGTGCTGGATGTGATATCTGTGGCATTACCACCATCTTCCACAATCAATTTGTATCTGCCATCCACATAAGGCAACAGTGCTCTACAACCTGCCACTAATTCTTTAACATTATCAATCAGTGTTGAACCTGTGTTGATCACAGCATTCATGGTCATTGCTTTGCCTGTTTGTGTGTCTGAATATGTGACTGTTTGATCAAATTTTTCTGCGGCAATTCTAAAACTTTCTGCATCTATTTCATCGTTGGATAATCCACATCCGTATCTGGTGTTTCGCATGTAATCCAATAGACAGTTTGCTGGATTGATACCTGCAAACATTTTGGTTGAAGCACTCACTTCATCTGCTTGTTGTGTGTATGATCCTGATGTGATGCTGTATGAATCTGTTAGATCTTTTGAACCTGGAGTTAACACACTGGTTGATCTTAAATCCATAACTTTTCTGCCTTGCACATGGAATATAACCTGTGGAATACCTCCTGAAAAAACTCTGTTGGTTGATGTGTCAAATGAAAATCTAAATGCCGCATAACACAGTCCTGTGCCTGTTCTCACTTTGGAATTCCATGTGCCTGCACCCCCACCTGTGTTGAACACAGCACTGGGTTCTGGTTTATTGGGATCACCTGTGTATATTTCAAAATCAACTAGATCTTTGTAGATACCTGCATTGATTTTGTTGATGCTTTGTGCCGCTGTTCTTCCAGAATCTGTGGTTTGAAAATTGTTTGTGGTTTTGCCACTGTAGGTAACATCAGCAGGTGTGACCACACGATCATCTATCTTCATCTGTCTAATTCTGTTGATGGGTCCTTCGCATATGGCATATATCACAAAAAGATATTTGTTGTCAGTGCCATTGGTTTCCGCATGCACCACTGCACCTCCCACTTCTCTTTCACCGTACACCACAGGAATAGGCACATTGGTTCCTGATTTGGTTAATTTTACACCATCCGCAACCTGTCCAGGATCAATATCCTGCTGTGGTGCACCAAAAGGTGTGAGCACAAAGTTGAAGGCATCCCCCACAAATGATCCAATCTTTTTGACCACATCGGTGAATCCGTCAATGACTTTATCAACAAATTTTTTAACTTTGTCTCTAAATTTTGAAAACCAACCCATTATGTTTTAATTCCCCATTTGATATCTTCCACTGCCTTGTCAGCATACTGCATAAAATTTTCATATGATTCTCCTCTGCCTCTGCTGAAACCTTGTGGATTTGTTTTTCTACTGTTGACTTTTCTAAAATTTGCAAACTGACTGGCAATTTCTAGAGTGATGGTTGCTGAATCTTGATTGTTGTTCAATTGATAACCACTCACCTTGCCCTTGAAAACAATGTAACTGCCATCACCCGCAGAATCTTCAAACAGTATGTTGTTGCTGGTGTTGATGAAACATCTTTTGATGGTAACTGATTTGTTGATCTGTCCTGACACAGCATAATCTGTGATTGCATTGGTGGCAATAGCACTGAACACAATGTTTACTGTGCTCACTGTGAGATCTCCCACTTCCTGTGTTTCTGAAATTGAAATTAATTTGTCTGTGGCATTATACAGTTGTCCACCCACTGTTAAATTGTAAGGTGCATCTGTAAAGTATTCCACTGTGTTGTCTGATTTTGTGAGTTCCAACAACAGCACCGCAATGATGCTTTTGTTTGCCAGTGTGCTGTTCTGTGTGCTGGTTAAATCTCTGGTCACTACAACACCTCACGCACTTCGATTGTGAAACTTACTGTGCCATCCACATTGTAATTGTATTCAAATGGTGAACTCAATGCAATCATCAAGAACGCCACATTGTCATATGCAATTGTGTGACTGGTAGTTACTGCTTCAACCAAAGGCGGAGTGAATTTTAGTGTTTTTCCTCCTGCACTGTCTCCCCCACTGCTACCAACACCTGCACAATTTTCTGTGATCATGTATGCTTTGTTGTGATTGCTGAATGTGATCATGTCACCTGCTTTAAGTGTAAGTTCTCCTGTGTCTGTGATCACCTCAACTGATGTGGCACCTGCATCTGCATTGGTTTGAACTTCAAGATTGACACTGCCTGTGGTTGTGCCTGAAAAATCACTGATGCCTGGCAACACCACATAAAAATCGTTTAACTGTCCTCTTAATTGTGCAAGGAATGCCTGTATTGCTTTGAAATCTGCTTGAGTGTATGCAATCATTTTCAATGAACCGGTCCATATGGTGGTTGAATTGCTCACACGCACAGTTCTACCACTAGTTGTAGTTGTCACACTCACATTGTCCAATTGTCTAAAATTCACAGACTCAAATTTCACTGTGGTTGGTAGTGTGCTGTTGGGTCCGTTGATGTATCCTATGTTTGCCATTAGTTGGTAATACCTACTCTTCCTTTCCTGTTGAGTGCTTCATTGACCACACCCACAATGGTTTGTCTTCTGTCAATCAACACTTGATCTATGCCTTGTGAATCAATTGCATTGATTGTGAAATTGATATTTACTGATCCACCCATTGCACTGTTTGGAGTAATGGCACCGCCATTTGCTCCCATGGTCAGTATCTCAGGACCAGATTCTCCAACAAGGTAACTTGCCCCTGGTGAAACCTGTCCACCTTTTTGTCTAGGTCCTGTGTACTGTGTGGATTTAATTTTAGCGACTTGAACCGCACCTGTTGCCGCAATCAATGCCGCTACCAAGAAATTACCGGTACTTAATGCTTTCATAACACCTTGTGCTGTGTTTATAATAGCATCTGCTATTGCTAATGCTTTTGCAATTTTAAATGCTTTTTCATTAATCTGAGCTAATTCATTAATTAACTCTCTACCCAGTGCTATCGTTAATCCTTTTTTGTTTTTGCCAAATGCTACTTCAATATCTATTTCTTTGGCCTTGCCTTGTTTAATTAATTCTATTACATCTTCTTGTTCTCTTTTTCTTCTGTCTGCTTCTGCTCTTGCGGCATTTTCTCTTATTTTTGCAATTGCTTTTTGATACTGTTCTTCGCTGATCTTGTCATTGTCTCGCAAAATTTCTAAATTTCTATATTTTTCTTCTTCTGCTTTAATTGCTGGATCTTCAAACACAGTGCCACCAACTTCTTTAGCAATCGACGGTAATGCTTTTTCTGCCGCTTGTAAATCTTTCAGTGCTTTCTGTCTTTCCAACAGTAATCTTAATTCTTTTTCCTGTTCATCGGTCATGCCTTTCAATGCTTTTGCTTTTTGAATATAGATTTCTGCATCTATTTCATTTGCAATTGCATTTGCTTCTAAATTTACAATATTGTCTCTTAATTTTTCTGTGTATTTGCCCAGTGCCGCTTCTAATTTGTCTTGTTGTAATTGTTGTAATTTTTGAGCTGTGGTTAGTCTTCTTGATGCATCAGTGTTTGATTCTAAACCTTGATGTAAACTGTGATTAGCATCTGTTAAAGTGTTTGTGTCTTTTTCTAAAATTCCAAATTTTTGACCTAAACTTACAATTTCATCTTTGAATAACACAATACCACCTACCAACACAGTTGCCGCCGCAATCAATGGATTCGCCATTGCCGCCGCAGTCATTATCCTAATGGCCTTGGTCACATTTGCCACGGTGACACCTAAACCTGCCATAGCAACTTTCAATGCGAATACCTGTTTGACTAAAAATCCTAATGCTAATAATTTGAAAGCAAATTTTAATAAATCCACATTGTCTTTAGCAAACAGTATTGCATTGCCTAAACTTTCACCTATTTGATTTGCAAGATTTTCACTGCCTTCACTGGCATCTATGATTGCTCTTGTGACTTCAGTCAATGCCGCAGTTAATCCGCCTTCACCCACTTCATCTGCAAATATGGCAATTTCATCTTGTAAATTACTGAATGCACCTGTTAATGTTTGTGATTGTCTTTCAATACCACCTGCAAAATCAGTTTTACCAATTCTTTCAATAACATCTATAATGTCCAATCCATTATTTCTAATGGTTGTGGTTGTGCCTTTGAAAATAACTTGCAGTTTGTCACCTTCTGTCTTGACCTTAATACCCAACTGTTTAAGCATTTCAAATTCACCAGTGGTAGCATTGAATACTGCTCTAGCAACATCATCAATTCTTCTTCCCATACCAGCGGCAATATTACCCACACTGGTCATGAAGTCTATAGTTGGGTCTAAACCTGCATTTCTAAATGTAATGAATGCACTGGTTACATCTTGAAGTTGGAATGGTGTGGTTTGTGTGAAATCTTTGATTAAACGGAATGATCTAGCGGCGGCCTCTGTAGAACCCTCCACAGTTACAAGTGTTGCTCGTAGATCCTCAAATTGTCGAATGGTATTGATTAATCCTCTAACAACTGCCGCCGTACCAATGGCCACCAACGCTCCTGCCGCCGCTTTTGCTAATTTTCTAGTGTTGCCTAAACTTTTGTTTAGACCTTCTATATGACCTTTTGCTTTGCCTAGTGCCGCACCTGTTTTATCAACGACGACGAGTTCTAGGCGTACGGTGTCCACCATGGTTCATTCCTTTTTGTTGTTGGTCATGCTGTAATTTAAAATACGAGTTCCACATCTGGATCTCTAGGACGCTGAGTTGCATGACCTCTTCTAATGACTTGCCAAGTGTTTCAGCAATCTTCATAAGAAGAATTAGCTCACCATCCTCTTTTAGTTTTTTTCCACTTCCTCCATAGCGTATTCACTGGTTGCATTATTCAATTGTGATGCAACCTTGATCAACACTTTTGGATCGGCCTGTGTCATCAATTCATTCTTGTCGAATTTTGAAAACATCTGCTTACCATCTGGTGTCAATGCTTTGGCAATGACAGATTCAACCAATGCTTCCACTGTGTCACCTTTGGTTTGCAGTTGAATTATTCTCGATTCAACCTGAAACGAATACACAGGTTTGTAATAAATGTCAGTCTTCCACTCGGGCACAGACATTTTTAGTAGTTCACCATTCAATTTGTTTTTGAAATGGTCTTTGATGTTATTCATTACTGAACTCATCTTATTCTCCTTCTATTTCTTAATGTTGCTCCCAAGGCCTGCCTCACTATGCCTCTGGGTGCTTGTTTGCTACGCCCTCGTTCTAACAGATCAATGTAAGGCACACGGTTTTGGATCTGAATCTGTCTTTCCACACTGCTTGATGCTGTGGGGTTAGTTCCTTGTTTCATTTTCCAACCGCGTCTTGCTCTGCCTTTGTCTATTGGAGTTGCGTCTTTGACTTCCTCCAATAAAGTGTTTGCGATGCGGGTGCTCACTTTGGTCATTTCTCTACTGACCTTGTTGAACACCGCATCTAGATTTTTTAATCTACCAGATATCATTCTGATTACACAGTTGCTTCTACTAAAGGTCCTGTTCCTTGGAATGATACTGTTGCTGTTACCAAGTCATCAAATGATGCTGTTCTTGAAACTGAAGTTAGGATCACTTCACCTTCGTAAACTGCTCCTGATGATGAGTTTGGTATAAATTGCACATGCAAAGTGGCATCGTTTGCTGGATCAAACACAGTTGCGCCTGTTTCTGTTGTGTCATACACAACTTCCATAGTGCCTGTGAATTGATGCAATCCTGCCAAATATGTTCTTGCTCCGTCGCCCATTGCTGTGTTTTCAATTACATCTTTTGTGTGTTCCACAGTCCAAGATCTAACATTCGCCACTGCCGTCATTGCGCCACCGGAATCTGTTCCATACTTCACTGTACCGTTTTCACCTGTAAGTGTTGCCATGATTATTTCTCCTCGTTATTGTTTTTAAAATCATCCTCTGAATATGTCCAATTGTCTTCTTCCAAATCCATTTCACTGTGTTTGATTTGTTCAATTAGATCCTCGTTGGATAATTGTGTTGATTGTTTAACTTCTGGTTCTGCAATTTTCAATTTGCGTTTAGAAGTTTTTTTCGTAGATGTGTTTGAAGTTTTTTCAGTCCAACCTGCATCTAGAAACCTCTGTAATCTGTCTGCTTCTATTTTTTTAGATTCTTGATCTTTGTGTATGGTAATATATTTCATTATACTGCTCCTTTGGTAAATGAATATCTCACTTCCACTGTCATTACAAATTCTCCCAGTGGTGGTGTTCTATCAATCACTTCTATTGTTCTTACTCGTGTCGTACTGGCCCTCGCCTCTGCTAATTCTCTGGTTCTGTCCGCATTGAGTGTTTCTTCTATGCGTTCTATCAATTCATTGCGTTTTTGATCCACAGTGGTGATAGAACCTTGACGGCCATCTGCTCTCACAAATCCTCTGATGGCAACTTCTATGATGCCTCTGCGATAACCACCCATGGCATCGTCTTCTCTGGTTTCATTGCCTGTGGTTATTAACACAGCAGGAAACTGTGTGATTGCCAATTTGTTCACATCAAATGGTTCGCGTGTCACAATGACAGGTTTTGGTGGTCGCATGTCCTCCAATACTTCAATGATGTTTTGTGCTATGTTTTCTCTGTTGCTCATTCTTTACCTTTTTAGGCGCAAGAAATGAGTAGGTTCTCTTTCAGCATCATCCACTGTGCCTGAAGAATCCAAATCATATTCTACACCGTCTCTCAGCACAAGATCCATTTCTCTCTCGTACTCTCGTCTGTAAAATTCCATTTTTCTTTCAAATATGTCCACTGCTTCGTCAAACTTGGCCAATTTAGGGTATATGTGAAAACCCAATGCTTGATAGCATGCCGCTCTGGTCAATTGACTGGCGGTGTATAGATCATCGTCCGGTTCATTTTGTCCTGTGGAAATGTATTTTAAATCATACAGTCCAATCTGTTGAGTGGGCCACCATCTAATACGCAAATCTCTAAACACATCTTGTTGTGCTCTAGAAATTTCGTCAGTGAAGTCTGGTATGCCGTATGACAGAATATCCGGTTCGTATTCAGTGATGTCGCTGATTGTTAAAAGTGTTGCCATGCGAGTTTCTGCTCCATTAAAAATTGATTAAAAACAAGTTCTGCTTGTCAGTTATTTATATCTTTGTGAGTTTTTTGAAAAGATTTACAGGGCAACTGCTTATGCTGAAAACAGTTGCCCCACATTTAAGAGATAAAAAATGTCCGCTGTAAAGCGACAAGTATTTATTTCTGTGTGTGGTAAGAATTGTGTTAAAACTGGGAGAGCGTTAGAAATGAGCAATTACACTCTCCCAGAAAAAAAGTCGTCTATGTCAGACAGTTTTATTTATCACTCAAAAAGAAAGGGCCCGAAGGCCCTTTCAATGTGAAGTTTGTTGAAGGTTAACTTATAGATTATAAGTTAGCGTCTCCAATTAATGCTACTCCGTATTCGTCGAACAATTCAGAAACACCATATGCCCAAGATCCAACGATTTCGTCAGCTCTTAAAGAAGCATCTCTTTGGTTTTCAATTCTGAACTCTCTTTTGATCATTACGCCCAATGCGTCTTGATGGAAAGCACCGCCCACGAATGCGCCTGCTGAGTCACCAGTTACTGTGTTTGATTCCACTATAACAAGATTTGCTATACGGCCTACAAAACCAGTTCTGATTGCCTCGTTAGCAACATCAGAAACATTACCAGAAGCACCAAAAGTGTTTGATAAACTTTTCTTGATCTGGAATGCTTGTTTAGGGTGTAACACACAGTAGATGTCACCTGAAGGCACATTATTTGATCTCAATAATGCTTGGGCCTTAAATAGGTCTTCCACTGTTAACTCTCTTGCGCCTGAACCCACAACATTTGTTGTGAATCCTGTGAAAAGAGCGGCAACATCTTTGTCAAATTGTTCTGCTAGTGCACCACCAATTTGAGTTCCCACTGCTTGTGCCACATTGTCTGTAGCAGTTTCTTTCATAAGATCAGTTAATGTTACCATTACACCTCTCTCTGAAGCAGTGATTGTTTTAGATGTTGTCACATCAAAAGTGGCATTAGTTAAATCTGCACCATCTGCTGGTGAAGACACTGCCACTGTTGGGTAGATTGGCACACTTGCTGTTAAACCAGGTGTTCCAACCATGTTGTAGTTACGGATCAGATTTCTCATCACCGATTTTTCGTTTAATTGGTAAAGTCCCGCTTGAGTAATATTGTTATACAACGCGGTACTTGCCACTGTATCAAATGCATTTGTTGCTGGCATTTTGATTCTCCTTGGTTAGTTAAACACGAATACCTTTAGATTTCATTATTTCTTTGTAACGAGCTCTATGTTCAGGTATACTCATGTTAAGTTGACTTATATCATTTGTGGCCAACGATTCTTTACTGCCCTGTCCTTGTCCTACACCAGAACCTTTTGGTCCTGCTGAAACAAAGTGAGGATTAGATTGAAGAAACTCATTCACCAAGTCTTTCACTTGTATTGGATCACCTGCATCATTGTAACGCACTTGTCCTGTTTTTAAATCAATCACATCCACTGTGCCTGCTTCATTCAACTTCAGTTGATTTTTGAGCAATTGTGTAACCTGATTAGGGTTAATTGCTCTGGCGTTGGACGCCTCTGATAGCAGTGCACCATCAACCTTGATAGAAGTCAGTTCTGACTGATACTGTTGGATTTTAGAAGTGAATTTTTCCGCTTGTTCTTTCAACAATTGTTCAAATTGACCTCTTTTTTCCAACTCTATCTGTCGGGTCTTTTCTTCCTTCTCGATCAACTTTTGATAGTGATCAACATCTATGCTTCCATACTTTTTTTCGTATTTGGCACGCTCCCTCTGTACTCTTTCTGCCACAATCTTGTCTAAATCTTGTTGACTGAAAGTTTGAGTTTTGGTTTCTTCTTGAACCGTTGTGGGTTCTGCCTGCTCTTTGATTTCAGGTGCAGTGTCCTGAGATTTTACCGCTTGTATTTCTGCGTTCATTATGTCCTCCTTTTATAATGAGTTGAGTTGACTCCCTGTCCAATGACAGTAACAGTGTTATTTAGCGATTAGCGTTTTCTTTTGCCTCGCATTGAACCTTTTGAAGATTTTTTGTTCTTGTTGGGTTTTCTTTTTCCTCGCATTGCCATGATTATGCTCCTTGTTTGTTGGGTTTCATTATGACATCGCTTCTTAAATGATGTGCAATGTGATAATTCAGTTTCAACAACAGATCAATCACTGTTTGATTTTCATTGCGTTTGTTTTCAAACATGATGACTGGTCTGCTGATCATAATTGTATTTAATGCACCTCTAATCACTTCCAATTCACCCTGTTCCACATCAATCTTGATCAAGTCAACACCTTGCAATTTGAAACTGTCCAGGGTTGTGCCTTGCACTGTGTGACTGGTGGTTTCTTGCCATTTGGATTGTCTTCTTGGTGCCACACTGCCATGTGCAGGATTGTGTGTGATGTTGGGTATTTGCAGTGTCACTGTGCTTTCATGATCCAACAATGCACACTGATGTGCCTGTATTTTCGTATTGGTAATTAATTTTTTAAATGTGTTAGGATTGGGTTCAAATGCCACCACTTGGTCAAACAGATCCACAAATGGATGACTGGTGTCACCATCATTGGCACC
>Ga0196905_1000511_pt1 | contig 15523 bp, 34 predicted proteins | sample CB_VirMetaG_3_FD_169098 | JGI IMG/M metagenome (GOLD analysis project Ga0196905, IMG submission 169098) | Freshwater to marine saline gradient viral communities from Chesapeake Bay - CB_1508_1S Viral MetaG (v3) (version 3) | ecosystem: Environmental > Aquatic > Marine > Coastal | place: USA... | reverse complement strand
CTCGAAGCCCTCGCCGTATCGGCTCGCCCCAGTTTGTCTGAGCAGGTCTGTAACCAACAGCTAGGTATCGGAAAGCATCAGCGCCATGAGATGCCCAATCATGAGCAGGTCGAGAACGCCAAACCTTTCCGTTATCGTCATACTCTCGATGGTACTGCCTAAGAGCGTCTACACCACGCTCGCATTTTTCAGCGTCAAACCAGCAGTTCTTTAACATGGATCTAACTGCTTGAATACCATCGTCTACCATCAATTGTGGCGCAATAGTTACTGGACGCACACCCAGGTTGTCCAAAGTCTCAAGTCTGGATTTGCCTGATCCTAATTCCTTGACCCGAACGTCATGCGGCAGGATGTGCTCACGGTAGGCGTAGCCTTTTTCCTGAAGAACACGGGCGTAGTGATCGAGACCGACACCGCTGGATTCGTAGTAATCGATGATTCTGACTTCTGGGCCGATGAACTGTGCAAACCAAATGGCAGTTGAGTCCCCAACGCCAAGGTCCCAAGCCGTAACCACACCTGATGCGGGTTCATAATTCACTACGTCAATCCGACCTTGATCTTTGGCCTCCCGCATTTCAGTGGCGTAATACGCACCTTCTGCGTGCACGAGAAAATCACCTTCCCAAACGTGATCGTAGATGTCCGGGCGCTTGTTTTTATCCTGTATGCGTTCTTGCTCCAGGACATCAGGAAACCATGGATTGTCTTGCCAGTTCATCTCCACGATCTTGGAGTTATCTGGAGGATCTAGACGAAATCGTTTGTGTGTCGCTGATTCTTTGGATTCAGGGTTCCAAGTCACCCAGATCTCAGAGTTGTGCTCACGGACTGTAGGGATCAGCTTTCTCCAGGCCGTTTCTGAGACTGTCTCGGCTTCATCGATCCAGGCTAGGATTAGTTTGGCTTTAGACTTCAGTGAGTCCAGAGATCTTCTAAGACCAGCAAATACGTAACTGATCCGACCATCCTTACTCTTGATGTATTTCTCGCCAAGCTCGTAATAGGCTTCTAACCAAGGCACTGATCTGATGGCGGCCTTGACCTCCTCTAGTGAGGAATCATCTAGCGAGTTCATAAACTCACGGCCACATAGAATCTGACCTGTATTTCCTGCCATCCCCCATCTGTAACCGTTGACAGCAGTCATGAGAGCAAAGGTTCTTGTCTTTGCAGAGCCTCGACCTCCATAGGCTCCTCTGTAACGGGCTTCACCCTGAAAGACAGGGATGAGTTTACCGGGGACTTGGAGTTGGACTTTTTGGCTCATTCTTCTTCCCAAAGATCTTGTCCCAGTTATCTTCAAACTGCTTTCGATCTTGGATAGGTCTTGGCTTACTTCCTTTTCCAGCCACCTTTCTTTCCCTTACCTTTTTTCTTACAGGCCATTGCTTTGCTCCGGAGCGACAAGCTCGATAACGGTTGGCTTCATAGATCCGTCACTAGATGTGTGATCCAGCTCTTGGCGTTCACTGTAGTTGTGTTTGCTTAGGATTACCTTTGTAATCGCGCTGTTAAAGTCGCCGGTAAGTCCTTTGCTGATAAGGGTTTTAGCCTGTTTTGCTAATACAGCTTCTACAATGTCACTAAAATCTTGTTTATCAACATCATGTAACCATTCGTAGATGGTCTTCCGATGGATACCTATGTAAATAGCAAGACCTTCAATCGTCGGCAAGACCTCGTCTTCTCCTGCTACCTTATGATTGGCCTGATACTCTCTGGCCTTAACAAGCAGCTCTTCAGTGTACTTGCTCGGTCGGCCTACCGGTCTCGGTGTCGGCTGCTCCATGCTTCATCTCCGATATATGTTCACGCACGATCGCGCAAAATACGTTTGGCGTCATTTCCACTGTCCATTCAAGGTCTACGTTGTAGCCAAAATCCTTTGTAATGGCGTGCAGTGGGACAACAACTCTCCAATACTTGCGATCTAATCTATACCAAAGGCATGGGAAACTAGAAATACCAGCTTGCTTTACGGTCTGTTCCCACCAGTTTTTAAGTTGAGGTGTCTTGGCCCGCTTGACTTCGATGGCCCAACCTTCAACGCCCAGAATATCAGAGCCTCCATCTCGCCACTGGTCAAGGTTCCTGGTGGTCTCAAGTCCAAGCTCTTCTCTAAGGATATGAACGACTTCCAATTCGCCATTTTTTCCTTTCTGCCTTGAGTTAATTGGCATCTTGTTCCTCAATTATATCGTAATTGTCTCTGTCAATATAACCATTTTTATGAATATCTTTTAGCATTTTAATTTTTATATTGGTTACCTCTAATAAATATTCTTGGGTTCCATATTTTTCTTCCCAAGGTCTCATACCCATTTTATGAATACCATCTTGGCCTGTGTGGTGATTAAGGCAAAGCGGTATTGTTTTGTCATCCGGTGCTCTTTGGCTAAGGCCTCTATGTTTGTAGCCTATGAGGTGATGGATCTGAGGTGGCATTCCACAGATCGCGCAGCCCATTTCAGATAGCAGATCAAAACGCTCCCTACGCTCTTCTCTTGTCATGGCCTGTAGCCTTATAACCTTTTCCATTTTCGTGGCGTCCTGGTGTTCCTCAGACACCGTAGGCAGCCTTTTCTTGGCGAGCTGATGCCATACGGGTGCGCCAGACATCCAGTCTGTAGCGAGCAGCCTCCAATTCCCATTTCAAGGTTTCCTCTTCAACGGTAGCTGCATGGAGGCCTTCCAATAGTTCTGCGTAAGCAGGATCAGCCAATGCTTCGCGTTCCTGTGCGGCTGCCGTATTAAATCCAACCTTTTCGGCTTCTTTCATCAAAATGGCTTGTTTTGCTTTGCGATAATGCTCAAGGCGAACTCGATCAGCTTTTGCTGATGCAAATCGTCTAGCTTTCTGGCGCATCTCTTCGATGAATTGTTCTGGTGTTTGGTTCATGATGGTCTCCAATCTTTTGTTGGAATAATTAAATTGCGTTTGTAATCTTTTCCAGCAACTAATTTTCCGTTTTCATAAATATTTAAAACCTGTACGTCTCCAAATACAAATCTCATCTGGTCTACAGCTTTGGCTAATTCCGGCCACCTGTCACGGTTTTGCTCCTTGCTCACATCAACACCACGCTTGGTCTCGTTACAGCCTCAGGTGGTGGATATGGCATTGCGCCTCTGCCGTATTCAGGGATCCACTGCTGAGACTTGGAGTCAAACCAAAATTGAAACAAGCCTTCCCACTCGCCATGACGCTGCTTTGCAACACGAATATAGCAATCTGGATCGGTTTGGTCATACTCAGCCATGTTACGGATAGCTTGCTCCTTGATGCCGTTGCGGTACACGAGAAGAATGTTGTCGGCGAGGTCTGAAATTTCACCAGCGCCTTTGATGTCGTACTTGGTTGGGTGCATCCGCTCATCAGATTGCTTGCGGATGTGGTGAACCAGGTGAATGTGGATCTTGTGTTCTTTGGCGGCCCAAGCAAGCTGGTCCACAAACTTCTTTTGCGGTTCGTTGTGCTCGGAGTCTACGCCACACTTCACAAGGCTGTCGATCATCACATGGTTGATGCCAAGCTCCTCTGCAGCCCAATGGATCATCGCCATGATCTGGTCAGCCTTCACAGAACCAATCTGGTCGTAGATCCAAATCTTGTCGTGGGTGTAGTCCATGACGTCGTCAGCGGCATTCCTCGATGGAAGCACAGTTCCACAGGCTTGACGGAGCATACGGGCAACCGTAGCGGCACCAGGCATCTCCATGGATGCGATCAAAACCTTCTTGTCTTCAGCAGCCAACCACAAGGCGCTTTGGCCCATCACAAGGGACTTACCCTGTCCGTTTGGACCAGCCCAGATCGTCAGTTCACTGTGACGAAACCGAAATTTATCGCCGGTCTTGGACCAAGGAAGTTGGTCACCAAAAACGGCTGTGCCTTTTTCAAGGCGGTCCATAGCCTCTTCGTAGAAATCCCTGACAGGACGGATGGACTGCGACTGCTGTCTCGCCATGAAGCGCAGCAGGTCAATGTCCTCAATAATATTCATATTGCAACTTCCTTGTTGATGGTCAATTTTTTGGCGGCACCCTCATCCTGCCACCGCATGCCGTTAAGCCATGACGATGGTAGTGGGATAAACCTTTTTTCTCGTGAAGACAGATCAGGTAACTGGGTCTTCAATCCTTTCAGAGCTTCTTCTTTGTCGGCCTTCTTCAGCTTGTTCCAAGCTGTTTGGGCCTTTTTCTTGTCATCACGTCGTGGATACATGTTCCAGAATTTTTCAAATTCATCATGCACTTGGCTCGGTAACGAGCTAGATATATCTCTTCTCTTCTCTTCTCTTATTCCGGACTTTGTCCGTACACTATCCGGACTTTGTACGGATCTTGTCCGGATATTGTTTGCCTTCCTCATCACCTTTTCGATGTAAGTATCTGTTCTTGTTGCCATTTTCATGCAGGTGATAACACCTGTGTTTGACATCTCGAACAGGTTTAAGTGCACCATAAAGCGCATCATTTCTTCGACTCGTTCGGCGTGTATGCCTGTCTCGTTCGAGATCAGCTCGGCGTCTTGTTCGAGCTCGAAAGTGAGGTTGTGAGCTTCAACAGTTCCGGCTATACATTCCAGCAAAAAAAAGTAAAGGCCATAGCCTTCCATGCCGTATTTCAGTCTAATCTTATGAAGTTTGGCGTCATGCCTAGAATCAGAATCGTGCTTAAACCACTTCATTCAATCTCCATTGGTGCTGATCTCCCGGTAGCTATTCCGGAGGTCGGCACCCAAGCAGGGTTTAGAAACGGTCGGGAGACCAGCCCAATGAAGACTGTCACTCGACCTCTTTGCGCTAGCTACAGCGCGTGAGGTTAATTATACATCAACGCCATACGTGCGCAGTCTCTTGTACGCCTCAAGTTCTCGCTCTAAGTCTTTCTGGGACAGCTTTTCACCGCGTTGACGCTTGGCATCAGCCATCTCAATGACTAACTTCTCATGGTCCTTCTCAGCCTTTGCTTCAACCTCGCGTTTCTTCTGAGCTCGCGCAAACGCAAACGGATCAAAGCTTTCTTTTCCGCCTTCAGGAAATAGATCGGCAAGAGTAAGGCCAACAGCGTGTACAACGTCAGCAGCGCCACAACCAGCAAAACACTTGACAAGAATACGTCCATCTGTATTTTCCTTAATGGCTAAACTGGGAGAGCGATCTTCATGAGCTGGACAGCATGCCAACCACTGACCCTTACCTCTCTGTTGCACCTTCTGAAGCTGCGACAGCAGCAGATCCACTTTGCTTAACATCAGATTCCTCCTGATTTTTAACGTACTCAGCCAGCTTCTGGATGGTCTTTATCGTGAAGTTGCTGCGAGTACCCTGAATAAATGCTTGGATGGTGGGATAGCTCAACCCTGTAGCCTTTGCGACAGTGTAGATCTTGCAGCCCACCAAGTTGCTACGGATACCTTCAATTTCAATCATCGTTAGCCTCTAATTTATTGATTTCAATACCAAAATCTTCAAGTAGCCTTAAGCCATTGAGATCCCTGTACTCCTCTGAATATACAACTTTCGAAATTCCGGCCGTAACGATCATCTTTGCACAATCAACACATGGCGAAACAGTCGTATAGAGACTGCATCCTTTTGTGCTTAAACCATGCTTGGCGCAGAACATTAGTGCATTCTGCTCTGCATGCATGACAGTCATTTTGGTTTGACCATCAACCTCACAGCAATTGTCTTCACCAGGAAGCGTCCCGTTGAACCCAGTCGCTATGATCCGAGAGTCCCGAGCAATCACGCAGCCAACCTTGCTACGCTCACAACGTGATGCCCGAGACCATACCTCGGCGGTCTGAATCAAAAATGAATCAAACCGGTTCATACTCATCTACCAAGTAAAAATGCCGTGGATAGACATGAAGACTACCTGCGTTCCAATAGATCGGACCTGGTTCTAAGTCTGGATACTTATTTTGCAGATCCAACCAAGCCTGTCCTTGGACGTACTTATGCCAGTGCAGATCATTCTTAAAGCCAAAGACAGCATCACTAGAGCGCATGAACACCATGTAATGCAGCTTGTTTTTGCGGATCAAAAGTTGAGTGGCATACGTGCACATAAAATCATGCATGCCATTCTTCTTGCTGTCCTCGTGCATTGTTGGACGAGTGTAAAGCATAACACCCTGCCGCGAGGCAGGATCACGCAATAGCTCTTCAATGCACTTCAAGTACTGCTGATGGTTTTCTTTGCTGTGGATACACCAACCATAGTTTGAATTGATGTAACCGTCCTTGTCAGCGATGTCCTGCCAGATTTGTGGAATATTTGGAGCAAGCCCTGAGATGTTCAGGTTCTTGTCTAGATACCACTCCAGTTCTCTGTTGGCATACTGCAGGCTGACCTTACCGAAAATGGTTGGCTCATCAGCAATAAAGTTTGCATTGATGATCTCAAGCGTTCCATTCTCGGCAAAGTCATCCTCAAGCCACTTCTTCTTAAAGATGTATTGGATGTCACGAACCAGCATCGATACGCTCCGATTCCTTCGTCAAATAATCCTCAAGCAGTTTTGCATAGCCAGCAATATCGTGGGCGTTGTCTGGGTACCAAGGATCACCATTCACCATGCGTGCAATCTTGTGAAAGATCATGTGTAGGCATTCCATGTGTACGTCAGTCAATTCACCAGCACGAGGAGACAGCGCAATAACATCCATCATTGCCTGTGTCGTACTGGCATTACCCTCGATCGTGCCATAACGGCTACCGCGTTCCTGTAAAGTGGCGTCTACACTCATTTTTTGGTTTCTACGGTAATCATTGAGTCCATAGCCGCAGCAACAGCAAACAGCAAACGCTGGCACTGATTGATGGTCATCTTCTCGCTTTTTGTCTTAGCGATCTGACGAACGACGGCCTTTGGAGATGTGTTGCTGGAAGTCTTGCGACCAATTGCTTCATCTAATTTTTTCATGTGATGGTTTCCTTATACAAGGTCGGTGAGATCAGCAGACTTGAAATCTGCTGGTTTTTGCAGATCGAGGGAGAACCCGCCACGTTTGTTGTTGGGTCCAAGCTCTTTCTGTAAATTGCTAGCCATGACACGGCGATACGCTTCCTCAAACACACTCTCGAGGCCCATACGCTCAACCGTGCCAAACAGGAATACCGCAAGATCCACAAGCGCATCAAGCTCATCTACGCGCTCTAGAGATGCCTCGTATTCATCCAGTTCTTCCTGCATCGCCGCAATGCGAAAGATGCGTTCTTCTTCTGTGAAGTTGGGCAGATCCTCATAGCTGATCCCAAACTTCTGATGCATACCCTTAACTAGGGACTGATAGATTGTCGACATTCAATTCTCCTAATGTGAATGGTCTAGCTGCCTGATGGCAGGGGGCCGATCCTACACACTTCCAGCCAAATGTGCAACATTTATTTTATAAATTGTTTTTGACTAGTATAAAAAAGATTTTGTACACTTCAGGCTAGAGCCAAGTATATTTGGCTCATCCGGTAACGCAATACCGGCCAATCGCAACAAGAGGAAATAGACATGAAAATTACCCACAGCTTCCCGGCAGTCGCTTACTACACCGACGATTCCAACAAGGTTCACGACCGCATGGAGATCGCAATTTACGACAGCAAGCGTGATCTTCACGAAGAATTCACCCTTGCCAGCATCGACGGCGACCACTTTGCCATGAACCTCGGATGCGCCCTGACCGCGCACAAGCAGGACAAGAAATACATCCGCGAATTTGCTTTTGGTGATGTGGTTGAATTTGAAGGCACTCAATATCGACTTGATCCTGCCCCGAACCACAATCTCGAATTGACTGCAATCTAACCAATCCGGCCCCTTCGGGGGCCATTCCTATCGCAAGGAAACAAACATGTCATGCAACGCTTACAGCTGTGAGGTAGATCGGATGGCCTACCAAAAACTAATCGACGAAATGATTGATAACGCGCTTAATCTGTATACCCAACATCACACACAGGGTCTTGGCTATGCTTGCTTAGTTGGTAGAGCACGAGTCATGATGGCTTGGATGCTTGATGACATCCCGACTGACGTTCAACATAAATGGATTGAACGCATTAAGGATTACATTGAGGAAGACAAGCGTGTCATTCCTGGTTTTTTTGAAGACGAAGAATAAGGAGATCATCATGCCAGAACTACACATTTCCCGTGACGTTATTGACCCAAACTTCTTTGATCCAGATGGCGACATGGATCCGCCGATGTCTAGGCTTGAAGTGATTGACAACTTTATTGATGAGGTCAATCACTGCGCAGAAAACAATCCCGGTGTCAAATGGGATGAAGCTTCTGCTGTTCTTGATTCCATCATCGAGAACATGGATAAAGCTGATGCCGGCAAGATGGCCGAAATGATCTTTGAAGGTCGTTGGACTGAACTTGGCAAGCTGCTTGGTAAACCAGCTCGTATGCATCTTGAAGAGTATCTGGAGATCTGAGATGAATAATAACCAAGAACGTTTCTACAGTGATGTCATGGACAACAACACCCTTGAGGAGATCAACGACTTCCTCAGCGGTCAGTCTGACCCTTGGGTGCTCAAGGAATACGGCATCACTGAAGGCGAATACTTTGCCGTACTGGAGGAATGTTATGAATCCTTGTAATGACCAAGATCGTTTTGAATACGAAGTACAGCGGAGTCTTGAAGATGAATATCAGCAAATTATGCAGGACCCAGTTGTCAAGGCAGAACTCGCTCTTCGGGACGCCGACATTGCAATACAGCGCCTTAGAGAAGCGTTGGAAGAACTCGCTCGCCATTCAAAGCCCGAGACTGGCAGGCGTTTTTATGAAAACTCGGGCAACTTACCGATATAAGGAAGACAACATGAGCTTAACATTGAAAGAAAGCGCAAAGTCCACTGGTGATTTTCAAATCGCACCAGCCGGTAATCATTTAGCGATCTGTTATCAGATTGTAGAACTTGGCCAACATCACAATGCGCAGTATGACAAGTGGCAGCCAAAGATCCAGATTGGATGGGAACTTCCTAACGAGCAAATGGAAGATGGCCGTCCGTTTGTAATCAGCGCTCGTTACACAGCATCATTTCATGAGAAGGCGATCTTGCGCCAACATCTTGAATCATGGCGTGGTCGTCCGTTTACCGATGAAGAACTGGCCGGCTTTGATCTCAAGAATATTCTTGGCAAAGCCTGCATGGTCAACGTTGTACACAACAGCGCACAGAACGGCAAGACATACGCAAACGTTAAGTCGGTTGCTGCAGTACCTAAGGGTATGACGGTACCTGAACAAGCAAATGAGAATATCGTGTTTGAGTTTGGCGACCAAGGTTTTGATGAGAAGATTTTTAATTCTCTGCCACAATGGTTGCAGACTACGATTATTGCTTCACGTGAATATCAGACCATGACTAACGATACGCCAGTTGATGACGTACCTTGGGATGATGATATTAAATTCTAGTCTCCTCTGACCACTCTTGCGAGTCGGCTTAGCCCACCGATGGTCAAAACGGGCTATTACTATGGAAACAATAAGTCAGGCTTTAGTAAAAGCTAAGATGCGTCGTGAGTATTGCATAGACAGGCTAAACCACACGCATAGAAATGAATGGAAATCAGAATTAGAAAAGATCAATTACACAATTAGTTTTTTAAGGGAAGAAATTCGTGTCAAGTCTAAACCGTTCACCCAAACTGAGACTGCAAGCGGCGCTGTTCGATCTGATCTCTTACTGCGATACAGAAGACCATTGGGGAATCCGTGAAATATGGAACGAGTTAGACCAACAAGCACAAGAACAGATCTGGTCTTTTCTTAGTAGCAATCAGAAGACGATCATCAGAGAAGCATTAGCAAACGGAGAGTCAAGTGAACCACCACCCTTTTGATGTGTTGATGAAGGCGCAGCAGATGGCCATGAAGATCATGGACTTGTCCAGAAGCACCGATAAGCCGGACTGCCATGAAATTGACCTACTGGCGCAGGACGCACAGTACATCTTGATTGAAACGCATGGCATGAACAAAAACGAAATCCTGCGTTGCCTTGAGGAGGGCAAGCAAAAACTGGAGGGAATGTAGTGAGTTACAACCTAAAAATACCAAAATGGATCATCAAAATTTCCGAAGACCCAGAGCAAAACATCCACAATTTGACTGCTAGGCAAATTGCCGACCGCCTCTACAACCGCAAGTGGTCAATGGAAAAGATACTTAAAACACCCATTATGACGCGTTCTCAAGCTGGCAGCTTGGCTGCAAAGAAATCCCCGTGGGGCAAATGGAATCCTGGCGAATTTAGCGATGCAGACGCAGAAAGACGCAAGGAGTTACCGTCATGGAGAGACTAACGTTTTACTTAACACTGTTTTCTGGCGTAGCGATGTGGTTCCTGATCGCATACGCCCTTTATGAAACCGCAGGAACAGGAGTCATTAAATGAAAAAGCAAAACATCGCACAGTTGTCACGTGAAGCTGGACTTAAACCAGCAACCGTTTATGCACGTCTTCGTCTTGGTTGGACTTTGGCCAAGGCCTTAAAAGAACCCCCTCAAAAGAGGGGGAAAAATGCTGGTCAAGGAATGGAGGAGTTCCCGAAGAAGAAAGACCAGCTAGACCATCACACGGGAGATACTATAACAATAGCTGCTGTTACTGCAACGGCAATTGTCGTTATATTGATTCTAGCGATCATGAACCACTAAGGATTTTGCGGCATGAACAGACTTGAGACGTTAAATATAATTAAAATAAGGATGGAGCTTGCTGTTGTATGCCGCAAGATGATCGAGATAGCCAAAAAGCCAGGGAAGGCTAAGGGTTATCACATCTATGATTACTCAGATCCTAGGTATCAAGATTTAGCAAAAGACCGTGATGCTTTAGGAAAGAAACTTGTTGAGGAATGGAATAGACACACTTAATCCTTAGGCCACACCAGCGTTTCACTGTCGAGGTGGACCGTATTGGTGTGGCCTATTTCATCCACAACCAGATACCTTTGGCCGTCGTTGATCTTCACGACAAAAGACCGGCCATCCAGCCTGAATTGATCGCCAGCGGAAAGCTGACCAACTTCAACCTCTAGGGATGAATACACACAACCGTCGGATCGAGGCATGGCGTGATCTCCATTTTGCCGTAGAGGCGAATTTCGTCTTTCGTCATAGTCAGATGGCGCACTTCAGCACAGCCAGTCAACGACAAAGCCAAAGCGATAGTAAGCCACTTCACTTCTTTTTCTTGTAGCCGCTGGCGTAGATGGCACGGCCTTGGCGTTCAGCCGCAGCTTTGGTTTTGTACACCTTGCCGGACTTGCCCCATTTGTAGCCGCCTTTCACTTTGTGTACTGGCATCAGCTTTTCCCTAAGTAGAATGAACCAGCTGCGAGGATCGAGATTTTCAGCCATTCAAAGTGGACCAGCGCATTTTCCAGCTTGATGTATTCGGTCTGGGTTTTGACGTTATCCCACAGCCCCATGAAGCTGAAGCCGGTGGTGCGCTCAACTGGAACATAAATATCTAGCCCAGCCAGACCGCCCATCATCGCCCATGCACCCAGTGCCACCATCGACAGCACGAAGATGCGGCGAGTCATCTTGGCGAACGGGTCGTTGCCAACACGCGTGGCAGCAGCATCAGCAGCCTTGGTAGCCCTCGCAGAATCGGCATCGGCCTTTTCCGTGTCGGCCTTCATCTTGCCGAGGATCAGCTCCTGCTGCTTCGCCTTGGCCTCTTGCGCCTTGTCAATCATCTTGAACAGGCCGCCCATCGTAGCGCCGCCTGCCATGGTAATTAGTTCAACTGGGATCATGCTTGTCACCTCTGCAGTCTGATTCGAGACACCTGTAAATATGCTGGAGAGCGGAAACAGCCCGATCGCGTCCAGCATCATCCATGCTCACCAAAAAATGTATTGCCTCTGCAAGCGCATCCATCAAGTCGCGCTTTTGATTATCGTCAATCATCTTTTTCCTTTTTCTTTTCTTTGCCCTTCACATACGCGTCAGCACCGAAGAAGGCAGACACCACTAATCCGACGGACATGAAATAAACGCCAGACATATCTCCGATAATTTTCGATTCGTTGTCGAATCCGAGCGCGCCAGAGGCGAACACAAACAACGGGTATCCAAGCATTCCGAACAACGCAAACCAGACCATCTTACGCTGCTGATCTCGCTTGGCATCTTCGTCCTCCATTTCTCGACGCATCCGCTCGATGTGGATTTTGTACTCGGCTTCGTCGATTTTTCCGTCGCCATTGATGTCTGCCTTTTCAAAGTCAGTCATGTCAGTTTCCTGATAATGGGTTGTCCAGAGCTTTTTGGAGTTTATCTTCTAGGTCGGTTTTAGTGTCATCCACCTTGACCTCAAACTTGTCCATTTTGTCCTCGAACCGCACGATTTTGTCGTTGATCCGTTTCTCAATATCGTAGATTAGCTGCTTGGCATCACGCAGGTTTTGCTCAATCGACTCCAGCAGGCGTTCCTGCGTTTCGATCTTGTTGGATGTCTGCTCCATCTGGGCTTGGTAGCCGCCGATGTCCAGCGAGGCCAGTTCTTCGACCTTTTGGTACATCGTGAAGCCGCCATACAGCGCACCCAGCACAGAGCCAATTCCGGCAATCGCCATACCAATGGTGGTCGGGGTCATCCGCAAGCCAAACAGGGTGAAAGACTTGTCCTTTAAGCCCTCGATTTCGTCCAGTTTGTCGCCTAAGTCAGCCATTTATAGTTGCCGGTATAATTGGTCTATAATCTCTCTGTGCCTATCACACAGGCAGCTACTGCCTCCATGTGTGAGTCTGGCAAACATACTCAATTCTCAAACCCTCCCTGCAATTTCTTCAGGTTCTCAAGTTCCTGCTGAAGTCGCATTACCTCCAACCGTCTGGCCTGAAGTTCTAGTTGGTACAGGGTATTGCAGTTGATCCGTTCCTTTGGCCCATCAATCGGGATCACGATGCGGGCATACAGGCCGATGTCCTTAGTCTGCGGATTGGTGGGATCTTCGCTACCAAACGGTGAAACCGCATTGTTGATGATGCCTGTCGCCCCCAGTTCAAATGTAGAGCCGCCACCGATGGCGTTCTTGCAGTCTAGGTTGCCAGCACGGAATGAATCCGTCGCATAGCTACCCGGTGCGCTGGGGAGTTGCAGGTTGAGCGAGGAGGAGTCTGCCGCCGCCATACCGCAGAACAGGATTAGTGGTGCAGCTTTGAGCATATTCGTGAGGCCAGTAGAGTGCCTGTGCCATCGCCTCTCAGCTTGCTCTGGCTGCAAATGTATTGCGCTTTGTCTGCGTCTTTGCTGCGGATGTAGACATCGAATTTGACATGACCCAAGTACCGCACATGGGCAACCCGGTAGCTGGACACGAACGGTACTGGCTGCCACTCATCGGTGAATACGCCGATCTCGTAATACTCAACATCCTTGCGCTTGTTGAATAATTCCATCTCCGCCTTGACCACACCTTCCACATGAGAAGTCGTCAGGGTCGGGTAGGTTGGAACCATTTCATGTCCCCAAGCAGGCAGAGCCAGCAGGCATAGGGCTATTGCGCGATACACTCCGCCACCACTACAGAACGATATGCGCCGCCCGGAAATGCCTTATTGCCACCACCACCGTAGGTCGCAGCACTACTGATCTTGAACCAAGTCGTACCAGTCGCTGTCAGGTCGTATTCCTTCGTTTGGTCGTACTCGACCGCATTGGTGTCGTAGTCGGCCATGTTCACGCTAGACACCGCTGATACGCTCACAGAGCCGGTGAAAGTCACCATGTCGCTCAGGCTAGGGCTGGCAGAGAAGCTGGTCGGATAAGTGATTCTGGCCTTGTACGCATCCGCTAGGGACACATCGTAGCGAACCACAGGAATCACCCCGCCATCGGCAGGAGCAGTCGTCAGGGTATAAGCATTTGGATTCCCGTAGACACCAGCCACATCGGTATTGATGAGGCAGCGGCTTTGGACTGTGCCTTCAATCGGTACTTCGGCGGCTTGTGCCTGCTTGGCCGCAATCAAGAACGCCGCGTATAGAGCAAATGCAGCACCGATGGCTAAGGCGGTTGTTGATACCGCAAACGCAAGCTTTTCAAATTTTGTCTCGCTCATCTCCATTGCTCCTCAACCATTTCGGTGTGTAGTCGGTCATTCGCCATGCTGCGGAATGCTCTGCGGTTGTCCTTAATCTCGCCACCTTGGAGTATTACAGTTTCCTGATACACCCCACCCGGTATGCTAATTGCATAATAATTGTGCATTGTTACAGGGTTCATCGCAGCAATCATCCCTGTTTGGCCGATGGCCATGTTGAGGTCGGCATCGCCGGTAGCGAGGGCTTTCTCCATGTCCTCTTTTTCAACTTCTTCATCGTCTTTAGAAGCTTCTTCGTCGTCCTTTAGAAACTTCTCGCGATCAACTTCGGCGGTTTGGGCGTAGGGGTCGTCCAGTACGGAATACAGGGTCGGCAGGGCTGGAGCGGTCTGCTCAACTTCCGGTTCGATGAAGCGGTAGGTGTAGACCACCTGTGGATCAACCACGCTGCCTGTGCCGGTCATGGTGATTTCGCCATCGCCCCAGTATTCGATGGGGCTGTACCCTACCGGGATCGCTCTGGTGATGGTCTGACCAGACTTGCCTGACCAGTCATCGGTTTCGCTGAAGATGTACCCGCCATCTAGAGGGTTTTCATTGCGGACGGTGACGGTGAAGGGGTCGGCTCGATCTTTGACTGCGGTGTAGCGGTACAAGACCCCTGAGATGTCGAGTCCCGGAATCGGAGCCACTCCAAGTACAGATTCAGACATAGCCCAATTAAGACCCCCAGCAGCAGCGTTATTGCTGTAGCCATAGATGGGATCAGAAGAGGAGCATGCTGCCGAATAGACCGCCAACAATGCCAAGAGCCTTGAGGCGTTGCTGCTCTGCATTGATTTCCTCCTCGTCTGGGGTTTTGTCGGTGTGGCTTTGCCACGCCAGCTTCGCTTCGCTGCCGATCTTGCCGTCATACGGGCAAGGCGTACCTGCCATCATCATGGCGTCGAATACTTTCTGGTCTTGGCACATCAGGGACACGGATGCCACCTTCATGCCGCTGTCGTAGAGGAACTTTGCGTTCTTCAATCTCAGGCAGTTCTCTTCGGTGAAGGTAGAACCTACAGAGATGCCCAGAATTTGGGTCTGAACGGCTCCAGAAGCCCCTACGGTACAGAGATCGTTACCATTACCGGCTGAGAATTGCGGGGCTATAGCGGACGGTGGAGGGCTTTTAACGGTGGTCGTTTGAGTACCGTTACTGGTGACGGTCTGCTCAGAGACGATGGGTTCAGACAGAACATTCGTTGAATAGGCGATCAGGCCGCCAAGCAGGAGGCCGATCACAACCCAGCCAACCTGCTCAACCGGGTGCTTCATCTGCTTTTCTGCAAATCCCCGATCATCTCGAAGATTTGATCCAGCTTATGTTCCACCCTGCGGATGTCCTCTTTGTAGTCATCCCGGCGAACAAACTTGTC
>Ga0196905_1000510_pt1 | contig 15528 bp, 17 predicted proteins | sample CB_VirMetaG_3_FD_169098 | JGI IMG/M metagenome (GOLD analysis project Ga0196905, IMG submission 169098) | Freshwater to marine saline gradient viral communities from Chesapeake Bay - CB_1508_1S Viral MetaG (v3) (version 3) | ecosystem: Environmental > Aquatic > Marine > Coastal | place: USA... | reverse complement strand
TGTTTAGTACGTGCCGTCATCAACAACACCGATTGCCATCTCGCCGGTAGAATTATCTACCAATACTTCACTGCTTTCTTTTACTACACCGAGCTGGGATGTAGTTGCGATCTGCACTCGGCTCCAAATAAGGTCTAGTGCATCTTGGACATTGGCGACAGCAGACATATTGGGCGTAAAATACGCGCCGTCGCAGAGGATGTCGTAGTCGTTGAAGGTGCCGCTAGCACCTGAAACAACTGCAATCTTTTCCCAGTTAGCGCCTGTGCCTTGGCTCAAAACCCAGTCGCCTACGGCGAGACTAACTGCAGGTGCCGGAGTCGTTCCGGTGCCCCCGGTAGTTACGACTAGATATACGCCGTTGTTAGCTGAATTCGGCGCTCCAAGCGCTTGCCCGACTACAAGTCCTGCGCTGGCTCCATACGCATTCAAAGATGTAACAACGTTGGTTGTGGCGTTATAGGTTCCGCCAAAACGAACATTTAACTGGGTTGGACTACCGTAACCCACCAGTAGCCAGTACCCGTTTGGGGTCGGGGAGACCACACCCACCCAGATATACGCGGAGCGGTCGCTTGGGTTGATCCACCACTGACCTGCAAATTCGGGGATCGGCTGTGACTCACTAACTTGTGCGATGCCGTAATCAGCTAATTGCTCGGCAGTGACGCTATTTGGAGCCAGCCTGTCTGAAGAAAATGTACCGCTTGTAATGCTGGAAGCATCAATGTCAGGAATGTCTGCTGCAGTTATTACGTCTCCTACTGTTATGTGGCCCGCCGAATCAACAGTGAGTTTTGTATAAGTACCTGGAGTAACACCGCTGTTGTCGTGGGTGATTTCTCCGGTGCCGCTAATGCTTAGCGCATCTGTCCCCGGTACGGATACGGCGCCCACAGTAGTTGTGGTTCCAACAGGGAGATCGCCCGGCACAAGAGGTGTGACGGCGGTGATGTGACCGGTCGCATCGAAAGTGATGCCGGCGCTAGTTCCAGCTGCAACCGTTGAGGCGTGATTCAGTATGCCTGATACATCCACAGTCAGACCCGTGCCCGGTCGCATTGCGCCGATTTCGGACACTGTGGCGACAGGTAGATCTGTACTTAGAAGTGCAGATGTTCCAGTGATGTGGCCTGTGTCGTTAAATGTGATTCCGTTATGCGTGGCGCTTGTAGTAGTGTCGGCGTGCGTGACGGAGCCATCGACATCGATACTCAGTCCTGAAGTAATAGGAAAATACGCTTGACCCGCTGTTGTGTCAGTAGCAATGTCGGCACTGAGATTGCCCTCACCATCGACAGATAAACCGTCAGAGACAATTACTGCGCCAAGCGAACTGGTGGTTGCAGCGGGGAGGTCGGTACCGACGATGGTACGAGCAGTGACTCCACCAGCTGCACTTGTGGGGCCAGCAAGAAAGTGAGCTGCACCCGTTGTATTGGCTAGACGATCTGGTTCGATCGTGGCAAAAGCTACCTTACTGTTTGTTACAGCGTCGGTTGCCAGCTTCGCATTGGTAACGCTACTAGCAAGAAGTTTTGTCTCTGTGACCGCACCAGTGGCGATGTCAGCAGCTCCAATGCTGCCCGCTTCAATCGAAATTTTTGCCCCAGCCGTGGCTGAACCTGCGACACTGTTCGCAGCGATCTTGTTTGTCGTTACAGCGTCATCGGCAATTTTGACTTCTGTTACAGCACCGTTAGCGAGCTTCGCGGTCGTTACAGACCCGTCTGCGATAGTCCCGCTGATGGACATTGCAGTAGCCAGGTCGGCTACCGTTACTTTCTTTTGATCGGCAGCACTTAAGTCGGCAAGTGCCAGGAAGTCCGTGCTTTCGACGTTTGCCGCCGAAATCGGGTCAAGGTCGACAATGATGAAATCGGACATTACCCCTACGGACTTCAAGGGTCTGATGGGGCCAGTCTACAGAGTTAGTTGTGGCGAGTCAGGCTGCTTAAAGCGGGGTGCCGACTTTCAGCACTACAGGACCTGTAGTCACAAACTGCAAGCGAGAGCGCACGGCATCGTCGGATTCAAAACTGATTCCAACGTTTGTGAGAAGTCCGGTCAGCTCGTACCAAAGCGAGTCCGTAGGTCGAGCAGGATTCGAGCCGGGGCGTACAACATACAGTTGCGCCTGAAATTCCGAGCCTATAGTTTGGCGAGTGATCAACTGATGCAGATACACCGGTTTCTCAACGGCTCCGGCGTATCCAGCAGGAGGTGCGTAGTCAAACAGACACTCGATTGTGCCACCGCCGCTAATAAGCGTGCTGTACTGCTCTCTAAAACTATCAGACAATGTTGTAACATCGGCTGAGTTTCTTTCTGTGTTTAATTCGTAGGAAGTAATTTCTCCGAGTGTTTTATAGGGTGCGGCAGCCAGAGAAACACTTATTTCTTGTGTTATTGCTGGGTTCTGAAGAGCAATGCGATCCGCAATTTCTCCGGCCACCGCGCTGCTGAATGATGGGTAGAGGTATACGCCACCCATAAGGTCGACGTGGATATACCACGTACCCTGGTCCCGAGCTACGCCATCGATCCAGCCGCTGGGGCTTACAAATAGCAATGTGGATGTTGCAGATATAGTTATCCTGTCGCCAGTAAAAAAACTTTTGCTGGCCGCTTCAAAACCAAAACGGTTGGACGTAGTGTTCACGTCCGCTGAGTTTAATGAGAATGTTGTGGTCGTAGTATCTGACGGCCTACGTAAATTTACTCTGCCAGTTGCTCCTAGATAGATTGCCATTGTTACACCATAGCAACGGTAAAACCGTCTGTCACTTTATAGTTAATTCGGGCCTCCATTACGTCGCCAGTTCTACATGAAATTGCTACTTGTGTGATAATGCAGGCAAACTTAATTTGCCTGTTGCCGTATATAAGCGTCAAAGTGACTGGCGCAGATGGCGCGTTACCTGTATTGATTACTTTATTGACCAGTGCTTCGGGCGCACTCACTGTGCCCTCGATGTAGTACAGAATTGTGGCCGAACCGTCAGCGTCGGTGTTCCCTGCGATGTATGACTCGTTGCTATGTCCCAGTGGTGTCGTGCGGAGAGCGTCAACGCTGGCTGAGATTGACCACTCGGTCACCTTAGCTATCGTCACCCCACCTAGTCTGAGTGCTCCGTCGCGGCCTGTGTAGTAGGTCATGGCTCTGAGGGTCTACGCGACCGGAACTGATACTAGCCGAACGCTTACATTATGCCGCCCTTTTATCGAAGGAGCTATGCTCGGTGGTTCTCCGTAGCGCCATCGCACTAGCTTGGTGTTGTAAAAGGTTGCGCGACCGGAATCGAATCCCGCGAACACTGGCGCAGGCAGGGTAAACAAATTAAATGTTCCGTTTTCGTTGTAATGGTTGTAGATCTTAAGCATGGCGGATTCTTTTAAGTTAGCAAAAGTAAGTTCCAGGGCGCTGCTACTCCGTAAAGCGGAATACCGGATGGACGTTTGGGCACCGTTCAAGGCTGTGTACGTGTTTCCGGGATAGTTCCCCGGATTGAACGTGCACGTGCTTGGAGCCAGGGAAGGAAATACTGTCATGACATGACCTCCACTTCACCCGTGAGCATCTCTCTCGTAATGATACTTCTGCCCTGTGTATCCAGAGGGAAATGCGTTGCGTTCACTTCGATTGTGCCGTCTATGTTTTCTGTAAGAGAATCAAGTAGATAGTATTCAATGTCAGTCGTGGTTTGAGGTTTTTCAGCTGTACCCGAAATCAGTTGCAGTTTTACTGCAAAAAATGCACCGGGTTTTTTGTTGGCAAAAAATTGTGTGCCAGTGAACGTCAGGGTATGTGAAACGTACTTTCTGTACGCAAGCAAGTAGCGTGCGATGTAGATCGCATGAAATTCGGTCGTACAGAAAAGTGTCATGTCGTACTCTTCGTGTACTGCCGTTTCTGGCGTACCCTTGTACCGGACAAGTGTAGTTGTGATAGAACTGATTTTTGTAGGTGTTTGTTTACGCCAAGTCATGACGGCGTGGAATGGCTCTTGCTGTGTTTTTGGTGTGTAATTTTTTGTGTAACTATCAGGAATTATGTCAGCAGCGGTTACTGTAAATTCAGGTGTTAGTTTTGTCGTTTTAGGGTTGAAATCGTCCGTCAAAGGTAGAAGCGGAGCTAAACCGGCTTTACCGTCATTGAGCACCAGCCGCGTCAGAAAATAAGGGGCTACTGTATTTATAAATTCTCGCAGTGAAGTCGTAGTAGTAAGTGCTCCATTAAAGTACATACCCATTCTGTTAGTGAATTTTGCTGCTCTTTTTAGGGATGCGCGATCGATCAAGCCGTCAGACAAATTCGCAGATTTTTGGAGGAGGTAGTAGACAAGGTCAGCGAAGTTATCGCTGGCTCCGTAGGTGTAGTTGTTTAGAACGCGCTTTACACGAAGACCAGATCGACAGAAAATAAACAACTGGTTTAAGTAGTCCTTAGGAGGGTTAGTGATTATTGCAGCGTAAGCGCCGATGGTGATGTCGTCGTAAAGGCGAGACTGAGGGACGGTGAATTTCGTGCCAGGTAAGCCTGGGCGACCTGGTTCCAGCGGGTTGACGATGTAGACATCAACAAAGTCACGCTGGTAGAACTCCCTTATTACAGTCTCGTCTTTCCAGGACCAGCCGCCATCTCCGCTGTAAGGGGTGTTCGTGTATGCGGTGCGGTCTGGACGCTTTGGTCGTTCTTCGGACTGTGTAAACGGTTCGTAACATTTTTGTGAATTCCCCGGATCGTAAACGACAGCGTATCTAGTACCTCTTCTATAGGCTCTATTCACCCTGGCTATCCGGTTTACATGAGCTAGTTCATTATCTGTCTCTGGGAATTGGCGCCAATTTCCACTCTGGAGCGGATATGGATCGTATTCAAACCACACTCCCTTTTTTACAAAATAAGGTTCGTCTTTAAGTGCATCAACTACGGAATAACATGAAGTAGGTCGGTAAGATAGATTCAGTAAGCTACGTCCTGTGTACCGCACAGGAATGGGATTGATTAGGTATTCCCATTGCCCAGCAACAGTGTGAGAAATCTCTACCGTTTTCCTCTCTTTTTCGGCCAGTGAAACAGTGGTGTGGAATGTCCACGGTATAGATTTTTTGGCCTCGGTCGAAGTATTCCTAGGAATCCTTCTGTAATACACATCGAAAGTGACAGAGTCCTGCCAGATCTTTCTGAACTTGCTTCGCATGGCAAGGTCGTAAGTCCTGCCGATATTCCCCAAAAGGAACTGTAGAGTTTTTGTGTCGATACCGCGTAAATTGATCGTGTAAGGATAGATATACGGCACTATGCGCATACCATTCATTGATGAATACTCGCCGTCTATAGTGCCCGAAGCAACCGTATTTTCCAGTACAAACCTTGTATAGCGGATATTGTTACCGAGGCTTTCTATAATAGTAAAGGAAGAATCATCAAGCTCTTGTGGATTGTTGATGTCTCGAGTTCCAGTACTTACGTTCGTGCGTCTGTCGTTTGTGGTTAAAGTAAAGGCGTCGGTTTTAGTCCGTGTAATATAATAACCGTCTACAATATCACCAGATGTAAATACGTCGGGAATACGCTCGTAGGCGTAATCCCAGTCCACGCCTGTAAGACTGGCCGTTTCAAATAATTGTGTTGTTCCAAAGTAAACATCGGTATCGCGGATATTTCTGACGTCACCTTCGCTGATGATAAAAGCAAAGCGGCCTTCTTCCGGTGCAGATTTTTTATGTGCCGCCTTAAAAAGGGGAGGTGCGGTCCAGACACCGCCGCTTCCGTTCGGAAGTACAGGCTTGTCGACTGGACCTCCTGCGGGTGCGACCGACGGCGGACGATAGACGCCGAAGACCAGTGGTACGGCCTGCCCCAGCTGAACAATGCTCTGTTCGCGTTCGCGGTCTTCAAACGGCGTGGTCTTCCGTACCGTCAGCGACTTGAGTAGCTTCGCCTCTGTCCCCGAAATATCGGGTTGCTGGGGAAATAGTGGGTTACTCATCAGGACATCGGGCGCAGCGTGGTTGGAATCCCACGAAGTAAATCTACGGTCACTTTGCGCGGAGGAGCGTAAGCGTTGCTCAAGTCAATACTGTTAATCAGTTTTGCAGTCACAGTTGTTAATGTGCGGGTGATAATTTCGATGCGCCCGATGTATGCGGACACTAAAGTGCTCTTTTTAAAGTTACCGGAACTTATGTTGGTGTTGGATAGCTCGAGTGTTCGTGCAGTGATTATGTGCCCCAGGTCTCTGTATTCCAGTAGTAGTTTTTCTGTCGCAGGCAAAAATGGAAATTCAATACTGAACTCTCCTGTATCGCCATCTACGCCGCTAGTAAAACTCATGCAGGTAAATGTTTTGTAGCTGTAACCGTCTGAAGTTTTCTTGTTGTAAAAGTAGTTTTGCCAGCGAGCAAGCACAGGGGATGCCTGTCCCGGTGCTTCGCTGACAATTAGCTGCTGCGCATAGTCAAGGGCCATCAAGCTATACCGATTGACTTGCGGACTTGGGTATTGTACTGAAGCATTTTAAGAGTAGCTCGGACGGCCGTGTCTGCAGTGCTGCGCAAGGATTGCGCCATATCCTGCTGGGAAACGTAGGTTTTTCCATCAAGCTGCATAACGGGACCGGTGGTGACGTTGATCTGGTTGCTGATGCGTGGCATGTTGGCGCCCAAGGCCGATGTGGAACTGCCTTGACCGAAGCTGCCTTCGCTGTCGACGGGAATGGTCGCTTCACCTCGGCGTCCGGCAGCATAGCGATCCATCGCGGCAGCCATTTTGCTTTCGGGAATAACAAACTCGCCCTCATTACCTTCGCCGATAAGACCCACAGTAGGTTTATCGACGTAACCACCAGCAGCAAAAAATCTTGAGGGACTCGGGAATCGTGAAACTATGCCTTCTTGTGTAATAGTTCTATTCTCACTGCCGCGTTCGCCTTGTTCCTTGGCGCGGTTAAACGCAAGCTGCTCCAGGGTCATCTTGCGGATTGCCTCAGCCTCTTGGAATCTGTACCCAGCGGCTTTAATGACCAGTGCTAACTGATATTCCATGAGCTTGAGCATCTCTTTGGACTGCTTCAACGTGTCGACCTCCGTCCCGGTCAGTTTCCGGACAAGGCTTATTTGCTGCATTTGAAGGGCAAGTTTCTGGTGCTCCAGGCGAACTTGGTACAGTTTTATGCGGGCCTGCTCTACCTCTACTTGGATCTGCAGTACGGTCTGGCGGTATGTAAGTTCGACTTGTTTGACACGAAGGGCGTAGGCTTTATCGAGATCGCCTTCCTGCTCAGCACGTTGGATGAGCAGGTCGTTAATTGCCTTTTGAGCAGCAAACTGGGCGTTGAACAGGTTTGTTGTGGATTGGATTACCTCGCTTGCTGTTTTTAGGGATGTGAAAAACTTTTCGTTGTTTATGGTTACGACGATCTTTACGTCCTTAAAGCGTGCAATCTGTTCCTTGATTCTCTCGATCTCTTGCTCTTCCAGTCTGAGCTTGAGGTTTACCTCCTGAAGTTGTAGACCTGCGATCTTGTTTTTAGCGTCGAGAATCTGCTCGTCAGTAAGTAGAGGTTTAAGCTGAGCCAGCCTACTTTGTTCGTTGTTAATTTGCTGCTGCACCAGTAGCAATTCGTTTGCGGTTATCAGGCGTTCTGCCTCTTGCTGAGTAAGGGTGTTGTTTAGCTGAGCGATGCGTATGGCAATCTCTTCCTGCATCTTGGCAAGTTCGAGTTGCTTGGTGCGAATATTTGCTGCCTCGTTGATCGCTTCTTGGATACGCAGTTGTTCCTGTAGCTTGTCTGCTATCTCTATCTCTTCGATAAGCTGGTCCCGCTTTATCTTCAGCGCGTTCACCCCTTGAGTTACTATCTCTATGCTTGCTGCTCTATTCTGGTCATAAAACTCTTTTATTTCCTTGTCGCTATCTGCTTTAATTTGTGCAATTTTTTGCTCTTTGTCTATAAGAGCGTTGATGGCTTTTTCTTCGGCTGTGCGTCCCAGGGTGCGTTGTTTTTCAAGATCTAAAATCTTCTGCTTAGCAAAAATTTCTTCGTAAGTTTTGTCGAGAAGAAGCTGGACTTTTGCATTGGCTTTTTCCAGTTCTTCGTTAGGCATCTTAAACGCTTCGCTCAAACCCTTAAGCCCAGGAATACTTTTAAGCCAGTCGCCTGCAGCACTAAGTATGCTATTGATAAATTTAAGTGCTACGGCCAAACCCTCTGTCAGCAGGCCGATAAATACATTGAGCGGTGCTTGTATTATCGAGAACAGGCCGCCTAGAGCAGCAGTAAGATCATCACTACCCTTCTTAGCTATAGCAAATGAATTCTCAATATCATCTTGAGTACCAGCGCCGATCCCGGTTTGTTTGGTAATCTCTTTTTGTATTTGTAGGCGAGCTTGGTCTAATTCACCTAAGCGAACTAAACGCTCTACTTGAACTTCAAATGCGCTGTTTACGAATAGCACACTATCGCGCAGCCCATCTACGTTTAGTGTCTTTGCAGCAGCTTGCAGCTCCGCAAATTTTTCTATTACTTCGTCTACGTTCATACCCACAGCCGACATCGCAAGGCTCAATGCCATGCCCCATGGGTTTCCCATTGCTCCGCCGGCTAGACCGCCGAGGAAACCACCTGCGGCTGCGCCGGGTCCACCGCCAAATAAGAGAGGGAACGCACCACCAATAATGGCGTCTGCCATACCCGGTTTGGCGGCTAGTTTGCCGAACAATCCTGGTTCTGTAGCGGGCGGTAGTGCGGGTGGTTTACGTCCTTTTTCATACTCGGCATAGACTTCTCGTGCTTTTTTGCGCACCCGCTCTAGGCGAGCCACCCTTTCTTCCTCTGTTTTTGCGATTTTGCGGTTGATCGATTCAATGGTCTGTAGACCGCGAGCTTGCTCCTTCAGCATTTCGCTGCTAGGTAAAGCCTTAACTTGGCTCAGTTTGACTGCCGAGAGGTATATACCCTGATAAATCTGGGCAAAGTGATTAAATGCAGGAATTTGCTGTTGTGTTGCTGCCGAAAAACGCAGAGCCATGTCTGCGGCAGCCTGCGTTCGAGCGGCTAATTTGCCCGCCGCACCAACTAGCATTTCGTAATTTTGTAGGGCCGCTCTTGCCCCACCGCCTAAACCGCCAACCACTTCTCCCTTGAAGGCTGTTTGACCAGCCATTGGCAGTGCCTTCGGTCCACCAAACGTGAACTGCATTCCTGATGCGGAGGCTGCTTGTGCTGCTTCTGCAGCTGCAACTTCTCTTAGTAATCGTTTGCGATCTTCCAATCCCCGCATGATTTCGCGGTTTGCTGCTAAATACGCGCTTGCTGCGTCTCTGGCACGGCTGGTGCCTAAAGCGGCCTTGTCAAAGGCATCAGTGGCATCTTTTAAAGCAGAATTCAGATTACGAATGCTGCGAACAAAATCACCGTCAAATGCCTGCTTTGCATAATTGTTGAATCTATCTACACCTTTTGCGGCTGCTTCGATCTGCTCCTGTAGTGCCTTTACATCCTGGATACCCTTAACCGCAATAGCAATACTCGCGGTATAGGCCACGGCTGTAGCTCACTGTGATCTGGTACTTCAGTCTACGGCGTTAAAAAGCCGCCGGGTTAGCGGCGGCGAGCTTTTTTGTAGGCGGCCTCCTCTTCGTCGGCACGTATCTTGTAGTACACGTACCAGGCGGCGAGCTCGTCTTCCGTCATCCGGTTGCGGAGTTCGCTTAAGGTCATCCCCAGCTTTTCGGCTACGAAAAACTGGGTGCGCATGGTTGCGTCCTTTTTTAAGGCAGCCTCAAGCGCTTTTGGTGTCGATTTCGCCTTCTCCTTCGGTAAGGATCGCCAGCATCAGAGATTGAAGATCCTTGTCCTTGACTTCGTTCTTGAGGATGTCGATCTCCCCAATCTTGAACAGCTTTTGGCCGCTCTCGTCGCAGGCTTTGCTGATGAGTAGCTGCAGAGCAAATTGGGTTGCGTCGTCGCTCTTAGCTTGCTTCTGTGCTCGCTCGCGCTCGGCCATCGTCAGTGGGGTTACCCACATTTCAAATGTCGAACCGTCACTGAGATCTACAACCCGCTTGGTGGGTTCCAGATTGGCTGCCTTCCGCAGGCGATCCAGTGCGCTAAGTGAGGTGGAGGTAGGCATAAAAATGCTCTGTGCGACCAAACTATAGTGTAGCGGAGTAGAAAATAAAAACCCCGGCGGGTAGGCCGGGGTCGGTGTCCTCACGCAGTCCGTAGATTATCAGGACTTGCTCAGATCGAAGGTAGGCGTGGAGCTGGGGCGGAAGGCAATCTCCACGCTCTGGCCGTCGTCGGGGTTGACGGTGAGGCTGGCCGAGGTGACGATCACAGGAACAGTGATCGAACGGCTCTTGGTGTCATCGACCGTACCGCCAGAGATGATGCGGTCGATGTAGAGCTTCATCGTCGCACCAGCCTGACTGGACTGGATCACGTCCTCGACCATCCGGCTGGCGAGGGTGGTGTCGTCATCGGTGGTATATACCGTGGCGGAACCAGAACCATCCGCGAAGCCGGTGATATAGGCGCGGAAGGGGGCATATTGGCCGGGGGTCTGGCCAATGGTGGTCACGTCGATTTCGGAACGGGTGATCTCGAAGCTCCACTCACGAACCGATCCAACAGCGACAGGTGCTGCATAAGCAACCTTGAAGACGTTGGGGGCAACGATGGTGCCGTCGTCGGTGATCGTGATAGTCGAGCCGCCCGAGGTGGCGGAGACCTGCAGAATTCCGGTGCTAGCGGTGTAGGCAATCACGTAATAAGTGGTGCCTGCGGTGATACCGGCGGGAAGGGTCCCAGTTCCAACGGCGCCGGTTTCGGCATTGATAACCGAGAACTTGACGGGATCGCCAACCTTGAAGTTCAGGTACGAGGCAACGGTGATCTCGTCGTTGAGAACGTCGACGTCAGCCTCAACAAAGGTGCCGGTGGTGCCAGCAGGGGAGTAGTACAGGGCGCCGGAGGTGCCCGAAAGGACGGTGGCCATGGTTAGTACCGAGAAGTGGACAAGAACGCGGGCACTGCCCGGCTCAATACAGGTTAGCTCCGGTGGAGTTCGGTATTAAGAGATAACCTGCGCTTGAAATCCGGCTTCCATACGAGACACAAAGAACGGGGTAAATGCGCGACGAGATTGTTGGTCCGGGGTTGTGCCACCAAAGTCGGGGCTAAATGTTGGACCTTCGATGCTACGTGTACGAACGTAAATGCCTGTTGCCGGTTTTGGTGTGTCGTTAATGGTCTGCAGAACGGTGAACGCCGTATTGACAAGCACCTGGTTGCGAGCAGGACCTTTTCCTTTTGGTGTATAGGTTCGAACGACGACGACACCACGGATTTGATCCAAGCTGCTTGTCAGAGAGGCTTCGGTAGTCAAGCCAAATTGGATGTTTACATGGACAAACTCTTCAGTGCTGTCGGCGTCATAGTTGATGACGTTATCGAAATAGACCGGAACAGCAGGTGACAAACCGTTGTAAGCGGCAACAAGAGGACCTTCGAGAGCAGCGCGGACAGCTTGGTAGTTCATTAGATAGTCCTCATTACTTTGTCCATGGTTACTTGTATCGTTTTACCTAATTGCCCACCCCCAAAGTAGTTTGAGTACCAGTCAAGTGGGGCTGTGCTGCTGTTATTGCCTGTCCCTGATAATTCTCCTCGGCGTCCGCCTTCCGGGCGCGTACCGTACCTGCGCCTCTTAAGAGGAGTACCCAGATTTTCTAAATCGCTATCAAAAGGTGTGTAAGGTACTAGGTCTCGCGCCTCGTCCGCGTAAGGGGAAAAGTTGGTAATAGTAAAAACTACTTTGTCTTTGGTATACGTAGTGCGTAGGCGAGTGGATAATGCCTGCCTTCCGGTAAAGGGTGCTGTGTCAAACTTAATAGCTTGAGGTTTCCCTGGTGCACCGGTTCCCCGTGCTGTTTGACCTTGCGGTCCTTTTATTTCCCAAGAGTTACTGAACTCGCCTGTCCACTGAGGACCTCTTGCTTGTAAATCCTCTACAACTTTTTCGGCACACAAAATGGGTCCGATAAGTGTCGCAGAACCGCTTACACGATCCAATTCCTTAAGTAGGTCCCAAGCACCGTTGCGTCTAGCCATTATTGGGGCCTCAATAAGATGGTGTGGACGATTGGGTTTTCGCCGCGAGATGTCTTGCAGCTGATAATGCGACCCGTGCGTGTTACAGCGTTCTCGCTGTACTGGATGCGGTCTCGGATGCTGGGTGAATACGCTCCAAGCTCGGCGTTACCGATGATGACTTTTAAGTCGTTGGTTTGGTAAAAACTCTCGAACTCCTCGGGGTTAGCAGAAAAAATCAAGGCTCGGACTGTGATGCTGGTGTCCGCGCCACTGACTTGGCCTGTTGTGGTGTTGTACGTCGGAGAGGTATTGGCTTTTAAGTAGGTCACGTCTTGCCCCCATTGCGCCAGTAGTTGGGCGGGAAGGGCGGCAAAAGTGGCATCTACAAGGCTCATATCAACCTCGATATAGACGGACCGCATAGTTGGCCGCGCCACCCATGCAGTAAACACCTAAATAACTTTGCAGCCAAGGGTAAACATCGAAGACGTTGTTGATGACGCCGCTGGTTTGGCTGGATTTGTTGTACTTGACTTTGAGATCGCCCAGTTCCACGGCGTCATAGATTCCGCTGGTGCCGGTGGTGCCGGTGATGGCGTCGGTGTCATTGGCAAGGGCACGTGCCAGCTCATAGGTGGCGGTGTCAATGCCTGCTGGAATCAACGTGCAGGCAAGTTCGATGCCGTCAACCTTGTAATTCTCACGCGGCCACTTCAACGCTTGGGTCTCGCTACAGCGGTCGCCGTAAAAGCTCAGAGCGTCGATCCAGCGCGTTGCGGAGATCAAGGCACGGGTTTTCTGGTCCTCAGTCTTGTCGTCCCACGTGCTGGAATCCGGCACAGTTTCAAAATATGTATCGGCATCCTCCAGCGTCACGTAGCTGTTGGCCGACGCGCCTCCCAAAGTGGCATCAATAGTCGCGGCCACAGTTACATCAATCTTTGTTTGAGTCTAGCGCTGCTACGCGGCCTTCTCATCCGTGGAGGTGGGGCCAAAATTTTGGCGTGGTACACCTGCGCTCCGTCCATTTCCAGGTCGGCTACGCGCTCTAGGTGGTCGCCGTATTGGATGTCTTCATGCCAGCGGCGACTATTCTGTAACACGTAGAGCCTTACCAGTTGCATGCCCGCTCGTAAAACTGCTGACGCTGAAGCCAGCGTAAAGGTGGAAACACCTAAAACCAACACTGCTCTCCCCGGTAAGGAGGTACGCAAATTGGAAGATGTGGCGCTGGAAGTACGCCGGCTGCGGGAAGAGGAAGGTCTTGATACTTCCGAAATCCGCGAAAAGCTCCAGGTCAGTTATGACGTGCTTAATCAGCTGATTTTGCAGTCATACAAAAGCACCATGAATACTCCGGTGGTGTTTGAGGTGCAGGAGAAGATTCGGCTTGGTATTGAGGACTGAGCATTAAAAAAGGCCCCCGGTTTGGGGGCCTTTCGCTTGTCCTGAAAGATCAGGAGTAAGCGGTGGTATCGAAGGGGGTGTTGACCAGCAGACGGGCCACGGGGACCATCTTGGTGGTGCTGTACACCAGGCTCCAGGAACCGGTTGCGGCGAGGTTACCGGTGGTGGAAGCGTTGGTGGGGTTGTCGCCAGCGGCGGCCCACTTGGTGCCGGTCACGTGGTAACCGTAGTGGTAGTCGACGGCCAGCACGTCCTGCATGGACAGGATGTTGCGGTCTGCAGCCAGACGCAGATCCTGTTGGATGCCCTCAGACACCACGCCGGACTTGAACAGGTACACGGGGTACTTCACCGCATGGGTAGCGGTACCACCGGCCAGATAGGTCAGTTGGTCGTCGATGACGACGCGCAGACCGGCAAAGAAGGGCACTTCAGTTTGACGGACGCCCACGCCGCCACCGCCCCACACAACGGCGCCAGAGGCGGCCAGTGCGGAGGTGCTGAAGGTCAACATGCCCACCTGCTGCAGGTAGTAGGCAACGTTGGAGTGCATGGCGATCGAGTCGAGCTCGTCACCGCGCTCACCAAGTTTTGCCTTAGCAGCAACAACGTTGGCAACGTTCAGGTAGTTGGCCTCGGTGGGGGTGGTGCCACCGATGGACTTGTCGGTCTGGTTGGGACCGAGGACGCCAGCGCCGGAAATACCACCGAACAGACCCAGCAGTTGGGCAGAAAGGGTGGCGGTCTTCAGCTTGTTGATTGCAGCGGTCAGCTGGTCACGGACGTGAGCCAGAGGATCGGCGCCAGAACCCAGCTTGCTGAGGTCGTCTGCGGCATAGGCGAAACCACGGTGCAGCAGAGTCATGATCTGCTCGTCGGCAGTCACGTTTGCGGGCACCAGGTAACCGCCGCCACCACCCCAGGTGCTGTTGCTGAGGATTTGGGTCTCGCTAGGAGCGATGGGATCGAAGAAGGGCACGCGAACACGGGTGCCGCCGGCACGTGCATCAAGAGCAGCGTTGCGCTGGATGATGCCGCTTTGAACCCACTTGGATTGCTCGAAAATGCCTTCAGAGGTGTACTGGAGGAATTCGGGGCGGGTAACGAGGTTCGAGAGGAAAGTACCCCCCGAATAGTTGCCGTTAAAGGCGGACATGGATTAGCTCCGGTGGAGTCGTTTACGGGGTAGGCGCCCCACAGGGGCTTACTTACCGGCTTCCGCTTTCAACAACCTGGCACGGTCTGGATTCTCCTCCAGCATCATCATTTGCTGGGTGACATTCCAGCCCTCTTGTGACCAGGGGTTGGCTTGACCGGGAAGTGCGGTGGAACGGGCACTACCCGTTACACCCATGCCGGCGCGGTTCGTAGCAGCAAAATGATGCTCGTAACCGCTGCCGGGGTTTTTCAAGTTGGCGATATACTCGCCAACCGGAACTTCAACGCCTCCAACAACAGCCACAGGCTGTCCATCTTTGGCGCGTAAGTTCTCTTGCACTAAACGATACAACTGATCCGGCGCCAATGCACCTGCGTTGGAAAGTTGAGCGATGGCAGCCGATTTCACTTGTTCTTGTGTGAAATTTGCCTCCATAGATGCAATGCGGGATTCGCGGTCTGCAAGTTGCTGCTTAAGATCCGCAACCGTTTCTTGCGCTTGCTCCCACAGCGTCTTGAACTCGCCAGACTCCGCCAATTTGGTGGTTTGAGCTTGCTCTTGCGCCAGTCTCAATTCTTCGAGCTGCTTTTGGATGGCATCTCGGTTTTCGCGGTCCTTGCGGCGCTCCGCGATCAACTCCTGGTTTTTCGCACGGAGTGCTTCGATTTGGGCTGCTAAATCCGAGCTTTCAGCCACAGGCTGAGAAGCAACAGCCTCCACAGGAGTTACTGGTGCTTGCTGTTCTTCAGGCACAGTTGTGTGTTACATGAACTGCTCTAGTTTACGACAGAAGAGTTAATACGCTCCATCGTCGAACTCGGCAGTCTCTGAAATTGAGATTTCCCCGTCTGTGAT
>Ga0196905_1000508_pt1 | contig 15560 bp, 26 predicted proteins | sample CB_VirMetaG_3_FD_169098 | JGI IMG/M metagenome (GOLD analysis project Ga0196905, IMG submission 169098) | Freshwater to marine saline gradient viral communities from Chesapeake Bay - CB_1508_1S Viral MetaG (v3) (version 3) | ecosystem: Environmental > Aquatic > Marine > Coastal | place: USA... | reverse complement strand
CTGCAAGTGGGAGTAGTTATATTAACAGTGGCAACGTAGGTATTGGGACTAGTAGCCCATCATATAAGCTAGATATAGACGGGCAAACTAGAATACAATCTACTAACTACGAAATGTTATATCTTCACCAAGCAGATGCTAATGGTGGTTTTATCAAGTTTACAAACACTGATGATACAGATGGTTGGTACGCTGGTATTTCTGGTTCTGAAGAGTTTATAATATCAAGAACTGCCGATAATTCAGCACCTATTATAACAGCAGAACAAAATGGTAATGTCGGCATTGGAACTAGTAGTCCTTCTACTAAGCTACACATAGAAGATTCTAGTCATGTATACTCTACTTTACAATCAACTGGCGCTAATACAGAGGTAGCGCATAAGTATAGAAGTGGTACTTTAACTTCAGGTTATTACTGGTGGACAGGGTTAAATAATTACGACAAGTACCAAATAGCATATGGCACAAGTTTTGACAATGCTGGCACAGCTCTTTGCATTGACACCTCTGGCAACGTTGGTATTGGAACTACGAGTCCTAGCTCTTTGCTTCACATTGAAGGCTCTGCTCCAAAAATACAGTTTACTGACACTACGACAAGTGCTTCGTCATACATTGACGCTGATAGTGCTTTTGGTTCACTCAATATAATGGCTGATCAGGGAAATAGCGTTGCTAGTAGCCAAATTAACCTGCTAGTTGACGGTAGTTCAAAAATGGTTGTAAAAGATACTGGCAACGTCGGTATTGGAACAACTAGTCCTACTAGCAAACTACACGTTGTAGGAGATGTAGCCGTTTCTACTGGTAATTTTATAGTGGATGCTGGAAATACGAATAAATATATACAGCTGTCAGATGGCTCTGCTAACATGATATATAGTGCTTACTCTAAGCATATATGGAAAACTTATAATGGAGTAGCTTACGGTGAACGCATGACATTAACTAGTACTGGTGAATTAGGTATTGGGACTAGTAGTCCTAGTGCTAGATTAGAAGTGTCTAGCGACAGTAGTTATTCTTCTGACCTTAATATTCTTTCTATATCTGGAACCAAAACAGGTGGAACAGCTGTAACAAACGTAAAAGGTATAAACGTAGATATAGGTAGTAATGACCACGTAGCTGGGTATGACATAACAAATCTTTATGGAGCTTACATAAATAACAACGCTAGCGGTACTTCCGCTACGGTTATAAACAATTGGTATGGCGTTTATGTCCCTGCTGTTGATGCCAACAGAGTATCAAATAGTGTTAGTGCATATTTTGGAGACAACGTCGGTATTGGAACTACAAGTCCTGGACAAGCATTACACTTGCCTGACAATAAAAGAATAGCAATAGGCACAGGTCAAGATAGTCAATGGTATCACGATGGTAGTAACACGTACTTAAAGAACGCTACTGGAGATTTATATATACAAAACTCTGCTAACGACAAAGACATAATATTCCAATCAGACGATGGCTCAGGAGGGTTAGCTACTTACCTTCAGCTTGATGGAAGTAGCGTAAGAACAAGAGCGTTTAAAGATGTTAACTTTGACGATAGTGTTAAAGCAACGTTTGGAGCTTCTTCAGATTTACAAATATACCACAATGGTGGTAATAGTTTTATAGATGATGTTGGTGCTGGTGATTTAAGAGTTAGAACAACAAGTGGTACTGCTGTAAAAATACAGTACGGAGACGAAAACATGATTCAAGCAAATGCAAATAGTAGTGTTGACTTATACTATGATAACTCTAAAAAGCTTGAAACAACATCTACAGGTGTTGAGGTTACAGGTGACGTAGTTGCATCTGGAACTCTTATAGCTAAACAATACCAAGCGTTTCAATGTAACTTTATAAATGATATAAGCACAACTAAATATTATTTGCCATTAGATACTGTAACAGCTCAGACAGTAGTATACCAAGACGAAGCCTGTATGTTGGCTCACGCTGATGGTAGACTTGCGTCTGTAACATTAAAGGTAGAAAACTTAAATGGAGCTAGTGGTAATATAACTTTTGGTATTGAGGTATTACAATCTACAGGAACAGGTTATTCAGGAACATGGACTGTAGTAGAAACAGAAACAATGGCTATAGCATCTACACATAATCACGATGTATTCCATTTTCACTTTTCAACAGCTAAGCATTTTGATTCAACTCACATGTTTGCAATATCTATACAGTCAGATAATGCTGCATTAGGTGGTGAGGGTGGTAATGACGAAAGATGGTTTGTAACGCCTGTAATAGAGTGGGACTACAATACTTATTTAGGAACTAATGGAACGTCAACTAGATATGACACTACACCTTAACAAAATATAAAATGAGTAAAACAGTAATAAAATCAATAAGCGGAATAAACTTTGTGGATCTTGGCGCGGAGCCTGTGAGAAAAATATATATATCAAACACAGATACCACAGCTATAACAGTTAGTTTAATAGTTGGTGAAAATGATATAATTGGAACAAGTAGCATAGGAGCTTATAGTGGCGCTTATTATATAAAAAACGTGCAAATACCTGTTGGAGTTACGCTAGAGTTAGAGGACATAAAAGTTTCAAGACTATATACTAGTATACCGCAAACTTCTGCCGGAGTAAGTGATCCTAGATTAATGATAGCATTAGGTGACGCTGGTTACACTGCTGATGTTGTAATAGAAAGATAATTATGTATAAACAAAAAAGCCCATTAAAAAGAGTTAATAAAAAAACTATGAAGTGCAATACTCCTAAGCGAACTCCTAATCACCCTAAAAAATCGCATATAGTTAAAGCTTGTGAAGGTGGTGTTGAAAAATTAATTCGTTTTGGAGAGCAAGGGGCTTCAACAGCTGGCAAACCTAAAGAAGGCGAGTCAGCTCGTATGAAAGCAAAACGTAAAAGCTTTAAAGCTAGACACGCTAAGAATATAGCGAAAGGTAAAATGAGCGCGGCTTATTGGGCTGATAAAGTAAAATGGTAAACTATGGCGTTTAAAATGAAAAGTCCTTTAAAGAAAAAGGATGCGTGTTATAATAAAGTAAAATCAAGATATAAAGTATGGCCATCAGCTTATGCTAGTGGAGCTTTAGCTAAGTGCCGTAAAGTTGGCGCCGCGAACTGGGGTAATAAATCTAAAAAGAAATAACACAATGTTTAAACTAAAAAGTCCATTATTAAAAAAACCAAAAGGCGCGCCTAGTTGGCATGATTCAGACGCTCCTGACGCTGAGGGTAGATTTAAAAATTTATCCGCAGAAAAACTAGCTGATTGGCTTATAAAAACACGTAAGCGTAACTACAAGAAAATAAGCGGTAGTTTAACTCAGCAAATTGTGTTTAATAGAAGAAGAAACCCTGAATACGCTCGCAAAATGGAAAGAACAAGGGCTATTGTAAAAAGCAAATTAGGTATTAATAAGAAATAATGGCATATCAATCACCATATAAAAAAGTTAGAAAAACTAAAGAAGGATTAAAGCTTAAGCGTTGGTTTAAAGAAAAATGGACTGATGAAAAAGGTAATCCATGCGGTCAGGACGAAAGAGTTAAGGTTTGCAGACCATCTAAAAGAGTAGGTAAAGATTCTCCAAAACCGTGGTCTGAGCTAACTAAATCTGAGAAGTCTAAGATTGTGAGAGCTAAAAAGAAAGTTGGTATGGGACGACGTAGATCATCTAGTAGTAACGTGGCATAAACTTAACAATTACTTAATATAAAAAACGACCCACAAGGTAATTAATACCTCATGGATCGTAAAATAGACATTAGTCAAGCTGTTTACGTAGCGATAATGATTATCGTTTACGTTTTAGCTATTTAGACTGCTACAGAGTTTTTCTGCTCTTGAACAGTTAATCTAACTTTTTGAGCTAGATCTTTAATTGTCTGCATGTTCTTGCGAACTCTAGTTCCAGCTGACATATTGCCATCTTCAAATTTTTCTAAATCATTAACACCTTTTTCTAGAGTTTCTAACATACGTTGGTACGTTCTTTGTAATTCTGTCATAATAAAATAAAATTAAAATTAAACAACTTCACAGTTACCACCAGCGCAAGCAAGCTCGCCTGATAGGTCTGTGTTATCATCCATCTCAATAACTTTTGTTAAATCAACTTCAGATAATACTTTGGACATCTTGTTAAATTCAGCTTCCGTAATGTCCTCAAACGGAGCTTGAGTATATGTACCACCATTATATGGTAATACAGATAAACCATTGTAATAATCTCTATTAACCCACATCCATTCACCAGCAGCTTCCCATTCATTTTCTTTTAATGATATAGTAGCTGATACGTTGTGAGTGTTAGAACCTACGCGATGACCAGGTTTTACCCATTCAGTAGCAACACGCTTAACACGCTCAAGAGTATCAAACGGAGACTCAGTTCTAAGAATAGATCCTTCAGGAGCTTTTTGAGGCACAGAAATAACTGCAGTATCGTGAGGTCTAAAGAACTCGTCTTCAATTAACTCAGGATGATGTATTGATAAATACGTATATATAGCCTCATTCTTTCCTACGCGCATTCTACGGACATAATAATCATTATGCCATGCGTGAATACCCGAAGACGTTCCTAGTACCAGAGATGTCGTCCCTGCGGGTTTTACAGTTGTACATCTAGCACTTTTATTTATTCCTAGAAGTTTTGCTACTCTCGCGTTTTCCTTCTTTACGATATTTGCAGCGGCCTTCATATCCATTTGGAGCACAGCGGCACTCCCGATTCCTGTCATTGACACACCTATAAGAGCGTCTTTCTCTGTTGTTTCTTTCCATATTTCTCTTAAGTAATGAAAGTCAGTGTAACTAGCTTGAAGCGTACCGATAAATGCAGCGGCTTTAACTCTAGCATTAAAATCATCTTGGTCAACTATATCAGATACATTAACTTCACAAAGGTTACAAAACTGAAACGGACGTAAAGCTATTTCGCAGCATGGATTAGTTCCCCAGTCTTTATCGTTGTTAAGATAAATACCAGGTTCACCAGCATTAGATAACTCAACGCGTTTCCATAAATCCATAAAGAATTCTTTAGTAATTTTATGCCTCATTAATACAGCTGAATTATTCGCTCTACCACGTTGTGGATCTGTTTCCCACCAGTTCCCTGATTTACAACTAATCATTTCATCGTCACTAGCGCTAAACAAAGCTATAAGAGCAGCGCGTCTTATACCTCCAGCAAGTACAGCATCAGCAATATGGCAAATAATATCATGCACCTCGATGCTACTGAGATTCGATCCGTCTTCTTTCGCATTTAATATACCTTCAATTTTAATTAAACATTCTTTTAATGGTTGTGGTCCTGGAGCTTTACCACCAGAAGTAACAAGTCTTGCTCCTTTAGGTCGTATATCAGTGTAATCAAAGTTTATTTTAGATGTACGTTTTTCACCAAGATAAGACTTAATTAAAACTTTAACAGCGTCAGACCAACCTTCAATACTATCTCCAATAACAAATCTACGCTCGCGTTTGTTGAATGGTTTTATAATTGCTGGCAATTGCTTGATATGATGATATTGAACTGAATAACCAACACCGCATCCAGATAATAATAAAAACATTATTTCACTAAAAGCATCAACACTATCAGCTGGAAGATATGAGCAATTATATAGGCGATTAGGAGATATTTCAACTGGCTTGCCGGCAAATTGTAACGATCGCATAGATGGTAATACTTTTTTGCTATAAACGAAATTATAAGCTTCATTGATTTGATCTTTTAGTTCTGGATATTTTTTAATGTGCATTGCGATATTACGGTCAATGAGTTCACCCCAAGTTTCCCGGCGGTTAAGCTCGGGATTATACTTGGCGTACTTCATGTGAACAGTAATATCCGATAGGATGTTGTTGTTCATTGAGTGTTATTTATAAATAGTTAAACATATATCGAGAAAACCTATATATATTACATGATTGTCTCTTGATTCTTCTTGGTATGTTCTAATACCAAATAATAGCCCCGGAAACGTACCGAAACTTAATTCCCATTCTTTCATTTATTTAGATTTTGGATTAATATAATAGTTTCGTCGCAGTCCTTTTGATTTTGAGGTTTATATAAAGTTACATGAGGTAAATGTTCGTTTACGTACTTTTTAAACATTTTCCAACGCATTGGAAAACTTTCATTAGCACGGCCTTTACATTCAATAATAAAATCTTTACCGATAAAATCTGGAGTGTATTTTACTGATTGAACGTGTTTATTTCCTCTGTCTTTATATTCGCCTTTACCATTAGCTTGTTTTTCATAACAAGAAAGATTAAAATTAAAAGCTTCTTGAACGACAAATGTTTGCCCTTCATAATCAGCTTTTATCTTTGCTTTTTTCAGAGCTAGATACATATAGCGTTCTAGCCCTGAAGCAAAGTTAATTCCATCTTGTATTACGCGTTTAGCTACAACTGGACCTTTTTTTCTAGAATGTTTCTTAATCATCGCTAAACTTGTCAATTAAAGCTTGTTCAGATAAATCTTGAAGCTCTTCACGTGCAGTTTGAAGATATAGTATTGCGTCCATTAATTCTTCTTGAATATCGTTTAAATAGCCAATTAGATCTTTATGCCCACCGGTTCGTTCGTCATGAAGTGTTCTACCGTATTTAGTATAACCTTGATCAGATCGTTGAACAAACTTGTTAACTACATTTCTAACTACTGGATCTCTGAATTTAAAGTTTTGCTCTGTCATTATACTAATGTTGTTAAAATATAATAAAATAATACTGGTGCTACTGTAGCGAGCACATCCCATTTGTCGAACACGCCATAGTCAAGGTAGTCGTAAACTTCTTTAGCTACACCAACCGCCAGTACTAGTAGTAGTGTTGTTAACGCTGGTAAATTAAGCTCTGTAAATATAATTGCGAATATAACGCCCGCAACAGCGTGTTTGTATTTGTCTTTTCCTATATACATATTATTTTTGTTTTAAATTATGTCTACCAAACTCAGTCAAAGGCGTATCTTTTACAAACGTGCCATTAACCATTTTACCTGTACGCTTTGCGATAACATCATAAGCTGATTGTATACACTCTTCAATTGGCACACCAACTAATTCAGCTAAATTAGTCAACACAACCACAGCGTCACCAATACCATCGATAATCTCTTCAGTATTTTCCTTTAACAAAGCTCTACCGATTTCGCCGGTTTCTTCCATTAACTTAATGTATTGAGTTTTAGGATCACCTTTTTCGTACAGGCCGCGCTCATTAGCCCACTCTCTAATACAGTTGAATAAAGATTTTTCACATTGATCACAAGACATAGTTGGTTTATTGAAAAAGTTTTTATTTATACGATCCATTATTTCTTGATTTTCATCTTCAATTTCAGCTGGATATGTAGTTCCTATTGTAATATTTCTATGCGGATCATGGTCGTAATATTTAGCCATAGCTTTATTGTAAATATAACAACGATCTTTATTATACATAGATGTTTTTACATTAGCCATTATCCAGTTTATAGTTGGCGCTGTAATTGTAAACACCCCGTGTTTAGTTTCCCATTCCATACCTAGCTCGTCGAGCAATCGGCCTTTTAGCTTATCTACCGGACATGGGAATGTAGTAGTAGCTTCTGTTACGTTTATTTTCATATTATTTAATTGTATAAAATCGTTAGTGTAAAGGTCACGGTATAACTTAACGTCTACTCTGTAACCGTACTTCATCTGCAATTGTATCTCTCGCTCAGAAATATAATCAATATCATCTGACATTTCTAATATTTCATATTCGCCTTCTTGATACCCTTGCTGCTCTTCAATCCTAAACTTAGGATTATTTGTAACCCCAATTTTTTTACCGGGTATATGGTATATGCAGTATGTCATCTGTGATATAATCTAGCTGTTTGTTTAGGTAATTTATTTTCGTATAAGTGTATGTTGTTAGCAAAATGATAATACCAACCAACTTCATATCCTGTTTCGTATGCAACTAACATTTGTAGATTTGAGAATTGATATTGATCATTACAGAAACCATACCAGAGATCATTAGAACGCATCATAACAGACATATTTAACTTGTTATCTAATATCATAAAATGAACCGCATAAGTACAAGGAGTATCGTTAGCATAAGACGACCACTCTTTAGCGTCGTAAATACTAATAGCAGCTTGCCTTGTATTAGGTTTATTTTTTAATTGATTAATAACATAGTCTAATTGATCATGACGTTTCCATTGATAACCATAGTTAGAATTAACTTCACCATTACTATCGGCCATTCGCTGCCATATAGTTGGAACCTTTCCATAAATCTCACCTAATTTGCTAACTCTTGGATCAGCAGATAAATACCACTGCCATTCAGCTTGAGCATATTCTTGCGACCAACTACGCTTAACATCAGCGCTGTCTTCTATGCTATTATGATACGGTTTGTTTATATAAAAGCCAAAGTTAAACAATGCTTTAGTATTATCAAATTCAACGCCATCTCTAACTATACGCCAGTATATGTCGTGAAACGCTTCGCTTGCAAAATTAAATTTACGCATAAATTTTTCCGTTATAATTAAACCAGGATTTTAAATCAAGAGTACTATTTCGCTTTGTAACTATAATTGTTTTACCGTGCCAAGTCATTGCTATTGTTTTATCATCTAGGATCTTTATTGTATTTGTCATAGTAGTAGTTATAATATTCTAATTGTTTAATTAATACCTCGTCTTTTCTAAAGCTTGGACTAAAGTTTGATTTACCCTTAATAACAATTTCTATACAAAAATCGTAACCACCTGATTCGTATTTTTTAGCTGGTATAACACAACAGGATATACCATTATTAATACACCAAGAAATTTTATGATAATCTTCTTTAGTCCAAGGGTAAAAGCCGGGTTTAAAAGGTCTACGCTTAGCAACCATTATTCCCAAGGCATTGCTTCTTGAATAGCGGCTTGAGATGCATCTGGTAAAAAGCTACCAGACTTTGGCTCCCATCTGAAATGAGCTTCAGCACCGTTTTCACCAAGGTTTTGAAACTTAACTTTTAAGACTTTTGCCTTAACAGTTTTAGCTTCATAATCCCTGTGAACTAATAAACCGTGGTAACTAGCGTCATACCATTCACCACCACCCTTAATACTGTACATCGTTGGCTCTTCAATTTTACCATCTTTGTCTTTGTACATCTTAGTAGGATGAGCTACAATAATAACTAATACATCATACTTTTTAGCAAATACTTCGATTTTTTGAAGATATTCAAGCGTGTAACGGTTAACATCATCTGAGCTAGCGTTTGTGTCTCTAATCTTATTGAATGGATCGAGAACAAGGCATTTTATGCCTTTACGCTTCACAAGCTCAGCACCTTTACGTAAAACAGCTTCAAGGCTATATTTATCCATGTCAATAAAGAAAAAGTTGTCATTAACGTGATCAGCAACTTGATTCCATTTATTACCATCAATATCACCGGGCGACGGCATATCCATCCACACTTTACGCATTAGCTTGTGAGCATGTAAAAACGTAGGTTGATTCTCAGGTGAAGCAAATGCTGTTTTCCAACCGTAATTACGGTTATAACCTACGCACATTTGATCAACAAAATCAGATTTACCAGAACTAGGAATACCAGTTACAGTAATAAATTGAGACGTATATGTAGAAAAAATCTTATCAAAATTCTCTAGACCAATTTGAAAGCCTGGTTTAAAGCCGTTTTTAACAAAGTCTTTGAGCTCGTCTTCAATATCCCTAAGTGTTGATACACCTTCTAGTGGAACCGGTTGACATCTATCAATAACATGCCGCAATTCTTCTTTGCCATACTTTAATAAATAATCGTTTGCGTCTTTACAATCCTTAAAATCAACTAAATAACAAACTTCAGCACCAAGACGTCTGATAAACTCTTGTTTAAGAGCTTGACCAGGTTCATCAGCATCGACAGCTAATATAATCTTAGCTTTGTCTTCTAAATAGTCTATGCAATTATCTAAATATTCAAGATTGTTTGAATTTAACGTAGCTCCGTTTGGAACAGATATTACGTTTTTAATTCCCGCTTCGTGCATTGCAAGCACGTCCATTTCACCTTCAACTATGACACAAGTATCATAACCAATAATACTGTTGATATTGTAAAATATTTTCTCTGCACCTTTGTACAGCTTAAAGTTTTTACGACCATCTCTGTATTTAACATTGATTAATTGGTCACCCATAAAATAATTAAACTGAATGGTATTCTCTTCCTTGCCAGTCTGAGGCATAAACTCAGGACCTTCGGTAACCCAAAGATCCTGTAGCGTTTGCTTTGAAATGCCTCGGTCTGCAAACCAATTAACGACTTTTGTATCAGGCACAGTTGTTTTAACTTCGTGGCTAGGTCGAACATAAACTTTTTCGCTAGCACCTTTACGCTGATACGTATGTAGTTGAAAACTTGTATTGCAATTGTGACAAGTGCCGAGACCACGTTCCCAGTCATAAGAAGCGCACTTAGCACTTTTATTTTCAGGTTTCCTATCGGTTGAACACAAAGGGCAAACCCCTTGTGTTTTTCCAACCTCTAAGTTGTATTGATTGAACGTATCAATCAAAAATCCATTGATCTCTCTACTTTCTACATTCATTTATTAAAACGGTAAATCGCCATCATCAACAGCTGCTGGAGCTGGTTTTGGTGGCATGTTACTATTATCACGTGGCGCTACATCGACGTTATTGCCGTTTGTCCACACAACCTTAACATTACCTAAGTAAGTCTTAGCTGCCTTAGCGTCACGCTCTTCTTTAGTTTGCTCAACAATTATTGGACCTTGATTGCCAAACTGGTCTGATTCATCATTTAAAGTAATTGATATAGGTAAATACTTACCTTTCTTACCGTTAATGATTTTGTCCTTTGGAATCTCATTGAGATTAATGGACGCTTTAATAATACTTGCCATAATTTACGAATTAATTAAGTTAACTAAGTTTCTGCATTGGTTTACACTAGCACCAGTTACTCTTCTAAAGTTATCAAATGACTTGTGGTACGGGTGTAATCCGTCGCTAGATGTTCTAGAAAAATAAAAATTTTCACTATTTGCTTTAAATTTTTTGCCTGATATTCCACAGGTCTTCATTTTTACTCTTGCCATAATGGTTTAGGGTTTAAAATTAATTATAAAGTTTGTATAGTCAAATATTGCTTAGGATCAAAATTTTCGTTTTTGTAAAACAAATTATATTGTTCGCTAGCTTTTTCAACTTTTTGTTCACCTTTTTCATAAAACTGTGGTGAGCAGTCAAATAATCCTATTTGCTGTGTATTTTTATCAATAACAATAAATAGCATTTCGTAACCAAACAGTTTGCTGTATATATACGCTTGGCTGTCATAGTTATATTTTTGAGCATTCCATCTAAATCTTTCGATATCAGATGTTGTTTTCAAATCTATAACTAGTTTCTCTTCATGATTTACAATATCGGCTTTACCTTTCCATTTGTTACCAAATATTTCGACAACACCAGGTTCTTCGTAGTCAACGTTCATGCCGTTGATTAAGCCATTACAAACATCATTTTCGAGAATAACCTCAGTTAACTTAACTATTTGATCAACTTCAGATTGTAGCAAACACAACTCGCCGCCAGATATTTCTTTATATTGCTTTGTGTTTCTTGTTGAAGCTTCAACGATCTTAAAATTCTTAAGCTTGTGAGGTTCAAGTATAGCCGTGTGAAAATAACCACCGACTAAAAACGCAGGACTATTAGGTATAGGTTTATGCAGATCTAAAGGATTTTTTAATAAGGTTGATATGTCAGAGTTACTTAAGAACTGTTGGCCATATTCACCGTAATAATCCTTGTCGTTTTTAAGTCTGTAGTATTGTTCTTTAGTCATTATATAGTATATATTAGAAAATAACAGAGGCTAATTCTTTTTCCTGTGCCGAAGTTAATTTATATTTATTCTTAATAGCATTAATATCACCACCACTTTTAATAAAGTCTTTAGCTTTATCCATTTGCTCAGTAGTTATAGCTGGTTTTGCTTTAGCAACAACTTTAGCAGCGGTATTATTACCGTGAGTATTTGTTGCGTCAGCATCTTCAGTATCGTCAATTAAGAATAAATTACCAAGAGCATATTTCTTACCGTAAGTAGAGGCTGCTCCAAACTGTTGAGACGTTTGCATACCTTTTTGGTTAAGGTCAACGCCAACAATAGACGACGCGTGTATAGCATCTGCGCCATCACTAATCGTAGCTGTAACTTTTAACATTGGAACTGGTTCAGTACCTACTATTTCCTCTGTGGTTGTTACGTATATATTATGTTGTAATAAAAAAGGTTTTACACCTTCGAGAATGTCTTCAGCTTTACGGAAGTAGTATTTCCCAAAACTATTGTATGAAGACTTTTTAGCTTTTAACTTAGTTTGTACATCAGCTAATTTTTTGGTTAAATCTTTCATTTGGTATATTGGTTTAGGTTATATATATAATTACATAATAATTTATTTATTTAATCACTAACTTATAGATAATCAGTCACTTGCGAGTAAGTTATGACATTTTTTAATTTCTCTATAGCCTGTCTTTTTAACTGTGAAACACGTACATAAGCACTACTACCTTGTATTTTTAATTTATCAGCTATTTGTCTAGCTGACATTTTATTACAATTCAAACCGTAGCTTAACCTTATAACATGATATTCTTTATCAGTTAAATACTTTAGCATTATTTTTCTAATAAGCTCATATAATTTTTCTTTCTTTAAAGGATCTTCTGACGTATCTTCTATTTGAAATACAAAACTATTTTCGTCATCAGTGTTAACATCTATACTATCGAACATTGAATTAAAGAATATAGCAGCGTTATCTTCGTTGTCAAAATCTCTGCGTATTTCATTTAGTTTATGCTCAGGAATACGCATGCTTGTTCTATTGGCGTCAACAGCTCTTCTTATAGCACCTCGTATTCTTTTTGAAAAGAATGACTTTAAACTTTTTTCAGGATCATCAGAATCCATTATTCTTTTCCACACTATTCTATCTGCGGCTTTAACAAGTCCAATATTACCGTATTGAATACAGTCCGCTAAAGATAATACGCCTGAAGCAGAATCAGCTTGATTAAACTTACGAGCTATACTTTCTACAAGAGGCATAAACTTTATTATAAGTTCATCTCTAGTATATTCGTTCCAAAGTTTATTTTTTGGTTGTGATGCTTTAACATCTTTTTTATATCTATTAAAATTTTCTGAGTCGTATATGTTCATATTAATATCCAATTAATCGTTCTAAAATATCATCTATTGCTTCGTGTCTATGATTATCTTTTAAGACTACTGTAAACACGTAATCAGAGTCTTTTATTTTTGATAAATCTTGTATAGCTGAATAATTTTTGTCTTTCAAATCTATTTGTTGATTATCTCCACAGAATATCATCTTGCTTGATTTACCAAGTCTACCGATAGCCATTCGAAATTGTGACTTAGTTAGGTTTTGAAACTCATCGACAATAACTACACAGTTATCAAATGTACGTCCTCGAAAATGCGCTAGTGAAACTAATTCAATTTCTTTAGACTCTAACATTTTATCTATTTTATCAGCTTTGTTATACACTTTACGCATATTACTTACAATTGGCACTAGCCAGGGTTCCATTTTTTCTTTTTCAGAACCCGGTAAGAAACCATTATCTTCAGTTGATACGGTGGGTCGAGTAATAATAATATTATTATACTCACGTTTAAAAAACTGATCGAGTGCTATCTGCACAGCTAGTAATGTTTTACCACTACCAGCTTTACCAACAATAAAGTTGAACGGATGGTTTAATATATTTGCCTTAGCTTTTTTCTGCTCATCAGACAGTGTTATATTAAATCTTACGTTACCTTTTGGAGGCTGTTTATCTTTGTTCATAATTGCTGATTTAATAGTTCTTTTTCTCTTTTTAGTTCATCACACATATGTCTGTGAATCGTACGACTAGATACGCCCAGAAGCTCAGAGACGCGTTTTATCGTAATCTTTTTATTATCATCATGTAACTGTAACATTACGTCATAAACGTCGTCTGAATGAATTTTATTTGTTACGCCTATTAACGAACCTACAATAGAAAGTTTTTCTTCTTTTGTAAGTCCGCTAAAAGGTTTAAACACGACTTTACGTAACTTATTAGCTGGAGGTTTATCAAGATCAGACATGCTAACTTCATACATTATTCTTTCCATTGATTGGGCACTAATATTAAAACTCACAAAGCCATTAGGTTTGTAGCAGATCCAGTCTACTAAACAATCAAAATTATCTGGTGACAATTGAGGATTTAAGTACCACAACACTAATAAGTGCCATTTTAAAGATTTGTATGTTGTTATTTTCGCTGACGATCTAAATAACTCGTAGCATTGATACGTACCGTTTTCAAAGAACATATATTCTTTTGTTTCGATGTCCGGTATATCAGTGGTTGGTAAACGTCGATATATTAATCGATGGTCATTCAACCATTTCATGTTTCTTTCGTGTGACATAAGCCTGTTATTCTTTATCTTTACAGCCTTGTGTCACAGTCTCGTCTTCAACGATCCATTTTCTACCACTGTTAACTGTTAATCGGCCTATGATAATTCTTTTTGAATTATCGTTATTATACTTTATTTTATTAAATTCTTTAATACGTGTCTTTAGGTCTTCGCTCATATAATTTTTCGGTTTTTAGGTTTGCAATATCTTTTTTTCCGTGTATATAATAATTCCAATACGCAGCAAGGCTACAGTCATCTTTATATTCATCAGGCATACACTGAGGCATTTTTGTCAAGCCAATAGACTTTAACTTGCTTGGTGTTACACTTAAAAATGTATTACACTTTGTATAAGACAAATGTTCTTTGCCATAACGTTTTTTATATTCATTTGATAACGCCACAAAATGATTATACAGCCATTTATAATTATCAGAGCTAGTTCTAGCCCATACAGTAGACGGATGATTAACGTGCGCACGTTTGTACGGGACAGTTGCATCGTCACCCATAATCTCGTGATGTGCAGTGCACAATATCTGAGCAGACTCAAGTATCATCTTAACGACATGCTTGTTGTATTGGTACTCAGCTGCTTTTACTGGGTCTTGGTGTAAATAAAATATATTCATAGTTATTTATTATAAAATTCTTCTATAACTTCATGATGATAACCCATAGCTCGTATTATCTCTAGCCATAACTCATGTATTTCATCTATAGTTAAATCTGAGTTTTCTACTTGAGTAGATATTTTTTTATCGTAAAACTTTACAGTAATTTTTAAAGGTTCTATCTTATTCATAATCTCGTATTGCTTTGAACAAAGGATGTCTGTATGAGTTAGCTTTAGTACGCTCGAAGTATGTGAACGTAGCTTCTTTGCCGACCCATGACTGCATTTCTTTGAACATTGTTTGTAACTTTTTGAAATTGTCCATAACTGGCATACCAAATGTATTACCATCAGCATCTATTGCCATAAACTTACCGATTGTACCTT
>Ga0196905_1000507_pt1 | contig 15601 bp, 20 predicted proteins | sample CB_VirMetaG_3_FD_169098 | JGI IMG/M metagenome (GOLD analysis project Ga0196905, IMG submission 169098) | Freshwater to marine saline gradient viral communities from Chesapeake Bay - CB_1508_1S Viral MetaG (v3) (version 3) | ecosystem: Environmental > Aquatic > Marine > Coastal | place: USA... | reverse complement strand
GTATTAAAGCATTTGTCATTCTATCTTTTGCAGAAGATGAAACTCCTGTTAAAGGACTGCTATAAGAAGAATAACCAGGGACTTGACTAGGATTAGCTACTCCAAATTTTTCTTTTAAAAAAGAACCTAAACCTTCTTTACCTCCTGAAGAAATAGCATTTCTAATATCTTGAATAGCTTTTGTTTGAGCTTCTTTTCTACTTATGTTAGCAGCTCTTTGAGCTTCGTTTGCTGAAATATTTTCTTGTAATGATTTTGCCATTCTAGGATCTATTTTAGGAGCTATTGGAGCAGGTGAACCTTGTTGAAAAGATGCTCTACCACCATCGGCCATGAATCTATATGCAAGACCTCTATTAGCAAGTATCCCTTCTAACGAATTAGGGTCAACCTCATCTTCAACAACATCTTCTTGATAAGGAGTTAATACAGTATTACCACCATCTCTGTCTCTAGTGACAGGATTTCCATAAGCATCAACTTTATCTAAACCTCTGTCTTGTAGATATTGTGCAAAATCTTCATAACCATAACCATAACCTTTTTTACCAGCTATATTTTCTAAAAAAAATTTTTTATTTATTTCATAACCAAATCCACCAAAAAGATTACCGAATACATTTACAGCACCAAATGGAGTATTAACTCCTCCAAAAGGTCTGGTAGCAAGATTAGATGCTAAAATTCTATTGTCATCCATAGTGGAACCAGTTCCAACTTTAGTAAAATCTGGAGAAAGAACTTCTCCTACAGTTACCGGCGTATTCAATCTATATTGTTCCCTAACATCATCTTTAGTTGCTCGAACTGAATTTATTGCTGCTTTAGTATTAGCTGTTTGTTGTGCAGTTGATTTATCAACTGGACTTCTTCCAATGTCTGCTCCACCACCTTTACCAGCGCTACTAGATGATTTACCACTACTACTTGATTTTGAAGAGGGCGCAGATTTTCCTTCTTGGTATCCTCCAATACCACGATAACCTGGACGTTTACCATCTGCTGATTTGTTTACAAGTTGTTGATATTGCTGTGCGTTAGTAATAGCCATTATTTATCTGCGTCTGACGCTGCTCCTAATGGTGGCATTGCTGCTACCTTAATTTTTAATGATCTTGTTATATGTTCTTTTTGAGTAGCAGTTGCTGGATTTGCGATATCATCTTCTGCTTCCTTGTCTGAATTGTACTCTTGATTTGTAACAGTGTTTCTTAATATTACTTCAGTTTCGCATTTAACTACAGGTACTTTTTTACCATTAATGATTGTATATGCTACTTCTGCTTCTTCTTTAAATGCCATATGATCTCCTATTATGCTCCTAAACCCCACCGCTATCAGCAATGTAAACTCTACTAACTTCTAGTAAAGCTGCAGTTCCACTTATACCAGATGTATCTGAAGTTTCAATCCTCAATTCATCTGATTCTTCCAATACCACAGACCCTTTTAACAGGTTACATATAGTAGGACCTGTTATCTCAGCATGTGCTATTAAGTACTGTGTAGTAGCAGAACTATCATAAATATACACTTTTACAGTCTTATTACCACTTGTATTTGTTAATTGTACTGTTTGAAATATAGCCCTAGCCTCTGTTGGACAAGTAAATATTGTTTCTGGACTTGTCCCAGTTGGTTCATAGAACGCGTTTTTATATACGTTTGCCATTAATATCCATCCTGTACTAATAATAAATCAAATGAAGCAGAAGCAGAAGAGGTAGAACTTGCTATTGCTGAAACATAAATATCTGACTTTTGAGGTATTACATTAATTGCATTAAAAATAACAGTTGTCTGTCCACCCCTAACATCTAAAAATTGTTTTGTTTGAAACGCTGCGTTAGCAACACTATTGTCTCGTTGTATAAATTTAAATTGCATTTCTTGATCTTTACCAGATGCTACATTTATTGATAGTAAATAACCAGTATAACCTGCAGGGATGGTATATAAGCACATTAAAGTTTGACCATTACCTGGAGATATAGTTGCAGCAACATCAACGCCACCTGTATAAGTAACTGTAATTGTACCTTCATTATTTCCAAAAGACCCTGCTGTTTCTACAGACATTCTAAAAACTCGTAAAAATTGTTGTGTTGTAGTAACTGTGTTTGTACCATCTAAATCAACAGTCTCTTCTACAAGAGCATAAGAAGAATCAAGTCCTTGTATTCTTAAAGTTCTTCCAGCTGTTCCTACTACATCATCGTTAGCATTATCACTGACTACATCAAGAGTAGCTTGAGCTGTTTGCCAAGGATAGTTGTTTCCTGTTTCCCAAATAGTTTCAAAAGAACCTGAACCAATACTAGAATTGTATCCAAATTTATTAATCATAGAATAACCAGGAACTTTACCTTGTTGAACTGCTAAATAAAATGGAATGTCATCAACTGTACTTCCACCTGTTATTGGATTGACGTTATTACAAGACATTAACAATCCCCTCCATTATTACCACCTTTGAACCATGCATATCGTTCACTGTCTTCTTTTAATTCTTGTAAGTATGTAGAATTTAATTGTTCTACTATTCCTTGAATAGCTCTATTAATTTGTTTTTGATTAGAAATATCGTATTCTTCTTTTGGTTCAGGTAATCTTACATTTATTTTAGCCATTATCGTCTCCCGTCAGGTTGTATATCTAATCTAAAAGTTCCAAATCTCCAAGACTCTGAATTAGAATCATTTTCTATTTTTATATTTACAAATCTGCCTCTTGCTCTTGTATCTTTTTTATTAGTGCTAGATGTAATTGTAAAGGGACTTAAAGCTGTTGTTGTTTCCGATTGTTGAGGATACCTTTTAACAGCTAATGTTACTTTTGCATTGCCTTGTAAATCTTTAAAATCAGGTACAAATCTTCTAACTGCTAAAAACACCTCTCCTGCTACCGTTGGTCCTGTTGCTTGGCCCGTGGCACTTTGTTGTCTTTGTTGTAAATCAAAATCATATGATTGTACAAATGAAGTTACTGTTGTTGTACTACCATCAGGATTAACTTGATCTGTTCCTACTTCTTGTTCAAAGAATGTTGTTTGTCCAAGTCCTGACTCTCCAATAATTACTGGAAAAGTGCCTGAAGAACTATCATTAAACTTAGTTGAAAAAGGATTAGGATATACTGTAGAATCAATCCAAGTTGTTCTTGCTTCTGTTCCAATATACCAAACACCACCTTTCATTGGTTCACCATAATTAAACACAACATATTGATCATTATATTCCGATCCTTGCGATGGATAATACCAAGTTACTTCTGTAAATTGATTATTTAATCCTGCATAAACTTGTTGACCTTTTGTAGTATCTGCTTGATCATAAACGTAATCTTCAACAGAACACGGCATAGATTTAACCGTACCATCAAACATAAAGAAACCATTATTAGACATCCAAAAAGCAACACCGTCTATTTCAACAGCTGCATTTTTACCAATCAACCCACAGTTTGTACCAACTTGTTCGAAAGCAAATGTAAAAGGTGCACCAATAAACTTCATCGTGTATAATGCATTATCAGTCCAAACCAAGATAACTTCTTTAGCTTTTAAAGAACCTATAATTTTAGTTCCATCTTGTAATCTTTGTGTACCTGCTGTATTTACAGCAGTCGGTGCATAATCATTTATATTTTCTTGATCCGAAAATCTTATAAACATATCATCTTGAGTTGATGTATCTCCAATAGTTGTTTCAGTTCCTAAATGAATTAAGTGTCTAGTTGTAGGGGAAATAAGTGTAACTCTAGTTGCTGTTGGATTATTAGTCGTTTCGAACCCTGATGTAGTTGTTGAAGCTCTAGTTGTTAATCTTAAAACATCTCCTGAATTCCATGTAAATGTTTTTCCATTTGCAATAGTTGCAATTAATACTTGACCAAAATTACTTAACGACCAAAGTCCTGGTTCAAGTGATACGTCTGTTGCAGATGAAGCTTCTCCCCATCCACCAGCACCCCATGTATCTGTACCCCAACCATAACCATAAGATTGTGAAGCTGGACCTACTTGTTCATAAGGTTTAACATCTATACTTCCACCAGTTGACACAGTTGCTGTTGCAGCACTTGATTGTGTAATGGTAAATACTGTTGCTGATGTAATACTAGTTACTTGAAATAGTTTATTTTCAAAATCTGCATCAGTAAAACCAGTTCCTCCCGGTAAAGTTACATTGTCTAATAAAACAATATCACCTGCTGATAAATTGTGATTACCACTTGTTGTAATATCACAAACTGCAGATGTATCTGTTGTTGCAATCGTTGCAGAAGATAAAGTCGCTTTTAAAGGTGTGATGTCATATAACTGACCTTCAAAATAAATAAGTAAAAATTTATCAGTTCCAATTGCTACATAACGGTTACCTGCTAAATCAACAAATGCAAATTGTCGTCTTGCAACACCAACGATAGTATCGGTAACTAGTGATGCCCAACCACCAACTTTTTCTGGTAGTCCATATCTAAATCTTACATTATCACAATCTACCCAACGGTTTTCTGCACCAACAGTTGTGTCCTGTTTGTCTATTCCGGGTAAGACTTTAAAGTCAATTAGAGCCATGGTCCGTGCTCCTATATGTTATCTTTGTAGATCCAGCCTCTTGTTGCATTAACATAGACTAATGTAAATGCTGCTGAGTTTGTAGATACCACTAAATCAGAAGCAGATCCTAAAATATTAGAACTATTTCTACCTATTGTTAAATTGTTTGATGCAAGGTTATTACCACTATCTATGAAATGGACTTCATCACCAACTGATGGAGATGCTGGTAAATTAATTGTAACTGGTGCACCAATACCACCTCCTGATGTATCTACTAAAACTTGATCACCATTAACTGTTGTATAAGTTGCTCCAGGTGTAATGTATCCTTTATGTCTAATACCTAAAGAAATATTAGTTCCATCTGAATATAATAAATTTGTTGATGCTACTGGTATTTTAACACCTGTTCCTGAAACTGTTTTAACGGTTAAACTAAATAAAGATGCAGATCTATTAGTTGCATCTTCAACTATAAAAACTCTCTCAGCAGAGTCTGGCATCGTCACCGTTCTATTTGCTGTTAAAGTTCCTGTAAGTTTAAAATATAAATTTTTACCATTTGATACTGCACCATTAGATAAAGCTAATGCTACATCTGCTGAGCCAACATCTATTGCAATGTATCCTGATACTGCTTGTTCTAATTGTTGTAAGTTGGTGTTAGTAATAGTACCCCAAGTACCAGACTTTTCACCTGTGGTCATTAACTCTAATTTTAAATCACTCGAATACGTACTAGCCATTTTTCTCCTATGGGTTATCTGGATCTATTGGAATCCATACACCAGTTGCACCTGGAATTATTGGGTTCCATGATATCACATCTATGGTGTTAGTTGCAAGTGCTAATTCTTCACCTGTAACAATAACTGTTTGACCTATTTTAACAACTACATCACCCGTTGCTAAATCAATTCTTTGTCCTGTTGGTAAAACAATAGCTTTTCCAATGATTTGAATATTGCCAACAGCAACATTCATTCTTACACCATTTACTGTAAATGCAATACTTACTCCACCTGGATCGCCGAATGGTGAACTAGCAAATGAACTACCTCCAAAAAACATTATGATCCTCTACTTGTTTGAATGGGTACCCAAGTTTGACTTGCACCTGGTACAATACCATTCCATTGTCTAATATTAACTGTTGATGTACTTATATCTAATTCATCACCTGTTGGTAATACTGTTGCAGCAGCTGTAATAGTAACTGTTCCAGTTGATAAGTTTTGTCTGTTTGTTGTAACGGTTACAGTAGCATTAGCTTTAGTTGTTACATTACCGATTGTTAAATTAGCTCTTGATCCTGTTACAGAGAAGTTTGCATCTGCAGATATAGTAACAGTTCCTGTAGTAAAGTTAGCTCTTGATCCATTAGGCAAGATTACTGCTGCAGCAGTTGTGGTTACATTTCCTAAAGCTAAATCAAATGCATTACCAGTTACTGAAGCTTGAATATTAACTTTACTTTGAGCAATGCCTGTTGATAAATCTACACCTGACCCTGTTAATGCAACTAGTGCATTTGCAACAATAACTGGATCACCTGTTGTAATATTAACTCTATTACCATTAACAATAACTGTTGCATCTGCTGCAATAGTTACATTACCAACTGTGAAATTAAATTGTTGACCCGTAACAGATATATTGGCTTTACCAACAATACCAACTGTTCCAGTATCAAAGGTAAATTGATTACCAGTTAAAGCAGCGCTTGCTCCTGCTTTTGCAGTAACTGTTCCATCTGCTAAATTAAATCTATTACCTGTAACACCAAAATTAGCATCCGCAGCTACACCTACAGTGCCTGTCGCTGCATTAATTCTTATTCCTGTTACACTAGCTAATGCATTTGGGTTAAACCCTGGATCTGCAAATGGTGAACTGGCAAAAGGTGATCCTCCAAAAAACATAATATAAATCCTTATAAAGGATGCAACGGGTGGTATGTGGTGGTGTCCGTTGCACCCATCATAAGGTTATATCATCGTTTAAACCAGGATGGAAGACCTAAATGAGGACGCTTGTCAAACATATTATCTCTAGCGCCTGGTGTTTTACGATTGTTATAATGAAGAAATACTTGTACGCATTCCTTACCTTTGAACTTTTCTCTCCAATGCTCTAATTCACAACCAGAGTATACTAACATATCTCCTGGTTTTAAATCTACTTTGATACCTTTTTTATTTATCTCTCCAGATGGTTCTAAATATATTGGCCAATCATCACCACCTAAATTCATAGTGGTAGAGATTTCACAACTAAATCGGTCCTTGTGTCTTTTAAGAACATCACCTTTTTTATAAATTCTTGCATAAGTATATGCAGGATATAATTTTAATCCTGTTGCTTTTTCCATAACTGGCTGACATTTTAACAATAATGTTTCCATCGCTATATCTGAATATGAAGAGTAGGTATTTGGAATCTGTTCATCTTGTCCTTCATAATAACCTAATAAAGTTTCATATGGAGAAATATATCTAGCTTTTCTACATGTATCTAATACTTGTTTTTTCATAGCAAAATAATTTGCAACAAATGCAGCTAAATCTTTTGAGATTGCTTGACGGATAATTGTATATTTATTTTTTTTAAAGGACATCTTTTGCCATCTCTTTCGGTACAGCTTGAATGTTCCAATGTATAAATCTAAATGGTTCTACACCAAAATCTACTGCATATTCATGTTCCATGTATCCTGGAAAGATTATAAGTGTGCCTGGCTTTGGTTTAAAATGTACTAATTCAGTTCCATGAAATATACCATTACCAGGTTTCATTTTTAATTTTGTAGCTCGTGCACCTGTTCTTGGTTCATGAAATATTGGATAAGATGTTTTATCCGAACATTTTAAAAAATAAAAACCTGATACATGTTGATTCCAATGGATATGAGCTGAATGATGTCCACCACCTTTTTTAGCAAACTCTTGTACCCATAATTCAGAAAACATAGTTGTATATTGCTGCATATCAAAACCACACCAATCTAAAAACTCCCAAGACTTTTGACCTACATAGTTTCTAAAATCTAAAAATCGATTATCCATAGTAAGTGGTGTTGAATGATAACTTCTTCCAAAGTCACCATGTTTTTTGATATAATCTTTTTCTCTTTTTTTAGCTTCTTTAATATATTCATTAGATGCTTTATCTAAAGATTTTACAAATTCAGGTTTATCCTGAATCCATATTGGTGTTTTAAAATATTCTACTATTTGCATTATTTAAATGGATATCCAAGGTTCCACATAACCAGTGAATATCGTACTCCTTTCGTTACAGGTTTAACTCTATGCCATACAAATGAAGGAAATACAATAATAGAACCTTTAGGTAATATTTCTTTTGCTTGCCTTAAATGTTTAGACTCATCTCTCATATGGGGATCATAGTTTCTAAAATCAAACTCTAATTCACCACCTTGATATTCGGACCCATCCGTTAATTGACAAGTCATCGAAAGCTTTCTTATTTTACCATGTTCTGGATTGTCAGAAGTTTTTCTATCATAAGGTTTATCCCAAGAATCACAATGCCAATCATAATATTGATTTAATTTATATTTTGTAAACTGACAAGACTCTGATCTATCCCATTCAAAATTCCAACCTGCAGCTCTATTTGCTTGATGAATGTATGGATGTAATTCTTTATATATCCATGGATCATTGAGCCATACTAAATCTGAATTTCTTTTACGTTTCATATCTTTTATTTCTTGTTTAGTGAGTTCTCTATCTCCATATCCACCTGTTCTAGCCATAGTTTCTGCTTGTGATAAACCATATTTAATTATGTCATCACATAATTTTGGTGGTATTGCTGAAGTAAAATACCAATAGTAATTAGATATATTCATAAGTTATTGTCTGTATAAAATTCAATGAATCTTTCTGATTGTTTGAGATAACATACATATTAGTTGATGGAAACATAATAAACATATTATCTTTTAATTGTATATCCCAACTTCTTCCTTTTCTTCTATTATCATCATAAAAGATTCTCACAAAACATTTATTAGTTTTAACACCATAGAGTAATGTATAATCTGGTGAGTTTCGAAGATCGACTGGATCAATATTTAATATTGGTTGTGATATTTGATTAGGTTTATAAATATCACCAAATGTTTTTTTATTCACTAAACAAAAACCATATTCTAAATTTATATGCTCACGCATATACGTATTCAACATGTCCCATGTTCTTGAAAATGGAAACTCTGAATCTGTAAATGTAGATTGTAAAATGTCGCCTGATAATTTATCTCGGTCTATCTCAAAACCTTTCGGCATTGAAACATCGCCAAAATATAAAGCTTGTTCTGTTAAAACTTTCTTCTGCATACCACCACCAGATATATATTATGCTAGACGGTTTGTCAAATCCCAAGTTTGGTTTTCTTCATTCCAGTTGTAACCCCATAAATGAGTTCCAGCTGTATTTTGATCTTGTTGTTCTTGAGTTAAAGCAGGTGCATCACCGATTGGAGATTTCCAAGATGCAGTTGCAATATGTTTTACCCATGAAGCATATGGTTTTTTAGGCCAGAAAATTTGATCATCTTCATCCCAAGTATAACCAATACCTGCATAGTTTCCTCTTAATGCTTGTGATTGATCTGCAGATTCTGATTTAATTTGATTACCTTCTGAATCAGTTGTAATTGTATAATGTTTACCACCAGATGTGTTGTAAGAAGTTTGAATCCACATTTGTGCAGGCCAATTATTGTGTTGTTCTAAATATTGTTGACCTACCGCTTCGTCTTCTACTCCATCAGCATTTAACATATCAGAATTATTCAAGGTTAATACTTGAATAACTTTTCCGTTTGCTCCTAGTTTTGCAAAATGTGCCATAATGTTTCTCCTTATATATTAATTTTTATTTTAAATCAACTATTGAAATTTGTACCTTATTACTACTATTCCAGATCCACCATTACCACCATCTCCAGCGGAACCTGCTCCACCGCCACCACCTGATCCTGTGTTTGCAGTACCTGTACCTCCACCAAAAGGACCTGGATTATTTCTTCCACCATTTCCACCACCAGCTTTTCCTTGACCTACACATCCACAAGTACCTGCAGCTCCACCACCACCGCCAGCATATGCTACTGGTGATGCTGTAATACAAGATGTTACTCCGCAGCCACCAGGACCACCTCTTACACTACAACCAACAGCACCATTTTCACCAACAGACGAAGATCCTCCACCTCCTGCTCCTGCATCGGGTCCTGGAGATGCTCCTCCATTATTTCCTTGTGGTGGATTTACAGGAGGTGTATTTCCTGAACCTGCTGTTCCACTACCACCACCACCTCCACCACCTGATCCACCATTACCACCATTTCTATCTCCAACCGCATTAGCTGAAGCTCCTGCTGGACCACCTCCTGCTGATGTGATTGTTGAAAAAACTGAATTGCTACCAGTAGCGCCAGGATTTTGACTTCCAGCTGGACCACCAACTCCTCCTGCACCTACTGTAATTGGAAAAGCTGTTGCGGTTACTGTAATTCCTGAAACAGGACTTGTTAAAGGTCCTGGTCCTGCAGTGTAACAACCTGATGCTGTTCCTGAAGAAGCACGCCATCCACCTGCGCCTCCACCACCAGCACCTCTATTATTACCTGCTGTGGTTCCTCCACCACCGCCAGCACCTGCTACTACCATATAATCTACAACGGCTGGACCACCTGATGGAACTGTAGGTGAATTACCTACTTGAGATACAGTAAATGTTCCAGGCCCTGTAAAGGTATGAATCTTATAATCTCCACAACAAGTAATTGTTCCACCAGTTGCTACTATAAATAAAGGTTGAGGCGCATCTGATTGAGCTCCTTCTTGAATTACTAACCATCCTTTAGTGGCATCTACATAAACAAAAGTTACAGAAGTTCCTTGAGCAGATAAAACAACATCTATTGCTACTCCACCAATATTAGAACCTCCTCTTCCGACAGTCAAAGCATTTGAATTAAATGTATTTGCATAATCTTTAACCGACACAATATCTCCTGCACTTGGGTTAGAAGGTAAATTCATTGTAAACGCTCCACCTGTGGTGTTTGCAAAATAACCTTCACCATTTGCAGCTGTAAAAGTTGCAGTTTTAATTGAACCCGTTTGCCAATCCACTGTACCTGTACGACCAAAACCTGTTTGTGATGCACCACAAGCTAATGCAATCGAAGCACCACTTGAACCAATAGTAATATTAGAACCACATCTTGAAACAATGACATTTCCTGCAGCGTCTTTAACTGCAGCTGTTTTTAAATTAACACCTGTTGCTACAACAATATCATCACCACTATCTCCCAAAGTAACTTGAGTACAATTTTGTTTTGGTGTTATCTTATTTACTTTTATTTCACTCATAATTTACCTATTGAAATTTATACCTTATTATTACTACACCTGAACCGCCTGCTCCACCAGCTCCATTTGGAGTAGATCCAGCATCTCCACCATAACCTCTATTAGCTGCTCCAGAACAACCAGTTCCACCAGGACCTTTATCTCCTCCACGTCCACCACCAGAATATCCTACTGTAGATCCTGTAATAGAATTACAAGAAGATGATCCTGCAGTTTGTCCAGAAGCATTTCCTGCAGCTCCACCACCGCCACCACCTAAAGCAGGTCCTGGATTATTAGGTGCTCCAGCAGCTCCATTATTTCCTTGCGGCGGACTAACAGGAGGCGTATTACCACTACCTCCAGCGCCACCATTATTTGGATGACCTAAACGACCTCCACCGCCTCCAGATCCACCGTTACCACCAGCTGCATTTTGAGTAGGTACAGCAGGGTTTTCATTTCCTCCACCACCAGAACCTCCACCTGTTGATGTTATTGATGAAAATATTGAATTTCCTCCATTAGGTTCAGGTGTTCCTCCTTGGTTTCCTGGACCACCAGGTGCTCCAGCTCCTACTGTAATTGGATAACCTTGTACTGAAACTGGAAGTGTTCCTAAAGGAGAAGGATAAGAAGTTCTGTATCCTCCTGCACCACCTCCACCTCCAGCGTGTGTATTTACATCGTGCGCACCACCACCACCACCTCCTCCTGCTACTACCAAATAATCTACATTAATTGGTCCGCCTCCACAAACAGTAGGTCCATTACCTATTTGAGAAACACAAAAAGTACCAGGACCTGTAAAAGTATGAATTTTGTAATCACCACAACAAGTTATGGTTCCACCTGTTGCAACTGTAAAAGCTGGAGGAATTACACCTGTTGTATCATTATCAGAACCTGTTACTGACTTCCAACCTCTTGTAGCATCTACATATACTAATGAAACTGCAATACCTTGTGTTGAAAGAGTTGCGTTTTGATTTACACCATTAATATTATCAGAACCATTTGGAGCAATTGTTACATTGTTAGTTTGAAAAGTTGATGCATAATCTGAAATACCTACAATGTCTCCAGCATTACCTGCTGGCAATGTAACTGTTATAGCTCCTGAAGTCGTATTTACAAAATATCCATTCCCACTGACTGCTGTAAAGCCAGCCGTCTTAGCCGTTGTATCCCAGTTAACTGTTCCAGTTCTACCGAATCCTGTTTGACTTGCACCACATGCAAGAGTAATGGTATCGCCACTTGCACCTAGTGTGATTGTTGTACCACATTGATTAATTATATTTCCACCATCAGCAGCTTGATAGTTATTTGCTTTAGCTGTGGTTACTGTTAATGTTTTAGACGCACCGCACTTTGTAACGACTGCGCTACCGCATTGATCTTGAATATTGTCTACTTTAATTATGCTACTCATTATTGATATTTATACCTTATAATAACTATTCCAGAGCCACCACTATATCCGTTTGTTGGAGTATTTCTAGCACCTCCACCACCACCAGTATTAGCTGTTCCAGCTGATCCACTATCAACACCACATTTAGCTCCATCTCCTCCACCACCAGTTCCTCCTGAAGATGGGGGTGCAGGAATTGGCAAACCTACACTACCTCCGCCACCACCACCTGCTCTTGTAACTGCAGAACCTGTAATTGATGAAGGTGTTCCATTTCCACCATTACCAGCAGCAGCAGTTGCTCCAGGAGTAGATTCAGGAGAAGCACTTCCTCCTGCACAAGCAGCACCGCCGCCTCCACCTCCTGCAGCCCAAGTTCCCCCGAAGTGCGCTGCATCACCACCGTCATTACCTTGAGGAGGACTTACAGGAGGGGTATTACCACTTCCTCCTGTATTATAAAAAGCTGGACCTGGATTACCTGATGCACCTCCACCACCTGAACCTCCATCTATTCCAGTATTTGCAGGATTACAGACAGTACCTTGTCCACCTCCTCCTCCACCAGAAGATGTAATTGTTGAAAAAACTGAACTACTACCACTAGTTCCTCTAGCTCCACCAGAACCACCACCTCCAACTGTTATTGGATAATCTGTTGCAGAAACTGGTAATGCACTAACACACGCTCCTAATGGAGAAGCTGTATAACAACCAGAAGCTGCACCAGAAGATTCTCTATAACCTCCAGCTCCACCACCGCCAGCTCTTAGAGATGGACCACCTCCACCTCCACCACCACCAGCAACTACCAGATAATCTACTATGCCTATATCCCCAACAGTACAAACTGTAAAAGTCCCTGGACCTGTGAAAGTGTGAATTTTGTAATCACCACATGTTGTTTCTGTACCACCTGAAGCACATATAAAAGTTTGTTGTACATCTGAATCAGAACCATCGGCAAAAACTTGCCAACCTTCTGTACCGTCTACATATATAAATGTTGCACCAGCATTATTTTTCTCTAATGTAAAATCATTAGTGTCACCTCTAATATTTGAACCATTTCTTGCAATTGTGATTGCATTTGTTGCTGAAGTTCCAGCGTAATCTTTGAGAGCCACTATGTCTCCAGCTGAAGGTGTAGCGGGTAGAGTTAAAGTTATTGCCGCTGAAGTCGTATTTACAAAATATCCATTCCCACTCACTGCTGTAAATGATGCTGTTTTAGCTGTGGTATCCCAGTCTACTGTTCCTGTTCTTCCAAAACCAGTCTGCGTTGCTCCACATGCTAAAGTAACCGTATCCCCAGATTGACCAATCGTTAATGTTGATCCGCATTGTGATGATATTTGATTAACTTCTATTTTACTCATTAAATAATTACCAATGTTCCTGTTACTGTTTGTGTTCCAGTAATAGTTACTGGTCCTGCTAATACGCCTGAATCTAGAGTTTGGTCTTCAGATAAAGTTGAATTATGTGTTACAACAAAAGTTGTTGCATCCATAACTGGAGAGATAGTTTTCTTCGCTGGTAATGTACAGAATACATTTTTAGTACCTGCTGAAAAATTTACTGCAGCATCACCGTTTGATGAAGATATAATTGTATCTCTTGATAAAGTATCAGGAGCAGCATCGGTTACTGTACCAATACCAACCTCCCACTCATTAGCACTATTTAATTCAATAGCATAATAAGTCGTGTTTCCATTTCCAACACCTGCAACAAAACCTTCATAGCCAGTTTCTGCACCAGCTAAATCAATAGTTCCAGTTCCAGTAGTTGTACTTGTTTCTTTAACTCTATCGTTAATTACTAAAGCCATTTCTACTCCAAAATTTTATTACGCGTCGCCAAGTCTAATGATTGCATTAGATGAATCAGCAGTTGGAAACTGAATAACGAAATCACCGTTAGTCGCTGTTTTATCTCCGCCGAAATCTAAAACTAATACTGCTTCATTAGTTGTGTCTTTATAAATCAGAGCACTATTTGCAGTTAAAGTTACAGAACTAAAAGTTAAGTCTGCAAAGTCAACATATGCAATGTTACTTGATATTGCTACACCGTTATTTGTTAAAGTATTTCCACCCGCTGTATAGTTTGTACCAGACGAAGAAACTTCGTTAGTAGTTATATAAGCTGTAGTGGCAGTACTGAAAGCAGCTAACGACGTATAAAGTGCAAGTTTGAAAGTTGATCCGCCAGAATCAAAATCAAACACACCACCAAGTAGGTCTGTTTTAAAAGAGTCAGGTACTATATTAGCCATTTGTTTTTCTCCTTAATTATTAGGGTGATGGTGATTTTAAAGGAGTACGAATAACACCATCTTGATATTCGTCTCGGCGTCTACGACCTTGTTGTTCGATCGCGTACGATTGTAATGCATTCTGATAAGACTGCGTATAGTATTGTAACATATCTGCAGGACCTTTCAAGTATCCATATGCTTCTACCAGACATCCATATAAAAGTAAATCCTGATATTTATTAGATGTATAAGTGCCTTGTGTGCTTCCTGGTGAAGCTGTTATAGAATCTGGTTGTTTTACATAAGCTAATGTAATTAAATATGTAGAGTCTGGAGTAGGTGCTACAACCCAATAATTAGCGTCCCAATTAGCATAATATTTAGGTAATCCTGATTGTGTACCAGGTGTGTTATAAAATTCTGCCATATAGCTAGTATCTTTTTTTTCTAAAAATACTTGATTACCTGATGAATCAGTTAATTGAGCATACCTTATAAATCTTAAATCAGATGGAATAGTGACATATCTATTTCCAGTTTGTAGGTTGGATGTAGCATAAAATCTGTTGTCATCAGAATCTGCTTCTCTATAAATTTTGTTTTCTGCATTTTTAATTATTGTATTTAAAACAGTATTAGATAATACAGAGTCATCTACCTCTGTATAATTTCTTATATCATCTTGTAAATTTGTAAGTGTGTATGCCATTATTTAATAGCCTCCTGACATTGTAAACAACGATGTTTATATTTAGCATGTTTATCACAATGTTGTGATGGTGTTACGTATAAAGTTAAATGTTCATCTTCTTCAGGACAAGCACATTGCTTAATGTTAAATAATGAACAAATAAAATTTTTAATTTTTCTTATCATGGTGATATTGTTACAGGGCCCACGGAACATCCGTAACCCCCTCCTTTTATATTTCCACTTGTAGCAGTATCTGTATCAACTGTAAA
>Ga0196905_1000502_pt1 | contig 15734 bp, 38 predicted proteins | sample CB_VirMetaG_3_FD_169098 | JGI IMG/M metagenome (GOLD analysis project Ga0196905, IMG submission 169098) | Freshwater to marine saline gradient viral communities from Chesapeake Bay - CB_1508_1S Viral MetaG (v3) (version 3) | ecosystem: Environmental > Aquatic > Marine > Coastal | place: USA... | reverse complement strand
TCCTTACACTATCACAATACCTACCATTAGATTTTCCAGTCACAATATTTTCAGTCACAAGAGGATGAAGGCATAGGTCAAATGTGTCTCCATATCCAGTGAGACGAGCACCCCAATCTTTCTTGTAGTGCTTACAGTCCTTACAGAGTTTTATGTCAGTCATCAGTAAGTCCAAGCAAGAGTTTTCAGTTCATCATCAGTAAATTGAACTCCATCATCAAGTCGTGCTTCATTCTTATACAAATACCACTGCTTAAAGTTAGTGATGTGTCCTCGCAAATCACCATCCTCATCTACAAAATACACAAGAACATCACAATACTTGTTTCTGTCCCAAGTGAGGATAGTGCATTTGCGAATGGGTGCTTTTTCAAATTCAATATCACCAAGTTTTTCAATAGGATAATCAGTGTAGGCATCAAGCATTTGAGGTGTCATAAGTTGGTTGCTTATGAAGTCATTATACGACCAAACACACCCCACCACAAGGAGGAGTGTGCCAGTTCTTCAAGTGTACACGGAAACCTCAAAGGTGTAAGATTTTATGAAATGTTCCATATTCGCACTCACACTAACTACCTTTGCATCACCATTCTGGATTTTATTAGCAATATCTAAAAATATTTTACCCGTAGAAAAAGTATCATAAGTTTTGAGGCTTGAAACTGGAATGGTAGAAGTATCCCGAAGTTCTTTCAGTTCTTCTGCACATGACTTTTCGCCTTTATAATAATCTGGTTTTGGTTCTTCTTTTTTGCCGTACAGTTCGTTGTACTTATCAATAAGAGGATTAGAAGTCATAATAAGTTGTAGTATTGCCGTAGTTGATATAATGCCAGAACAAATCTCTCATTCGTTCTTCATTTGGAAATTTATCAAGGTGGTTCCACATATGGTTCCTCCAAGACCACACACAAAACTCAAATAATGAAATAGAAGTCCAGATTGTCCAGCGTTTGAATGTGTCAGTCATCACAAAAATCCATAGGTGGGTAGTATGCTCTGGTGTCACCAGTTGCTGAGGTCATCTTATCATTCATTTCAAACCAGGACAAGTTCAGCATGTACCAAAAGGTTGCCCAGTATCCATCATACCATGTGAGACCATCACCTTCATCAGCAGCATGAGCCCAGATGTTAGTTTCTACTGGAACTCTCATCCAAATCTTCCAGTAATCAAAAATCATTCGTGTGAGTTTCATAATGTTCCGTTTTGAATACAAGTGTCTTGATATCCCTTAAGAATCACTCCACCATTATCAACACATTCCTGTCTAGATACATTGGTTTGATGCTGGAAATAAATTGCCGTTCCAACTACAAGTAGGAGTGAAATAATAGCAGGTAAAAGTGCTTTAAATAAAATTAAAAATTCTTTAGGTTTCATAATACTTCAATACTTCTCTACACAAATAAACTGATTTGATTTAAAGGAAACATAATACCACTTATGCTTTGGTGTGAAATCTCTATAAGACCAAGTTTTCTCAATCAGGATATAATCATCATCATACCAAGAATGAAGATTATTCACAAACTTCCTCATTTTCTTCACACTATAAAAGCATTTTGTATGTCTACTTTCAGCACCCCACCAGATGACTTCGTAAAAAATCCTGCGTTTAATTTTTTTAGTTAGTTTCATAATGCTCTATACTCATCAAAACCTTGAGGATTGAAATGTCCTATGGTTAGTTTTATAGTTTCACCAGTAAGTTCGTGTTCCAACACTACTCTATGAGAATACTGTTCTTTCACAACATAAACATCATTTGAGGTCTTATGTTTCCATTTAGAACCCATTTCAAGTTCTTTCATTGGTCATTTTTTATTGGGGGTCTTTACCTTTCACCCAAATCGTATGAACCTTTCCAACTACTTCATAACTGGGAGTATCCAACACATAATCTAATAGTGTCTCATAAGTGTCCTCATAGACAGTCCTGATAACGATGGTTTCTTTATTTGGATATTTCATTTTTCATCAACCCACCGAAGAGCAAGACAAGTTTTCATAAAGAACCGAGCAATCACATTTGGTTTAGTCGGCATATAATACTTGATATATCGTCCATTACCAAAGGTATAATAACCTTCGTGTTTGTTTCCTTGTTTGATTACAAAAGAGGTTTCATAAGAACCAGCACTCAATCCAGTTCCATAAGTAAGTGTTAGTTTGGGTCTGAATTCCCCGTGCTTCTTCGCATACTCAAAGTCCTGAATAATCCCAGCAAACTTTGCGTTGTAATGATACTCTGCGGTTTGTTTGGATACAGCAAACTTTCTCTTGGTTTTTACCAAAAGTTCATCCATCTTCCCATCAAAATCTTGTTGGAGTTCTTCAATACTCTTTCGTGGTGCTGGGATTGTTAGTTCTTGTGGTTCTTGTGGAATTGTAAAATACTCACTCAAATAATAGTTCTCGTCCTCTGGGTCATCTGCATCATAATATCCAATAAAACGGATACTATCAAAAACATTCTTTACATCTTGTAGTGTTTTGATTTTATCTACATCTAAACGATAATTTTTTCTGTTTTCAATCATTACAGTTTCTCCAATTCCTCAATAATGCTCACCAATTCAAAAAACACACACCAGTCGTCAAACTGTTTATTCAATTCACGAATAGCAGCAACAACTCCATCCTTTGGAAAGTTGTAAGTGTCCTCTGCTTCGTATGCGTCCATAATTCTTTTTGCTCGGTCAGTCATTTCGTTGCCCTCATAGCATTAATCACAGCATCACGAGCACTTTTACCTTTTGCTCTACTCATAGGAAATCCAATATTGATAAACACCCAATCATTCTCACCATTCATTTTAAGAGAATGTGGTTTGAACTGATTGAGTAGAAACTCAAGGATTTCTGTGTCTGATGGTTCGTTAATCATTTAGTATAAACCCTCGCCATAAGAACATTTCTACCATTTCGTGGTTCACGGTAGATTTCATACTTCCAACCATTTCCAACAGCATCTGCCATTTGAACCAAGATTGCTTCTTGTTCTGATGGTGTGAATTCTTGGTCTATAATAGTTTTTAGATAGTTAGTCATCATCAGTTCCAATAAAGTTTGCGAGTTCTTGAATAGTCATTTTACGGAGGTCTTCATATTGAATTGCGTTTGCTTCTACGGTTTTTATTCCCCATTCATAACCAGCTTTATATCCTTCTTTCCGTGCCTCATCAAATACTCCATTCCGTTCTATGTTTAGATTTCGTAGATGTCTATGACTTTCAATTAGTCGGGCAACAGTCATTTCACCTTGTTTTGCGTATTGTTTATGAAGTTCTTTGTTGTATTCTTCAAGTAGTTGTTTGTCTGTTGGTTCAATCATAGTTTTCAAATTTTTCATATAATTCTAACACATCATCATAAATCACAGGGAAATAGTCCAAAGAGTAAGAAGTGCTACCTCCATAAACATCATCAAACTCTATAAATGCTTGTTGGATTTTGTAATCTGGTTCAATCATTTTCAATCTCCTCTGCTTTTACCCATTCGGCAGTTTCCCAACCACTCCATTCAACCAACTTCCAGTCGGCACCCATCCACTGTTCATCCTCTGGTAGTTTATACCGATACTGAAAATCTGGACGGCACATCGGTCCATTATCAATAATTCTCATTTCAATCATGTCAAATACCTGCGTCAGCATCAATTGTGTATTCTGGAGTGTCTGTGATAATCTCCACATTCATATTATACATAATACTCTCAATTTTTCTCAAGACCCTCTCTCTAGATTCCTTGGTAGTGTTCCCGTAGTTAAGAACATTCAAAGAATGTGATAGAGCATCTAAAATAACATAACAATCAACTGCTGATAACTTCATTTTCCTACAAAATCTCCAATTTGAGGGATAGTACCACAGACATTATCAATGTAACGAGTATCTCTGTCTTTGTAAGCAATACGACACTCCATAGATTTGTCGTAAGTTTCTTGGAATAAGTGTCTTTGATTTTGAGAATTCAAATAATCAATCCCAAATACTGCAACAAGAAGTATAGAAAATCCACCAAAAACACATAAAATAACAATTACATCATCACCAAGTTCTCTCATTTGTTTTCTCCATCAAATATCGTAAGGATGCTGAGGGTCTCTGGTCCATACTTTTTGGTAGGTTAACCACTTTTCTTGATGTGGTGTCATTTCAGCAAACCAGTGCATCCCATCCTCTGAAACAGCATCAAGATAGTGGATTTGTGTTCTGGGACAAATAGTGCGTGTTACACTAACAAACTTTACTTTTTCAACAGTCATCATCATTCTCCCAGAAGTCCTTCCATTCTTCCTTGTCCTCATCAGTCATCTCTTCAACTTCAAAGCCACTCACATCTAATTGAGTACGACCAAAATCGTTGATGATTAGATTTGCTACATCATTTGCCAGATAATGACCAAAATCTTCTGAACTTCTCAAAGAAGTATATGTGTGCATAGCAGGATTGAACTTCACACAGAAGGTGATTTTATAACCTTCAACGCACTCTTTTGACTTACGCAGCGCCTCTTTGCGTTGCTCAATCTGCTTTTCAAGTTGTTGGAGTTCTTTGTAAGAAAATTTAGAGAGGTCAGTCATAACTCCTCAGGCTCCTCAAGTTCGATAATTTGCTCAACCAATTTAGAGACTTCCTCCTCTTTATCTAGTCGTTTTGGTCTCTGAAATACTGTATCCCACCACTCGGATATGACAAAGTGGAGTTCTTTCTTCCTATCAGTCACCTTTGCACTCGGACCTAGGAACACCTTGAATGTCCGCCCGTCGTCCTGGAGGCTAACCTGGACATCTGAGCAGTCATACCGGACAAACTCCCGGCCGTTGTTGGTAATGACCTCGACTCTGGTGACTTTAGGATGGGACTTAATGTAATCCCCGTTAGGTGCTTGGAAGTTCTCCTTCATTTTAGAGAGTTTTTCTTTGGCGTAAGCGGAAAGTTCACGTTTTTTAACACGGAGTTCGTCAACCTCTTGTTGGGTCAATCCAATGACCCAGGGCATGTCTTCATTCATCTCCCCATTGTACCACGACGTCCTCAAACCTGCGGACATCAGTATAGTCCATGGCGGACCCGTCCCGCCCCACATCGTCTAAGAGGATGTCGAAGAAGTGATCAAGGGCATGACTCTCAAACCCCTCTTGGGTGGGTTCTACGTCCCAGTCCTCAAACATCCAACTCTCAGGGACGAATGAGCAAGTTTTGGTATAGGTGATGGTAATTGCTTTAAGTGGGATTTGCTTAGTCATCGTCCTCAGAATCTTCCGCCAGATAATCATGTTGGTTTGCTTGCCATCGTAGCAGGCATGGGATGGAAGATGGTGTGACTCCCATTACAAGTAGCAACTCGTCGAACCAATCTGCCACGGCATAGATGGCGGCTTGTGCTTGACATTCTGAATCTGGAGGAGCCTTATCAAGTTCTTCCATTACCATCTTGAGTAGTTTAGTTTTGTTATCAGTCATACTCCATCTCCAGTTTCATTCCATTCATCCCAGCGAGTAGCAAGATCTTCAGCCTCATCCCAGTTCTTTTCTACATTTTTTACACTGTACATAAAACTATCTTCGCCATGGTCACCAGAATACAGATAATCAATATGACGCATAATTTCTGATACCTTACGCATCCGTCGAAGTTGCTTTCTCAGATATTTGATAGTTTCAGGTGAGAGGTTGGGAGCATACCCATACTCATCTGGTTTGTTGTTGTTTTGGATTTCTTCTTCCAACTCATCAGCAAATTGTACTACTTTGTAGTAATCGTAACCGCAGTCGCAAAAATGTCCGCCGCTCATTGGTACTTCATCTCCTTAATCAGTGCTTTGAAGAACGCTATGCGGTCTTTGTCATATTCTACATCAACTCCGTACCCGTCGCAGAATCCAGCGATACCCTTTTCAAGTTTTGTTGGATGGTAGATGTTTCTAAACCTAGCATAGGTAATGTGATCGATAAATTCTTCCTTCATCAACTCAAATAGGCGGATTTGGTCGTCATGCGTGAACTCTACCTCGCGGTCAGTAGGAGAGTGGCCATTGAATTTAATTTTCATTTGTGTGCCTCGATGATAGATTTGATCTTCAAAAGATTGTCGTGGAGTTCTTGGTTGAAATCATACTCTTCAGACAAACTCTCTACATTATTGTCCTCGTAGTTTGTCTCCTCACGGATTTCCCAAGATAACTCCTCCATATGTGCTGCGGTTTCATCCATGAAGTATTTAAGAGTTTGAACTAAATTCATTTTGCCTCCAGTTGGTCAAGTTTTACATTCACAATACCAGTTGTATCAATCGTATTCAAATCGACCCCAGCATCTTGGCAATCAAGGATAAACTCCATGAATACACCTAGAATGAGACAAGCGCGGCGTTGATCGTGTGCTGTGGTGGTAGTATGTGGCATGGCAACATACTTCACCACATGCTCATAGAGTTCATCGTAGGTCATTGGATTACCTCCTTGATTTCAGTGACAACTTCCCAGTGTGCATCAGCTTTGTCACCGAAACGATTAGTGCCGATGCGAGTTGACACCCAGAAAGAGTATTTGCGATTCTCGGACACGAGAAACATCTCACCACCAGTATCCTGCTCTACAATACAAACAGGATTGCCTTCCATTGTGTTAGCAAGGCGATTCTTTGCCTTACTGGATTTAGGTTTGACGACAACCTTTCTCATTTGAAAAACCCTTGGAGAAGGAGAATGATAAAAACGATGGTGAAGAAACCTAGGGCGATTAGGGCACTAATCCACAGAGGTGATAGCACCCACCACCAACTCCAAGTAATATGGCCGGTGAGCTTCAGGCCGATGAAGAGTACGGTGAGGAGACTGGGAAAGCCAACACCACCTGAGGAGGAAGAATAGTTGCTTGACATGAGTCGTCGTGATTTTCTCATAAGACTATTATAGACCAAAAACCTCATGGTTAGGAGGGTCGTTGTGACAGTTCACATATCGTCCGGGTCGCGAAACCCCAAGAAAACAGGGTGGCGCGGGAGTTCCTTGACACCCTGAGGGAAATACTTATACTTCACCCAGGAGCCAAGGTATTTCGCCTTGTTATCCCAGATATCTTGCCGGAGTTCGTCATTGAGTCCCGAGCCAATACGCAACTCTCGACCTTGCTTATCACGAACAATAAGCGTCCCTACAGTGCCCATGGGTACGAGTCCCTCTATAGAGGCGCTGCGTTTGGCATAGCCAAAGGCGTCTTTTTCTTGAGGGTTTTGGTTGCTGGTTTTCTCCTCGATGCCAATAAGCTCCGCCTCATCATCCACAAATCTTTTCAATTTGAGGAGGATATTTTCGCGGACGGTAGACCGGCCAAACTTATAAGTGCCATCAGGATCACGGACCATCGCCCCCTCATATCCAGCATCCAAGCAGCCTTGTTCATATTGAGCAAGATCCTCAAAAGACTCTACTCTGGTCCCGTTAAGAATTTCCAGGTCGAATGGGGCAGAAATGCTAGGCATATTGATCATCCGCAGATAAAACGGATCGATCTCATCCTTATTAGGATTGACATAGTCAAAAATCCAAACTTTGAAGGATGGTTCTCCCTTAATCTTCATGATGGCAGAAGTAGAGGACTGAAAAGTATCCCCAGAAGTCAACTCTCCATCGACCCCGTCAGGGAGGTGGGTGGAAAGGAGGGTTTGGATGTAGGTATTGCGAATGGGTTTGAAGGTACGAGACATTGCAACCCCTCCTACCATCAGGAAACGGATACCATCAATCTTAGGAGTAGCAATATAGGGAAACTTAGCCTTAGCGGGATCAAAACTCCCAGCGAGCATGGGTTTTTGGATTTGAGGCATAGGTTGGTTAGTTGGTCAGTATGGATTCATTATAGACCATCTGACCCCACCAGAATCAGGGGAGTGGACGGTTCAACCACTGTCCCCCCCAGAACTCTTTGAGTCTATACGTATGGGTCATGTCCTCCCAACCGTGATTAAGCGAGTACCAAAAATCATAATAGAGATGGCGATCGTCAAGTCTCCAGCCCCTATGGTTAATGAGTCTATACCAACTCCATAAAACTGTGTGCTTAATCGGAGAATATCCGATTATCCATCTATTTACCGACGTGATGAGAGACATTATTGGGAAAGGCGAAGTTTACGTTCAGAGGAGATTTTTACAACTCCATACGGATCGTCATATGGGTAGATGTTCATGGCGTACCAACCATAATTCAACTCTTGAAAAAACTCTCTGTAGAGAAGTTGTTGGTAGGTTGGTGTACTGCCATTGTACATAAGGACCCCTCTCCAGAGATCAAATGCCAACTCAAGGGTCATCAGACTCTCATCAACCCAAGTCGCAATCTTCTTCATCGAAGTCATAGTTAATCTTGCAGAAATCAGGCCAAGCATATCCGGCAATGTCAAATGAGACACCAAACCTCCAGATGGTGAGGAGGAAGCAGATCGCTCTTCCCATCCCAGAACTCAACTGAAAGTATGGCCAACCACCGTAGTCATTAAAGTCCAGTGAGAGTTGGAACAATGCCCATTCCCTCCGTCTGAGGAGGCAAAAAACAAGCTCATGGCCGAAATCGTACTTACGCTTAAATTCGATGAGTTTCATTTATCAACCTCTACATCTTCAACGAGTTCCATAATCCGCTCCATTTGATCTAAGTCGAGAGGGACGACTTCCTCCTCCCCTCTGTCGATCCTATCACAAAGATCCTGGAGATAGTCAAGGAACTCCTTAGGATATACTTCGTCTTCGCCAAGGGTGGCCCAAAACCACCCATAACATTCCTCAAACGGATCGTCTTCTTGAAGTAAAGAGTAATCAGCAAAGTTATCAGTCATTAGGTCCCTCCAGATCCTAAATGCCGAGACAATTGAATGCCATCCAGTCGGGAATACGTGGGTAAGGTAATAATCCACCCACCCCATCTTACGCGAAGAGGGAGTTGAGGGTTGGGATGAGTTCTTGGATTGTTCTTGATTGTCCATCGGGTTCGGTTTTTTGTTGAGAGACAGTTTTGGTATTAGCGGTGGCTGCCTTACGGAAAATCTTATCGATCTCAATGGAAGATAGCCAGGCATTTGCTACCGGGAGTTCATAGATGCCATAATTATACCGCATCCATGCCCAGCACCAAGCATGAGCGACTTGGAATAGAGCAGCAACCTTCTCTGCCTGGTCTTCAGGACAGATATACAAGATGCTATCATGGACACTCATGCAGAATTCAGCATCAAGGCCGTTTTCTTTATTGAGCCATTCCATAGCAGTCATAAAGGCATGGAGCATTGCACTTCCGGTGGATTGGATGCACCAGTTATTCCTCATGGTCCAGAAATCGGTCCCGACTGAGGTAGGACGGAAGGCGGTGGACATCTTGGTGCCGCTGAGGGGGTTGATAGGAGAAGGCATGTTAGCAATCCGGGCCATCTCATTATAGGCATAGGAATCAGATCCGCCGATAAGAGTCTGAGACGTACGGGATGCTTTAATACCCTTCTTAATCTTGATGAGTTTGTTACCCATCTCAATAGCCTGCTTCATGGGGATGTTTTTATTACCCTTACGGATAGTATTTGCAAGAGTCTTAGCACCACATCCATACAACATGCCATAATTACATCCTTTAGCAACCGCTCGGGAGATACCAATGGCTTTAGCCGTCATTGAGTGCATATCACTCCCATCGTCTTTAGACCCGGCAAGGATCGAGTGGGAGAACTGGGTACTCCCGGCGATTTTGTGATATGAGTCGGCAAAGATTGAGGCAACTACAGCTTCTTGGGCGTCGAAGTCGGACTGGACAAATACATAGCCTTCAGGAGCCTGGACTCGAGTCTTAATCTCACTGCCAATCTTATCGTACTTAGGATCGGGTACTGTCAACCAGAGATTCTCTCCGGCTCGGTTGGTAGAGGTGTTATGGGGAACTGCAGCAGGAACAATCATCTTAAATTCCTTGCCTTCGGGAGTTTTGATTGTCTCCACAAGTTGTTCCCGTACCCGGCTTCTCACCGAAGTCCAATAGGCAACATTGATTGCAAGTTTGATAAGCTCTTTAGCCTCGGGTAGATCGGAACTCAACTGCCCCGATTCAAAATCCTCAGAATAATCTTTGGTCAAAACTCCACCAACATTGACTCCTTCCCCATCGGGATGAGGGATACGTACATAATCACCTAGATTCTCGTCCATGAAACACCAGCCCTTGTCAGTAAAGAAACGGATGGGTTGATTATTCCACTTGAGGCGGAGGAGGAGATGGCTGAGGCGGTTTTTGGTAGAGATGCCTTGGATAACAGGTTTTCCATCGATGAGTTCCTTGGAGGATACACTACGTACCCATTTTGGCACCCCATACCATTTCGAGCTGGGTTTACCGGCCTTGGTGAGTTTGAAGTTTGCCTCCCAGTCGAGTTGGGAAAGCCAAGGATCAGCTTGGATGTCCTCATCCGTCAACTCTCCCTCATTCCATGCCTGGTAAACCTCTTGGGCCATCTTGGTCAAGATTTTTTCTTGGCGAGAGATGGAATCCTCCCATTGTTTCTCACAATCAGCAAACCACTTTTCCCAATCGTCAACAACAGGTAGATGAGCAGAAGAGATCCCAAAATGTCCGAGGAGAGTTGTCAGTGAAGGGTTGTTTTGGATGTATTTGAGAAAGAGGATCGAGTATAACTCGAAGGTGATTTTTACATCATTGAGTGCGTAGGCGATGAGATCATCACGTTCGGGGACAAATTCCCCCATAGAGGCGGCATCTACGAAGATATTACGGATCTTCTTGTCCTCCTGCTCGAGAGGGATCATAGGCTGGCAGTGGAAGTTATAACAATCGATGAGATTGTTCATGGCTCCCTTATCAGCCCATACAGGATCGGCCTTATAGGTGGCTTTCTTGGCAGCTTTTTGCAAATACCACCAGCGTTGGCCAGAGGCCAACCCACTCACATTGATATGAGCGGACATAGTGTCAAACCACAGATTACTCTTGCCGAGAGTATATGCTTCTTGCGTACGGGCGCGGTCAAATGCGACGTTATGAGCAATTAGAATCTTATCCTTACCCCCGATAGGTACGAGGGTAGGTTGGTAGGGTTTTTTAGTATTTACAAATGCCTCGTGCATCCAAATGTAATAGGCTTTTGGAGTTACGGCAGTGGCTAAGATAGGGTGTCCGAAGTCACTTCCCTTCACAAAGGTCTCACAGTCATAGATGGCAATGTTTTCCTCAATCCCATCTACAACTTCCGGTTGTCCGTCAAAGGGATACTTAACCCATCCAGCGTAGAGAAAGAAAGATGTTCGATCTGGGGCGTCTGGGATGTCGGTATACGCAAAGTCCTTCATCGCCTTGACTTGATCTTCGCAAAGTTCTTTAGAGATCTTGTCGAAGTGGTCTTTGATGTTATCGGCTTTGAGTTGGGGTAGGGAGAAGTCCTCGATGAAGAAGTTATCTGGATTTTTTACAGGAAACTCAACTCCAAACTTTTCCATCTCCTCTTTCACAGAGGAGAGCTTCTTGCTATCAACTCGAGTAGGTTCAATTCCGTCTCCAAATACCTTGGAATTCATTGTATCGGAAAGAACAACGTACCCAAGACTGTTCAGTTTTGACATAGAGAGGAAGGAAGCAGATGGGAATATTTTATCATAGCTCGAAGGCCGGTTAGTAGTAAATTAAAAACTCTTCACGATCAGTGTAGTACACGCCTACTCCTTCAAAGTTGGTAGCATCGATGACGTGGAGGTTCTTACGGAAGTAGGGATAACCATAATGACCGAAGAAGTATTCGGCGTCTGGTTTTATGTGGTCCTCTAACTTATCAAGTTTGAACCAAGGGTAACCAATACCTGTAAGTACTGAGTTTCTTGTCTCAGGGGTGTAATTGGGGTTGTAGTAGGCATGCGCGCAGCGATAGACCTTACCATATGACTCAAACTCTAGAGTAAGTGGCGTAGTGGTTAACCAATGAAGGTAATTTAACCTCTCATCCAGTGAGAGATCCCTTAAACACGAGAGGGTATATTTGACTTCTTTCTGGAGGATATCATCTTCTGGAAGAAGTAGGTTTTTTAGAATATAATTTTCATTATTTCCAAGGATAAGAGTGGCATCGCCCTTATCAACCAACTTCTTGATCTTACTCAGCATTCGCAGAGGTGAGGTTCTCTTGGATCTTCTGAAGAAAGGTTTGTGGTGAATCACATCTCCCATAAAAATGTATTTATACCCATCAGATCGGTCTAATATCTTATCTAAAGTGTCCACTCGCCCGTGCAAATCTCCAATAAGGCAGTATTTAGTACTCATCTTTTGCCTCCAAGCAACAAGCCGGTGCCCACCAATCTGGTTCTTCGGTCTTCCAAGTAGCAAAACGCCACTTAGTCCAATTGTAATAGTTCCGGTAGGCTTTAATCGGATTATGAGGAACTTTGCAGAAATCTGGCATTGCTTGGGCTGGGGGAGTATAGCCAAAGTCTGGATAGTCAAATATCACCCGCTGAAGATCAATGGATCTAAGGCTATTTTTACCGGAATGTTCTTTTCCATAGCGTTTTTTAAATTCCTCGCAGAGATGCCAGGTCAGTTTCCATGTCCAGACGAAATTTGGCATGGATTCCTTAACCCAGAGGGTGCAAGGATGGTTTTTAAACCCACGAACTTTATAAAACTCTCCATCTTTCTTCCGAGCAGGATCAAATCCATGGTGGGCGAGGGCAACGCTCATCATCTGGAGATGCTCAACGATCATCTTGTTGACATGCTTATCACAATGGTACTCCGCCGCGATTTTTGGTTCCCAATCAAGATAGAAGATGTTCATTTACAAAAAAGCCCCTAGAGTAATTATACTCCTGGGGTGGAAACTATGTCAAGGGTAGTTACACGTCGTATTCTCTGCATTCCAATGCCGACGGAAATCGTTTACAATACTCCTCAAGTGATGTAGAAGTTGAAAGGGTAACGACCTCGTCGTCAATAATAATAGTGGCTTTAGCGTTGCCAGTAAGACTGATACTTCCACCAGGTTTGATTTTAATGTTATCCGAAAAAGTAATATTTTCCATACTAGTACTTTAAACTGTTAATTAATAATTAAATGTACTAGGTTTATAAATGCCCGATACAGGTTCCGCCCCTGTCAATGCCTGCTTGTAAGGCAGGTCTCTTCACTAGCTGAGTCATCGGGCAGGTTTATAATACCTGCATGAACCATTCTATGACAATTAGAACAAAGAAGAACACATTTGTCTGCTTCTCTTATTAATTTATTCCATCCGTTATTTGTTACAGAGAGATTAAATTCTTTCTGAGATGGGTCGAGATGGTGAAATTCTAAAGCAGAGTAATGTTTATTAAACCCACAACATTTGCACTTACCTCCATATAATTCAACTAATTTAAGTTTAGTTTCAATAAACTTTTTAATTCTGTAATCATTTGCGCAAGATTTACAAGACCAGCGATTTTTAGAAGGGTAAGTATTTTCTTGAGTTAATTTAATATTACAAAATTTACAGTTTTTAGAATACTTTGGTTCTTTATATGTCGTAAGGCCATATTTCTTTAACCAATATCTTACAGAACCAGAACTTTTATCTAAAATGGCGGAAATTTGCCTAATACTTTTTCCTTCTATTACTAGATCCTTTAATTTATCACTGTCCATATTACTCTATTGAGCTAATCTCCCTTGGAGACACAAATCTTTAACCAATTGACCAAGTTATTATACCCTAAAATATCAAAATCTGGAACCTCTTTATGTGATTCCAGATAGTACTCAAGGGCTTCTATAACCCGATCATAATCTTGTTTTGAAAGAAGGCCCATATTCATTGTCCTCTAGATCATCTTCGTAGGTCGATGGCTCTTCAAACAATTCGCGAAGTTTAAGTTCTTGAGCCATCTCTGATAATCTTTTAAACTCTTCTTCGGTAATTAATCGTTTTTCAGCCATGGGGGAGCTTTAAACCATTGAGCAAGGGTATCGGGGTCTTGGGGCCCGATAAGATGGTTGGAAGGGTCGGGGTCACCCAGGTCTAGATCATTCATAAACTCATCAAGTGAGTCTTTTTCAGGTACACCATTGATGGCCACCCGCCGTGCTTTATTCATAATCGAAGCCGCTGAGCGATTGTGATCCGCCCATTTCTGCGCCCATTGCATTTCCTCAAAGGAAACCTCCTCGTGGTTTGCAATTTTTTGCGCAATGGCCTCTAACCGTAGTCTTGTTTGTGTTGAGAGCATAAGATCCCGTGCAATAAGAATCTTTAACCTAAAAATGCGTGAGAGAGGACTTGAACCTCCACGGATTTCTCCATATGGGCCTAAACCATACGCGGCTACCAATTACGCCACTCACGCTTATGCTCGATGCGAGGATCGAGCCCAACCAAGTAGGGGCGGAGGGACTCGAACCCCCAACCGCGCACTAATCTGGTGCATACGGAAGGTATAAGCTTCCCGCTCTGCCAATTGAGCTACACCCCCTTATCTTGGTGTATGTACATTATACCATAGACTGGGATAAATATCAAGAGGAAACCTAAAACCCCTATAATTCCCCATCTATAGGTATGAAGCGTCTCGTGAATCCACGGGGATAATTGAGCCACTGGAATCTTTAACCAGAAAAATAGCATAATAGCCGGGGAACTCAACAGATACGCACTGTATTATACCACTTCTCCAGGTATTTTTATATGTAAAACCTATCTTCTGTCCTCTCATTTACCAGAATGGATTGATGGGGGAGATGGGAACATCGACTCTAGGACATTTACCTGGCCTGCTATGATACCTACTACCAGTAATATCCCAGCAAATATCCAACGGAATTTTGACAGTTCATCTACTCGGGTATTTAGAATCGAAATTTTATCGTTTGTTGCTTTTGTGTCCTTTTCATGAGATTTTTTTAACTCCTCAAGGAGTTTCATGATCGCGTTATCGGACTGGATACTCTGATCGAGGCGTTCCTCGTGGCGGACAAGTATCTTAGCGACATTTTGATTAGCTTCTGAAATCTTATCTACTGCAGTCTCGAGTTTTGATAGCATCTCCCTAGAGAGCTCTTCATAGACGTCAAGTTTTTCCTCAAGAACGGCCAGTCTTACGTCTGGACCACGAAATGGATTGGCCATATAGTATCTTTTGATACAAACTATTTTCAATAATATCTTTAAACAACGGAAGGTAATGGAATCGAACCATCAGGTTTTACCCTGGCCAAGTTTTCAAGACTTGTTGCCGACCAGTAGCGCTACCCTCCATACTTAGAATAGCCAAGATGTTCAGTCATATGGCAATTTGGGCATAGAATAAGTAAATTACTTAATTCATCTGTACCTCCTTTACTTCTTTCAAGTATATGGTGGATTTGAAGAATGCTATAGTTTTCATTACCACATTTTTCGCAAAATCCACCTCTTTCTTTGCAAAGAAAATTTTTAATCTCTTTAGATCTAAAAGCTTTATTATGTTTATTTTGGCGATCATAAGTTATTCCAGTCCTGTTTTTATTTGAACAGGTTCGAGAACAAGTTTTGGATTTTCCAAAAATCTCTTTATTACAAACAGGACACAAAGTTTGTATTTTATTTTTTCTTTTATTTTTATTAAAACAAGAAAGACTGCAGTATACTGCGCCAGATTTTATTTGGTGGGGCCTTCTGTATATTTGTTTATTACAAAAAAGACAAGAACAATTAGGATTTCT
>Ga0196905_1000487_pt1 | contig 15951 bp, 12 predicted proteins | sample CB_VirMetaG_3_FD_169098 | JGI IMG/M metagenome (GOLD analysis project Ga0196905, IMG submission 169098) | Freshwater to marine saline gradient viral communities from Chesapeake Bay - CB_1508_1S Viral MetaG (v3) (version 3) | ecosystem: Environmental > Aquatic > Marine > Coastal | place: USA... | reverse complement strand
CAAGCTTGATGCTTGTTCGGTAGACCCTTCAATAAATATATATAACGTACCTGTGAACGGAAGCTATGGAACTATTGGTTTATATGATTGGGTGTTCTACGATGATTATGGGCAGGGCATAGCTGACGATGGTTTCTACAAGCTATCTACGGGTGACGTTATTGAGGTTCAGAATGGTGTAGTAATTCAAATAGCAACTTGTTAATTATGAGCGTAGTATTCACAACATATACACTTACATATGACGAGGGGGTTCAAGGATTCCCTTCATTCTATTCATACAATCCTGATTGGATGATTGGTATGAATAACTACTTCTACACCTTTAATGGTGGTGATATTTACAGACACAATGTAAATGAAAACAGGAACACATTCTATGAGGTGACATATCCTGCAACAATAAGGTCTGTGTTTAACGACTCAGCTTTGGAGAACAAGTTATTTAAGACCATCAATCTTGAGGGCGATAGCACTTGGGGTGTTGAGTTGGCTACTGACATTCAAGACTCAGGATTCATTCAGGCTGATTGGTTTGAGAAGAAGGAGCAGGTATTCTACGCATTTGTTCGTAACAGTGGAACTGTCCCTGCGGAGTCTAGTGAGTATGTGCTTCGTTCATTGAATGGTATAGCTAGGAGTTCTTCTGTGATTGCAGGCAATCAGATTGTGTTTGACCTGCAGTACAAGATAAACAACATCATATCCATAGGGGACATGCTTTACTTTGCACTTCCCCCATTCGTAGACGTTAGTGGAGCTAATATTCCTGTTACGCCACAGCTCGCAGGTCAGGTTACTGCAGTTAATTACGATCCGTTGAATGGTGTTAATAACTTAGTTATAGACACCGGGATTGTTGGTGCAGTTCCAATACCAATACAGGATGCGTACTTCTTGTTCATAAAGAACGCTATTGCTGAATCGCACGGTGTGTTGGGTCACTACTGTGTGTTTGACATAACAAACAACTCAACAACTCCAATAAATTTATTTGCTGTTGAGAGTGAAGTTATGAAATCATTCCCGTAAATTTATTATCTTTGCGTATGGCATTTAATGTAAGAAGGCTTAATCCATCAGACTATGACGAAATACTCAAAGGATGGTGGGACGATTGGGGGTGGCAAGCACCACCAAGAGACTTTCTTCCTGACGATGGGGTTGGTGGTATAATGGTGTTAGAAGGAGAAGAGCCTATATGTGCGGGATATATCTATGTAACAAACTCGGCAGTAGCTTGGGTTGATTGGATAATCTCAAGCAAGACTTACAGAAAGAAGCCACAACGTAGTGAAGCAATTAAGCTTCTTATTGAAACATTAACAGGCGTGTGTAAGGACAGCGGAGCAAGATACACATATGCATTAATTAAGCATGACGGCTTAATTAAGACGTATGAGGACTTGGGGTACATTAAGGGAGATTCATACACAAGCGAGATGATAAAAACATTAAAATAATATGGCAGCATTTACAGCAATAGCGGCAGGGATTGGATTAGCAACAACGGCAGCAACAACAGGAATGTCATTCGCTCAGTCAGCAAAGCAGAAGAGGATTGCTAATCAGGCAAATAAGGAAGCAAACAAGGCTATGAAAGAAGCTCGTGCTAGGCTAGAGGTAAACTACGCTGAGGCATTGTCAATACCTAAGGAGGCTTATGAACTTGAGAGAGAGGCTTTATTATCTCAGGGTGCTCAGGCACTAGAGGCAGGTATAGAGAGTGAGAGAGGTAGTGCTGCTACTGCAGGTCGTGTGTTGGCTGCACAGCAACAGGGTCAGGCTCAGACTAGGACTGCAATGGCTCAGGACTTGTTTGACATTGAGGCTATGAAGTTGGAGGAGGAGTCAAGACTTAGAGACCTGAATGTTCAGTTAGACTTAGAGGAGATTATGGGTGCACAGCAGAGAGCTGCCGATGCAGAGGCTGCGGCTACTGCTGCGAAACAGGCAGGCATTGAGGGTGCTATTAGTTTAGGTCAGCAGGCTATGGAGTTCATACCACTATACGCACAGGACAGGGCTGCACAGAAGTACGCTGCTGAAAAGGCGGGTCTATATACTCCCGGTGGTGATCAAACATTCAGACAGTTTAAGAAAACTAATCCGCAGTTCAAGTTTAACACAGATTATCAGAAGTTCTATCAGCAGGCTACCAATCCATTTGGCGTAGCACCTGCAGCAACTCCTGCAGCAGCTCCTGCAACTCAGAATAACAGAATGGGAGGAACTACAGGTGGTTTTACTTACGAAGAATTAGAGGAAATGAGAATCACAGACCCTGTTAGATATAACAGCATTATGGGATTTTAATTTAAAAAACATTAAAATAATATGGCTACATCATTCGGATATGTAAAAAGAGATGTCCAAGACATGCAGATTAATTGGGCTGAGGTTGGTCAGAATGTTAGAAACGTTCTAGACGAAGAGTCCCGTATTAGGCAAGAGAAGAAGGATGCCATAGACAAAGCCACTCGTGAGTATGAGCAGAGGGTTACAGACAGCAACCTATTGGGTGAAGATGTTGAGTTCAATAAGGGTGTCCTACAGTTTAGTGCAGACGCACAGGAGATGATACTCATGCAGGACATGCTACTGAAGAGTGGGCAACTGAAGCCAAGCGATTACACAATAATGAGACAGAATATGGTTGACGGCACTAACGAGGTGTTCAAGACCATTGAGTTGTTTAACAACGAGAGGGATGCCGTGATGCAAGGCGTTGATAATTTAGAGCTGTCTTTAGATAATCTAGAGAACTTTGCATTAGTTCAGGAGGCATCAAACTTTAACAAGAACAGGATAGTGTTCGACCCTTATTCGGGAAAGGTTAACGTAGCCAATATGGTTGAAGACCCTAACAATCCGGGTGGTCCACTAGTGCCTGACAACAACCCAAACACTTTACGTTCAGTACAGTCACTCAGCAATATAATAAGGGACAAGGTTGCGAGGTTTGACGTGATAGCATCGGCTCAGGAGTACTCAAAGAAGTTAGCTCCTGTTGTTGCAGAGACTATTAAGAGTATGGGTGGCACTTATACCAAGGGGACAATTGAGAAGATTACATCATACTTCATTGAGAAGGGGGGTGGTTTTACTCCAACTGATGCAGAGGCTAAGAAGTTAATTGAAGAGCTTGGATTAGACCCAAATACACCTCCTGATGCAATAGTAAACGTACACAGGGCTATCAACCAAATGGGTGAGTCTATTGTGTCTAATGACAGGCAGGGTATGTCTATCCTTATTGACTTTGCAAAGATTGCTGAGGGTGGTGATTATATTACCACGTTCAATGAGGCAGAGACTGTTGATGCCAATGGCAACAGATTGGAGAATGTAATCCTGAAGAAACAAGAGAATGGGCGTATCATTTATGACCTGACTGACGCACAGAAGAAAGAGGCGAAGAAGCAGTGGACAACTCAGGTTGCGTCATTCTTAGATGAGTCTAAAGAAGTTCGGGATGTTAAATTTAAGGATGAGCCTTCTCCTACAAATCTAAAGATGAATCAAGACGCTGCAGCAAGGAAAGCTGAATCTGAAGATTTTAGAAATATGATGGCTCAACTTTATTATGGAGACGCTACTGAGGTTAATGCTGCTGAGACATACTTCAGAGACCTTCTTGGTGTAACCGAAGTTAAAAAGCAAGGCAATATAGTATATGTATCAAGATACAATGAAGATACTGATAGACTAGAAGTTAAGAAGATTCCAATGTTAGACGCAGATGGTAATCTAATGGGATTTGACTTGTTTGCCAAGTCTGCATTTAAGGGATTAGCAGAAGGGTCTGATATAGACAAGGCTGTTGCATTAGGTGGTGGAATCCGAACGGGTGTAGTTAAGAATGTAACTCTTGGTGATGATGGTACTGTAAACATAACATTTGAAGGTGGAAGGGTTGAGAACAGACCCGGATCACTTCAAGACTTCAGAGTAGGTAGCACTATTGAATTAAGCTCTGTAACACCTACAGGACAGGGTGCGGGTACTGAAGTTAGTGAGTCAGATAAGGCATACAAGAATAGGTATGTGACTGCTATTGTTGATGTGCCAAAACTGAAAACTTTAACTAAGTCAGGTAGTAAAAATTTAAGTCCTACAGAAGTAGTAAATCATTTATCTGAATTAAAAGGTTTAGGCTTTAAGGTTGAAGATGCTCCTATTCCAAATAGAGTATTAATAGAAGCAGCCGATGGAACTGTATATAAGTTTGAAACTAACGAAGATACTCTAGATGAACAAATTCAGGGGTTAATCACATTCATAAACACAAACATGCTTGACGAAAAATTTGAAGCAGCAGATGTTAAATCTGTGATTGGACCTAAGAAGAGTGGTGTTCCTGAAGAAGGAGAAACAACAGAAGCTGATGAATTACTTGATGAAGAATAAACTAACAATAATAAATGGATAAGTTAGAAAAATTATATAATCTCTACCTAAGAGAGGGGATAATATCTAATGCAACTTCTTTTGAAAAATGGAAGGCTGCTGATTCAATAAAACAAGAGAAGCTTTTTGAAATAGGTAAATCTAATGGTTTATTTAAGACTTCTACTGTTGATAAATTCAAAGCAGCTTGGGCAGATACAGCTACACCTGAAGTAAAAAAAAAAGACGAAGGTATGGCATTACCTTCGGAAGATGGTTCTTTGGCTTCGTCAGAGACTGACGTTATATCGAAAGAAGATTTACTTCAGCAGACGGTTACTCCATCAGACCGTATGCAACCTAAGCCTACTCAGACTCAGGTTGATTACGAGTTAGGTTTTAATGTTGCACCTGATGAAAGAATATTTGAAGAGCAGGTAGTATCAGAAGCTCCAACACAAAGAGATGAGTTTGCGGGTACTATAATTAGCCAACAACCTCCAAAGGCATTCTCAGAGCCTGTTGTTCAAGACGGTGTATCAGTATCAGAACAGGTTAAGTACGATCCATTCATAGAGTCAGTAAATAAGGTGGTTAACAAGGAGCTTGTATCCAATGATTTAAGGTCTGTGTTGATGCCACTATTGTCAATCTTTACTAGACCTGACGCAACAGAAGAGAATGTGATACCACAAATGCAGTACTACTTTGGTGAGTATGGTTTCGAGTTTGAACCTGCAGATGTGTTTGGCGATGGCATGACTGTAAAGGCTAAGAACGGGAAACAGACATATGTAAACCTAGACCAAGCTTTTGGCGGTGAGAAGACTGCTGAAGATTTAAAAAGATTCCTTATTGAGAATAGGGAAGTAAAGGAATACGCAGCGTCAGACCGGAAGATATATGACGAGCAACAAATAAAGGATGCGGTAGAGGTATTAAACGAACAAGCTAAGGAATGGAACAATGCCACCGTTGAGTTAGGTAAACTCAAGGCAATGAACGAGCAACTCTCACAAGAGCTTTTGGGAATATCTCAGTATGATATAGACACAAACCCGGAAATAAAGCAGAAGGTTGATATGTACAACAGAAGCATAGCTGCCGAAAAGGAACTGCTTGACGTTGTGATGAAGAAGGGTGAAGAGTTTGAAGGCAAGGGTATCATGTTAGATAGGTTAGCAGGCGAGTACTACGCAATGAAAGGCGAGCAGGGTGGAATGATTAAGGGTATAACTGCCGGTATTTTAGGAAGAGGTCCTGCGAATATAGCTAGTGGTGCTGTAGACTATGGTGTTGACATATACACATACCTATCTAAGAACGCATCACTAACAGAAGACAAATACAAAGAGGAACTTATTAGAATAGCAAAGGAGGATGGATACCTACCTAAGGATGAAGACTTCAGTGGTTTAAGCAAGCAACAACTTATTGAACGATTGGGTGGAGATACTAATGATTTAGGTAGTGCATTGACTGATATATCATTCTATTATATGACTAGTGCCTATCCTACTCAATTAAGAGCTATATCTGAAAAGAATAAAGAATATGAGGATGAGGTTACACCATTCGACAAAGTCAATGCAAAAGTTTTAGACTACGCAAGGAAGGGTATCAAGTACTACAACGACTATGGTGTTGAAGGTCTTGACTACGACAAGGCTGTAGAGGGAAGGACTGTAAACCCATTCTCTGAAATAGCAGCGAAGGTAGACACTGAGATGGGTCTCATAGATGCATCTAGACAGTCAGGTGAAATTCTATCAGAAAATCTAGGTGCTACAAAGGAGTGGTCTGACTTAACGAAGGAAGGATTTTGGGGTGGTGCAATACTAGGATTGTCTGAATCAATACCTGCTATGGTTGGCGGTATGGGCACGGTTGGCTCTGCACAACGTATAGCTCAAATGTTTTTGATGACATCGTCTCATGTTGAGAATGAGATGAGCAAGAACCCTATGTTTGATAATATATCAGAGTCAGAAAAGCTACCTATTAAGATTGCCATTGGTACTGTTGGTGCTGTACTAGAGAACTATGGCTTCAGGAATATTATTTCAAAAAATTCATTCGTAGCAAACTTAGCCCTTCGTGCATTAAAGAAAGTTCCTAAGGGTAGTAGTGTTAAAACACTAAGTGAGGTTATATCTCAGGATATTGAGAGTTCAATAGCAAGGGGTGGATTGGCTTTATTTGCTGCGGGTGCTGCAGAGTTTGAGACAGGAGCTGCACAAGAACTTTCATCTATCATTATCAAGGATATATACAACGAGACGAAGGACAAGGAGATGTTTCAAACTCCTGAATCGCTTAGAGAGTTAGCAGGTCAGGTATTGTATGCGGGTGCTCAGGAGGCTATAGGTGGAAAAATTATGGGTGCTCCGGGTGCTATTGTGTCTGCAGTGTCAGGGAGGGATGTACAGTCATTGAGTGACATGGATTGGAGAAACTTTGAGATGATCAATGAAGACCCTACGATGAAGGAGATATACGTCTCTAAGTTGAAGGCTGAAATTGCAAACCCAAAGAGTGATAAGTCGCTAGCTGATGCTAAGGCAGAGCTTGAGTCTGTCAATAGGATACAGGGTCTATTGAATAGTAATAAGCAGTACATAGGAAACCTTTCACCTGAGCAGAAGAAGAGGGCTGTTCAGCTTCTATTACAGAAGCAAGAGCTAGAGAATAAATTAAAAAATGCAGACAGTCAGTTATCAAGTTCAGATAGGAATTTATTAGACAGGGTTAATGACGAGTTGGGCGACCTTAGTAAGGCTTCAACCCGTATTGAGGAGTCAATGGAGGCTGAGGAGAAGACAATCCAAGAGTACAAGGGTAACCTAATGGATTGGATTAAGAGCATAGGCAAGAGCAAGGACATCAGTGATGTGATGGAGGGTGGCGTAGAGATTGAGATGGACGGCACTAAGATTATAATGACAGAGTCTGATAATGGTGTTGTATTGGAAAGCATAGAAACTCAGAAAGGCAAGAAGGGGCAAGGAAAGGCTGAGGCTGCAATCAAGCAGATTACAGAGAAGGCTGACAATGATGGTGTTAATATAACACTGAAGGTAGTGCCAAAGGATTCTACTGTTGATGCGAAGCGATTACAGAATCTATATGAGCGTAATGGTTTTGAGATGCAGGAGGATGGCGTTACAATGGTTAGAACTCCAAAGGTTCAGGAGCTTACTCAGGAACAGAAGGATATTGAAGCGTTCTTTGCTGAGGATACAGACGAAGATGTAGAAAGAGCATCAGACAATCTATCAATAAACAGAGCAAATCAGGATCAGGGTACTAAGTCTCCTAACAGGGCTAATGCTATTAGTGCTGCTAAGTTTGCGGCAAAGGCAATAAGCAAGGTTGCACCAAAGGTTAGGATAGTATTACACGAGGCTGAGAGTGAGTACTCAAAGTATGTAAAGGGTGAAGGTCGTAGTAGTGGTGAGTATAACCCTGAGACCAATGTCATACATATAAACCTTTCAAATGTAAAGAGGTCTACTGTTGCACACGAGGTATTCCATGCGATACTCGTAGACAAGGTTAAGGGTGATGATGCACTTGCCAAGAAAATATCTGACGATATGGTTCGTGTTGTTCAGAGAAGGCTTCCTGAGAACAACAAGCTAAGGATAGCAGTAGAGGCACACGCAGCAAAGTATCAGGCTCAGTTGCAAACAGAGGAGCAGATTGCTGAGTTGATTGGCTTACTGTCGTCTGTGGAGGGGGGATACGCACAGCTTGACAGTGACATGAAGTCTGCAATTAAGAAGTTCTTCTTAAACCTAGCCAAAAAGTTGAATATACCACTACCTAAGAATTGGGGTAGCGACCAAGATGTTGTTGACCTGATCAACACACTAGCCCGGAAGACAAGAACAGGTGAGGAGATAACTGAGGAGGATGTTAAGTTGTTGGATGTAAAGGAAGGTACTGATGTAGATAGTAAGCCTATGTATCGTAGTGATTTAACTGAAGCAGGTCCGGTTCAGGAAATCACTACTTCAGGAATGAAAGCATTTAATGAAGGTGTTGAATCTGTTCAGCAGGCTGCAATAGAATATAGGAATAAATTTGCTGAAGAGCAAAAGAAAAAGAACAGAACTTATCAACCCGAAAGAGTAAATCCTCCTATGCCTAAACTTTATGAGAGGGTATCTAAAATGATGGCTGATGCCTATGCGGTAATTAAAAATGAACCAACAAAAGAAGAAGTAAAAATAGCTTATGACGCATTAGTTTCTGAAACAAAAAAACAATATGAGTTTATAGTAGGCAAAGGGTTGAAAGTAATAAAGCACGAAGGAGTTGGAGAACCTTATGCTAATTCAAAAGAAATGCTTAAAGATATAAGAGATAATAACACTCTTAAATTTCTTCCTAATGAAGTGGCTTTTGGACAAGGTGATGTTGATGTTTCAGATAATGTTGGATTACAGTCAAGCGGTCTAAAATTAGAGGACGGATACGAACTGACAAATTCAGAAGTGTTTAGAATTGTTCACGATTATTTCGGTCATGGAATATTAGGAAATCAGTTTGGTCCAATAGGGGAAGAGAACGCTACATTGCAACATCTAGATTTATATAGCGATGTTGCTGCTCCTGCTGTTATCTTTCAAACACGAGGGCAAAACTCTTGGGTTAATTTTAGCGGAGCAAATAAAAAGTCTAATGATTTAAGAAGACAAGCAAAAGAGCTTAGAAAACAAGGCAAAATAAAAGAAGCTAATAAATTAGTAGAGAAAGCAAATAAGTTGTTTAAATTTGCAGAACCTAAAATAGCTATATTCCCTAACAAGTTTAATTTTAAAAGATATGAAACAGCAAGAAGAATCAGCGAACAAGAAACGATTGACTCAAGACCAAATAGAAGAGCTAATGTGTTATCCGAACTATTGGAGAAGTATTCTAAGAGAAGCAGCGGAACGAGGGGAGTCAATAAAAGAGAAGTACGAGGAGTTAAAAGACTTGGATTATTTGACATAAATGTAATTGCAGAATATACCTTAGATAAAAAAATATCTGAAGGAATTAAAAAAGCATTCCCAAAATTCAAAGAAGTTCAAAAAATATATGAAGTAACAGACGGAAATGTTTATCGACAAATGATGGTAGAGTCATTAAAAGATAACAGATTTGCTGCATCTGTTACTGTTCATCCTGCAGAAGAATTTAACGAGATGAGGATGTTCGTAACTGAAGATGGATCGACAGGAATAACGATTACTTCAGAGGGATTCTTAGGAGGTGCGTTCTCTAATCCAAGTGCAGGCAGACCTCAGAACTTAGCACAATTAATGGTTGTAGGTATTAAAGAAGGAGCTACAACAGCAGAAGCTTTTGATACTGTTCTTCCTAACTACTACTCTAATTTTGGATTTAAAGCTGTATCAAGAACTTCTTTTAACGAAGAGTTCAAGCCAATGGTAAAAAATGGAAATGCAGTAAAAGATTGGGATTTTGAAACATATAAAGATTTTAACAACGGAAGACCTGATGTGGTATTCTTTATCTATGATGGAGGAAATAGAAACACAATAGAAGATAGGTTAGGTTTGTTTGATTTATATGGAAATTACGAAAAAGCAAATACAAAATCATTTGATAAAAATGGTTACGACAAGGCTGAAGAAGTAATGAAACAACAAGCTGTAAAGAGGCTTGAATTTGAAGGTGTTGATGCAGTAAAAGATACTGAATCCAAACCCGCTATCCGTCAGTCTAAGAGTACTCAGGAGTATATAAGTGAGGCAAGGCAAGAGAACTTTAAGGACTCGGTTATTAGAGACTTCTTAATTAGAGTGAAAGGGAAAAGTGCTAAGGAGGTTGATGAGCTTATGTCTCTCAGCGTATCCCTGCTTGACAAGATGCCTAAAAGTTTTGGTAACGTAAAGGGCGGTGCTAAGGTTGGACTAAAACTTTACGAGAAGGTTGAAAGGTTTAGAATCCAAGAACAAAAGAGAAACAATAAAAGGAAAAATAAACTAACAGAGCAGGAGATAATCGACAAGACAATTGAGTTCCTAGAGAAGCAACCTGAGTATATAAACGAGGGCGACACATACACCGTTGGTAGTGAGAAGAAGGGAACAAAGAAGACATTGTTCCGGGCAGGTATATCAAGCCAACAGGCAAAAATGTTGAGCGACATACAGAAGTCTATAGGTATAAGACCAACACAAAATATGGGTGTCAAAATCGCAAAGGCAAGATTGGCTTTGAGAGAGAGAAGGAAGGGTGCTATTGACCTGCAGAAGGTTAAGACTGAGGTTAGGAACTTTATCCGTAAGACTCTTCCATCTGAGTTGTATGAGAAGAAGGAAGTACTCGACTTGATTAATAAGGTTAATGAAGCCAACGAGGGTAATATAGAGAACATCATATCTGAGATTGAAGCGTTTGTTGTAGAGACAAACAATAAGTCACTACAGAAAAAGATTGACGGTGTCCTGAATGGTAAATACCAAACTGTTGAGGGTGGAAGACTAAAACCTAAGAAGATTACTGACGAGATCCGTAAGAGAATAGAGTTCATAAAGTCAAACTTGGTTTCACCTGAATCAACTCCTGAGGAAATAGGAGAGGCAAACACTAAACTATTAGAGAGGTTTAACGAAATACAAGAACAAAACTTTATTACCCCTGAACAGCTTGAGGAGCAGGCTGACATTCAGGTAGCAATGCAGTACAACAATGCAATGTTAATGGAGAACTCAAACTCTAGCAAGGTTACAGAGTTGGATGGTATATACTCAACGCTTGAGGATTTGATAAATCACGGAAGGTCATTGCTTCAGGAGGAACTTCGTAAAAGCCACGAGGCATACAACAAAACATTTGAGTTGGGATACGAGGCAATTACAGGTGAGAAGGTTGACATGAATGACCCTGACTCTAAGAGACAGTTGAACAATCAGAAGAAGAAAAGATTTTCTGATGAGAAAAGAAAGAAGAATACGCAGGGTGTAATAAGAAGATTTGTATCAAACATTGGTACTATACTTAAAGCTCCATTCGGTAGTGCTGAAGCATTGAATGGATTGATGAGTAGGCTAGATAAACTTCCCGGTGAATTGTTTGGTGGTAGGCTAAATGAAATGTTTACTGAAAGGGTTGATGAGTCATCTAGAAGGTTTAAGATGAGGATGATGCAGATTGAGTCTGTGATTGCAAACTACCTAGCTGAAACGTATGGAAAGAAATGGGAGCAAATCTCTAGACAGAATCGTATGCAGGTTAACCACAATATAGAACTACACGATGGCATCATGCTTCAGCCATTGAGTCAGGATGATATTGGATACCTATACAACATGTATAAAGACCCTGCAAACAGGGCATCATTTGCTAATCCTGATATGTGGGGTTCTGAGGTTATTGAAAAAGATGATTCAAAGTCTGAAAAGGAAAGAAAGCAGAAAATAAATGAAGCAAATGCTGCAAGGGTAATGAAAGAACTTGAAGCAAAACTTGACCCTAAGGTAAAAGAATTTGCTGATTGGCAGGTTGATGTACTATACCCTGCACTATACGAGGAGTACAACAAGACGTATAAGAAGCTATACAGAACCGATCTACCTTGGAATAAGTTCTACGCAGGTACAATATACAGGGATGGTTTCAGCGAGGCTGACACTGAGGTAATGAACCTGCTTGGTCGTGGTAATACTTATAAGACTGCGGTTGGTGCAAACGCCACAAAGGTTAGACAGGGTAGCAACCTTCCAATTAAGCCTATGAATATGACGGATGTATTAAACACATACATCAACGACATGGAATACTTTGCAGCGTATGGTGAGACCATTAGGGATATGGACAAGTTCTTCTCTAATAAGTATGTGAAGAGTGCAATCATAGACATACACGGGCAGGAGGTATATACGTTTGTTGACGACATGATTAAAAAGATTGCGTCAAGAGGAATGCAAAACTCAGGTTTTAGGGCAAAGACAATAAACGCCTTAAATGATGTATTCATCCTATCTAGACTTGCCCTTAGTCCTGTTATTGCTATCAAACAGTTGACCTCCACATTCACATACGCCAATGATATTGGATATGTAAATTGGATAAAGTATGCTGCAAAGAATAAGACACAGCAGTTGAAGGTTTGGAAAGAGATTTCTGAAAACTCTGTATACATACAAGACCGATACAAGAACAGTATAACCAAAGCAATCGAGACATACAGTGACACTAAGATGAAGTCGTTCCTTCCTGAAAAATCATATCAGCAGGGGTGGAATTGGTTTGTTGACTTTGCAATGTATACCACCAAGCTTGGTGATAAGGGTGCAATCTATTTAGGTGGTTCTCCGAACTACTCATACTACAAGGATCAGGCACTGAAGCAGGGTAAGACTGAGAAGGAGGCTATTGATATTGCGATTAGAAAGTTTGAGAGGGATACAAAGAGAACTCAGCAGTCGTCAGACCTTCAAGACAAGGACTACTTACAGACGGGTGACCCTATAACAAGGGCATTGAATATGTTCCTGACTACACCAAAGCAATACCTAAGGAATGAAATCATAGCCGTAAGGAATCTATACAGGGCGATTAGTGGCAAGGCTTATAAGGGAACTGTTGGTCAGAACGTAAGAACATTTGTCACATACCACTTCTTTATGCCTTTACTGTTTCAGTATGTTTCAATGGGTCTTCCCGGTATACTTAGAGGGTTTAGGGATGACGATGATGAGGATTTATTGAGAGCCGCCATTATTGGAAACCTTAACGGTCTATTCATATTAGGTGAGGTTGTCAATACTATAGGTGACCTATTCACCGGTAAGCCTTGGATAGGAACTCAAACAAAATCTTTAGGTATACTACAAATAGTAAATAGTCTTGCTAGGAAATTTAATAAGGCCGTTAACTACAATGATAAGAACAAAAGAGATAAGGCATTCTTAGATGCCTACCTAGAACTTGCTACTCTTACGGGTATACCTGCACCTACAATTAAAAAGTTCTTTGACAACTACTCTAAGCTAAATACTACAGATGATCCGGGAGAGATTATACTAAGGCTGTTAAACTACTCTGATTACCAAATCTCAGGGCCAACTACAAACAAGTCAAAGGTGAAGAGTGTTTCTGAAATGAACGAAGAATATCAGAAAGAGAAGGAGAAGAAGGAGAAGAATGATCAGAAGGATAGGATAGGATTCTATGACTAAAAATAAATACTATGCCGTTTAGAAGTAAAGCACAGAGGAGATGGATGCACAAGAACTTACCTGAGGTAGCGAAGAGGTGGGAGAAAAAATACCCATCCCGTAGCATACTACCGGAAAGACTACATCCAAAGAAGACCACTAGGATGAGAACTAGATAGCACTCAGCAGTCTATATAGTGCGTATAGGATTATTATATTTATGGTAACCACAAATATAAAGTCAAGTATTTTACTTATCATATGGTATAAATTTAAAGGTATTTGATTTGTAAAAGTAAGCCATAAGCTCTTGGTCATTGTATGACTGTGGTCGTGGTATCCTTCCGGACCAACGGATAGACCCGTTAAGGTCTTTCACTTTTGAGTATACTATACCATCATTACACGCCCATATAATCACAGGGTTAAGCCTCTTATCTGCTAACTTAACTAACTTCCTTACGGCTACAGGCAGTGGGTATGCGTCAACATAGTTTCTCTTCCTTCCCTTAACCTCAGCGTATGATATTAGTTTCCCATCAGAGTCATATACCCTATAGTCAATATCGTTTGGGTCTAGTTTTTTGTATGAGCCATTGAACATCCGAACGAATGTCTGTATTGCAATCGTCTCACGATCCAAGTCATCTTCAGATTCAAACCTCATTACAGTTCCATCATGCAGTTTATAGCAGTGTGACCTCCTATTACTACACCGCAACCAATAGCCTGCTTCTTAAAGTTCTTTGCGTATGCAGCGGCATATGACTTTGAGTCTATGCCACAGCCTACCTGCATCCCGAATATCTTAAACATCTTCCCAACACTCCACTCAACATAAGCCTGCGTGTGTATATGCCCCTGAACTGTTGACATCATATCGTTCTTTGACTTAGTCCTAGCAGTGCCACCCTCTCCGTGTATGTACTGAACGTCATCGTAGACTATATGCTCAACCCAATTCCAATTAGTTCCAAGCACCTCATTGTATGACTTGATCCAACGGCTAGGTATCTGAGAGTCAAAAGCCTTACGCATTATTATACGGTCGTGGTTTCCTATGCATACGTCAGCAACGGGGAATGATTCACTCCACATCTTAACGTGTTCTATTGCAACGTCAAGCTCATCTCCACCACCCATACCATCAGGGTCAGTTGCGTGGAATGATGCATAGTGGTTGTCTATTATGTCACCTATGAATATAACCTGATTGCAGTTATATCTAGCGTACATATCCTCACAGAACTCAAGGTATCCATCCAATGTGAATGGTGCGTGGATGTCTCCAATCACAAGTATCCTGCGTTCTGACTTGTTGATATAGTCGTATGCCACCTTCTTATTTCCTGATAGCCTAGGTCTAAAGTCCTTCATCATTTAGGGAGTTTTTGATTTCATTTAATTGCATAATCAAGTCATCTATTGACTCGACTAGTTCATCGTACTCACGGTCGACTAAAGACTCGTATATCTCAGACGTTCTCTCGTGTATGTTGTCCATCAAGAAGTTGATGTGTGCTATCCGTTCCATATCGTATGCTAGGGTTTTCATTTCTTATCCATTAGGCTAATAAAGCTAGACCCCAAAGCGGGGTCTAGTTTCTTTATAGCGTAATATATTTTCTTGGAGTTCTTTCTAGCTTGCTCTCTCTCCTTTGCAGAAGAGTCTATGCCTATGTTGGAATATATAGAGCAGTCCATATGGAGCAACTTACTTATCTTCTCTCTATCAGACCATGTCTTATAGCCCAATATCTTTTCTATTTTTTCTTCGCTAAATAACATCGTATAGTTTATTTAATTTTTGAAATACCTTAAACTCATCCCCGTGTTTAGTTCTCTGCTTCACCAATTTGAATATGTTATAGAACCTGTCAATGTCATCAGCATTAAACTTCTGAGTTGACCTCTGCTCTAACACCTCCGAAGTTAAGTCTTTTATTCTGTTTTCCAAAATATTTATCTTATTTTTTAACTCAAGTTCTTTTAACTCAGCGTACTTAAGTCTTGAGTCAATGGTTAGTTCATCGTTATTAATCAATGATTCTCCATTTAGGAACACACTACTCACCTTGTCAAACTTCTTTCTAAGTGATGGGTCTGTATGCAGATAGCCCTCCATATTATTCAGGTAGTTTATTATTGTAGCGTGGTGTTTACCTAGGCTTTTTCCTATCTGAGTAAGTGAATACCCAAGACCTCTCAGGATGTATGAGTACACCATCCTTGCGTTTACAATATCATTATACCTCTTGCGTTCTCTAAGGTTGTCAATCCCAAATTCTTTTTCAATCTGCTGTCTTAATTCTTTAATTTGATTCATAGTTTTTTATTGTTTTGTTTTCATTAATTGCATCTAAATATCTGTCTGAGTCTACCA
>Ga0196905_1000483_pt1 | contig 16048 bp, 33 predicted proteins | sample CB_VirMetaG_3_FD_169098 | JGI IMG/M metagenome (GOLD analysis project Ga0196905, IMG submission 169098) | Freshwater to marine saline gradient viral communities from Chesapeake Bay - CB_1508_1S Viral MetaG (v3) (version 3) | ecosystem: Environmental > Aquatic > Marine > Coastal | place: USA... | reverse complement strand
GCGTTGGATCTCACGAGCGCAGAGCACTCTGGTCTTCTGCTTGTACGCCAGCATGATCAGCAGCTGCGCGATTGCCCAGGACTTGCCTGAACCACGGCCACCGTAGGCGATCTTGTAACGCTTCGGCGACAGGAATGGCTCGAAGTCTTCAGTGATCTGAATCTTTAGCGCGGTCAATGGCTGTCCCTCGCCTTTGCGATTTGCGTAAGTTGCATCCCACATGCTTCGCACCTGATCTGAATTACTCTGATCGGCCATGTGCTCGATCCCCATCCAGCTGCACCAGCCTTGGTGATCACGTCATGTTCGAGTGTCTTGGTCATTCCGCCGCATTTGCACTGCACGTTTTTTCTCCATTTCTATTCTGATCTTGGCATTTTTACGCCTGGTTTCTTGTGACCACTTCATGCTCACTTGCGAACGATCTCCACGTTGATCAGCGTCGGCATCGGATTATCAGGATCATTGCTCACCACCTGCTTGTCCAGACCGAACAGCCTGGCCTTGAGGTTGAGCGCTGCGACTGCAGCTGATGGCTGGCCCAATTCCCTGGCTAGAGCACGATCCTCATCTGCTTCTTTCGCAATGCTTTCGGCCGTTACTTCGTACTTGCGTTCAATCCTTTGCTGTAATTCTTGAATCCTTGTAGCGACCTTGGAGTTGACCATGAGGTCGTGCGCAGCCCTGTGGATCGTGTCGATTTTCATGGATTCTGCGTTGTAATTCCGTCGATACGCCTCGGAAGCGGACCCGGTCAGGATGTAGTCCTGGGCGAACCCTTCCTGCTTAGGCGTCAGTTTGTGGACCTGCTTTTTTTTCGGTTTCTGCTCGGACATAGTTGCATTCCTGGATGAGTAAATCGATCTCGTGCTGCAGTTCTCTCGAAGCCATTTGCGCCCGAAGGAACGTGAGCTTGCGAGTCATGCAGCTGATTTTCTGCTTGATGCGTTCAAAGGGATTCAATTTCCACCTCCACCTTACCTGGTGATTCTTGTGACCCTAGTGTGCCGGAGACTTTCCGGAACCTGGAGTCATCGATTTTTAGTGCATCAGCGACACCATCGAGCCCTGCTTTCATCTGAGCGATCAGGTTATCGATGTCGCGCTTGCGGTTTGTTTTCGGGTGAAACGTCAGCGTGAGCTGAAGCTCTCCCTTGGGTACAGATTGCGCCTTCGAATGCAGCTGAACCATCGTTGCGACGTGGCAGTTGCGTCGATAGTTGCGGACCGCGCGCATTTTCACCGCCCAATGTTTGCGGCAGTTCGGATGCGTTTCGGCCGGCGGCCAGGGCAAACTAATCTTCATTGGTTTCTTCGGTCTTCTTCGGTCGTCCGGCCTTCTTGATGGCTGGTGCTTGTTTCGGTTGATCCGGCCAGGGTTGGCGCGGGATTCCGGTCATCATCTCGATGCGCTCGATGCGGTCAATAATTTCCTTGAACAGTCTATCGATTGTCATGTCTGTGCTCCTTCAGTTGCAGTGTATGTTCGACGTGTTTTTTCACCATCTCACGAATTTCGGTCGGCACCCTCGCGTATGCGGCATCGTGAAGCCGCCTGGGAAGCCCCAGGATCGACGATGCGTACCATCTTGGGGCCTTACCACCTGGCCAGCGATTCATCGCCTTACAAGCCGTCTCAGAGCGTCCAAGGATTTCTTGGCGAGCTCAGGGTCAGCAGGCTTCGGAGGTGGTGCCGGCAGGAAGTGTTTGTGCGCTGGATCGTTACCGCCCTGGCACATGGCCACAAACTCCGGCAACGATGGCGGCCACTTGGCGCTGGACTTGGTCAGCTGCTCGATCGCCTGGCCGATCCGGTTGACATCGACGCCAGCCAAAGCGCGCGCCCATTCGTCAATCGTGAGCATCATCATTTCCTCGTCGTGCGTCAGCTGCACACCAAAGCTCGGAAACATCGCCTTGAACCTGGCCAGCACGCGAGCGGCTACCTTGCGATCTCTTTCAGCAGATCCAGGCCGGCTTGTCTGGGTTTGTTGCTGGAGCTTTTGGAGCGCTCGCGCTGGGTCTTCTCCCAGGTGCGTACCGACGCTTGCCAATTCTTCATGCTGTTTCTTCCGACTTTCCATCCGTTCGCCTCGTAGTGGTCGATGAATTCTTGCGGGTCGATTCCGTTGTTGCGATCCCTGCAGTAGTCAGCGACCTGCTGCAACGTCGGTCTCTGAAATTTCTTTTCAGATTCCGTAGGAATCTTTTTCTTTACATTGGTAATGGTATTGGTCTTGGTTGGTTGCACGTTCGTTGAACGTCCGTTCAACCGTCGTTCAGCTGATATTTTCCCAGCCTTCGATGCTTGTAAGCACTTGTTTTGATAGCGTTTTATTTCTTCGTCTGCGCGACGGTTTACCCAGCCAAGTTCGTCATCGTGCTCGAAAAATTCGTTGAGTATTGCTTCGACTGTGTCCTCCGTACCGCGTGCGTTGATCAATCGTGCAATGTCTGTTGAACGTCCGTTCAACGGTCGTTCGTGCAGGTAATACTGGTCCAACATCCGCCGATAAATTGCTTCTTCTTCCAGGGTCAAATGCCGGGTATGTGACATCCAATCACCGATGTGGAATGAATAAAAATTCATGCGCCCTCCCGACTATTCGACAGGGTATAAGTCAGCGCGCAAATCGTGCCTGGACACCTGACCGCGAGTCAGTTTTTCCAGACGCAAGACATGATGCGCTGCGATCGGTTTGATGTTGTAAGCCCAGATTTTTACCAGGGATGGATGAACAGATAGCTTGCCGGCTAGGTCGCGCCAGAGCTGATCCAGGGAAGGCGTTTCGCCAGCTGCTTTCTGCTGCCGGCCGTATTCGATCAACGTCATTCTGGTCTCCGTTTTTGTCAGTTGATTCCGCGGAGGTTATCCTTTCCCGATGCTGGAGTCAAATAACTTTCTTATCCTTTCTGAAGATCAGCAAGAAGCCGTGATCGAGCGCGCTGCCATCATGGAATTCGATGGCGAGCTCACCAGGGAAGACGCCGAACGCCTGGCGCTCGAAGCTGTTACAGAGTGAAATAATTTTTTTGCGTTTGGGGTTGATTGGGTGTTGACAGGATAATTCCGTTATCCGATACTTCACCTGTCCCTTGTTTGTTGGGACGCCAAAAAGGAGACCGACATGACCAAAGACGAAGCCAACAAATTCCTTCAAAACCTCCCTTACGAGGCGGTTCAGATCTATGACGCGATTTGGACTGGACCAGACTTGTTCGCTGTGACCGACAAGCTCGACAAGCTGGCCAAGGATGCGGCCGCTGCTTCCAAAGCCATTAAGCAGCTCAAGATCTACAAGCCGGCAGCATAAGGAGACCATCATGGAAAACTATGAATTCATCGCAGGCCCCATCACTTTCGTCGCCAAGGCAGGTTCGCCTGACCAGGCGCTCCAGAAGGCAATGGACAACCCCCTGGTGAAAGCTGAGATCAACGCAGCGTTCCCTGGGTCCTGGTTCCCGACCCCCAAGGTCAACACCTTCAAGTGGGTCGAAGGCGACTACTTCAACTAAGGAGACCATTATGGGTTTAAGAGTTTCAATTTATCGCGATTCCGGTAGCGACTACGACTGCACGAATGGCGGCATCAGTTCCAAGTTCACTGAATTGACGTTGGTCAACGTGCCTGGACCGTTCGACCCGACGCCAGACGCGCCAGCTGCAATTTTGGAAGCTGTAGACAAGGGCAGCGCCAGGATTGTGCCGGTCTTCCAGCCAGAAGGCACGCTCGGTCCGATGTTCGGCGGAAACTACGCAGCCAGCAGTGACAGTCGATTCCGTAAGGCAGCCGGCATCTACGGTGCGGTCGCCATTCACGACCGTTTCGAGACCTGGGAAATGTACGAAATGTTGAGCCAGTAAGGAGACCGACATGATTGGACAAAAGATCATTGGGAATTGGGGCGCGATGTTCCCCTACAGCTACGGCACCGTGGTCAGCTATGACCAGAAAACTTTGGAGTTCGTTGTTGCCTGGGACGAGACTGACCAGGACTGCGCTCCGGTCAAAGGGTTTTACAAGGTGGGCGACCTGATGTTCGGGACGCCTGGAAAGATTGGAATTTACTTAGACGAGAAATGAAATGATCACTCGCACCGACATTGCTAGGAGTACGCGAGATCTTGGACCGGACAGCTGGATCGCCGATTCGTTCGACGATGGTGATCCAGGGTTCACTCTGTTGGACAGTTTGATCCGGAGCTCATTGTTCCAGGGTTCAGACAAAGGATTGCCTGGTAACGCTAATGCCTGGTACCTAAATTATTTGATGAATCAAAACACTTGACAGGCTAACGCAGTTAGCCGATACTGATCCTGCCTGGTGTTGGACCAGGCAACCAAACTGGGAGACCAAACTATGGACATTATGAAAAACATCGATTCGACCGCTATCAATGTCACTCGTGACATCTACAACAAACTTCAAGCACGCAACACCTTCAAGCTGAATGATGACCAGGTCTTGATCGTCGATACGTTCAAGTCTGGCAAGCAGATCGCCAGCTACGCCCAGGTCGTTTACCCGACTGACAGCGGATTCACTTTCACGTTTCCCCAGGATTACATGAAGACCGTAATCAGGAAGCCAGGTCGTGCGACTGCTAAGGCGATCGCCGACCAGCAGAAAGATGCGCTCGACATGATCGACCAGATCAAGATCGACGCCATGGCCTTTTACGTTGCCCAGGATTACCAGGACAAGTACGCAGTCTAATGACCACTGACATCAACACTGTCTTCGACTTCATTAGCGATGCCCACGCTGGGCAGACCTACGGCTTGCTGCCGTACTCTGTCCACGCCTATTCGGTCGCATTGACCGCAGGCGTTGGGGCCGTCGCTAGTGGGGCAGACATCAACTTTGCGATGACTGTCGGCGCGTTGCACGATGTCCTCGAAGATACCGACGTGAGCTTTGATCAGCTGCGTGCGGTCTTCGGGCTCGATGTTGCGGCCGCGGTCAAAGCGCTTTCGAAGGACCCAAGACTGAACAAGAGTGATCAGATGGATAGGGTCCTGCAGAACGTAGCCCTGGAACCGCGTGAAGTCGCCATCGTCAAGATGGCCGACCGTTACGAAAACCTGCAAACAATCCCGACCGACTGGTCCGCTGCGCGTGCTTTGGCCTACGCATTGGAAGCCAGGAAGATCGCGGATGCGCTTGGTGGTGCCAGTGATTACATGTACGTCAAGCTGTGCAAACAGATCGACGTGTACCAAAAGATGATTGTTGACCGTGACGCATAATCGGATACAATCGTTATTCAAAACAAAAGGAGACCAACATGGTAAAAGATATTCTCGACTTCATTGCTTATGTCCTGGCTGGTGCGCTGGTCCTCAGTGCTCCATTCATCGGGGTCATGTTGTCATGAATCACCAGGAATGGCTGGATGCTCGCCGCAAGGGCATTGGTGGTTCAGACGCAGGCGCAATCCTGGGCGTGAACAAATACAAAACTCCGCTCGACGTGTACTTGGACAAGACTGGCCAGGCACCGGACATCGAAGACAACGATGCCATGTATTGGGGCCGCGCCCTGGAAGACATCGTTGCCTATGAGTATGCAAAACGCACTGGCAAAAAGGTCCGCCGCAACAATGCGATCCTGGTACATCCGGAACACAAGTTCATGCTGGCCAACCTGGATCGCGAGATCGTCGGCGAGCCTGGCATCCTGGAGATCAAGACCGCTGCGCGTGCTGATGATTGGGGTGAGCCTGGTTCAGATGAAGTTCCGGAATCGTACCTGGCCCAGGTCATGCACTACATGGCCGTGACCGGCGCGCAGTTCGCAGACATTGCAGTGCTCATCGCTGGCCGCAAGTTCCAGACCTACACGATCCAACGCGACGACCAGCTGATCGAGCACATGATCGATGTCGAGCGCGATTTCTGGGAGAACAATGTTTATCGCCTGGTGCCACCAGATGCGAAAACAATGGCAGATCTTAACAATCGCTGGCGTGTCGATAGCGGCGCAGCCCTGGTCGCTAGTGTCGAGCTGCACCAGAAGATCAAGTTTCTACAGGCATTGCGTGACAAGGAAAAACAAATCCAGGAAGAACGCAAAGAGCTGGAGTTCATGATCAAAGAAGAAATGGCAGAAATGTCAGAGATTCTGGATGACCAGGGCAACCGCCTTGTCACCTGGAAAGCCCGGCAGTCTAAGCGCTTCGATACCAAGAAGTTCCGCGAAAACCATGCCGATTTAGCCGACCAATACACGGTCGAATCAACCAGCAGAACATTCCTGCTGAAATAGGAGACAGTCATGTCAGAGAAAAAATCCCTCCTGGCCACGATGGCCAACAAGTATGAAATGGAGCCGGCCGCGTTTGCCAATACGTTGAAGGCAACCGTCATGCCAGGCAATGTCAGCAATGAACAGTTCGCTGGCTTCCTGATGGTGGCCAAGGAATACGACCTGAACCCGCTGACCAAAGAGATCTACGCATTCCCTAGCAAGGGCGGCATTCAACCGATTGTGTCGATCGATGGCTGGATGAAAATGATCAATAGTCACCCAGACTTCGATGGCCTGGAGTTCAGCGACATCCTGGACAATGGCAAGCTAGTGGCCATCACCGCGCGCATGTATCGCAAGGACCGCGCGCACCCAGTTGAGGTGACTGAGTACATGTCTGAGTGCCGTCGTGAGACGCCGACCTGGAAGCAATGGCCGGCACGCATGCTGCGCCACAAGGCAGCGATCCAGGCCGCGCGTTATGCTTTCGGATTCTCCGGCATCTACGATCCAGACGAAGCTGCCCGCATGCAGCAGGGATCGGTCAAAGCTGAAGTGATCAACGATTCCCAGGAAAGAGGGGTCGCCGGCATGAAGGCGAAACTGATCAAAGAACAGGACGACGTGATCGATGTCGAGACTGGTGAGATCGTCCAGGAGGTAGAGCATGTTGAAGACCAATAATGATCGCGTGCTCTCCAAGCTCCAGAGAAACAAGAACAAGGGAATCACGCATTGGGATTTCCCATCCGGATTTGCATTGCGCTCCAGGATCGCAGAGCTGCGTAGTCGTGGCTATCAGATTCTGACAAGCCTGGAGAAGAATGCAGACAACAAGGGCAGACACGCCCGCTACTTTTTAATGAAGGAAGGATAATGGGAACGCGAGTAATTTATGACCTGGTAGTCAAAGTCGGAACCTATGTCAAAGATGGCCAGGAAAAACCGCGCTGGGCGCCAGTTGGAAAGATCATGGAAAAGGATGACGGCGGTCGCTTTATCCTGATGAACAAATACTTCAACCCAGCTGGCGTACCGGACCCGGACAATCGTGACAGCATTCTAGTCTCGATGTTCGAAGCTGGCGGCGAACAGCAGGCTGCACCGCCACCGCGCCAGGACGCACACAATCGCGCCAAGGCAAACGGTTACGCGCCGCAGCCGAAGGATGATTTCGCCGACGATGACATTCCATTCTGAGGTAATTATGACTGAGGTACTTTCCAGGAAGGAAATTCAGAAGATCATGGACGAAAGAGGAATCACCCATATCTCTGCAGATACGGTCCGCTGCCGCCTGGTACGCGGCCGTAGCCTGGAAGACGCGCTGATGTCGCCGGTGCTGTCAGCAAAAGAAGCTGGTCGCGTCGGTGGCAAGGCGTCATCCTGGCAGAAAGGATACAAATGATGGACCGTTTCGTTTGGTATCTGATGGGATTTTCTGGATTAGGTATGTGGCTTTTGGTCGCATACGCCATGTATGAGACTTTTTCACAAGGGACACCGTTATGAAAAAATCGTTTGCACAAAAGGCCCGCGAAGCAGGCGTAAAAGAAGGGACTGCTTATGCGCGTCGCGCAAAGGGATGGAGCGATGCCCAGGCACTAGGTAAAGCGCCACCACCAGGAAAGAAAAAGCCGGCAAAGAAGCCGGCTAATCCAAAAGTTTCTGGCGTTCCTGCCAGGAATTATGACGACCTGGTCAAGGACGATAACCGCAGCGGTGCTGCTGCAGCCATCATCCTGACACTGGCGATTCTGCTGGTGATCGGGTTATTTGTTCTGGAAGCCTAGTCTTCGATCAGGATTCCATTCAGGAAGATCGACAACTCGTTCGACCCGGAAGACGACTTCGCCTCCAGTGTGAAGTCTGTCTTTTCGGGAATCCTGAATGGGACTTGCATGTCAAACGACAGCTGCGATGTCACAAAGCTGCTCTCAAAAAATACAACCGTCGTGCCGCCGCTGGTCATTTTGGCGCGCGCAATCATGTATTTGTTCGAATTGATTGTGCCTGACGTAAAATCAACCTGAGTAACGTACAAAGAAACCCCAGCCTGCGTCGTGTACACCAATGCCTGGTGAACGCCAGTGCCTGCTTCGATATAGGCATAGGTCGTGCCGCCGTTGCTGATCGTGATATTTCCGACATTTGATCCAGACAGAATCCTGGCATCATTGATCCGGAAAAAATCGACATTGGTCGTTACTGCGCTTGTGCCAGTCAGTGTGATCGTGTCGTTGACCGGCGCATAGCTAACATCCAAGCCTTCGATATACAGCTGCATCGTATCTGATGCGCTGTCAGATACAGCGCTCATCGTTAGCGCGCTACCAGGGAATGAATACAGACCACCACCGTCGTTCATCACGGTCTCATAGCCTGTCTCGATCGTGCGGTTGAATCCAAACAAATTGATCGCATTCGAATCCGGGCGCACATTCCTGGCAATATCCAGGTAATCCGCTTTGCTGATTCGATAGCTGTTCTTGCTAGGGATCTTATTGAAGTATTGCACTGGCATACGTTACGCCTTTTTCTTTTTGGATTTTCGCGCAAGATCCATTGCAATAGCAATCGCTTGTTTCTGCGGACGGCCAGCTCGCATTTCAGTACGGATGTTCTCACTGATTGTTTTGCTGCTGAATCCTTTTTTTAATGGCATGGCGTGCTCCTAAACTAAGCCAATCAGAATTAAAAGAATGGCAATCGCCGCAATTAGAATATCCTGGGTCCACTCTGGTTTCATCGTTTTAATGGCTCCTTCCCCAGAATAATCCTAAAGAAGTTGACGACACCAAGGGCCATGTCCATCGGGGTTGGGATCGCCCAACCAGCCAATAGGATGACAATGCCCCAGAGCCACATAGGGACATCCTCATTGATGATCTGAGTGCCTTCCACCCGGTTGGCTTGATCGGCTACCTGAGCCTCTCCAGCGGCCTCTGTCTGGCTCCCAACCACCTGCTGAGTGTTTTCCTTGCCGACCTGAGCATTGGCATTTACAGATGGGCCATCGCCAAATGAGGGCAGTAGGGCAGACAGGGCGGAGCAGCCAGTCAGCAAGGGCAGAATCAGGAGGTAAGGCAGCAACCGTTTCATGTTTTATACCTCGGCATATAATCTGCTATAATTCGTCCTGCTGGTGCGGTAGCCCGCAGGGAAGTCATGACCCCGTAAGTGCCTGAGTAGCGTCAGGATCAGCATTGTCCCCGCCTTGGATAGTATCCTTGGCCCGAACCCCTGCTGGGCTTTTCCCGGTGGGGGTTTTTTGTGGAGCGTCCGTTAGCAACAAGTTCCTTTGTGGAGCGTAGATTGGGCTTTCACGCTCCCCAATCCTCAGCATCGCAAATGCCAGACATATGTAACTCATTGCACTTCAAGCAGTAGCCTAGATTCATTGCGTATAATCTGGCTTCTTGTGGGTTGGTCATCACTAGCTTTGTCAGCTCTTTCATCTGAGCTTCTAATTGCTCAGCTTTCTTGTGTTCACGAAGAAAGTCATCCGCCAGCCGATGGCTAATATCTGATGCTATTTCTTTCCAATCGCGTTCCATACATCACCTTTTTTGTGTAATAAAGCAAAGGCTTCTTGTGAAGCCTCGCGACCTGCCGACGAGTCGATCAGGTGTCGTTAATTGTACTGCTCCCTCCACCATCTCGGTGTGCAATGTATCGTTTTTATTTGATCCACTGGCGCATAACTGGCTCATAACTTTTGTAAGTTGCTGAATCATATACCTTTTTTCATTTGACGGTCATTTGATTCGGCTCATAACTTTAAGCTGTGACATCAGGTTTCTTGAACTGAATATCCCAGCCCTGTTTCTGCGGAGGGCAAGGAGTCGGCACAAAGTAGATGATGGGAGGGGGTGGCGGAGGTGAGTGTTGTGGCGGTTGTGGAGGCATAAAGAATTGCATCCACTGCCACGGCATCATCATTTGTCCGCCTTAGATCGCTGCATATCGCCGATCATGTCAAAGATTTGATCTAGCTTGTGTTCAACGCGACGGATGTCCTCTTTGTAGTCATCCCTGCGCACGAACCTGTCATTCAGATCGGTCTGGCATTCGTACATTTGCTTCTCGATACGGCGTAAGTCGGTGACTACGGTCCTAATGAACCAGCCACCAATGGACAGAAATACCGTCAGTATCATGTTCCAAAAAATAACCGGTTCCATTTTTAGCCCTTAATGTACTTCGTGATCTTCGCCGCCAAAGCGAATATTGATTGTGCCACTGGTGAATTCTCCAGACTTAACGCCAATGCGATACAAACGATCTTCTGGGTCAAATCCGACTTCTTCTGTCGGGCTGGTGAAAGTATCAACGTCATACCAGGTCGAGCCATCATAAGTGCGCTGGACCGTAACGGTTGCAACAAATGTTCCCTGGATTGACAGATTGAAATAGCCTTCATTTCTAGCCGGAGTCGTCCAGGTATCGTCAGCTGTAATGGTTGCTGTTGCTAATTCCATGTCTTACTCCACAATTACACCATATATTCAGATGGTTTAGATGCCATATATTCTGCATAAGCAGTTTGAGAAGCTGGCGTAAATGCAGCCTGAATAATCTTTAATACATCTAAATCAGGTTCAGCTAAAAAATTATCGCCAGGCGTAATCACTCGGCGATGGAATGATTTGCTAATTACATTTCCATCTTCCTTAATGATTGTTGCAGTTCTAACTTGGATTACAGGGTAGCCAGCGTCAGTCTGCACAACTTCAATTTGATCGTTTTTTGTTTCTTTAGTGATAGCCATTAATGTCTCCAATAAATTTATCAAACAAAATACAGGCCAGTTATTGATAAAAAGTTTTGATTTGCAGTTGCGCCAGTTGTTAAATCTGATACTTGAATATCAGAGTCCCCTGCTGTTCCGCCTGATCTGTAAGCAAGTCGAATAATACTCTCATTAGCATCTATTCTCGCTAAAGTCGGAGTGTTGCCAGACCATAACCGACTAGAGCCAATCGTTAAATTGCTATAAACGCTAGAGCTGGATGCAAAAGGCAACCCAGAAAGTCTTAATGTGCCAGATGCTCCAGTAGTATTCACATTGTCCGTTCTAACAAATACAGAAATGGTTACGATGTTTCCGATCTTTGTATATTTTGCATTCAATACATCCATTGTCATGGTTGTAAATGAACCAGATTGAGGAACAAAAACAGGAGTAAATGTGCCTTCTTCATAATCATCAAACAATTCGTTTGATGTAGTACCAGAGCCATTTCCTGTAGCTGAAAAATCAATGCCCGCACCAGAAGCAAATGCAATATTGCCTGTAGCAGAATCATAAGAACAGCCAGTAGTTGTGCCATCACTTTTATAAAAAGTAATATCGCCATCAGCATCAATAGCTATTCTTGCTTTAGCACTGGCGCTTGTATCCCCAGTCCTAAGATTCATTGTGCCATTACGGTTTATTACAAGAGCAGCACTTTCTTCGCTTGCGTCATATCTTGTTTCAGAACCATTGTTGTAATAAAAATTAGAACCAAGACATAACAAAACACCGTTAGCATCTTGATAAACAGATAATGCACCATCGGCAGAACCAGAAGGATTATTGATCCTAATTGGCGCACTGGAATTAACTGCATTTTCAATTTCTAGCTTTTTGCCAGTGACGGTTAAAAAAGAACCATCAGCAGCAGTTGATCCGCCAATAGTAGTGCCATCAATAGCACCGCCGTCAATGTTTACACTATTCGCATCTTGAGTAGCGATTGTCCCAATATCACCAGGTTGAACCGCTGAATCAGCCAATGAGCCTTGTGCGGCAGTCGCATAATCTGTAGATGCTGTGTAAGCAGCAGTGCCTAAATCAGCCGCTTGAATGGCAGAATCGGCTAATGAGCCTTGAGCTGCTGTAGCGTAATCTGTTGAGTCAGTAGTAGCGGCACTGCCTAAGCCTAGATTACTTCTAGCTGTAGTTGCATCAGACGCATTTGTTCCGCCATTAGCAATGGGTAATATGCCACTAACGCTATTGGTTAAATCTGTTGTTCCGCCTTCTACGCGCTGCCAAGCAGAGCCATCGTATAAAGCCCAGTCGCCTTGAGTCCAAATTGTAATGCCACCAAGATTAGTTGATCCGGCAGCAGAAACAATCCAGAACTGGCCTGTAGAAGGGGTGATTGCTGTCAAGTCTGGCGTATTAGTATTTGCATTCCATCCGCCCTGATAAGACAGACCAGTTAAAACACTTCCACCAACGCTAAATGTTCCATCAACAGATAGATTGCCCTCTACTTCTACATTATTAAATGTAGGATTTCTTCCAAATATACCGCCAGCGGCTTTGATGCTCATAATTTTTCCTTAGCAATCAGTAGCGCCAGAAAAACTCTCTGTTGTTTTCAGATAGAGATAAGATTGTTGGATGAAATTTCCACCATCCATATCTGGAGCAAATGTATATTCTTCGCTTTTATAAAGACGTTGTTTTGTCTGATCTTCATAAATGCCAACATTAGCAATGATATTTGATTTATCACCGGCTACAGATGTAACCACAACATAACAATCTTGCAGAGTGCTTGTTGTGCCAAAGTTATTGACCAAAGTCATTGTTTTTTGTAAAGCCATAATTTTTATCCTCAAATTGGGAAGAAGCCACTTACTGCGACCTCAGCAGAAGTATCAAGTGACACAGAACTATTGCCGCCACCACCATTTACATTCGTGAATATAATAGTTTTACTTGGCGTTCCGATTGTTGCTGTAAGTTGATTACTAAATGTCAAATTGTTTGACCAAACAGAACAAGGGATTTGTATTCCAAGATTAACAGGAGAATAAGGAATAGCTGTTAAATCAAATCGCATAGGGCCTGATCCTGTATGGGCAGTCCATCGGATGTCAGCAACAAAGTAAATTATGTTTCCGCGCTTATACCAACGACATATTTGTTTTGTGTAAGTACCTACACCAGTAACAGTAGAGCCATATACAGTAGGCGTAAATGCTCCAAATTGTTTATCTTCTACACCAGGTAAAATATCTGATATATATGCAGATAACGGATAACTTGGTAACGCATAATTGCCATCATCTTCCAATGTCTTAACTGGCAACATTGCATAATATTCAGATGTTGAACCATCTAAGATAAGACCACTGAGTGGTGCTGTTGTGGTTACGCCTGCGCCAAATATATCTTGTGTTGTACCACTATCGACAATCTTGATATTACCAGTGTAAGTGCCACCTGATACGTCACCAAGCTGGACATTGCCGTAGAAAATATTGTATTGAACAGTATTGTTTTTTGTTGTTGATGATACATCTCGACAATCAAATGCTCTAGCAGGAACATTAAAGACTAAGTTTTGAGCAACAAACGCACCTTCATGGCCATTATCAATATAAATACCGTGATTTAGATGATAACCATTTACGTTAAATACAACATTCTGCAATGCTCTGTAAGTGCTAACTTTACCAAGTCCATTGTGATAAATAGCACCAGAGTCGTTCATCATGTAACGCTCTGATTTTTTTCCTTCAGGCATACCGCAGTTATAAACAACATTGCGATAAATCTGATTTTCAATATCAGTGGTTTGATCAGACTGAGAGCTGATCGCTTGAGAAGTACCATTAAAGAATTTACAGTCTTTTACCCATGCGTCATCAGCAGCCAATAAAACTGCATTACCACCAGTAAAGTTATAGCCCCAATACTGAACTTCATTCTCAAGGATTCGAGTGCCTGTAACGGTTTCTGGATCAGTAGGATAGCCAGAAAGTATAGCAGTGTGGCCTATACGGTAGAATTTGGATTTCTGTAGAGTGAAATCATTTCCGTCTGAGAATACTGCACTGCCATCAATATCAATAAAGTTACAGTTTTCAATTGTACAGTCATTGCCTGTAACGATAACCATACTGCCAGCTTGTGTAGTTGTTCCAGTATAGTTGCCAAGCATAGAAGTTTTGGTTGGCATATGATAACCAAAAGAAACTCCAGAGAATGTATATTTATTTGCCGATATTGTTATCGGCTCATCAATCTCTACAACAGATGTATAAACTCTTGATCCAACATCAGGAAGCATCAAAGACGATCCTAAGTTGCACCAAGTATCTGAGGTTTTGGTAGAGTCAAGACCCTCAACCATATAAGGCGCATAGCCATTATTTACGCCAGCATCAAAGCCATTGTAATAATAAGTTGTTTGACCTACTGGGATAGTGTAATCAAGATCAGTGCCGCCACTTAAAGAAAGCGTGTAGTACAAAGAGCTTGACCATGACTGCATAACACGCAATCTTGCTTTACTTAAATTAGTAGCTCCACTTAATAACGCATAGCCATCAACATCAGGAACTATTGTTGCTGTTGTGCCAGAAAGCGATACTGCTTGCTGCGAATTTCTGCGCCAGTAACGATCATATTCAAAAGATGTTGTAGTAATGGGAACTCGATTCCATTGGTCTTCAACATCAAATAATGAATAAATATCTGCACCAGTTGGATTGGTTGCTGTATTGCCATCTCTAAAGAAGAATAAAGTTTCTGGCGTGATCATTGGAGATTCACCAGAGTTTGCCTTAATCGTTACAGTTGCAGTTGCTTGAGATGTGTCAAAGTCAATCGCTGTGCTAACTTCATGTCGGCCATCACGCAAAACAACAGTAATCGCTGTGTCAGCACCAATTCCAATTTTGGCATTCAAGGCAGCTCGCATAGCTGTCAATGTCTTGAATGGAGTAGTAGCAGAAGTACCATTATTTGAATCAAATCCTAAACAAGGATCGACATAAAAATCTGCTGCAATCGCAGTTGATCTATTTTTTGAAAGTGAAATATTAAACGGTACCTTCAATAGACCAAACGGAATTGAATCATTTTTAATGACACCTCGAACTTCACCTGAGCCAATAATTGTTGCCGATTCTGTATAAACACTACAATTTTTGACAATAACTTCAGATGAAATTAAATATGTACCATTAGGGAAATAAATATTTTTATTTTCTGCAGCGTTGAAAGCTAATTGAATTGCTGCCGTATCGTCTGCAATACCATTGCCAACCGCACCATAATCAGTAACAGAAATAATTTCTCTCAGTTTTGCCTGAACAGTTGTTGCAACAGCTCCAGTGCCAGCAGCAATATGAATTACTGATCCAGATGTTCCAGATGCGGAAGTTGCAAGCGTGTTTACTGCTGAAACAGTAGCATCCACTTGTGCGATAGTGCTATTACTTGTAGTTACATCGCCATTAGCAGCAAAACCAAGAAGTTTGTCTGCGCGAGTTGCTTTGTTCGGAATTGTCAAGTTTGCAGTTTCATCGAATTGATCTGCGCGCAGGGTTAATCCCAGATTGTACTCATTTTGCTGGACCATCATGGTCAGCTTGTCCAGGTCGTCGTTCAGATTCTCCGCCAGAAGATCTCCGTTTGCCTGGTAATCGGTCGTGCGCTGGACCGACATATCGCGATAAATTGTCACGATGTCGCCCGCGCTGAGGCCAGAAGTGAACGTTACAGTGCCGCCGCCTGTAGTGCCGGCACCGGAAACTGTGTAATTGGTAGTCAGTGTCTGCAGGATTGAGCCGACATAGACTTTCAGATCAGAATTCTGAAAGATCGGAAAATTGTAAGTAAATGCAGTCTGTCCAGCTATTGCTGTGTACTGCAGGCGCGGCGTCAGATCGCCAACGGTAAGAGTAGCCATCTATCGACCCCCGGTTGCTGCTTCAATACTTGGGCCGCGACGCGGTGTCTTTTCACCAGGTCGCCACCAGAATTTTTGTCCGTAGTCTTTTCTGC
>Ga0196905_1000481_pt1 | contig 16050 bp, 29 predicted proteins | sample CB_VirMetaG_3_FD_169098 | JGI IMG/M metagenome (GOLD analysis project Ga0196905, IMG submission 169098) | Freshwater to marine saline gradient viral communities from Chesapeake Bay - CB_1508_1S Viral MetaG (v3) (version 3) | ecosystem: Environmental > Aquatic > Marine > Coastal | place: USA... | reverse complement strand
GCCATTGATGAAATCGTTCATAAGCGTCCATTTGCGTCTGTTGAGGACCTCTTGTTTGATAAAGGAGTAACTGCTCGTAAAGTTAACAAGAAGTCCCTAGATGCACTATGTCGCGCCGGAGCAATGCATTCTTTGCAGGATGAGCGTTTCTTTGGAGATAAGCATTTCTGGTCTGCAGTTGTTGTTGATAAGCCAAAGAATAAGAAGAACTTAAATGAAAATATTGAAAAGTATCGAGATGAGGGAGAGTTTACCAAAGGAGAGCGTATCAATCATCTTCAAGCTCTTACAGGCATTTATCCCATTAATATGGTTGTTCCGAGAAAAGCTTATAAGTTCTTTGAGATGCAAGGTATTATGCCCATCTCCGAGTATGACCCAGAACTAGGCAAGGCTTGGTGTGTTCCGACAAACGTCACAGAGCGCAAAACCAAGAAAGGCAAGTCGTATTATCAAGTAACAGTCGTTGACTCGAACATGGAGACTCAAAAAATAAACTGTTGGGGTGTAGATACTGCGAGAGATTTTATCTATACCCATCGCCTATATGTTCTAGAATGGCCACAGTACAATGCAACATGGGGATTCTCTACAAATGGCGGCTTATCTAGAAACTGGAAGCTGTTAGGATAAAAAAACATATATGCCCTTGACAAATCATCGAGGGCATGTTATATTGTATCATATGGAGGAAACATGAATAGAATTGAAAAAGGAGACTCGCGAGATCTCTTAAAAACTGTCGCAACCGAATCCGTGAAGTCGATTTACTTTGACCCACCGTTCAACTCAAATAGAAAGTATAGACTTACATCTTCAGATGACTCAATTGGGTTTGATGATATATTTAAATCCGATGATGAATACATGTCTCTCGTGGAGCCAATGGTTAAGGAGTGCGCAAGGATTGTAGAAAAGGATGGGTCATTCTTTTTTCACATATCAGCAGATCAAATGCTGATTCCACAAATGATTTGCTCAAAATACTTTAAAAGAGTTCAGCCAATCTTCTGGAAAAGATCCAGATCCAAGAACAACATTAAATCTAAACTTGGAGCATGCACTGATGTTATTTTTTGGTGTTCTCACAGTGATAAGCCTAAATTTAACATGGTATATCAACCTTTAGACTCTTATTATGCAGAGAACTCTTATAATAATAAGGATTCTCGTGGTAACTATGCACTAGGACATGTTTGTTATTCTAAGACCCAAGCACCAGACCCAGTAAAGACTCCAGATAGATATTATTCTCTGACTCACGAGGGTAAAACGTACAATCCAAAATACGGATGGAGAATGTCGATAGAAGACCTACAGACACTTATTAATGATAACCGAATTCACTTTCCAGATAAAAAAGGAAATCCTTATAAGAAGATTTATGCTCATGAGTCCAAAGGAAAACCTTCAACAGACTATTGGGATGACCTTCACTCAATCGCAATGGGCTCAGAAGAACGGGTATATCCTACTCAAAAACCGGTTTCATTAATGAAGCGAATTATTGAAATGTCGACAGATGCTGGAGATACGATTTTAGATCCAGTAGCGGGATCAGGAACAACTGGAGTTGCCGCATCCATTCTGGATAGAAATTATATTTTATTCGACGTTAGTCAAGATGCAATCGATGCATGCGAAAGAAGAATAAAAAATGAAGGAAAAAACTTGACAACAGTTTGATAACATGTTATATTATTAACACAATACAAAACAGGAGGATTTAATGCCATACGATAATACAGGAAAATCACACAATAATGGAGTCTCAAATGAAGAGATGAATATTGATGTCTTAAACAGAAGAACAGACATCGTCTATGATATCTGGCCGCAAATGAATGGAGTCCCATACATAGCCAAACAGGTCGGTGGAACAAAGACTGTAGTTGATGGAATCGTGACTTTCTGCACTCCAGACGGGGAAGTAGAATATAGTATATCTATGAAAAACGCAGATCAAGAAAGTTCGACTCATGATTGGATCAATTGTTCTTCCGAGGTTAAGAAAGACCATGTCCTTTGGGGACCATGGGCAAGAACCATTTCGGATATTCGTGACGACAAAGATAACTTAAGTTACGCCAAAGCAGAAGCACTACAGAATATTGGTCGCGACACGGTCATAAAAAACCTTTCGTCCAACGCCTCTGAGGTCAAAGACTTTTTTAGAAAACACATAATCAATAGAAATATGGGCAAATATATTATTCGACACTCAAAGAAAACCAGCTCCTTGCAAGTCTACAAGTTTGATGACCATCCCATGGTTGAGTACTTTAAAAGCATGTCTTTGAAGTTTATGGGAACTAAAAAGTCTAGAATGATAAGGTTCCTTGACGCACAAGGCAAAGAGCATGATTGCGGCCTAAGAATCAGAATACAGACCAATAACGGTACAACCGCCTTGCTTGGATTAAACGAAGGAAAAGTAAACTCAAAGGGTAATGCAAAGAACAACAATGCTTCAGCGGTTATTAAAATTCAACAAGAGAAGATCGCGAGCAGTGTGCTTGCAAAACTTAAAAAAAAGGGAAAGTTAAAAACTTATAAGATTTAACTTGACAAACAAACACAGATGTGTTATATTATAATATATTCAAAAACAACGGAGGAAATATGAATAATAAAGTTTTAAAATTCAAAACAAATCAGGACTCAACTGAAGCATCTATTAGAGACTATTCAACCAATGCCGAATTGATCATGCAAAAGGGTCATATCTCGCCACCTCTAGACAAAGGAGATAGAAGATATAGGGAAATGTGGGAGTACATAGTTGAAAATAATTTAGGAGTTAGAATCGTATCAGACATCGATTATGAAACTGATATATACTCTTCAACTAGTCCATACGCACCATATTTCCAGATCCGAGAAGGATCAGAGAATGATGATGTTGTCGATGATTTGATGGATCAGTTTTACATTGAAAACAAAATCATGCAAAGATTACCAATTGGAACTTATATTAATGGAAAAATTCACGTATCAGTAGGTAATCACCGCGTTAAGTCTCATGTAAAAGGACAAAGTCAATTTCCAACTAAAAAAATCTCAAGACCCATAATAATATTTGACCCAGAAAATGAACTCAGTGATCTAGAGAAAGCATTGCACGGTTTGGAAATCGCAGCCATTAGTAATCGAAAGAATGAAGACCACACAGAACCGGAGACGACGTCCGATGTAGCAAAACAGCTTCAAAAGAGGATAGATGTGGAAGAAAAGCTTGGTAGACATTTTGAATCCGATGAAGAGAAGAGGGAGTTCGCTGAGAAGTGGATGACGAAAAACAAAGATGTAAGCACTACATTCCAAACAAGGGTTCTAAATAAATTGTTCTCAGAAGACATTAGTCATCCAATCGAATTACAAACTGACGCCGAGATTGATCTAGAGTGGAAGAGATTTTTTGGGAACAAAGCCTTTTGGGACCCAGAGAGATCTAAGGCTCCACAAAAGAAATATGTTTCACACTTTGGAAACTTTAAGTTAACGGTAATAAATCAATGGCTAAAAAGAGAGAAGTGGTCCGATAAGAACAAGAGAATACAAGCAGTTGTTCGAGTTGGGAAGACTATGGATGCAAAAATTACATCAGAAAAAGGCGTTCAATCTGGAAGATCCTCTTACCTAAAAGAGGTCAAAGATTGGAATAGTAACATCAATGTTATAGAGTCCGGCATGCCCCTCATAACACACATCCTGTTCGTAAAGCAGACAGATAATGGCTTCTATGAAGCTCATGAGTGGAATCCTCAAACAGAAGAATTTGATGAAAAAACGCTTGACAACTAATCTTAAAAATGTTATATTATTAATACATTCAAACCACGGAGGAAATATGAGTTTTGAATTTGTAACCGGTATCAACGCCACAACACCACTAGATGAAATCGCCATCGTGCAAAAAGCCGATGATGCGAAAACAACCGAAGAGCATATGGCTGAGTATCTTGAGAGTATGAAAGCTTTGGAAGATGCAATGGAGCCATTCAAGGAGCAGAAGCGTGATTTAAAGCAAAACTATGTTGAGAATGGCTGGCTCACAAAGCAAGAGATTTCATTGGCCGTCAAAGCTTATCGCTTGGCAAAAGACGACACCGACATGTCTGCATTGATCGATATGGTTGAATCACTTAAAAGCAAAGGAGTTGGTCAATGAGGTTCATAAACATTGAAAGCAAACACAATGGCCCTGTGGCCATTAACGCAAATGCGATATCTTCACTTCAGATGGGTCACGATGTTGTTTACATTTATCTAAGTGGGGACAAACCAATTGCGACACAATTCACAGATATCGCTCATGCGATTGATTACATTCAGAGAGCATCATCTATTTCATTAACACAAGGAGTTTAAAATGGAAGTAACAAATGAACAAAACACTGAGACACCGTTGTTAACCAACGCTGATCTTGCAATTGCAGCATATGCAATCAGCCAATGCTTTAATGCCTATCTAGAGTCATATGAGCGAGAAGACTATGAAGAAATGACTAAAGAGCAGATGGAATCATCTATGAATGCTTTACAATCGTCATTCGCAAAGTTTGATGCACTTGTGCAAGTTCTTCAAAAGAGCGGCGAAGATGCATCCGATACAGATCAAGCAGCTGATGGAGAAGATAGTGAAGGTCAAGATTAAAAAATTACATCCTGACGCTATTATCCCTCAATACGCCAAGGCCGGTGATGCCGGCCTTGATTTAACAGCAGTGGATATACAGGCTGATGGGGCAACTCTAACTTACAAAACCGGTCTTGCTGTCGAGATTCCTCGTTGGCATGTCGGACTATTGTTCCCTAGATCCTCAGTCTACAAGACTGGTCAGTCTCTCACAAATTGTGTTGGAGTGATTGATAGCGGATACCGAGGGGAGATAATGTTAAAATTTACTTTATCTCCATATGCAAAAGAATATGAGATTGGTGATCGAGTAGGTCAACTAATTATAATGCCTTATCCTAGGATTGAGTTTGAAGAAGTGGAAGAACTTACTTCTACCGACCGAGGAATGGGTGGATATGGAAGCACAGGAAAATAAGAAATGTCTGAGAAGCAAAGCACAGTTAAACGAATTTACATCTACATGGATGAAAAACAACATATGGATTTGAAAGTTCGACTTGATTTTCATCGAATGAGTATGTCTGAGTTTGTCCGTGCTTGTGCGGAAGGTATGCTATCTAATAACCCAATCATGGATCAATTCATTGACTTCTACAAAGAACATAGCGATAAACATTCGAAGAAATCGATTAAGGACGCTAAAAAAGATAGAGAGATTTCTGATGAGTTGTTGATTGAATTAGGGCTTAGTGGAGACGATATACAGGATATTTTTGATATAATCGAAGAAGATCATCCTGAAATCTAAATTTCAGGATGTCTTTTTATAGGTTGCCCACCTATTTAAAGGGAAAAACGTTTTTTATTATTAAGGAGATAAAGCCATGGCTAAAAAAACTTTAAACGAAGCAGTTGTTCGACGATTCCAAAAATTGGCGAATGTTGCTCCAATCAATGAAATGTACAGCATGAGAGAAGAGGAAGAAACCGACCTAGCTCCAGCTAACGACATGGACCAAATGGGTGCCGATATGGGTGCTGATATGGGTGCTGATATGGGTGCCGATGCAACAGCTGAAGTTACCGAAACTGAAATTCAAGATGCAAAAGCCGGTTTGGAAAGTGCATTGCAATTGTTGAATCAAATTCTTCCTTCTGGTGACGAAGAAATGATGGATATGGAAGACGAAGAGGGAGAAGAGCAAGAAGAGGAAGAAGAGGAAGAAGAAGAGGAACTTGGCGATATGGACGAAGAAGGCATCATGGAAGCTTTGCGCGGAATTTCTTACCAACCTTCTCAAGCAGAGATCGTTAACGAAGTTGCAATGCGTGTTGCTCGTCGTTTGAAAACAGCTCGTTTGCACGAAGCAAAGTTGAACAAGGCTTTGGGTCGTCATAAATAATTTAATATCCTTACTTGACAATCATTTGATTTCATGTTATAATTAAAGAGAGGCTTTGTCCTCTCTTTTTTTAATGGAGGTATTGTGAATGTTGAATATTATTTTGTCTTTGCTTATTGGTTCAATCATTACTTATCTTGTGACTATAATTTCATCAACAATTAAGTCATCAGAAATCATAGATGATGCAATGCTGACCTATGCACTATTGATGATGAGTGCATATGAAGTCAGTATTCAACAACTAGAGCACACAATCGCCGTAAATAAAATCGAAGGAGTTGAGGCCGAGAATCTTAGAAAAGCTCACCAGATGCAATTCGAATCATTTGCGAACAAAAAGATTGGAGAAGTTGTAAAATATATTCCACCTGCACACACCAACATTTTAAAATACAAAAACTTTAACCAACTTAAAGTTTTTCTAACCCAGCAATTTAGGAGAAAATATGCGGAATCTAAGCAAAAAAACAAAAAAGACTAAAAAGAAAGTTGAAGAAGAAATCTTAGAAGAAGAGTCTTCAGAAGAGTGCGATCTTCATGAAGAAGAGGAAGAGGAGGTCACTGAAGACGAAGGAGAGCAACAGTTAACTCTGATGGATCTTCTTGGTGGTGGTGTTGCCGGCGCAAATTCTCCGGAAGCAAGATCCATCATGTTTGTTGGAGAAGTAAATGAAGAGAGAGCAGCAGATTTAATCTCTGCGCTTCTGGTTCTATCTCAAACAAAAGATGCCGATGCTGAAAGGGCAGAGCCAATTAAGCTTTATGTTTCCACTTATGGTGGATCTGCAGATGAAATGTTTGGTATTTACGATGTCGTAAATTACTGCAAGAAGTTCTGCGATATTGAAACGATTGGTCTTGGCAAGGTTATGTCTGCAGGAACCTTGATGTTAGCATCTGGGACTAAGGGTAAACGTAAGATTGGAAAACATTGCCGCGTAATGATTCATTCGGTCAACGGCGGCCAAGTTGGAGACATCCACAATCTACAGAATGAATTGGAGCAAACCGTTTCTCTTCAAGACTCTTACATTCAAGCCTTGTCTAATGAAACAAATATGACCAAAAGACAAATTCAGACTTTGATCAATCGCAAGGTAAACGTCTATCTCACAGCCGAAGAGGCAATTGAGAAAGGTCTTGCCGATGAGATCTTGGAGTAGAAAATGGATAAATATTTCTACAATGAAGCCTCAGCCCAAAAATTGGGCTGGGAGCCTTCATGGTTCCAATGTACGAGATTCAACGATGAACTAATTGATGCAATTGCTAAATATCAAAAGTCAAAAGGTTTAGTTGATGATGGCCTGTGTGGTCCTTCGACTTATCGAAGGATTTACACAGATCGTCAAGAAATGATAGAAAAATATAGACCAAATACAAACAATAATAGTGAGTCTTTTATAGTTTATAATGCTGAATATTTCGACATTGACTGGCCCAAAGTGAAACTTTGGTTCGAAGTAGATGGATTTAAGATGAGGAGTGGTTTTCGTAGAATATTTGAGAAGAGAGAACCATCAATGTTTGTATGTCATTGGGATGTTTGCCTATCCTCAGAGTCTTGCTTTAAGGTTCTTCAGAACCGAGGACTAAGTGTTCATTTCTTGATCGATAACGACGGAACGATCTATCAAACAATGGATATTAATGACGTTGCCTATCATGCCGGAAGCAAGACTTGGAATGACAAGTCAATTGGTGTTGAGATTTCAAATGCTTATTATCCAAAGCATCAAGACTGGTATGTAAAGCAAGGTCTCGGAGAGCGACCAATTATTGATAACGCAATTGTTCATGGAGAAAGGCTCAAGCCATTTACAGGGTTTTATCCTCAACAACTTGAAGCACTGAAGGCTCTTGCAAAAGCCATCAATAAAGCCACGGGAATCCCTCTTAAAACGCCTTTGGACCGTTCAAAGCAAACAAACACCACCGTGAGCAAAAAGGCCGCAAGCGGTCAATTTGAAGGCTTCATAAGCCATTACCATTTGACCAATAAAAAAATTGACTGTGCAGGGCTAGACTTGAAAGAGTTATTGAAACAAATTTAAAAAAATAACTTGACAAAGCCTTCAAAAGCGGTTATATTATAGTATAACAAATAACCATTGGAGGCTTAATGCAAAAACATTATAAACAAGGATCCTCTCTCAATCAAGAGATTGTTGAGGGGGTCAACATTTTGGCGGACAACGTTTCTGCAACTCTTGGACCGCGAGGTCGAACTGTTGCGTTGTTCCACAAAGATCAGGGCACACCTGTTCTAACGAAAGATGGCGTCACGATCAGCGAGTTCATCGAACTTGATGGCCCGTTCCAAAACCTTGGAGCGCAAGTCATCAAGCAAGCGGCAAAGCAAACGGTTGAAACTGCTGGCGACGGCACAACCACATCTACAGTTCTCGCAAGAGCGATCTTGACCGAAGGACAACGATATTTAACCTCTGGTGTTTCTCCGGTTGAGCTTCAACGAGGAATCAACAAAGCGGTCGATGCAATCGTTGATGAACTAGATAGTTTAGCGAGACCAATCGAGACGGTTGATGACATCAAGCATATCGCAACGATTTCAGCAAACAACGACTCGGTTATCGGAACTCTTGTTTCAACAGCGGTTGATAAAGCGGGCAAGGATGGCTCTGTAATCGTTGAAGAAGCGCGAAGCATGCAAACCACTCTTGACCTCATAGAAGGCTTCAGATTTGATTCTGGCTACCTTTCTAGTCAATTTATTAACAATCAACGAAACGGGACGGTAGACTATGATAACCCACTTATTCTTATTACAGATGAAAAACTGGAAGCGGTCGAGCAAATTATGCCGACGTTGGAAATCGCGGCGCGTGATTCACGACCCTTACTTATCGTTGCATCTGACGTGGAAGGTCAAGCTCTTGCTGCACTCATTGCGAACGCGGTTCGGGGGACGATGAAGATTGCTGCCGTTCGTGCTCCACGCTATGGAGAAGAACGACGCAACATTCTAAAAGACCTTTGTGCTTCAGTTGGTGCAACATTTGTTTCTCGAGAACAAGGCTTGTCTTTGCGAGAAGTAAAACTAAACGACTTTGGTCAAGCAAAGTCTATCAATATCACAAAAGGATGGACAACCATCGTCGGAGGTAAAGGTGATTGGGAAAAGATTGATACGCAGATTGCTTCGATCAAAAATGAAATCCAGCAAACAGAAAACTTACAAGAGTGCGAAAGACTTCAGGAGAGAATTACTCGTCTTGCTTCTGGTGTCGCTGTTATCCGAGTGGGAGCAGCAACTGAGGTAGAGATGATTGAGAAGAAGCACCGCATTGATGATGCTCTTGAGGCTGTCCGTTCAGCACAAGAAGAAGGCATCATCGTAGGCGGCGGTGTAACGCTCTTAAAGCTAGCTAGAAGCCTTTCTGTGCCTACGGATAACGAAGAACAAGCCCTTGGCGCTAAAATAGTCTTACGAGCCTGTGAGGCCCCTTTACGAACGATGGCTAGAAATGCTGGAGAGTCAGAAGACTTGATTGTCGAGAAGATAATCAATGCTGATGATAATTCTTGTTACGACTTTCTTAATAGAACTTTAACAAATGCATTTGAGCAAGGAGTTATTGATCCAAAGAAAGTTACAAGGTGTGCTTTGCAAAATGCCGCATCAGCAGCCGGCACACTACTTACGACATCGCATGCTATTGTAAAAGTCTAAGACTATTTACTATGAAGTCGTAACTATGGGAGATAACGAACATGAGCGAGAACGAAATGAATGAGATTCAAAAGGCTTTGATGGAGCTTACAGTCAACATTAAGCACATGGATAACAAGCAAGATCAGATGATAAATGACCTTAAATCTATTAAAGAGGCAATTTATAATCCTGAGACTGGTCTCTATGCTCGTGTTCGCGATCTTGAACAATGGCAACAAGGGATGGCGAAGGTAATCTGGACGGTTGGTCTTGGTTTCATTGGTCTTGTCTCGAAAGCCTTAATGGACTTAATTTAATCACGGAGGAATAGTGAGAGTAAAAATTAGTTACGGAGCCGACATTACAGAAGTTCCAGAAGAAGTAGATCAGCTTTATACATATGTTTCAGAAAAAACAAGGAGCATTGCTACACAATCGAATATAATCGAAGATCATTTAGAAAGTGAGGATCTGCAAGGAGCCTTATTCTTAATAGATAAAATGAGAAAGACTTTAGCCAAAATGGATCAAAGACTTTCCGATATTGAAATGATTAGCGTTGGTTATTTAACGCATATTAAAGGAGATAACAATGTTTCAGAGGGGAGATCTTCTGTGGATACCGTCACAGGCGATACTGCTGGCGCCACAACCCAACAATCCAGAATCGTTCCGAGTAACGAATAGGCCAGAAGTTGGAATATTTATCGAGCAGTCTTCAACTGAAGACTTCTTCGTTATTATAGCTGATGGTAAACGATGGGTTACCAATAAAAAATTTGTTAAACATTTAAGGAGAGATGATGCTAGTAAAGTTAGTAGAAGTTTATAAGCCACAAGGAGAGAGAGTTCATTTAGACGAGCTTTACGTTAATCCAAATGCAGTAAGTTCAGTAAGGCCTGAGCACGGCACACTTATACACGAAGCATATCAGTTGGGAATTAGTGAAAATGCCGGCTTTAGTCAAATTGTAATAAATGAAGCTGGGACTCAAAGAGTTGCCGTCGTGGTTGGAACCCCTTCTGAGATTATGGCTAAATTAAATAAAAGACAATTATTGAGAGACTAATGAAATATTTTAAAATTATTTGCTGGACCGAATGTCCCTATTGTATCAAGGCTAAGAACCTGCTTATCAATAAAAATAAGGAGTTTGAGTACTGCTCAGTCGACCACTCCAGAAACCTATTGGATCATTATAAAACTATTTATAATCATACAACTGTGCCCATGATTGTTCTGAAGGAGGATGGTGTGGATGATAGATTTATCGGCGGATATACGGAACTTGTCAAGTTCTTTGAGTCAGGAGATACTTGACGAGGTATTATCAGACTTGATAGAGTTGGCTGAAAGTGAACTCGATGTGTACGTTGAGTTTATCAATGGTGACAACTCTTATTGGGTTCGAACTCCGGAAGAAGAGCTCGAAGAAGATGAAGATCTTCCGTTTGGAATTATTGAAATAGGCGATGACCAACCTACATTCTTAAAGATTGTGGCGTTTGCCCATGAGGTTGGTCATTGTCTTTTTTATAAAGATGGAGCATTCGAAGGAGTCAACTGCACCCTATTTACGGAGTCGGCTGCTTGGTACTTAGGTTACCATTTTATGCAAGAACACGGATATTTCATAGATATTAAAGAATATAATAAAGAATTAGAGTATGCAATAGACTTATACAGAAGGAGCGAAAATGCTAGAGATGCTAAATAGAAAAAGAGAAGTACAGAAGCCATGGGGGAAAGAAGTTATCTGGGCCGAAACCCCCGACTATGTAGGCAAGCTTCTCTATATAAACGAAGGGCACAAATTAAGCCTTCAATATCACGAAAAGAAAGAGGAAACCATCCTTGTAATCTCAGGAACTTTAGAACTTACCGTTTCAGAGCACGGAAGACGAGGTGTTTCTACGCTAAAACTAAGCGAAGGCGAGACATTTCATGTGATTCCAAACACAATTCATCGCTTTTCTGCAACCTGCGGAACAAACGTTGTATTAGCTGAGGTTTCAACTAATTACTTGGCCGATGTAGTAAGGTTGGAGGATGATTATGATCGTGAGTAGCCTATTGATGTTCTTGGGAATGGCCGAGGCAAAACAAATTGACTTTTATGTTGCGCCCATCGAGGTGCACAACAAGACAAGAGACAAAGAGATAGAGCAAGAAATAGATAAGCAACTTGCTTTTGTATTCTCCACTGCCTATTCGAGAACTTTCAAGGTTACAACCGATAGGGGAACATTTGTTCCTGCCCCAATGGAGTTTGAAAGCATTAGGCTATTCAACGACAAGACTGTAGGATACTTTTATGAATGTGAGTATAAGAAAGATCCTATTAGATGCACCATAGAAAATGAGCACTATTATGTTGAAACAGTTGTGACTGTTGACGACAACCAACTCACAGTAAGAATGACAATGTATGGGCCTGACTTGCAAGTTATAAACACCTCCCTTTCGCATGAAGATATGGAAGTGAACTGGATCAAACAACAAGAAGTTACAAACATTCAAACAACCGCCCGTGACGGAACAAAAACAGATCTCACGCATTACGGATTAGAGCGATTACCTTTAAAGTGGGAGATTCCCCATCATCTTTTAGAAAAACATATTCGCGAAGCAGCCTCTGGATTGTGGCTTGGAGCAAAAATTCGACTGTAACATAACCGTTACATAAACTTGACCCCTAGTTACTTATAGGAGGTCGAGACTATGGGAAGACTAGGACTATTATTATTTTTATTCATGCCAGGCCATGAAATGCCCGAAACAGTTTATGATGATTCGTTTCATAAAGACTTGTATTCGTTTGCGAACAGGGGCTTGAGCAATGCCTATACCTCCTCTGTTATAATAAATGCCTTCAACAAGGAAGGACAGATGGCCGTCGGTTCAGGAAACTACTTTCAGATATTGGATAAATACTTCATCATAACAGCTATGCATGTTGTTGACGGTAAGGATGAAATATTTTTAACTGAGAGAAGTGGATATTCATATAAGGCAAAAGTAATTCATACCGATAATTTTAAGGACATAGCCATCTTAGTGCCTGAGGCTAGAATGAAGTACACAAAAGCGGTTCCATATAAACCAGCTAGAAGCTTAGATGTTGGTAGGGAAGTGTTCTACTGTGGAAACCCTAACCAGATGTACTTTACTTCATATCATGGAAGAATATCTGGGATAAATAACCAGTATATATTAGTAGACACTTTTGCTTGGCCGGGAGCTTCTGGCTCGGTTATGTTCAATGAGGCAGGTCAGGCAGTTGGAGTTGTTTCGGCAATATCTGTAGAGGCACCAACGGGAGTTCCTGTTTTAGTTCCTCACTTTGTAAGGATAGGTCCATTATTAAACTTAAGTAAAAGAGCAATGTGGGAGCTTTTAAGTGAATGAAACGGGGGAAATCCATAATTGGCACAATAATTTTGGATAATGGTAAGCTTGGGCTGATTGTTAATGAGATTAAGTCCGGTACTTGGTCAGAAGAGCCATACTTTAATTGGACTACCAGCTATGAGATCAAATATGCCGACGGCAGTACCTGCGTCATGACCGAGCATTCATTTAAAAGATTGGTGGCGAGAGGTCAAATTCATATTCTGGAAGATAAAGAAAAATGAAAAAGCCGTACTACCCCACTACTACCCCCCTACCCCCCTCCTCCACTACTGGGGAGGTACTCCCTTTGTATAATAGCTTGGAAGATATAATACTTGATCTATGGGAAAAGTGCATAGAATTAGAATACGAATACTATAGAACAAATGATAAGAAGATTCTATTAGAATTTACTTTCTGCATAGCATTAATACAATATTGGGAGGATGTATATTTTTCATTTGGAGGAGGATATGGAGTCCAGATTAGTCCTTAAGCGTGGCGACCTGATGGGAATAAAGGAAAAAGGTCACACTTATCTTTATATTATAGCTCAAGTGATCAGACATGATAGATTCTTTTATTGCAAGTGTGTTTCGACAGGAGAATTTCACTTTGTCGTTTTCGATCCGAGCAATCATTTTTTAATTTGTCCGGATTTTGACCCCAATATTGAATCAGATATGGATGTTGTTTCTATGGGCGCTGAGTTCTATGAAGCGCTAGATAAACTGTTTGGATTCGCCGAAGAAGATTCGAACTCGGATGATTGGTAAAAAATATTAGTCCGACGAAAAAGTGGGTTTACCGACGAAAAAGTTGGTAAACAAAAAACTTAACATAACTATGGATCTGAATAAAAAACTTAACATAACTATGAAAGCCAAAAACAAAAAAAGCCTGACCGAACAATGGGCATACTTTTCCCATTAGTTCGAGACAGGCTCCAACTTGAAACAAAAAACTTAACATAACTATAAAAGTGATTGAAATAAAAAAATCGCTCATCAAGACCGATTGATCCTTGGTTATAGGTTGTTAGGTTGCAAAGTCATGTCGTAATTCCAATCGGTCATCAGAAAAACTTAACATAACTCATGCAAAGTTACAAAAAATAAATGGATGCAGAACACCCATTGTATCTCAATATAACACATTATTGAGGGTTTGTCAAGCCAAACAAAAAACTTTACATAACTATTCAAAGAACAAAAGTCTTTGATTATATAAAGGAGAGACTAAAAAGTCGGTCACGCTATGGTTCCCAAAGCACCAGAGGACAAAAAAAGTTTGCCTTTTTGCTTGACAAATGAATTAGAATAGGATACACTACAAACATAACCTCAAAACAGGAGACATCATGGAGCAAATCAACAAAGGCGATCTCGTTACACTAGTGACTGACCGTTACGCAAATCTTCCCAAAACCAATGTGGGAATAGTGACATCGGTATATGATCACGTTGTAAACGTGACGTTCCCACAAGGCTCATGGGCTTTCCCAACATGGGAACTCGAACTACTCACAAAGGAGACAACATGCACCCAATGATAGGCAAGACGTTCCAACTCAAGTTTCCAGATGGCTTGCGAACTTATGAGATCGTAAACGTGGATACAGAGGGTTGGATCAAACTCAAGCGAGACAACGTTGCACACTTTTACTTACACGAGGACATCCACAGAGTGTTCCTTGATAAACTCGGATACCAAAGGAGATAAAATGAATTACCCAAACTGCATAAGATATTCACCAGAACATAGCGCAAAAAAATCTGGAGATACTGATATTGTGATATCATATAATCGAAAGGTCATAGGCCAAACGAGAGGGAACTTGAGCATAGGCAATGAGGTTCTTGTTTTATCGAGAGACAAAGATCGCAAACAGATGACGGTATTCGGTGCTATCATAATAGGCAAACTAGATGAATGTCCTAGGTGTTGGGCTGAAAATGGAGGAAAGGTTTGGAAAAATAACTGGTCAATTGAGCCTTTGACCAAGCCTAGAATATTGACCGAATCTCACATTGAGAGAATCATAGGGCATAAACCAAATTGGCAAATAACAAATTCATCTTTTATGGGTGGAGGAAAGAACGTCAATTCGATTGGGATTCCTCGACAAAAGATATTGGACTACCTTAAAAAACTTGAAAAAAATACTTGACAAATGAAACCAAACGTGTTACAACTATAACACAACCCAAACAATGGAGATAACATGAAACACTACATCCTTATAACTAAGACACAAGATGGCGAACACGAATACCTTGACCGACAACTCTTTGCGTTTGATGGAGACCCAACAGACGACAAAGCAGTGCTATCGGACTTTTTCATGGAGACAGTCACACATGACGAATGGTGTGGTGGCTACCAAGTCGATGGAGACTATCGTATCTACTATGTCTATTCCATCAAAGAGATAGACCCAAATCACCTTAACATCATCCAAACTTACCTATAATACAGGAGATCATCATGATCAAAACATGCGTTCATTGCGAAGATACCTTTAGCCTAGAGTCAGAATACAAACGACGTGTTGGCGGCAAAATCAACGAGTGTCCCGACTGTGTCGTGGATCTACAAACAGAGATATCAGAGACTATCAGAGCAGTTTCCAGTGGCGATGGAAAAATGGCTTGCATCCAAATCCTCAAGTTCCAAAGCGAGGATGATGCAGAACTTTATCGCAAGGGTTGGGATCAATGGTCTGGTTGGAACAACCAACGTAGTGGCTCCGTTCATGACGTAGCCTTTACAAAAGTCGGAGAGAACAGTGGTAACTCGAACAGTAAGGGGAAAGCATGATAGAGATAGGAACATTGGTCAAATGGGATGGGCTTTTTACACAATCCCTTGACTCACAAGACGTGTGGATCGGTGTTGTAAAAGACAAAACAACAAACCACTTTGGAACTTATTGGAGAGTGGTCTATCCGAACACCGAACAATGGTGTTTGGAGAGCGAATTGGAGATAAT
>Ga0196905_1000480_pt1 | contig 16056 bp, 23 predicted proteins | sample CB_VirMetaG_3_FD_169098 | JGI IMG/M metagenome (GOLD analysis project Ga0196905, IMG submission 169098) | Freshwater to marine saline gradient viral communities from Chesapeake Bay - CB_1508_1S Viral MetaG (v3) (version 3) | ecosystem: Environmental > Aquatic > Marine > Coastal | place: USA... | reverse complement strand
CACCTACCAATGCTTTATAAGAACACTGCTCTGACCGATGAGCTACCGGAGGATAGGTCTATTACAGTAGGAGCCGTGTTCTGACAGCCGTAGTTACCTATTGGCTGCTCCTACACCCCATTATAGAACGATGGGGGACCTGTTTCAAGGCTTCTTCGCCTTCTTCTTCCTGAATTCCAATCTGGCTTTTGTCACTTCTGATGAAACACTCTTGTTTTCTCGCTCGACTTTATCTACTTGGGCAGGTGTCATCATCCCCCTTCGAACCATATCAGTAGCAGCCGTAGTCCCTTTAAATCTTTGAGGTGTGTAAGTTCCGTTACCTGGACGGTTGCTTTCGTCCCAGGCAGGAGGACCACCTTCACCAATCAAAAGATCAACTATTCTCTTGTACATCATCTCACCTCTGGAATATCAATCTCTGGGTTTGCCATCTTAAGTTTTAAGGACCAGTTTTCCATCTCTGTGGAACTCCACTGGTCCTGTAACTTGGATTCAACTTTATCAACCTTCACCTCAATGTCAGTTAATTTTGAACTCAACCAAAATGTACCTATTACCAAACTAATAGCAAAACTCATGGGCATGAGTGTTTCATTAGATAAGATTGATTTCTTTTCCATAGTAAAATCTCGTCTAATTTATTTAGCATAGTAAATACCCTTAAGTGATTTTATTATAAAAAACCTGCCCCCGAAGGGGCAGGCGGCAGCGAAGTCCCTAACACACACGAAAGGCGTATTGCACACGCCCAAGGCGGCATTAGTGGTCAGTTATCACCGTTCTTACGGCGAGTATTGCTACGCTTCTTGCGAGTTGTCTTCTCTTGGTACTCAAGCTCAGAAGCATCCTCAATATCCTCCTCGACAACTTCCACTGGGGGAGGTTTTGGGGTTCCGTATCTCTTTGCTTTAATCGCTGCGTATCTTTCACGATGTCTTTGTGCAAATGGCTTTTTCATATCTCTAACTTATTGTTTTTTACTTTTATCTCGTAAAGGTTTCCCTTCAAGGGTTTTTTTCCTTCCAGAATATGATCAGCTAAAATACTTTTTACCTCTCTAGTTATGAATTTTGAAATGAATCTAGCTCCATACTCCGGGGAAGTCCCCTCACTAACTATGTAGGATAGAAGTGCTTTAGTTTTACGAACTGGAATTGATTTTAGCTCTAATTTTGCTACCTTTATCAAATCATCTCCAGATAGTTGCTTGAAATACACCATATCGTCCAGTCTACCTAGGAATTCTGGGCTGAACTTCTTCTTCAAGGATTCAATAATTTTATCCTTGGATCCGTCGTATGATACGATCTCTCCACTAAATCCCAGCTTTTTAGATCCTACCTGTAGATCTCTAATACCTTCATTGGATGTCATGAGTATGATGCTATCAGAGAAGTCTAGTTCTTTTCCGTTAGAAGCCATGATCTTACCATCATCCATGAGGGCAAGCATGAAATCAAACATTTTAGGGTTGGCCTTCTCTATTTCATCAAACAAAAGAACCCAGCGGTTACTCTTCTCCGCTTTTATTTCAAGTATAGACTTCTCGTTACTTCCAATGTAACCAGGGGGAGAACCAATAAGTTTAGCATACTCATGAGGCTGTGCGAACTCAGAGCAGTTGATCTTAAAGAAGTTGCCTGAGTAAGCTTCTCCTAGCTCACGGGCGAGCTTAGTCTTCCCTACTCCTGTAGGGCCTATAAACATCAACGAGCAGTTGTTGGCTAGGTTGGCAGCCATGAGCTTCACCGTCCTTATGACGGTATCAATAGCTTCATTCTGACCTATCACTTCCTTCCTGAGATTCTTCTCAAGGTTTCTGATATCCTGTATATTAGATATTTTATTTGACTTTTGTGAGTCTCTTTCTGGTAAGGATGTTCTTCTAGGAGTAGTTCTTTCCTTACTCTTCTGAACAGTGTTGGGTTTTGTATCATATAGTTCTGACAAATAATCTTCAAGGAATCCCTTGATTTTATCCTGGTTGTGAATGTTCACAATGTTGTCCAGGGAAAGAGGTGGATATACTTGAATGACAGAGCCGTACACAGCCTCTACTAGGTGCATGAAGTAATCACTAACTTCATCCTCCTTACCGTATACTTCCTCTATCTCTTTCTGTACTTGGCTGGAAGCCTCTTTTAGTCTATTTAAGAGTTCTTCTCCATCAACAACGAAGTCTCTAACTACCTGAGTGTAATACTCAGCGAAGTCGAACCTAGATGTATTGCTAAGTACATGTATAATCTGAGCCCTATACTTCTCTAGCTTGTCCGATGTAATTATACGGACGGAGATAACCTCCATGATAGGGTCACAGAATACTTTAAATACTTTAGGCTTGTTCATTTTAGATCCAGATTCTTGAGTTCGTTCCATGTTGGTGGGGAGGAATCCTCTCTAGCCATATTAGTATTATTACGGCTTGCTGTTAGTTTATCCTCCGCTTTTATGAAAGTATCAAGTCCTCTGATCGCGGTATTCTGAGCAGACTGCATAAGCTTCATGCAGTCTATCATCGACTTACGAGCGTCAAGATCCGTAGCCTCATCAGAGTCCACGGATCCATCTACTATGCCCTTAAAAAACAGATATGCTTCTTTGGCTATTGCACGATCTTCCTTAGCGGCCTTCAATAAATCGTGACAAGACTTCTTGAGGCGTGCTGGTGTAAGGTGATCTGTTTTTGGAATGTAATCTTTCGGCATCCTTTACTGTCCAATGATTAATACAGAGGGAGACGAACTCATTGTAATCATCAAGATTGTGAATTCCCCATACCTCTGTATCATTATATAGTTTTGGAACCAGTGTCTGCTGAAAATCCCACCATTTAATTACTTCTTCTGCGTTAACATTGAAGTTATTTGGGAGGGTAAAATCGAAGTAATCAGGGTTTACATCCAAACCTATTCGTAAGAAATTACCATCAAATTCAATTTCACTCATAGGATTCCTAGCTCCCGTAGCCTATTAGCTACTCCTCCATGTTTGTCAAAATTGAAGAAAGCACATTCAGAATCATTATCCCAGACAAGATTACAAGTAGGATCTTCATCACAGACTTCATCAATTGCATTGTAAAGCATCCATTTATTTATATGAGACTCAAAGTTAATCTTGGTCTTTTCGTGATCAGGTCTATTCAAAAAGAATGATAGCTGGTCATCGTAAATGAATAGTTCTTCACCAAGAAAAATCTTAACTCTTTCAACCATTTCCATAAAGCTCTTCAAACGCCTCCTCTCGACTAAGACCCCTATCTTTTTGTTCTTTTAGCATACGAAATCTCTTACCCGTTTTCACTTGATAATCGTCTATGTTTTCGTACACCGAATGTGATTCGATTGGTTTTTTAGAAGATACAGTAAGCCTTTCTTTCATGGCCTTCTCCACCATCTTATCTAGTTCTTTTATAAAGTCTCTCATCATTCTATACCTAGTTGATTTCTCTCATCAGACCATTTGTCTGTCCAGAACTCTTCGATAAATGTTTTTGATTGGAACTTCTTATCGCCCCAAGTATACCAAGCACCGTTTCTCTCAACGATACCGTCTCTAACAAGGATGTCTAACACTCCGAAGTGCGAGGTCAGCCCCTTGTCGAATAGTAGCTCAAACGAGGTTTCTTGAAAAGGGACAGTGACCTTATTCTTAGTGTTCTTTAGCCTACCTCGTATACCTATAACCATATCCTTATTTTGAGGATGTTTGATCTTTTCACTACTGGCTGATAATGTTTCCAAGTTTATTCCTAGATAGTAATCAAGAGCCTTGCCTCCAGCGGCGTTGGATCGTGGATCACCCATAAATACACCAACTTTGTTACGAACTTGGTTGATGATCATAAGGCACACACGGTGCTTGCGTAGTAGCGTGTTGATACGACGCAGGCAGGAGCCTGTGACCTTGGCACGCATAGCACCTACCATGTTGTTACTGTCGTAGTTCTCTCCCTCTAGCTCTACCTTGCAGGGAGAGACAGCGATGGAATCGTAACCAATCACAATAGGAGTCTCTTTGTCACCAACTTCTTCACGGATCTCTAGGATGAACTTCTCGATCTTATCAAAACAATCCTCGATGCTGGGAGGAGCGTCGATGTATAAACGATCAGGGTTGATGCCAAGACTCTCAGCGAACTTAGGGTTGTAGGCATTCTCACTGTCGATCAGGAGAGCCCAGTAGCCTTGCTTGGTTGCCTCTGCTAAAACAGAGGTAACGAACACAGTCTTAGCTGTGGATGACTCACCACGAAATTGTGTGATGTAACCTATAGGAAGTCCCAGGTGAAACGAACCTGAGCATATTTTATTAAGAGCTAGTGATCCAGTAGACACATAGCCGAGGTCTGCTTCATGATCTGATAACAGACCTACACTCTTTAATTGTTTAACAACATTATCACTCATACTAAATCTCCCAGTGTAGGTGCTTTATAGTTAGGACCTTTAAGTATTTTACCATCCTGTCTACGGATTGGCTTACCATCGTCTCCTAACTTGCTCATATTACTTTCATGCACTCGTTTGAATGCCTCATCGAAGTCCCAGCCGAACTCTACAAACATACCCAGGATAACATAAACAAGGTCACATGCCTCCTTCATAATCTCTGCTGGTGTCTCTGCTTGTACAAGCTCACGGAACTCTTCATTGTTTAGTTCAAAGCGAAGCCTGATACGGTCCGCATCTTCTTTGGTGAGCTTGGTAAAGTCCTCGCTCATTGTTACAGTTCCTCTTGGCATTTCATACGCCTTGTGAAACTCGTCTACTCTTTTGTAATGAATTGATTTAGCCATTGTAATTTAGTTCCATAATGATTCTGTCGCGTCCTTCGAAAACATCCCTGTCAATTATTTCAAATCCTAGTTTTTTGTATAGATTAAGCGCGACTATATTTTCAGAAAATACTTTTAGCCAGAACCTTCGTATGCCATGATTCTCATGGAGATAACTCATCATAGTATTGTAAGAGTTTGTCCCTAAGCCTTTTCCTCTAAAATCAGGGTGCAAGTCTAACCCTATACAAAGCGAACTAGAATCCCAGTCGGATGTTCTAAAGTATCCAATATCTATATTATCACTAAGTATATAAAATATAGGTTTACACTTTTTAAACCATCTTTCTCCCTCTTGTATAGTGAAGGTTTGTGTGTTATCCAACCACTTTCGGGTGCTGTCTAGATTTCTAATTGATAAAATAAAAGGAATATCTTCTATAGTAGCTTCCCTAAATTTAATCATTACATCACCAACCCTTCTTTATACAATCAACGATATACTTTCTATCCTCTTTTGTAACCCACCATCCGTTTGGTATACAAATCATTTCAGATGTAAGCTTGTCTGTGTTTGGAAGAGATGCCCTGAACTTCTCTACACAACTATGCTTATCATTTCTTTCATGAACCCTGCTGACCATGATACCGCATTGCTTCATGTAATTCATAAAGGCGTCTCGTCTGTCAACCTTAATAGTATAGATCCAGTCAGCCGAATAACTGTTTAAGTCTCTCTTCATTAAAGTAACCCCTTCAACACCGTCAAGCTCTTTCTGATAATACTCCGCGTTGTCATGATGCTTCTTTACAAGAGAATCTACATGAGGAAGATTATGAATTCCTATAACTGCGTTAACATCATTCATGTGGAACTTGTATCCCCATTCAGATATATCATCCTCGCATCTAAAGTCCTTAGAGTTAGTCTCTCTATCAATACCGTACCATCTAAGAAGCTTGGCCCTGTTATATAACTCTTGATGCGGTAGAACCAACATGCCTCCATCGACTGTCGTAAAGTGTTTAATAGCCTGGAAGCTGTAGAAACAGATATTACCGTGGTTACCTAGATACTCCCCTTTGTACTTGCTTCCAAAAGAATGAGCGCAATCCTCAATCACGGCAGGCTTGAAACCGTATAGTTCCTTACACTTGTTTTGTATCTCCTTCACCCTATCAAGGTCATTAGGATTACCTCCCCAATGAACTAGAAGTATTGCTTTTGTTTTAGGTGACAGCTTTCTCTCTAGATCATCTAAGTCCATGTTACATGTTTCTGTATCAACATCAACCCATTTTATCTTGAGATTGTTAGCCATTACAGGCCAGTTACTCGCCGTGCATGTAAGAGGAGTCGCAAGAACCTCATCCCCGTCCTGCATTCCAGGCCAGTCCTTAAATGGTTTTTTAAGTAGCCTAACAGCAAGATGATCAGCAGAGGTGCCTGAGTTAGTAGTGACTACAAGATGATTCTGTAGCCTCTCCTTGAGCATCCTCTCAAATGTTTCTACTTTTGGACCCTGACCAATAAAACCAGACATGAGAACATCTTGAACAGGTTTCAAGACATCCTCACTCATGAAAACTTTGAAAAGAGGTATCATTTTGGTTCTTTATCTTCTTTATCCAGTTCTTCTATAATCCTCTCGCCTTTTGCCAAGTCTTTATTTTTAAAAGCTATGATACAGGCGCTGCCTTTACATCCAGGGCCTCCTGAAATATCTTTCCATTTAACATCATCATAAAAGAACTCATGGACATAAATTCCTAGTTCTTCAAGAAGGTTAAACAGTTTGTAAACAGGGAGGTTATGAAATCCACCATCAGGAGCCATATTGGCGTCGTGGGGAGGATTATTAGCTGAACCCCAGCTTATACAAGCTATACCATCCTCTTTTAGGAAAGAAAGCATATGCTTTACACTGTCCCTCCAATAAGGATCGTGTTCTAGCATTGAGGCTGAGGTAAGCGCATCAAAAGACTCTGACAAAAGACCCTCCTTTTTCATTTCATGAGCTAGACAAACAACATCAACATTTTTGCCTTCTCTCCAATCAACACCGATATGTTCTTTTACATTGAAGAAATCTCTGATGCTCCCGTTTTCATAGTTACTTCCTATTTCTAGAATGGTAGTCTCCTCGGTGAACCACTCTGAATATTTTTTCTGACAATATTTCCAAAATTCTTTGTTAGATTCGTGCATTTAAATTACTCCTTAATCAATATACTCCTGGGCCAGCGCACATAGCCGGGTCTACTTTGTAATGAAGTAGATCTTTACCGTTACCGACCTGAGCTATATAATAGTCTTGTTTGTTGGCACTTCTCCATAAAAGTTCCATTTCTTGCGACTTCGCCTGTGGTCTATTTATAGGTTCAGGCCAAGTTAAGGTCTTACCAAACGAAGACTTCATTCCCCAATAAGTGCTACAAAGAATATACTTATGATCAGGGTTTGGTTTTTTTATTACCTTAGGACCACAAGCTACTACCTTCTCATTCTCACTCATAAAGTCGATGAATCTTTTAAGCCATCCTTTAGATTGCGCTCTGGATGCCTCATTTGCAAAAAAGAAGTAATCATACTTGTCTTGTAGTAATTTAAATGTATGTCTACAAGCTCCAATATCTTCTCCTACATTTTTCCTATCCATGACAAGTTTGTCATCCTTTTCGTAGGAGGATATTACATCTCTTAGTTTTTGTTCATCATCCTTAGGTCTTTCTACTCTGTTAGGAAACTCTTTACATGTAAATTTATTATGAACAAACACTATATCGTGGTCTATCCCAGGATCATTTTCTTTTATGCTATCTAGAAACCCAGATAACCTATCAGGCCAAAACACTGGGACAACTAAACAGGTCTTCGGACTTTTAGGTTCAACATAGTCATGATCAAATTGTTCATTCCAATAATAACCAGAGGCTCCGCAAAGAGGACATCTGACTATGTGATGAGTAGAGGTCATTGTCATCTTGGAATGACCCTTACAAGTAGCACACTTGTAATCGAATGTGAACTTCATGATCTTTTTAATAGCCAACAGACTCTGCTGCCATTTCTTTCTTTTCTAGTCTCCCAGTTCTCTTCAACTTTATAGCCAGCGTTCTCTATTGCTTTGATCAGACTTTCTTCTGTCAGCCATGATGCATACGAGTCCTTGCCAGAGAAAGGATCAGCCCAACTTCCTTCAGTATATCTCATCACATCATAAGACTCCCCGTCTATTACCTCTGCCTCTGTAGTTTGCTCAGGCGATGCAATGTGCGTGTCAAGTAGAATGTACTCAGCCATGCCTTCCAGTTTCTTTAGATGTCGTACAGGATCTACTAAGTGGTAAAGAACCCCACAATGAAATAGTAGATCAAACTGGTTTAGTTCTTTGTCTAGATCCTCTACATTTGCAACGAAGACATTAGCCTTCTTTCCCATAACAGATAGTCTAGTTAAGGTGTTGATTACATTTGATGGACGAACATCTATTGCAGTTACATTGTCTGTATACTCAAGGAAAGACAGAGTATGCGCTCCCTCAAAACATCCTACCTCCAGAACCTTCTTACCTTCTAGCGTCAGAGTTTCATCCAGTCTCTTTACGCGGTAGTCTGGGATAGCCTCAGGCTCTCGCCGTTTGCTTCTTGTTAAAGATCCTAGTATTCTACCATCAGGCAAAGTTATACCTGAGTGCCAATCAAGTCTTTTGTTTATTTCTTCTAATGAAGCGTCACTTAGATACGAGTACATCTCTTATAAATCCTCTTAGTTTATGGTCTGCATAAAGGTGATGGTCCACCTGTTTTTTGTCAAGAGTTTTTAGTAAACCCTTCTTCCATTGATCTTCGTGTGGATGGTTAGGAACTCTCCATGGTTGCCTAGCCATGTCAGTATAGTGTAGAAGTTTAGTAACACCCTCTTCGTAATGATCGAGACTATTCCAATCAGGTGATATCTTATGTCCTACCTTAGCAATCTTGAAGTCGAACATCAACTCTTCATAGTTCATCTTACCAGCATCTAGATCCTCTACTATCTTGTCTAGGTTCCAATCAATCTTGTCACAGTCCATCATCAAGAAAGCGTACTCAGAACCCTTCCAGTGACCATATTTATCCATGCCACTACAAGCAAGAACCTCGTTGTCACCAAAGTCTATGTCTAGAAGTTCAGCCATGTCCCCAAAAACTTGCATGTCAGAGTCTAGATAAAAAGCCTTGCCTGTTGTAAGCGAAGGTATCATAAACCTCTGGAAACTAAATGGAGTCCGAGGTCTGTTTTTAGGGTCGTCAGGAGTCTTGTGAGTTATGTTGAAATCAGACAGTATGTTAAAAAATACTGGATGGTGCGTGTGCTCCATGATAGAAGACTTTAGCACCATGGCAGGCACACGCTGCTCGTACTGAGATCCGACAAAGACTCTTATAGGCTCAAGTTCTGCTAGGCGAACCATCTTTGAACCCACAAGATCAGATACATGATTTATGACCTTGAACTGGTCATCAAATGTCTCTCTACCGTTCTCCAGGGGCGTCAGACGCTTGAAGTCGGCGTTGTACTCCTTACCTCCGTCGATGCCTATGGAGTACACTACGGGCTGTCCTAGGAGCGACAGGAGTTGAAACACCGAGTCACCGCTGAAATAGATCAGGTTGATTGGGCGTCCTCCTAGAGGGCATGGAGGAGTTCCTGCTCGGTTATAGGTCAGCAGTCTGTTACCTTTCTTGAACCTGTTAAGAACAGGATCCTCTTTACAAAGTTCATCTAGATTCTTCGTGTGAGGTCTGAACCCAAGGTTAGGATACCACGGCATCAAAAGATATTCAGCATTCTTCACAAGATCAGGACCAGCCTCCTTGATAACCTCGTAATCAATGGCGTGCCCCACATCAACCTTATGCTTCTGTGGAACATGATTGAGGCCAAGAGAGATATACTTTGTCCTGTCTATCTTACTGTGTAGTTCAAGAGAAGGACCCTTTCCCATCATTAGGAAGGGCTTATCATTAAACTCATTAGATACAATCCAATCATCAAATAGCTTTATCATCTGTGTAACCCTATAGTAGCATGACAGTATCGTGGTTCATATTTTTTACAGAATTCTTGATACATAATACCGTCTCCTTGTTCAGTTTTATTATACCAGCCCCCTTCTTTTCTCCATATCTGTGTCTTCATAACTAACTGGAAGGCGTCAATGTTTTGATGAACTGGGGGGAATCCATCTAGTAGTACTTTATCCTCTTCTTTATGAGTTCTAATTAACATGGATCCCCTCCTGTAAGTTCCTTCAAGCACAACAGGACAAATGATTATATCATCGTCGAGCTTTGCTATTTCTTGTAAAGCATGGGGATCTAGCAAATTGTCAGGGTTGAAATGAACGATATATTCCCCCCTTGCCTCCTTGATACCTAAATCACGAAGGCTATGGCCCCAATCATTGTAACGCTTCTTAGTCTCTCTGAACTTATAATCTAAGCCATACCCTTCTATGTTTGGGAACGGTCTAGAGACTGGTCCATCGTGATATATGAGAACCTCAAAGTTCTTATAGGTTTGCTGTGATAGAGACTCTAATCCCTCACACAAAGTTTTGTCAGATATCACACCGTCATAGTGCGGAACTATTATCGAGAACTTCATGCCTACTCATGACCTCCTTGTATAGATCGAGTCTCTTCTTCGCAACCTTATTCAGATCAAAAATCTCATCTGATATCTCTTTAAGGTTTCTGCCCATCTCTTCTCGTCCCTTCTTGTCCTTAGCAAGTCTAGTTAAAACTTTTACCCACTCGGACTTAGGGTTGTCAGGAGATATTAGATAACCTGTCTCTCCATTTATGATGGTATCAGAGTAAGCTCCGCAGTCAGTAGCTACAAGAGGAACTGCATATCTACCGCATTCAGCTACCTTGATATCAGACTTAGAATCATTGAAGTTGTTGTATTCTAGAGGTGCTAGAGCTACATCCATTCTTGTGTAAAATACACCGTAGCGGTCTGGAGGTGCTGCTGGATATACGAACATGTTGGAGCGGTTCCTGCCCTTGGCCCCTAGCATGATGATACGCTCATAGTTGTCCCACACATCCTGCTGCCAGTCAGGATCAGGCTTACCGTCCTTCATAGGCATTGGTGGGCGTCCAAAGAAGTTCCACTGGCACCGTCCCATACCAGCCTTCTGGTTAACCATATGAGGCACGCCAGCGAACTGCTTTACATCCTGCTCATGGTGTATACCTCCAGCCCAACCAAACCTGCACATATTGTTTTTTGGGATCATACGAGTGTCATTCCAGCAAGGAAGATCGTAATCTATAGCGTTCTTTACAATTGCAAGTACGGCTCCCTCTGCACAAAAAGGATACACTCTGTCTGCAAACTTCTTCTGGGTAACAGTTACGAGGTCGGAGTTGTGGTATATGAACTTAGTTATATCACTAAGACCTCTTTCTTTGTACACCTTCTCAAGTCTATGTCCATCATAAACCTCTGTAAGCAAATCATCTGTATCGTAGTGTACTATCTTTCCAAACTCTTTGGCCTTACCTATAATGCGTGCTGTGTACGGCCCTCCGAAGTTACTGAGGTTCTGAGTGAACACGATGTCAGCCCATTTCATATCCTCAAACTCCCAGTCAGGAATCCATTTACCTTTATCAGGTCCTTCTTCCTCGTTAGTACCTAGAGGATTTTTATTGAATCTAACCTCTACTTCATCAGGGTAAAGTTGTTGAAGTTTTTGGAAGGGACTCCACGCTCTATAGTATGCACATCCTCCATCATTGGCAGGAACAACAAGTATCTTTATTTTGCTCATAATAAGAAGAGAGGTGGCTATTAACCACCTCTCTATAATAGTGCCTAGTTTAGTTTTTTAAAGCGCCCGTCTAACGCTTTTTTCGAGTTTCTAGTTCTGTCTAATCTTCGCTACCCGACAGGATCCACTAGAACACTCTAGTAGGATCACCTCCTTCGTCGGGGATATAGGGTACTACCCGTTAAGCACTAAATTAAATCAGAAAGTTTCAGAAACATCGTCGTACTCGTACTCATACTCATCGTCCGAAGCAGCTTTTGATGCGTCAGAAGAGTGTGAGATTCCGAGTGCTGATGCAACAGACTTTATTGTGCCTGCTACATCGACTGTAGGATCGCCCTTGTGAGGTACGAGAGCCTTAATAGCCTTAGCATAGTGTTTGCGCTTGCGTTGTGAGAAAAGCGTAACAACGCCCTCCCACGCAGCTAGGGCAGGGAAGAAGATGCTTGCGATACCAAACCCAGCGTCGATCATAGCACCGACATCCTCACCACTTGGAGCGGCAGGGACATAAGCAGCATTCTCTTTGAGTTGCTCCTTATCTGCCATTACGACAGTGGTGCCCTCAGGGATTTTAGCTTTTAGATCCTCAGGAAGTTGCTCCCAAGGAATTACAGCCCCCTGTTGGCCTTCGGCAAGCTGGTCCGATGTAGTAAACACCGTACCTTCACCTAGGAATTCCTCAAGAGCAGCGCAGGATGCGATTCCTAACGCTAGAACTGAGGCTGCGATTACATTTACTAGTTTCATGATAGTAGTCTCCGATTAAAATCGTCGTCAGATCCGCTCTGTGATTCTTGGTTAGGAACGGACCTCTCTCGTACTACACCTAGCTCAGGGCGTAGGTTTTGTACGGCCTCCTTAAGAGTGTCATACTCCTCCACCTTTACAAGTTCGTAAATATCGTGAAGAGAGTTCATTACCTCGTCAACTATCTTGGCACTTCCAAGCTCAGATCCGCGAGGTCGGAACATAGAGCGGTCATACTTAGGCCAAGGGCCTTCCTTAAACATTGAGATCTTGAAGTCGTGTCCGATAGTCTGGTCAAGAATACCGTTCTCTGCCTTCTCGAAAAGCTCTGCGTAGTCAGGATCGAGCATAGTCTCCATGATCTTCTGGAAGAGGATCACACCAATGCTGAGGATCTTGACCTCCTCCTTGTCTCGATCAAAGACATTCAGGTAGTAGCGAGCGCGAGGCTTGATCTGGCGAGCAAGGTCCTCGTCCTCCTTAGAACCAGTCTTCCACAGGGCGTAGTAAAGATCACAGAGAGGGCATTTCTCTCCATGCACCTTGCGGCAGTGATAGTTCTGAATCTGTCCGTCAGGACCAGGGACACGGTGAATTTTAGTCTCTGCGTAGAAAGGCTTATCAGATCCTTCCTTGGCAGGGAGGATACGAACATAGTGGTCGCCCTCCTTTACTTGGTAGAACTTCTCAAGGAAGTCTCCGCTTGCTGCTGCTTTAGGGTTAGTAAGTTGTTGGTGCTTCTCACGAAGCGCATTCAAGTCGATTGCCATAGTTTTCTCCAGTTAGTGTTATAGTAGTTTAGTCTCAGCCTTTTGAAAGTTGAATCTCAGCACGGCTGTTAGCTGAGATTTGTACTAGCATGTCCTTCTTAGCTTGCATAGAAGTTACAAGTGATTTAAGCAGACCTAGCTTTCCCTTTTGAACTTCTAGGTCTTCCTTAATCATATATAGTTCGTTTGAGGTATTTACTCTCGTAATAACAGCATCTACTGTAGGACGCACACCAGCGGACTTTAGCTCATCTGCGGCGTCTCGCTTAAGCTCTGATACAAACTTCTCCAGTTTAGCCTCAGACTTAGCCACATCCTGTCTAGCATATTCGTATAGACCTGAGTAGTATGAAAAGATTCTAGGAAATGTTACAAGCTCGTCTTCTACGCTATGACTGTCGATTTTACACAGCCCATCGGAAAGAGTTACATACATATCCCAGTCCATTTGCTCGTATGCTTGAAGTAGATCAGATGCCTTAGCCATATAGTGCTTTCCAGAGTTGAGGGTTAAGTTGTTTGAATAGTAGACTGCCGCGTGTGGCTTGCTCAACTAAAAACTCATTTGTTCTTACGAGTTGAGTGTGAGCATCCTCATCGTCAGCCCGTACACCCATTGTTGAGAAGATTACATGCCACATCTCATGGATCATAGTAGCACGAATCACATCATCGTTATTAATTTCTCGTATTAATATCTCACACGAATCAAAATCGGTTAGACCCATACAGGCTTCCCCACCGTACTCGATATTTTTTTTGAACTTAATTCCAAAGGAAGTCCAACCTGCCTTAAGAACTCCTATCTCTTCAATTTGCTGTCTCAGGGTTTTCTGCATGATCAATCTCCTGCATGACAAGAGTTTGATAACTAATGCTCATAGGAATAATAAACCTTGCCTTACCATTCCTAGCCTTCATAACATAAGCTCGCATCATTCCTTCATCAAACTCCTCTTCATCTTGGTTTATCGAAATAGCTAGATCAACTACCCTGAACTTGCCATAACTGTCACCAAGATGTTCGTCAGTAATCACACGCGCTCCACGGCCCTGTCGGTTCGTCTGAGTAGCAGTCCACACTAGAATGTTCTGCTCTACAGAGAGACCTCGTAGCTCTTCTGCGATACGCTGCTGGGCTTCATACTCACTCATGCCTTCGCGGACAGGGCGTAGAAGCTCCATGTAGTCGATGATAAGCACATCAGGCACAAAGCCCTCGTAGCTCTTAAGCTGGTTAAGGTATGACCTAATTGTATTAATGTTAGCCATTCCCGTAGGAAACTCCTTGATACGAAGGTTAGCCTTTGGGAACCTTTCACGAAGGATTTTGTGTCGTTGCTTTAGCTTAGACCTCTCGGCAGGATCGCTCAGTCTACTCTGAGGGATCAGAGTAGAGATTGAGTCTAGTCGTTGTGCTACACGGTCCTCGCTCATCTCTAGAGAGATGTAGACTACCTTAAGGTTCTCAATCAAGCACTTAACGGCCTGATTGGCTAGATACAGAGACTTTCCAACCCCAGGGGGAGCTACGACCATAGCAAGCTCTTTGCGCCCCAGACCGCCTCCCGTAAGGCCACGATCAAGTGATGGCAGACAGGTCTTAATGTAGTCACCTTCATTGATTGATAGCAGTCTTTCCCAGCGACCATCTACCTCGTTGAAGTAATCCTGTCCAAAGTTCTGGCTACGGGATACCAGAAGAGCGTCCTTAACCTCTTTCTCGATCTCATCAAAGCGACCGTCCTTCATGAGATCCACAGACTTAGTGATAGCCTGCTTCATGGACTCCCTCTTAGCAAACTTCTCTACAAGCTCGACAACATACTCTGGATTAGATACGCATGAAGTGTCTAGGCGATTGATTAACGCAATCTCATCTTCATACTCACTAATACTCTCTCCCTGCTTCTTGCGATCCTTACAGAACTCTGTAAGGAAATCGTCATTAGGAAGTTTGTGATACTTTGTAAAGAATTCGCTTACTGCTTGATAAAGAACCCCATGAATAGGGTAATCAAAATAATCTGATTGTACAAGCGGTGCAATCTCATTAAAGAAGTTAAGATCACTTTTGGCAAGGTAAATAATACCTCGCTGAATATTATCTGAGAAGTTGTATGCCATTAGAGTATGTAGTTATTAGGTGTTCCAGTTATATTAGTTCCTTTTCTTAAGTGACCATCTACCAGATGCTACTTCTTTTTCTATAGTTTTCTTGCTGATGGTAAGTTTTTTGTAAGGAGACTTAGCATTCTCCATTCTTTTCTTAGTTATATCGACAAGCTCTTCTTGGACTCTCTTAGCCTCTTGCTTATCGTGATAGACTAGGTTATGACGCTTTCGCGTATTGGTATAGTAGCCCTCTCCATTGAACATTAAAGGAACATCGCCCCAATGCCTATTAGAAAGTTTATTGCACTCAGGACAGCGAGAACGGGAAGGCGCTTTACTCATAGGCGCTTCCCGTTCCCATATCACTGAGCAATCATGACATATAAATTCGTAGATTGCCATTAGTCTTCCCAGTAAGGATCATTTATATCAGGTAGTTTCTCAAAATCAGCCGCACTCTCCATCTCCTCCGAGTGTACAGGCTGCTCCGTCTGCGGTTCCAACGGCAGTTCCTTGTTGTCCCATGTATTTCTCGACATTTTCTTTAGTAAGTGGTATTGCTTGTAGAGGTTCGTTGCCCTTAGAACCCGCTCTATATATAGTCATTCCCTTGAGGTATGGCATATAGTTCACAGCCTCTTCTATCATAGTAGCAGGATCGAACTCTCCTGGCAAGTTGATTGTCTTGCTAATGCAGGAGTCGATGAAGCGTTGGATCGTAGCCTGTACGGCCATGTGTTCCTCTGGAGTGATGTCGTAAGCACCTACGAATGCTTCTAGGTTCTTTCCTTCGTCGAAGTATTGTTGG
>Ga0196905_1000477_pt1 | contig 16119 bp, 17 predicted proteins | sample CB_VirMetaG_3_FD_169098 | JGI IMG/M metagenome (GOLD analysis project Ga0196905, IMG submission 169098) | Freshwater to marine saline gradient viral communities from Chesapeake Bay - CB_1508_1S Viral MetaG (v3) (version 3) | ecosystem: Environmental > Aquatic > Marine > Coastal | place: USA... | reverse complement strand
GTGAATCGTTTATCAATCTTCAGAGCAGCGTCAGCGTTCTTTTCCAAGTTTTCTTTTACGGCAATTGTTGATGCAAGTTCATTTTGATTTGTGAACTCCCTGCGAACAAAGTCGTCAATTTGCTTAAACAAATCTTTGACACCCTCTGCCTGAGGAATCAAACCATCACCTATTGCATCCCTTGTTTTCCTAATAACATTTTGGAAACCAATAAATTCTGCGTAGTCCTGCAACTCCGGACGGCCAATAGCCAAGTTGTTCACCAATATGTTCAAACGCTCAAACATGTCTGCGGAAAACTGTGGAGTTCCAACGAAACCCGGAGCACTCGTAAACTGGTCAACAGACTCCTTGGCACGATAATACGCTTGCATTGCCAAATCTGGAACAGCGGACTGCAACGAATCTATGTTGTCTTGAAGTTCCCCAATGCGAGCAATTGTTTCTGTGGCATCCGCATACCTTCCACCTCGCTGCACTCGCATGGAGCCAATCTCACGAAGAACATCCATCTGTTCCTTGACGTACTGAACAGCACTACGAGCCTCACGCCAAGTCTTTGCACGTGAACTGGTTCCCTCAAGCAACTCTTTGGCTAGCGCATCCTGCGCAGCCAAACCAGCAGCACCACCACCGTTGGCATCATACACGGCACGCAATTCTCGTGCCGTCATAAAGAAGAAAGCATCAGCCATCTCTTCATGATTATCGCCCACAGTTGCACCACGACCAATAATGTCATTGACCTGAGCACCAGTCAACTTTCGTTTATTGCCCTTACCAGCACGAGCCATATTTGCACGAGTTGCACGATTCCCCTTTGGCGCACCCATATCCGGAACGCTGTTCAACAACTTTCCGGTATCACCAATCGAGTTGAGTGATTCACTCAACCACGCCTGACCCAAATCTGTGCTGCTCCTATAAGGAGTGTTGTCAAACGGGCGCATCAAAATATTGAGAACCCTGTTTACACGCTCATCCCCAGAGAAAAGACCTTCCTGAATATCGGATTCCAACATCCGATACACCTCAGGCTCATCCAACGCCCCAGCAGTCGTTGAATCAGCCAAACGGATACGCTCATAAATACTTTGCAAAGCAGGACCCAACTCGTCACCATACAAACGGTAATATTCCAAAGTCTCCTCAGAACGCCTAAGCGCCTCATTAACTTCCTTGGCTTTCTGCTTGAAAGCCGCAAACGCAGCCTCAGCCTCTTCGGCACCAACAACACGAGCAGCAATCATCTCATTCATCTGTTCAGCCTGACGAGCCAAATCAAGCGCCTCATCATGTGAACGAGTCAAAGCATCGTTCATGAACATCATCACAGCGTTCTTTTCTTCAAACATCGCAGCCAACGCAACAGCCTCAGCCTGTTGCTTGGCAGACAAATCAGTCAACTGCTTAGAAAGAACAGCAGCACGAGAACTAGCCGCCGCAGCATCAGCCACAGCACGCTCACCCGCACGAACCTCACCACGAACATCCACAATATTGCGTTGCAACGTTGAAGCAACAGAACGCCGATAGTTCGTATCAAACGTCTGTTGAACAACCTGCACCAACTCGTCAGCAGCCGAACGAGCAGAAGCGTTCAAATTCGCAACCTGCTGCGTCTTGCTCTTCGCCATCTTCTCCAACGCCCTCAAATAATCGGGGTCAATCTCCCCCTGTGTGCGCATCAACCGAACAAAGTCAGAGTTCTTCAACTCGTCAATCAACGTAAACGCCTCAATGGCACCACGAACAGTTTGCTCATACCCCGCAAGAATACGCTGTGTGCTCGTCTCAAACATGTCAAAATCAAGTTTGGAGTAATCCCTCCACAAACGGTTCAACTCATCAATGGTTCCAGTTTGAATAACTGGACCATCACCCAAAAATTGGTCACCCTTCTTAAAGAAACGAGAAGCAAGGTTGTTGTTCATGTCCAACACATCAACGCTTGTCTGTTCATCCAACAACTGCGCCCAAGCACTATTGGCGTTTCTTTGACGCCAACGATACATCTCAGGTGTTTGAATATGCGGAATGTAACGAGGGCGACCAGTCACCGGGTCAGTAGCACCAACATCCAACCTGAAACTCGGGTCAATTTTTTGACCCTCGGCTTCCAACAAAATGCGGACACGCTCCCAATGGTCTTGCACAGCAGCGGTGGCGGCACGCTGGTCTGGAGACAACAGGGAAGGGTCGGCAGTTTCAATGAAACGATGAATCTGGTCATCAAAACTTTGCACCGTCTCCAACTTTGCAACCTGTGAAGCATCACGCAAATACTGTTGACCGTACGAAGCGCCACGAGCACGTCCGTTCTCGGCGCCACGCAACTGTGCGAACACCAAATCAACTTTTTCTTTCGGCAAACGACCAGAAGCCAAATCTGCACGAACATTCTTCAAATCACCAAACGTACCGGAAGCACCCTTGGGCGTATACCAATATTGCAACTTCTTACCCACATTTGTGTTCGTAATACCCAAACGTGCCTTAACCAAACCAGATTCCAACGCACCGCCAATAACACCAGAACCCGGCAAACGCACACGAGAACCAAACATGTACAAACCGTTACGCTGCAAACCCATAACCTTCGCAATGTCATCAGGAACAGCAGACTTACCACGAGCAGCAACGGCAGCAACCTCATCAACATTTCCACCATACTGTTTGACAAGGTTCGCCAAAGCGAACCGACCCTCACGTCCAGTAATATTCTTCGTACCCAAAGCAGCACGCAACGCAACATCTGTTGCACCAACTTTGGCAGTTGCACGCAAACCAGCAGCACCAGCACCACGAGCAATCGCCTTAACCGGAACCGTTCCACCCAACGTAACGTACGTCAACGGGTCCAACGCAACGTCACCAATAAAACCAACTATGCGACCCTTCCAACCCTCCATCGGCATAACACGACCAAAACCGAAAGTCGGGTCATTAAACTGTGAACGCAAATCCTTAAACGAAGCCTTCGTATTCGGGTCACTGTCCAACAAGTCAACGGTTTCCTTCAAACCGCTAATAATCGCACGACGAGGCGCATCAATAATGTTCAAACCACCCAAAGCCACCTTGCCCAACGGCGAACCCAACGCACGAGCCAACATCCCACCAGTACCAGTTTGCGCAGAACCACCCTGCTGAATACCCTGAATCGCATCACCCAAACGAGGTGTGGACGCAAACGCACGACCAGCAGCATCACGCACCTGAGAACCGGCAGCAGCCTCAGCAGTACGGAAAGATTGCGACGGGGCAGGCAAACTTTTTACGTTTGCCAGCCTCGCCAAAAGTTCATCAATCTTCGGGTCAACAGCCACTACAGACCACCAGCACGCAAGAAATTAGAACGAGCAGTCATGGTTTCTTGGTACGGGGTGTAGCCAGCGGCTCGAGCCTTCGCTTGCACAAGCATCCCCAACGCAGAAGTAAAATCCTGCAACCACTTCTCTTTGCGACCAGACTCCAAAACATCTTTCTCAACACCCTCCGAACGCTTCACAACATCCTGAGCAGTGCGACCGAAACGAATATCCTCAGCACGCTGATAAGACCTATCCTCGCCTTTCGGATTAACAATTTTTTCTGGCGTATACATACCAAACTTGGTTTTTGCAGCATTCAAAGCATCTTCAAATTGTTTTTTGTATACGTCAACACTCTTCTGTGCCTGCGCCATAGCCTCCTGCTCAGAACGGAGTTCAGGGAACATCGTTCTCCAAGAAGTAACACCCTTCTTGAGCCTGTCCAACCTGTCAACACGCTTCAAATACTCTTCCTTGAAACCCTCAACCTTCTTCGCAAAATTTGCCTGCTGGTCTTGCTTACCCGTCCCACCAGAAGCCCAATCAAAATAGTTAGCATCCTCATACTTGGGAAGTTCCTGAGTCAAAGGATTAAACTTTGTTCCCTTCTGCAAAAACTCCAACGCCGCAGCACGACTCTTACCACGCTGACGCAACAAATTAGACTCAGCACCACGAGCCACAGACTCCTTCGCCAAATTCTCAAACAAATCAGGAGCCAACTGCTCAGGCGCAAAATCCATCTCAGGCGACGGAACACCACCAGCAACAAACGGGTCCTTACCGGCAGCCGAACGACCAGCCTTCGTCTTGGCAACCTGGTAGTTCGTATACTCCTTAAACGCTGTGTTCGCAAACGCAATCAAATCAGAAGTTTCACCCTCCTGATTAATCAACCCCGGCGCCAACTCAGCCTGACCAGCCGTGTACTCCTCAATCTGACGCTTCAAATCCCAAGGCGCAGCCCCACGATAAATCTCGCCAGCAATAATCTTACGAATATCCGTATCAGGAAGCGTCAACGCCTTACGGAAGTTAGGCGCATGGTCCATCCACAACAACTCGTCATCTTCACCAGTGTCCTGCCCACCGTAGAACGTGCCAGTCAAATACCCCAACTCAGGTGACAGCAACGTGTTGATGTCACCGCTGGACACATTGCCCTTAGCCGACATGGCTCGGGCAAGTGCCAAAAGGGCATCTTGACTCATTGACATCTCTACCTATAGACCCTTCCGCTACTTAATTTTCGAAGCAATCTTCGGGAAAGCCTTCTCAATCTTCTTAATACCAGCCCTCGGATTCTTCTCAACAAACGCCTCAATCTTGGCTTTAAGAGTCGGATTTGCGGTCTCCATACGAGCCTTCAGCGCATCAATCGGCTTCTGAGGTGTTGCTGGAGGCTGACCAGAACCTTTGTTGTCTGGCGGTGGTGGGACAGTCGGGTCTGCTCCAGCCGAAGCCAAAGCGTCCTCAATTTCCGTACGACGTTCTTCGGCAGCAGCCTCCTGAGCCAAACGAGCCTCAGCCAAACGAGCCTGAATATCAGCCAACGCCTGAGCCTGAGCCTGAGCAGCCTGAGACTCATAACCCATCCTCTGTTGACCCAACGTAGTCTGAGCCAAATTCTGAGCCATCATCATCTCCGCCAAACGAGACGCATCAGACTGCTGAGCAACACCACCAAGCGCACTCAACAAATTCTGAAAACCGGCAGCACCCTGCTCGGCTGCAGCCTGCTCAGCAGCAACCTGTGCACGCACAGGGTCAGCCGACACACCGTAGGCAGACAAAATCTGTTCCATCGCATCAGGCGCAGTACCAGCAGAAACCTGAACACCCGTATACGGGTTGTTCGGATTCTGCGTCAAATAATCCTTCAAAGCAGAATAACCCTGACCAGTCAAATCCTTAGCGGTAGTGAAACCGCCAAGAATGTTATCCAACGCATCCGTATACGCCTTCTTTACGGCAGCCTCAGAAACACCAGCCTGTTGATTAATCAAATCAAGCATCCTGTTAGCACCAGTACGATAACCGCCACCAGCCAACATGCTCTTGTACGCTTCAATCTGGCGTTGCTCTTTCGCCAACTCATCTTCATACTTGCGTTTCGCCAACGCATCAGAAGCAGAAATACCGCTACCGCCAACACCGTAACTCGGTGTCGGAGTAAAGTTTACGGGGCCGATTGCGGCAAGCGCAGCCTGAAAGGGGTCTTGACTGTAATCAAACCCAGAACCACCACCACTGGTCGTAGGAACCATGCCAGCCATAGCAGCAGAAGTCGGATTACTGTCAGGAACAGGAATGTTTGTTCGTGCAACAATCTTCCGTTCTTCCCTGTCCGCCGGTCCGTACCTACTAACTCCACGTGCCATTACATTGCTCCTGCTCTAAAGGCGAACAACTGACGAGCAGCGTCCGCAATTTCTCTTGCTTTCTCCGCCTCCAAATCACCCAACGCCGACCTGTACTGCTGCAACAGGCGAGCATCCTCCAAATCAAACCCCCTCATCTGCTCCTGCTGAGCCAAATCAAACTCAGACAACCCCCGGGCACGCTCACGAGCAAACTCCTGCATCGCACGACTAAAAATCCCGCCACGAACATTCGGACCATACACATTCCTGCCTGTGTACGCACGAACCAACTGCGGTTGAGCAGTCTCATACTGCCTCAACGCCTGCTGACGTGCACGAGCACCACGTTGCTGAGACAACGTGCGTGCGTACTGATTGGCCGCCGCAGTCGCACCATAATTCTCCGTGTACCCACGGCGACGAGATTCAAACAAACTAGGGTCGTACGCCATACTGCCTCTTTGCATCAATCGCCGCAACCTGCGAACGAAGCGACTCAATCTCCTTGCTCATTTCCGACAACTCACGAGACAACGAAAAAAACACCTGTTGCAGACGCCCAGCGTCAGCACCAGTCAACGTGTTCACAATCGGGGAAGACCAAGGAGTTTTCATCCAAACACCTGCACACCCAAAACAATTTGCGAACTATCCCCACCAGTAGTTCCAACACCAGCAGCCAACTTGGCAGAAGTAATAGAACCATCATTAATTTTCTCTGTCGTAACAGCATTCGTAGCCAACTTTGCGGTCACAATAGCACCATCAGTTATGTTCGTACCAGCAGCAACACCATCAACAAAGTTCTTCACCGCAGTGAAGTTGCTGTTCATCTCGGAAGCCTCAATGATTGTTCCGTTACTGAACGAATAAGGAATAGAAACAGGCATTATCCGGTCACCTTTCGATTATTAAACTTGTATGTAATAGAATCAACACCCCACGAACCGTTCTCCGGGCCAGTCAACAACAACTGCACACTCCGAGCCAACCCAAGATTCCGACCGTTCAACACCTCAACACCCTGAGCAACCTCACCCCACAAACCAGTCCCCCACAAATCCGTACCCCAATACCCGCCAGTACCCGAACCACCCAACGTCACATCAAACTGTTTACGTTCCGAACCAGACGACTCCTCATAATTGTGATACACACGAACGTTCACGTTCCGTTGTGTATCCACCTGCTTAAACACGATGTCAGGGCGACGAAACATCTTCTTCATCGCATAACCGCCACCATCAACCCAACCAGTCCGATAATACGAATCAAACGCATCCTCAGAACCATCAACGTTGTCGTACTGTTCCTCATACAAATCAACCTTCATCACATAAGGTTGAGTTGGGTGACACAACACCCGATAGTTCACATTGTTTGAATCCGTCCAGTCACAACCACCCACCAACCCGTACCCGTCATACGTCGCAAACTGTGTGTACGCACCATTGTTGCCGATGCTTCTATCAAAAATGTAGTTACGTGTCGGCTTCGTCGCCGTACCGTTCGGGTCGTACGGCAACGCCAACCAACACCTTCTGCCCACAAACGAAACCGAATACGGTTCCGTAGAAGCCGCAGACAAATTACCTTCATCCACAAGGGGGCGCAACGGCTCAAAAATGTCGACAATTTTCGTGCCATCGTAGTAAAACAATCCTTCAGGATTGGAATAAAAGAACACACCATCTTCGCCTTGTGCCATGCTGTGATGATTCAAGCAACCAAGTTTCGTAGACAACTCCACAACCTGAAAATTGTCGGTGTTATTACCAATCAACAAATAGATTGCGTTCGGCTTAAAAATAACCAACTGACCGGCAACAATCGCCAACGCATTAATACCGACACCACCACCATTGAAATCAAGATAATCATCCTCAGCCCAATCCTCAGGCAAACCCTCATGCGACCAACGCAAACGATTTGGATACGCAACACCATCCTCAAACGTGTTCGCAGCAAACAACTTGGAAGTATGCACAATCAGATGCTCAGCACGAGGCATGTAACCGCCAACAGGATTGTTGTACGGCTGCCACACCGGTCCGCTCGCAGACATCTGCGAAGCGTATGTATTCGTCGTCTGCCACTTGTAACCAACCTGAGAAGCGTTCGCACCAGCACCCATGTACAACACGTCACCCCACGCAGCCAAACACATACCATCATCAGACTGCGACACAACAGGATTACCAGCCGAATACTCCAACCGAGTAAAGTTCCCACCAGACGACCAAAACACGTGGTCGTCATCACAAAACATCAAACGTTCAGACGCACCATAAAACGGAAACAACGTTTGCGGATTCCACGTACCAGTCACAGGAATCGCCGTCGTATTCAACCTATGCATCCCACCACGAGAAAACACCCCACCACGAGGGTCAATCTCCACATTCAACATGTCAGGCGACTCGTTACGACGCAACTGAAACTGGTCAGCCCGAAGATTCAACCCACCCGTAAAATCATCGTAACGTTCAGTAAGAATCCTGCTCATGACCCAAGAGTCGCCCCCAACGTCTGCAACCAGCGACGCATAGTTGGATACTTCTTACCACCCGACAACAACAACGGACGATGCGAACGAGCCTTCATCAAATCACGACGAGCCATAGCAACACCCTCCTCAAAAGAGCGTTGATACATCATCGCCATCTCATTATCCTCTTGACGTTGATACACCCGAGCCAACGCATAATACGCCAACAACACATGAAACCAGTTATCCAAATCAATCTCAGTAGCAGTATTAGACAACCACGTGTACAACGGGTTGCGATACGCACGAACCGTCAACGGATACACCGCATCAGGCTTCGGATACAAATGAATCTGGTTATCCCACACCGCCCAAAAATACGGGCGACTCGCCACATCCGTATTCCCCAACCAAATCTCCTCAGCATCATCGTACGCAATCTCAGTAAACCTGTTACCAGACGCCGTCGTATCCACAATCGAGATAATCTCCCGAATGTCACCAATCGCAGAAATCGTGTACGGACGCTGACCAACAACCGTATTTACTGTGTACGTTTCCTGATAGAACGGCCAACGCCGTTCCAAAGAAACGATACGTTGAAACGCTTCCTTGACGAACGTGTCCAGCAGACTGTTTGGCAGGTCTACCGTGTCCAAATCGGAGATGTCTCGCACCATCGTGCGAACGTCAGCAAGATTCATTCAACATCACCGCCCTTGGCAGCCTTCCGCAGATGACCAATGCAGTACTGGGTGCCCTTCGCCTTGGGTCCTGCGCATGTGTCGTTTTCCGCCACACAGCGGTTACGACCCGTGTATTCACCCCCACCCGCCTGTAGACGTGCACCTTCCACCCCTTGATGGGCTGGACGGTAACCCTGAACGGGTTGACCGTACAGTGCGTGAGCGGGTTTAGAACCTTTCATCATCCTTAGCCCCTTTTATTACTTACTTCGCTTCAGGAAGCCTCCGCCACCAGAGCCACCCTGTCCCATCCCACGTCCCGGGGCAGCACCACCACCAGTAAGACGTCCGTAACGAGATGAACCCATTCCCTGTCCCTTTCTGGCATCTTTAATGGTTACCCGAATATCGTCCTTCTTCAATCCACTTCCCCATCCAGAACCCTTTGCGCCCTTGATTGCCGTTTTTGATTGAATTTTTCCGGCACGTGCCAAATCAATTGCGGCTTTACGGTTGCTGCGAAGAAGGTCCTCTTTGGACATTCCCTTCTGAATTGGACCAACAGCCTTGAGATTTCGTGCTTGATTCGCACGATAAAGATTTCCGCCCTTTGGCGGTTTCTTCATGGCAGATTTGGCAGCCACAATTGCTGCGCCAGCAGCAACACCAGTAGCAGAAGCAAGTGCTTCTTTCTTATTCGTCGGATACCCGAAAGGTCTGCGAGGACTATTCTTAATCTTTTCTCGCTTAATCTTTTCTTCGGTACGGTCAGCACGACTTGTTGAAACACTACGCTTCTTTGCCATCATCTTCTCCTTTTTGTAGTTCCACCCCGACGGAAGGGAGGTGGGCGCCGAGGTGGAACCAACAAATTATCGGTTCTTGCCTCGCACGTAGTTCTTGTTCTGCGAACGACCCTTCAACTGACGCTGCGCTTCACGGTCTACCGGTTTACGCATGCGCTCCTGACGGGCACGCTCAGCACGGTCAACCTTCGGTCCACCCTGACTACGACGGTCAACGGAAATTCCGCTGGTACGTGCAGTTGGCTTCCTCGTTGACTGTGACTTCGCATACGCTGCACGAGCCTCACCACGCAGACGCTTCTCACGCTTACTACGCATGGAAGCATCCCGAGTCGGTGCGACACCCTTGCTCTTCAGATACGAACGGACATATTTCTTTCTTGTTGGCATTGCTTTCCCCTTGGAGTTACTTACTCCGTTGTCGAGTATTGCGTAGTATTGCGGCATTTCCTTCTCCTTATTAACTTCGGGTGGCAGGGGCTTTCACCCCCGCCACCCAAAATTTAAACTCAGGCAGTCTTCGCCGTGAGTTTGCCCTGCTTAGCAGCGTTACGGCAAGTAAGGTTGCCGTAGCACATGATGAGCGCATAACGAGCATCAAGGTTCTCTGGACGGACAAATTCCGTCTGAGCGAACCACTTGCCGGAGTGACCGACAAGGCTCAGATACTTGCTGTTGAGGAAGTACACGACACCAGCGGTGCAGTGAACATCGTACACAACCGGGGCAGCCTTGAACAGCAGGTTCTGGAAACCAGCATCTGCAGTCTTGGTGTCGGTGTAACGAAGTTGCGGCTGCAACAGAGCCTCATACTTCTCAAAGAGGGTTTGGGTCGTCAGCACCATGTCTGGGTGGTCATTGCCCACCGACACGCTGTTGTACGCCGTTGCCATCTTCGCAAGGCTGAGAGCCTCAGCGGTGTTCTCCTCGTACGAACGCCAGAACTCGTTACCAGCCGTTGCACGGTTGATGTTTCCGACAGTGCCAGACGCCTCGACGATGTTGCCGAGTCCGTTCCAGTCCTTGCCCGAGTTACCGGTTCCGTCAGCGAAGAACATCTGGTTGAAGCCTTCACGCATTGACTCTTCAGCCTGCATGATTTTGGCTTCCAGCAGGTTGATGATTTCCTGCTCGCCGTTGTTCTTGCCTTCCTCAATACCGCTGATTGCGATGGACGCAGCGTACTGCTTCCACTCGTACTCAGCAGCCGAGATGCCCTCTTGGGCGGTCAGCGAAATCGTGTCGTAACCACTGTACGACGCAACCGTGCTGTTCTGTCCGTAGATGAGCGGCTCAACAATCTTGGTACCACCGTTCAACATGCGGATGCGACCCTTATCCATGAGGAAGTAGGTCAGCGGACGTGCGGTGAACACGTTATCCGTCAGTTGTGGACGATAGTTCGCAAGCGTTGTTGAGAGCAGCGCATCAAAGTTTACGTTACCTGCCATGATGTATTACTCCTTGGTTGAAATTGTGTTAGCCCTCTAACTGCCGTTTGGCAGATTCAAAGGCATCACGAACGCTTCGAATAGGTTTAGAAGACACGTCGGCACTTTTCGCTGAAGCACCCTTGGAAACAACTGCGGCTTCCCGTTTCGCTTCAACAATCTTTTCCTCAGTCGGTTTCACTTTCGTTTCTCCTTTGGGTTTGGATTGTTCAAACAAACGGTCAAACGCAATCTGTTTGTAGGTTGCTTCAAGATTCGTGCTCCCCGTTGCCAACGCTTTCGCTACGACTTCGTTGGCGTCAAAGAGTTCTCCGTATCTCCGTGACAAAGACTCAATCTGATTCTCCAATTCACGCATCGCTTTTTCTTGTTCAAATGCCTGAATACGAGACTCAAGTTGGCGGTACTGCTTTTCCACTGGGTCCAAAAACTCTTCCTCTTCGGAAGTTGGTTGCTGGTTAACCCCATAATGTTGCGACAGCAATTCCACAGTGCTCGCTGGGTCGTTCTGCAAAGCCTCTTGCAAAGCAGCCGCAAACTGCACCTGTCTTCGTTGCTCAGCAAGTTCCTGCGTCTTGCGGGTATAGTCCGCTTGACGTTGGTAACCACTAAGCGCCTCAGATAACGGAACCTCGATTTCTTCGCCATCAACAGTTAACTTGACGGGCTTGTCAGCGTATTCGTCCCAAGCGAAATACTCTCTAGGTTCAGCCTCTAAGGCTTCACCAATCTCAGCGTTAGCATCAACTTGCCCTTCAACGGGTGTGTCAGTTACGCTTTCAACGGTGTTGTCAATATTACTCATAGAGTCCTCCTTCGGCGGTTGCTCTACCCCTAGTACCAAACGCTACATAATTGTTTCATTTGGCAACTGCGTATTCGGCAGAGGGGCACCCTGCGACAGCAATTGAGCCAAAATCTCAGGCGGAATGTTAGATGGCATCGCCATCCCACCCGTCGGAGGAGCCTCAGCAGCCCCCATACCCGGCGTAAGCCCCCCAGTAGCCATCTGGGGCGGCATACCGCCCTCAGGTGGCATCCCCTCCATCATCGGAGGCTGTTGGGCAATAAACCCTTGAGCCTGCTTGATACCAAACCCGTACTGCAACACGTAGGTGGCTAGTTTGCCCATGTCAATGATGCCAGTCCCCGCAAACGGGGCCATGGCATCCACAATCTGCAAGGCACGCTGACGGCGGAACGACTCATTCATCGGCGCCGTAGACCCACCCTCCACCTCGTAGTCAAACTCGCCCTGAATGTAGTCACGGTCAAACGTCAACCACAACGGCTGAGCCTCAGACCCCACAATACGGACCGCCTGCTCACCCGTCATAAACTGCTGTGCAAGCATCACCAACCGGCGAGCACACTCACCAATGGAACGCTCAATAATCGCCAGTTTGTCACTCGCACGAGCATTAGACGCATCCTGCACAATCGCAGCCTCAGTAGCCGTACGACGAATCTCGGGCATCGCACCCTGCTGATACTCAGACACACCAGACACACGGTTCATGTCAGACGAAATCAAATCCGACTGATTATAGAACTCTGGCGGGTTGATAACCGCAGGCATCGGACTAATCACATTCCCAAGGTTGTCATCCGTAATCACAGGCACCATCACGTTGTCCTCATCGGACTCCAACGCCTGACGACCATCAGTATCAAACGCAGTCTCCTTGTACAACCACTTGCGGGAGAACCGTTTACGGTGGTTCATCATCTGTGTGCGAGTTTGGTTCAATTCGTGTTGCAGAGGCTCAATTGCTTCCAGTTCACCCATCGGATAAAACGTCTCAGGGACGTCGTAGTTGCGAATCATCACGAACGGTTGACCGAACGCAAACGGAATCTCCTTCGGGGCGACAAGGAACTTGTCCGACCCGTCACAGAACACCGACACCGTGTTACGGTCAATGTCATACCATTCCCACACCTCAACATACGAATCCTGCGGGTCTTGTGAACGACGAGGACGGTACGCATCCTGACCCCACTTGCTGTAATGGCTCGGTGAAGCCTCGCCACGAGCAGTGGAATTGTAACGTTTATCCTTCTTCACATCCTCCAAAGGACGACGGATACGTTGCGCAATCCAACGAGCATCTTCCATGCTGGTTGCGTCCGGGTCAACGAACACATCAAACGGGGACACCCGTTCCACGAACGGGCGGTCCTCTTTGACAATCAGATTAGATTCAGCAACGTTCTCGTCACGCAGTTCAACAAGTTCGTCATACGAATCAAAGTTGTTTTCAGCAACCTTTTCTTCTTCAACATAACGGTACCCGGTTTTGACCCATCCGTGACCGAGAATCAAAGCATCCTTGACGGAACGACGGAACTCTTTCTGGCAGTCGTAGTGACGCCACCAATAGTTCACAATCGCCTCAGTCACCACCGCCTTGTCACCATCCTCAGGACGTTTAGCGTTCACAGTAATCTTCGGATGGTTCACCGCAACCGACGGAGCAACAATGTTGATGGTAGAGAACGCCATGTTGACAAGCAACTGGTCCTCTCTGATGTCGGTGCGGTGATGCTTGCCCCGATACAGGTCAATCATCCGCTGCCACAAATCGTCGTACTTCTCTTCTTTGCGCCAACGACGTGAATGTTCAAGTTTGTTGCGGTAACGCCTCAACAACTCGTAGTTAGAAATGCGTGCCATTATTGCTCTTTCCCTTTGTGCCAGCCGATATGTTCATCCAATTTCGTACCTATTTTGTCAACCTTGTGAGCCACATTCCGAAGCAACACACGCCCCTCAGCATGCTGCTCGGCGTTCTCCTTGCGTAACCTTTGAAGAATTACTACTATTGGCCCCGAAATAACTGCAACCGCAATCGGAACCAAAATAGTTTCCATGTCACACCCAACGGCTCCCCACCGGTTCGGCGTTGTAGCCGTTTATCTTGGCATCAGAAACAGTCTTTGCTTGACGTTCCCGAATCGTTGGACCATGAAAATCGTCCTTTCCATACGTGAAACCGAGGCGAATAGTGCGCACATGGCAACGGAAACAGACCTCCCCACGGCGGGGGAGTTCCTCGTCCTGAAACGAACGACCACATTGAACACATGTAAAATCTTGCATCACCCTTAGTCCCAACCACTACTTCTTACATTATGGGACCCAATCAACTCCCTTTCAGGCTTCTTTTCACGGATAATGTGCTTTTCCCACCAACCCAACGTATTCGGCTTGGCTGTGTCCGTCCCCCGATACTCAGGCAGCCACACATACTTCAACATCTGATTCGCAATCGCCAACGACATCACCCTGTCGTCATGCGGAGAACCATGCATCTTGCCGTTCTCCTCACGCACAAACGTCTTCAACTCCGCAATACTTGCCCTACACCACAACCCCAACACCCCGTCACGCAAACCAGCATTCAACTCGTCCACAGCCAACGGTTTAGACACCGACGTCGTACGCCACCCCAACGTTTCCGACACCGTCGGATTACGTTGACCCAACCTACGCTGCCGAAACAGATTCTTGTACCCCACCCTCTGCAACCCCTTCAGGGTTGTCAAACCGTGGTTGTTTGACTCCACACCAATCAACGCCTTGTTGTACCAATACCCAATCGCATACAACGTTTCTTCACCAAACAAGTCGGCATCAATATGACCATGCCAATGCGCCACCACAGCCCCCGTAGACGCATTCAACACGTGCGCCGAAGAATAGTCACCATGACCCAACCCCTCAGCAACGTCAGCCCCAACCACATACGTTTCACCAAACTCAGGGAAATCCCACACAGCGAACTCGCCACCATCCTCACGGAACTCGTATACCCCACGCCCCGGCATCTTATGCAAATACCCCCGATACGGTTCCTCAATACTCAAATCCCTCAACGCCTCCAAATCAAACACGGGACGACCAGAACGAATAAACGCCTCATCAGGGTCAGATGGATACTCCTGAGCCAACTGCCAATCAGGCAAATCACGCTTCTTAGCCTCATACCAATCATCGTCACGTTCACCAGCAGACCACGGAAAAAAGATGCCCACAAACCTGTTTGTCTGTGTCTGCGACCCAACCCACAAATCATGAAAAATGTTTCCCTCACCATTCGCCGTAGACAAACAAATAACACGACCACCAACGTCAGCAATCGGCTCAATAGACGCCCACGCCTCATCGGGATTCGGCAAAAACGCCATCTCGTCAATAACCACCCGATACACCGCCTCACCACGAGCAGGGTCATTACCCGACGGCAACGACTCCACCGAAGACTCGTTCGCAAACACCATCTTCAACTGGTTATCCACCAACACCTCAGGACCACGCACACGCATCCACGAAGGCAACATCTTGTACCCATACTTCGTTTTCTGCAACAACTTAGATGCTTCACGCTCCGTGCGTGAAAGCATCACCACAAAACGGTCAGACCAAAAAAACGTTTCCCAAAACACGAACGCAGCAGCCAACGTAGAAAACCCAATCTGACGAGCCTTCAACACAATCGTATAACGATGCTCCATCCAGTTACGTGCAGTCTCCGTTTGCGCTTCACGCAACACAAACTTGATACGTCCACGTTCCGGGTGACGAATGTGCCAGTACTCTGAACAGAAGTACTCGAATGCTTCCAGCATTTCGTCAGTGGACCCGTTCTCGGGTCCACGGCACTTACGCCACTCCTTCTCGTTGAGAAGGTCTCCCAACTCCATATGAAACCTCTTTTAGTCAGAACCTCGCCCGAATGCCGGGTCGTTCGGGTTAACCCAACGCAACACAGGCGGAATCAACGCAGCCACAAACGCCTTCGCTAGGTCCATCGGCTCATAATCCAACGTCGCAACCACAGCAATAACAGCACCGACAGCCGAACGCAGATACGACAGAAGCATCTGCCATTGTTGTTCGGTGATGCCTACTTTGACGGTTGGCTTCTTTTTCTTAGGCGTTGCCATCAGTTACCACTTTTTCCTTTCAATTTACGGTTGCAGTATGTGAATGTTCAACCCACGAAAC
>Ga0196905_1000474_pt1 | contig 16161 bp, 32 predicted proteins | sample CB_VirMetaG_3_FD_169098 | JGI IMG/M metagenome (GOLD analysis project Ga0196905, IMG submission 169098) | Freshwater to marine saline gradient viral communities from Chesapeake Bay - CB_1508_1S Viral MetaG (v3) (version 3) | ecosystem: Environmental > Aquatic > Marine > Coastal | place: USA... | reverse complement strand
GCCTTGATGGATATCAATACAGATGTGTCGTCAGCGTGGTTGGTGGTTCTGACGTAACTTCTGATGCTGCAACATTAACCGAAGCAGCGTAAGTAGGTAACAATGCCTAAACTTACTGAGCTCAATGCAACAGCTAGCTTGTCCAACAGTGACTTGCTAGCTGTTTCTACCAACACAGCAGGTCTTGCTGTATCCAACTCTGCAAACGTCCAAGTACTGATTCAGGCTGTTCACAGAACGTCTGGCAGCAATTTTGCAAGCCATATTAAGTTTACAGTCAGCGCAGAGGGAAATACAGCTTTCACGTTTAGTGGTGGTGGAGCTCAGGGTTCTAACAATGAGGCCCTCTACTTGTATAGAGGGTTTACATATGAGTTTGATCTTGGAAGCACCGTTAATCAAGGCAACTCACATTTATTTCAGATAAGAGATGCAGAAGACGGATCTCCTTTCACAAACGGTGTGTCTAATAACTCCTCTGGAAACACTATCTACTTCACAGTTCCTCAGAATCTTGGAGCCAACATAGTGTATCAGTGCAACGTACATTCGTCTATGGTGGGAACATTAGTAGTAACTTAAAGCCATAAATAATATAATGAATAGAATTGACGATAGTAACTTCATACTGTACGCTGCAAAATATTATGATAACCCTCAGTGTATCGATGAAGCAGAGTTTTTTGATGATCTGAAAAGAATTAAATACATCAAAAGACTTTTTAATAAATACGAAGAGACAGGAGAGTTGAAGGATAGATTAATCCTCAACCATCTTGTAGTATTATACAATCTTTTTGGTAGTGAAGCTGCGACAAGGATGTTGTTTTTCAGACTAAAAGATCATAGGCACCTACTCAAGCCTTTTTTAATTTTCTTGAGTGAGTTGCCAGAAAGGGTTACTGGGATAGGGATTCGCAACGAGACAATTATTACCTCGGAGATTCCAATAGACCAGACAATAGTAGACGTATTGAGGAGCATTTAATGGCAAGTACATCAGCAATCGATTTGTTCGTTGTGTACCAGTTTATCAAAAGGCTAGCTACGCCTTTCAATAAATGGGCTGCGTATGAGACGGGCGTGATCGACGAGCGAGGTAACATTATTGTCCCCTCAAGTCAGAGAGACATTCCTCAACAAAAATCATTCAAAGTGTTCGACGTAATGATTCTCAAGTTGAAGCGCCTACTAGAAAAACTTCCTTTTGGTAAAACAAGACTAGCAAGCTATGCAGCTGCTTTGTATCTTGTCAAGGAAGATTGGGAAAACAAAACAGAACAACAAATTCTCAGTGAAAGCAACGAGCATTTCGCTGACTACATTAGATTGTACAGACTAGAAAACTATTCGCGGATGTTGGATGAGATGCCGACAGTTTCCGCTGGCAGCGGAGCCGTTGCTGGCATGGGAGTGAATGGGCCTGACGATGTAAAGGTGACGAATACAAAGCGGCTCAAATACAAACTCAAAAACAAACAAGAAGCGGAAGATTATCATGCAGGGTTGAAGACCTACATTAACCAACGCTTCCAAAACTGGATGGTATAATAAATGGCACAAGTACATGTTCTTAAACTTACACAACAAGAAGCGGTGGTTAAGTGTTACCTTACTGATTCAGCTGGCGGTGTTGTTGATATCGATCTTGCAACGGATCTTAAACTATCAACAGAGACGTTTAATGCCAATACAGCAGATGTAACAATAGCAGAGCTTTTTTGGGGTTGCAAAAAGGATAAGCAGATTGACTTGAGTAGGATATCCGATCCAGTCGCGAACACAGTACATGGTCACTACTACTTAACAAACTCTGGTAGCTACAACTTCGATGGATTTGTTGATAATGTGTACGCTAATGGTAACGTTCGTATTGAAGCAGATGGACCGTTTCATATGATCCTCAAGCTGCGTAAAAAAGCAGGATACCAAGAATAATGTTTGGTGGATTCATTAGCAAGATTTTAATGATAGTTGTTCTCGTGATGGGAGCAGTTGGGTTTTGGTACTACTCCAAAACCCAAGTACAACTTGCTAATTATGAAACGAAGGTCCAGCAACAACAGAACGTGATGAACGCATATGAGACTCGTGATAGTGAACAGCAGAGAGCAATCCAAGCACTACAAGACAATCTTATATTGCAAACAGAAGCGTTGACAACAATGAGTCGTAGAAATGCAGAAATTCAATCACAGATGAATCACTACCTAGACATATTCAAAAGACATAACCTAGCTAAGTTGGCTAGTGCTAAACCTGGGTTAGTAGAGTCAAGAGCAAACAAAGCAACAAAGGAGGTGTTCGATGGCATTGAAGCAGATAGCAATGCTCTTCAGCTTGACAATAATCCTTAGTGGTTGTTCGTCTTTATCGCTGCTTGGCTTTGGTAAAAAAATAGAACCTATTGCACCCGTCACTGTAGAAGTGAAGACGGTAGAAGTACCTATCGAGATCGCTCAGCCTACTTTGCCGAGAGCTCTTGATTTGAAAGAACCGCAATGGTATGTTGTCTCTAAAGCTATTTTCGTGGAACCTTGCCTGCTCAATGAGGAGACAGGTGAACGCGATTGCAAGCTCGGTAGAGAAGATAAGTATCCAGAAGGATTCACTTACTTAGACAAGTTCCTTCAAGATATTGAGAAAGAAGCAGGCGATGTTGTGTTTTTTGCAATGAGTCCCGGCGATTATGAATTGATGTCCTATAACATGCAAGAAATCAAACGGTACGTTTTGGAAATGAACGAAGTGATTTTATATTATCGTAAAGTTACTATGAAGAAACAAAACGAGGATCAAGTACAAGATCCCAATTAAATACCAAAGATTATAGGAGAATCAAATGGATTTTGTTGTAGAACAACTAGTTACATGGTGGCAGTTTACTGTCGTAGGGGTACTTGTTATTATTGGTTGGGTGGTGAATTTGTTTGGTGTCGATAACGAGAAGACGCTTATTGGATTCTCAAGTAAAGAGATGCCTACCATGGTACCTATCAAGATTCCTACCGCTGGTAAGGGATTCTGGGGTGCAATTTGGATGTGGCTCATGGGTACACGCACATGGGAAGTCGGTAAAGATTGGCACTTTACGTTGAATGAGACAGAGTACGTTATTCCAAAAGGCTTCGTGTTCGATGGAGCATCCGTACCTAAGTTCTTAGCGACTTGGCTATCCCCTGTAGGCGTACTACTGGTTGGCGGACTTGTTCACGACTACATTTATAAATACACCGTGCTTACTCATAAGGGTAAGAAAACAAACACCGAACCAATGACACAAAAAGAAGCAGACATCATTTTCAGAGATATCAATATCGAACAAAATGGGTTTCATCTTCTTAACTACCTAGCCTATTGGGCATTAAGAATAGGTGGTTTTGTAGCTTGGAACGGTCATCGTAAGCGTAACTGTAAAGTAGGAGAAGCATGACGGCTAAACTCCTTATTGTACTTCTAATAGCTGGTTGTTCTTCTCCTCAGCTCACTCTTATGGAAGAGTTGAAAGAAGACACAGCAAGAAAGTACAGAGAAGCGTGCATGAATAGTGCAGGTAATATTGACCCTGTTCTACGTGTTCAGATACTACAAAACTGCAACGCATGGGCAAGACGAAAAGCGGGACTCTAATATGGCAGACGAACAACAAATAAAGTCAGAAGTTGAATATCTGTATAAGGTAATTGACAAACTTGATACAGCTATCGACAAGCTGGCGGACGTCTCGTCTGACATTAAACAGATTCTAGCTGTTCACGAAACTCGTTTAGATCAAACAGAAACTGTCGTCGAACGATCTTTCGTGCAGCTAGACGCTGTGCACCATAGAGTATCAGCTCTTCGTGATGATATGAACGCAGCAGAAAAAGACATCCTCCATCGTATCAATGATATAAACAAATGGAGATGGCAGGTTGTAGGCGCCGCTGGCGCAGTAGCTTTTATTATTTCCGCTATAAGTCATTTTATGCCTGCATAGCGGTTGACTTTTCCGCAAAATAAAGTATAATTTCGTTATGACTACTTGGATTGATCACAAGTACGCTCGACTTGTCTCTCACAAGTTCTTACGCGTATCAGAAAAAAACAACCAGATAAACTTTCGATGTCCTTACTGCGGTGACTCGCGTAAGGACAAGACGAAGGCTCGCGGTTACCTATTGCAAAAGGAAGGTAGTTGGTACTTCTTTTGCCACAATTGTCACACGACTAGATCGTTCGAGAACTTCCTCAAAGAGCAAGACATGATCCTGTATCAGGAGTATATGTTAGAACGGATGAGAGAAGGTTCTACGCAGTCTAAGCCCGCAGAGACGTCGTCGTTTGCTACAAAGCCAACATTTACAACGTCGCTGGGTGTAAAGCCCTTCAAGGAATTAAAAAAGATATCTCAGCTGCCGTTGAGGCATCCAGCGAGACTATATATTCTACAGAGAAAGATTCCTAGCAACGTACACTACAAGATCTTCTACGTTGAAAATGGATATAACTGGGCCCGCAAGTGGTTGCCAGAGAAGTTTGCCAAAGACTTCGATGGTAGAGATCCCAGGATAGTCTTACCTCTGAAGGACAATAACGGAGTGTGCTTTGGTGCTATTGCAAGGTCAATTGATCCAAATAGCAAGCATCGTTACATGAAGTTATCGTGGACGGATGAAGAAGGGTTTATCTATGGTCTCGAAGATGTGGATCAAAGTAAGACGGTGTACGTTACAGAAGGGCAATTCGATTCGATGTTCTTGCCTAACGCTGTCGCTGTCGGAAGTCTGCATTGGAAGTTGCTAACCAAACACATCACTACATCGAACGTTGTGATTGTGTTAGATAATGAACCAAGAAACCCTACAACAAACGAAAGCCTTGCAAAAGCTATCGACGCTGGCTACAAGGTTTGCATATGGCCGTCACACATAAAAGAGAAGGACATAAACGATATGGTCATAAACGGGATGGATCCTGTTAATGTAAGACAGATTATAGAGAGTAACACGTATCAAGGACTCAAAGCAAAACTAGCACACAGCGTATGGAGAAAATAATATAATGAAGGTCAAGCTAATCAGTTACTCACAACCTACAGAGGAAGTGAAAGAAGAAGGTCTTGAGGATTTACAGGACCTTGTAGCATACTGTGCAAGAGTATCTAATCCAGCTAATCAAATGAACAAAGAGACGTCAGAGAAGCTGATTAAATACCTAATCAAACATAAGCACTGGTCGCCCTTGGAAATGGTTAGTGCGTGCATGGAAATCGAAACAACAAGAGACATTGCACGTCAACTACTACGTCACCGTAGCTTCAGTTTCCAAGAGTTCAGTCAACGATATGCAGATCCAACTAAAGACCTCGAGTTCACAACTAGAGAGGCTCGAATGCAGGATCTCAAGAACAGACAGAATAGTATCGATCTCGACATGGCGGACGCCAAACAGAGAGAGATAAATGAATCGTTTCGTATGAAACAGAAACAGCTACTTCGGATGGTTGCTGAAGTGTATACGTGGGCAGTCGACAATGGTATTGCAAAAGAGCAAGCTCGAGCAGTACTACCAGAAGGTTTGACGATGTCTCGTTTGTATGCTAACGGAACGCTCCGAAGCTGGATTCATTATGTAGAACTACGTTCAGCAAACGGCACCCAGAAGGAACACATGGAGATAGCCGTAGCTTGTGCAAAGGTTATCAGTAGTGTGTTCCCTATGCTTAAAAAGGAGGAATAGTGTACGAGTATAGATGTAAGGTATTAAAAATTATTGATGGAGACACGGTAGATGTTGACATTGATCTAGGTTTTGGTGTATGGTTGCGCAATGAAAGAGTCAGGTTGTATGGTATTGATACACCTGAGTCAAGAACAAGCGATAAAATAGAGAAATACTATGGCTTGTTGGCTAAGCAGTTCCTAAAAGACCATCTAGGAAAGGATTGTACTCTCCGCACCAGAAAAGATGAGAAGGGAAAGTTTGGTCGTATTCTTGGGGAGTTCATTGTATATGATCATGCCACAGATCGCGAGATGACTATCAACGACATTATGATTAGAGAAGGTCATGCGGTTGCGTATCATGGACAATCTAAAGAGAGTATCCAAGAACAGCACTTAGCTAATAGAGAAAGATTCAAACAAATTTAATTAGGACAACAAACATGACCATTCAAGTTACCAAGAGAGACGGTTCGAGAGAAGACCTAGATCTAGACAAACTTCACAAAGTGATTTTCTTTGCTTGTGATGGTGTGTCTGGTGTGTCTCCTTCTCAGGTTGAGCTCAAATCGAACATCTCATTTCATAATAATATAACAACGTCAGAAATCCAAGAGACGATGATCAAGTCTGCAGCTGATCTAATCAGTGATGAGACTCCCAACTACCAGTTTGTTGCTGGTAGGTTGATTTGCTATCATCTTCGCAAAGAGGTGTACGGTCAGTTTGATCCGATCCCTCTCTATGACCACGTGGTTAAAGTAGTCAAGTCTGGATTCTACGACAAAGAATTGCTTGAATGGTATACCAAGGAAGAGTTTGAAATGATGGACTCGTGGATTGATCATTCACGAGACGAGACGTTGACGTATGCTGCTATGGAACAATTCCGTGGCAAGTACCTCGTCAAGAATCGAGTTAACAATCAGATCTTCGAAACGCCTCAGATGGCATTCATGTTGATTGGTGCTACTCTATTCAACGGCTATCCTAAGTCTGGTGAAAAGACCAGACTCCAGTGGGTCAGAGACTTTTATGATAGCGTTAGTAAGTTTGAGATCAGCCTCCCTACCCCTGTCATGGCAGGAGTTCGTACTCCTGTCAGACAGTTTAGCTCTTGTGTGTTAATCGAAACTGACGATTCGCTAGATAGTATTAATGCAACTGCTGGAGCGATCGTTAAGTATGTCTCAAAGAGAGCTGGTATTGGAATTGGAGCTGGACGCATTAGAGCGCTTGGAAGCCCTATCAACGGTGGTCACGCTACTCACACTGGCGTTATTCCGTTCTTCAAACACTTCCAGTCTGCTGTACGCTCTTGCAGTCAAGGTGGCGTGCGTGGTGGTGCTGCCACTCTTTATTACCCTATATGGCATTACGAAGTTGAAAATCTACTGGTACTCAAGAATAACAAGGGTACAGAAGATACACGAATAAGACACCTAGACTATGGTGTGCAGTTTAACAAGGTATTCTATGAACGACTCCTTCAGGGAAAAGATATCTCCCTTTTCTCACCAAGTGACGTGCCCGAATTGTGGGACCCATTTTTTACTGACGTGGAGCGATTTAGGTCTCTCTATGAAGCAGCCGAACGGAAAACAAGCATTCGTAAAAAAAGAATTCCTGCAATCGAACTATTCTCCTCCTTCATGCAAGAAAGGAAGGATACTGGACGTATTTACTTAATGAACGTTGATCATGCAAATGATCACGGAGCGTTTGTAGCAGAGAGAGCACCAATCAGACAATCGAACTTATGTTGCGAGATTGATCTACCAACCAAACCATTGATGGATATCAACGACCCGATGGGCGAGATCTCTCTTTGTACTCTTGCAGCTATCAACTGGGGTGTGATTAAGAAGCCAGAAGACTTCGAACGTCCAGCTACGCTGCTTGTACGAGCACTAGACCAATTGCTAGACTATCAAGACTATCCAGTGCTAGCTGCTCGTAGGTCTACATTAAATCGTAGACCGCTCGGTGTTGGTATTATTAACTTTGCATACTGGATGGCTAAGAACAATATGACATACTCTAATCCAGATCTTGAGACTATCGATATCTGGGCAGAAGCGTGGTCGTATTATCTAATCAAAGCATCTGCTGATCTAGCAAAAGAAACGGCAGCTATCCTCAGTGTAGAAGATAGCAAGTACTGCCAAGGGATAACGCCTAACCAGACGTACAAGAAAGACGTCGATGAGCTTGTTCCACATCAGGAACGTATGCCTTGGGACGAGCTACGAGCTCAGATGAAGGTGACTGGTATTCGCAACAGTACGTTGATGGCACTGATGCCTAGTGAGACCTCTAGTCAGATCAGTAATGCTACTAACGGGATTGAACCACCTCGAGCTCTTGTTTCTGTCAAACAATCAAAGGATGGTGTACTCAAGCAAGTGGTTCCGCAGATCCATAAGCTCAAGAATAAATACGAGCTTTTGTGGGATCAGAAATCGCCTGCAGGGTACTTGAAGATCTGTGCTGTGTTGCAGAAATATATTGACCAAGGTATTAGTGTCAACACATCATACAATCCAAAACACTATGAGGACGAAAAGATCCCAATGAGCACGCTGCTGCAGGACCTTGTGATGTTCTACAAGTATGGTGGCAAGCAGCTTTATTACTTTAACACTTTCGATGGGTCTACAGACGAAGCAGAAGAACCTGCACATCCGTTTGTTAGCCAAGATAAACCATTAGACGAAGAAGGAGAATGCGACAGTTGTATACTTTAGGCACAAACGAAAAACACAATACACAGCGTAATGCATTCTTTGATGGCAGCGTAGAGATTGCCAGATATGATATGCTCAAGTACACCAATTTCGATAAGATTACTGACAAACAATTGGGGTTCTTTTGGAGACCTGAAGAGGTAGACATTCTAAGAGATTCAAAAGACTTCTCTGATCTTAGTGATTCAGAGAAGCACATCTTTACATCTAACCTCAAACGTCAAATTGTATTAGATACAGTACAGGGCAGAGCTCCTAACCTAGCTCTATTGCCTATTGTATCTCTACCTGAGCTTGAGACGTGGATTGAAACGTGGTCGTTCTTTGAAACGATTCACTCAAGATCGTACACACACATTATCCGAAACGTATATCCTGACCCTAGCGCTGTGTTCGACAGCATCATGGATATACCAGAGATTGTAGAATGCGGCAAGGATATCAGCAAGTACTATGATGACCTTATTGAATATAATAGAACTGCTACAGGACCTAAAACTGGATATGGCTCATACAGACATAAGACCTTGTTGTGGTTATGTCTCAATGCGGTTAATGCCTTAGAGGGTATCCGCTTCTACGTATCGTTTGCGTGTAGCTGGGCATTTGCAGAGCTGAAGAAGATGGAAGGCAATGCTAAGATCATTCGATTCATTGCTAGAGATGAAAACGTACACTTAGCAGCAACGCAACAATTGCTCAAGATACTGAGAAGAGAAGATCCTGACTTCGAGCAGATTGCAAAAGATACGGAACAGGAAGTACAGCAGTTGTTTGTTGACGTTATCGAACAGGAAAAGAAGTGGGCAGAATACTTGTTCAAAGATGGTTCGATGATTGGACTTAACGCAGAACTGCTCAAACAGTACGTTGAGTGGATTGGTTCTAAGAGAATGGGTAACGTTGGTCTCAAGTCACCGTACCATCCAGGATCAACAAACCCATTGCCATGGACACAGAAGTGGATCACAGGTGGATCAGTACAAGTAGCGCCACAAGAGACAGAGATTTCCTCGTATGTTGTAGGTGGTGTAAAGAAAGACGTCAACGAGGATACATTTAAAGGAATGAGTTTATGATTAAAGAAAATGATGTGGTAACGGTGGTATGTGCTGCTGGTGAGTTCATTGGTAAGTATAAAGGTCAAGAGAACGGTTGGTTGAAGCTAGAAGACCCTCGCATGTTGGTGTCAGGTCCTGAAGGCAATATGGGATTCGCTAGAGGCGTTTGTATGACCGGCAAAGAGAATCCTGACACAATTGAATTCAACACATACATCTTCATGACGCCTTCTAATGAGGAAGTAGTGAAAGCATACCGTAAGGCTACAAGTGGTTTGATCTATTAATATGATTTGCGATCGTTGTGAGGAATCGTTCGACGAGAGCGAGATTGAAGAAGTTAAGTATGTTGTCACATGCTCAGATGGTAGTATAGAATACACTACTAAATACTGTAAAGAATGTGCGTTAATATGTGAACGTGATATAGAAGAGATGCGAAATGATTGACAAGTATATGGGATGTGTGTTGGTGACTGGAGGATGTGGTTTTATTGGATCGCATTTTGTTCAGCAGCTGCACGATCGTCATCCAGAGTACTTTATAGTTGTTGTGGACGATTTAAGAACGCCAGGTCAATATGTTGTACGAGATCGAGGGATCAAGTACTTCTTCAAATCAATCCAAGATGAAGAATTGCTAAAAGAACTGATGCATGGCTATCAGTTCGACTACATCTTCCATCTCGCCAATACGCCTCGAGTGAGACGAGCTATTGAGTTTCCAAGAGAGGCAATTGATAACAACGTAACATCTACAACTGCCGTATGTGATCTTGCGCTAGCGCACGGTTCGATACTGTTCTTTGCTCAAAGCAGCTCAGTACAATACAAAGAAGCAGTGACAAATGCATATACATTAAGTAAAGTGTTTGCTGATGGTGTATTGAAATTGTATGGTAGGGAGTATGGACTGCATACAGTCAATATGTACTTCTATTCTGTATACGGTCCTAGAGAAGCAGACTACGGTCCATACAGTACAGTAGTTAGAAGATTCAAGCAGAAGGTTCAAGCTAATGAATCGTTAGAGATATACGGTAATGGTACCAAGGAAAGAGACTTCACGTACGTTGGCGATGTTGTTGACAACATGATCAAGTTGATGTTCGATAAGAACCTAAGTCAATTCAACGCTGCACATTTTGGAAGAGGGTCACCTAAGAGTATTCAACAGATTGCAGATGCATTTAGAACAAACATCGTATACAGATTTGATCTGCCTGGTGAAGCTCAACGAACACACTGCGTACAACCATACGGTGAGTACAAAACAGAAGTGTTAGAATATATTAAACAATGGAGAGATAATGTCGTACACACGTAGCTTTTGCGAAGGCATCATTAAGTCAAAACAAAAAGGATGGATCAAAGGAAACGTTATCGAGTTGGGTAACAATAAGTTTCATACAGCTCAGATTGAACCGTACCTCAAAGCAATCGATCCTTCAATCATGACGTGTAAAGGTGCTCAACAACTTTGGTTGCAAGCTGGTGCTCAGTCGTACGTTGTGGTTGAGGATGAGGCAGATGTACCAGATATCAAGTACGACGTTGTAGTCAATCAAGCGTGGCTTGAGGAAAGATTTGATGTGTGCGAGGTACTGAGAAAGACACACTCAACGTTGAAGGTTGGAGGCTTTATGTTTACCAATCTACCAATAGGCTTGTCGGTAGGCTATCACAGCTACACGTTAAACTTCTGGCAAAAGTTCTGCAAAGATAACAACTACGAAGTTAGATACTGTCAGGTGTCGGACGAGATGGGAAACTATCCAATCCTGGTATCGATGGCATCGCCTTATACATTTACTAAGCTCAAGGATGTTCTATATAAGTTCAGAGAGACATGGACCCTTCGTATGACAATCGTCATACAAAAGAAGGACGATAACGAACTGAAACTAAAATAAGGAGCAACAATGCCTGAGACTGTCAATGTAGATCACCTTGAGGACTTTTTTTGTGATATGTGTCACGGTGAATTCACCGTAGCATTTGAAGCAGGAAGTGACATCCTTCCTGTAGATATAAAGAAGTGTGTGTTCTGTGGAGAAGACTTAGATAACGAGTTCAAGGTCCCAGAAGACGAATTCGATATCGACGAATGGAACGATGACATGGAAGATTAATGAATTTCATTGAAACCTTCCACAATGCATTACCTGATAGTGTATGTGATACTATAATCAAAGAGTTTGATAGTAGAGACAAATATGCTAGAAAGGTGCAGAATGCTATAAGAAACGACTTGTCTATCCAATTGGGAGCGCATCAGTCGTTACTTCCCTTGCAGGGGACTGTTGAGACGTATTTAAGTCAATGCTGGCAAGCATATAGTGACAAGTACGAAGTTAATAATGAGTTTAGGGATGTGATATCAAACGCATTCAAGGTTCAGAAGTCTTCAACAGGTGGTGGGTTCACGTTCTGGCATAGCGAACAAGGCTCGGACGTGAGAATGATTAGTAGGATTGCTGTGTGGATGATCTACCTAAACGATAACTTCGAGGGTGGCCACACAGAATTCAAGTTTCAACAACTGTCTTTGAAGCCAGAGAAAGGAATGTGTGTGATCTGGCCAGCTGCTTATACTCATTTACACAGAGCTGCACCTGATCTAGTAGGTGATAAATATATTATCACAGGCTGGTTTAGGTATCCAACTCCGAGTATAGATTATGAGCCAAGTAGCAGGCATTGATTATAGTATGACATCACCAGCAATCTGCTGTTATGATGGATCAACATGGCGTTTCTTTTTTCTTACTTCTAAGAAAAAACTAGAAGGAACATTTCACACAGAAGACAACACAATGTCTTTCACAGGTACAAATATCGATCATCTATCAACGAACGACTTAGATCGTTTTGATATGATAAGCGACTGGGCAATCGATGTTCTCAAACAAAACGACGTGACGACTGTCATGCTGGAAGATTACAGCTTTGGCTCAACAGGACGTACATTTCAGATAGGTGAGAACACAGGCCTGTTGAAATATAAGATCAAATCAAGTAAAATTACCTACGAAACTGTTCCACCTACAGTTCTCAAGAAGTTTGCTACTGGTAAAGGAAATGCTAAGAAAGAACTACTCAACGAAACGTTTAAACAAACAGTTGGGATAGACGTCAAAGTATTATTAGAGCAAAGTGATAAGTCGTGGAACCCTAGTAGTGATATAATAGATGCGTATTATCTTACGATGTATGCAATTAAGGAGAAACAAGATGGTATCGAAGTATGAAGTAGAACAACTAGCAAGAGTTATTGGTCAAATATTTCTTGATGTGTTGATTATGGGCGCAATTGTGTATTCGCTTCATTTCTTATTTTATTATCCCAAAGTATGGCTGACCGCTATTATCTTATTCAGCGTATTGCTGAGGACCGGTTGGTGGGAGAGAATCGAGAGATGGGCCCAGGGTAGAACTAAATCTCCGCGGGTCTGACACGTTTTACAGTACAACAAGTATAGAGGCACCACTATGGTAAAAAAAGGCGTATGGACGTCTAATGACGCCAAGAGAACAATGACGGTTAGTTATGCAGGAAGCAACTTTGTAGATGTAGAGGAGCATAATAATATAACTAACATCAGCCAACAATTGAAAGTTGGCTTAAAAGAGTACAACCAATTCCAAGACTACTTAGTTGCGGGTGGTTGGACATATAACGATAAACCACTCAAAAGGAGAATTAAATGAGTTTAGATATCGTAGCAGCAACAGTGCTAGTTGTTCTTGCAGCAGCATTGTTATTCGTGTTCCGCAATAAAGACAAAGGAACACCTTCAAACAAAGGAACTGGTGGCGGTTCAATCAAGCCCAAAGCTCCAACTCAACGCAAATAATGCGCTGTCCCAGGAGCCGGGCTCCTGGGACCTTTCCTAACTCCTTGATTCTAAAGGAGTAATATTTTTCCCTTACCCCGTTGACTTTTTGACAAAGACGTGATATAATGTCCCCATCAAATGAAGAAAGGTAAGGAAGTTCATATGAAAATCGTAATCCACACCCAGTTCCGCGAAAACTACGGCGCCCACAGCTGGGACGGCGAGGGTGAGTGCCCTCAGTACTGGAAGTTCAAAGGTGGTGACACCTACTTCGTCAGCTGTTCCATCGAGGAAGCACAGGATCGTGCTTTCTGGGAGCGTGTGGAGTCTGCTCTCACTCACTCTAGCGATTACTCGGAGGAGTATATTATCTCTTCTGAGCTGGTCGACGACGTCGACTTCGTTGCTAGCAACTTCCACGAGGAGTGGGAATCGCCTTACTGGGTCCACGAGCTCATGGAAGGTCGGTTCCATGTCAATCGTACTATCAAGAACAATCATATGTACGACAGCCGGATCGTACACAAGTACGAGAGCTACTTCATCGGTGACGATGATTCGTACAAGTGTCTGTACCTGTTGTCTGACGGGCGAGAGGTATCGTATAATGAACTTTCTATGTTACTGCAGGAGGCTGCGTAATGAAGATCGATCCATCAAAGCTCCAGAAGCTTCATTTGTATAAGACAGCATTTAGTCCTCTGTACAATGCTTATGTTGCTATCAGGGAAGTACATCAGCTTGAAAATGGCACTGTAATCCTGTATTGTAATGTTGTTGGCTTACCAGATGATCAGATGATCATATTCAGGCCACATGAATTGAGAGATTATGTATTGTGAGGAACGTTATGCTAAAACGTGATATGGTATCAGAGGATACTAAGATTGAGTTGGGAGAACTTGCTAAGGACAACACTGTGTCGTTAGAAGAGTTCAAACACTTCTGTCGAGAAGTTATTATGATGGGAGTGAGTAACGAAAGTAAGAAGCAAAGTTTCATTCGAGACATTGATAAGGCTCGATCGAAAGACTACGCTGCTTATCCAGTATACAATTACTTGCTTGCAGGTGAAGGGAAGAAGTCATTATGAAAGACGACGATCGGTTGATCCACGATTACTATCGCGGACGTATGAACAAAGCATACTATGGTGGTGCTGGAGTCGTTCGTATGTTCATTGCTATCACATTCCTGATTGTTGGAGTACTTGAGCCAGAATACGAACCTGTACATCGAGCTCTTGCTATTGCATTTGGTTTGTACATTGGTGCGTTTGGTCTGAGAGCATTCCTTAGGAACGATGTACGATGAGACGACGACGTCCATCATTAGTGACGCAGGACGATATAACAACAGCTAAGATAGCAAAGTCTATCAATTGGAACGTTGTAGAGAACTGGCGTAACAAGCTAGGAGCGTCGTGTGGACTTGAGATGGCAATCAACTTCGATACTGGTTACTACTACGACAATCGTATGCTCAATCGAGGTCCGTTCCATCGTCATGTTCGCATCAACCTAGACAAGATGTTGTTCACTGGATGTTACTCATTCGAGGACGTATACAAGCTGCTGGAGGAATTCCGTAACAAAGGCGGCAAGTTGAAGCAGCTAACCAAGTCAGAAGACGACGAAGACTACGGTGACGACGACTAACCTATTGATTTGCGTGGGATAAATTACCTGTTGACTTTTTGAAAAAGACCATGTATAATGGCCACATAAAGTTGAAAAGGTAAGGAGTTTCACATGAAGTCAGTTTTCGAAGCAGGTCCAGAGTACGTAATGAGCGTCATCACAGATGAAGTAGAGTTCATGTTTGGTGATTATCAAGATCAAGGAATCGGTAGTTCAGACATCAATGCTTGTGTACGAGCAATTGTTCATACGATTGGTATGGACCATCGTGATGTTCCTGAAGTTGAGCTCGATATGATTCGTACAGCAATTCATAATGTTCTTTGTGATCTTGAGGAGGCAGCATAATGTTTTATGATTCAATTGTTAGTGTGCGCAAAGGCGACTTCTACGATTCCAACGGTGCTTCCTTGAAAGGATACATCGAGAAGACTTATTACGAGTTGCTAGAAGCTCTTGGTGAACCTACCTACACAGATGATAGTGTTAGCGAGAAGGTGTCCACTGAGTGGGTTCTTGTAGCAGAAGACGATGAGGACAATCGTTATGTTGCTACAATCTATGATTGGAAGAGTGGTATGGAAGCTCGTGACAATCCTACGACCAAGTATCGTTGGCATATTGGTGGTCACAACTATCGTGCTAGCGAAGTAGTGGACTACGCAATTGAGAATGGAGTTGACAATGACTAAGGCAGACCATTATTATCCTCACATCAACGTAGTTGTTCTCAAGCACGTTCCGTATGGAATTGATCAAGTGATTCCTATCAACTACAAAGAGGCCCAATTGCTGCTTCGCAATTTTGGTAAAGAGGACAAAAGCGAGATGGTCAACAAGTTGTTGTTCGATAGTCTCCATGAGCGGACAGGGATCCGTGGTGACGATGGTAACTGGAAGATTGATCAGTTCTGGATTAATGGTGAAGGTCATTTACTATGACTAAGAAAGAGTATGCACAAGCAGAGCTTGAGAACTCAAAACGAATTTTCAAGTCTGTAACACCGAAGTACACGGTCGACTGGTGGATCAAATGGATCGCATCTATCATCCTTCTATGTGCAGCTGCATTTCGTTCTAGTGGTGTTGCTGAGCTCGCTGTCTATGATATGATTTTGTCATGGATCGGTTGTGCTTTGTGGTGTGTTGTTGGTATAATGTGGAAGGAT
>Ga0196905_1000470_pt1 | contig 16238 bp, 14 predicted proteins | sample CB_VirMetaG_3_FD_169098 | JGI IMG/M metagenome (GOLD analysis project Ga0196905, IMG submission 169098) | Freshwater to marine saline gradient viral communities from Chesapeake Bay - CB_1508_1S Viral MetaG (v3) (version 3) | ecosystem: Environmental > Aquatic > Marine > Coastal | place: USA... | reverse complement strand
GTTGTACTTCTATCATTTACATCAACACCTGCACCCGCACCTGCACCAGCACCTGCACCAGCACCTGTACCAGCACCTGCACCTGCACCTGCACCAGCACCTGCACCAGCACCTGCACCAGCACCTGCACCAGCACCTGCACCACCTCTTGCACCTGCACCACCACCTGCACCACCACCTGCACCGCCACCACCTGCACCACCATCATCACCATCATCATCACCACCATCATCATCACCATCATCACCACCATCATCACCACCATCATCACCACCATCATCATCATCAACATTTATAGGAGTTTGTGGAGGATTCATAGGAGTTTCTACCATTGGAATATCATCAATAGAAATAACGTTGTTTTGTCTAAGATATTGATTTACTCTTGTCTGAATTGTTAAACGCATATCTTTTCCTAAAGAGGCCCAACCAGTAAGTGTTTTTGGGAAAAGAGGTAGTCGATTGGTTGGATTATCTCGATTAATTAGTTTAACAACATTACGTATTCTTAAAATTTCATTTCTTAAGTATTGAGTAGGATTATTCATAGCCATAGTTGGTATACTAATTCCGTATCGAACAGCATAGTTCATAGCTTGATCTTTGGTCATCATTTCATTAGCCCCACCTACAATTAAAGCACTTGTATAATCTTCAATACTCGTTGGAGGAAATTGAATATTAGAAAAAGGTATAGCATTTTTTAAAGGATCAGCACAGTGACGTTTAAATTGACGCTGCATGGCAAAAGCCTCTTCTGGAGAGCGTGCATGTTTAAACATGTTTTTTTATAACTATACTACATTTTTTTAGTTTCCTGTCATTCTGTATGAAGGATCACTATTTAAATTATCATGCATCATCATATCATGACGTATAAATCGTCCATGAGAACTAATACTTTTCTTAAACTCCTCTTTTTTTGGAGGTTCTAAATATGAATACGGTTTTAACTTTTTCAAGTTTACTTTTATTTTTTCAGGTCGAAATGGATTTAAATCACTCATTTTTTAATAATTAATATATATTTTATTTCATCATCGAATCAAAAACAAGATCAGAATTCTCTTCTCTTTGTTCTTCTACATCACCTTGTTGTAGTAAGATCATAGTTGTAAACAAAGCCATTCCAGCGGTACTTCCAAAACTCCACACAGCATCGGGACGAACAGCAATTTTGGCTTGCATTCCTCGTGTTCCAAAAGTAGAAACCCAATTTTCTTGAGTAACAGAAGTGCGAAGACCGGTATCTGGATCCAGTAGAGAAACTACTGGTTTTTTAAAAGGTATACCAGTGTACACTCTTAGATTTACATACTTTTCACCCGATGTACTTTCATAAGTGAAACCTTTCACACTTTTTCTCTTCCCCTCTTTAGTTGCTTTAATTTGGTTGGTAATCACTTGCTCCATCACCTGTAAATTATTCCACAACGCATCATCTACAACCCTTAATGAAATCATACAATACTTTGATTCATTAGCTGCATCGTAAGTTGAAGATAAGTATATGTTCTCAAAGTTGTTGGTATCCAAATAAATACTTGACAATGATCCTGAACGGAACAAACCGTACACACCATTCCGGGTAAGTTTCCATTCAAAAGGAAACGTCAGTTCACCACTTTGAAGAGGAGGAACAAGTGTGGATAGGGGAGTAGACATGAAGTAAAAAAAGTTTTTTCAATTATGTAAAAAAACAAAAAAAGAAAAAATGTTTATAAACAAAATTTTATTGGATAACAAAAACAAAACAAATTATAATTGGTTATCACTTAGTGCACACTTGTTGCAAATGAGGGCACCCCCTGGGTTTAGATCGTAACACAATATGCAGAATGATTCCTCACAGTTCAAATCACCATCTTGAATATAATTGTTGTTGTAATACCTCATCCAATCAGGGTTATGAAATCTAGAATGATCTTGATGAACGAGCTTTGCTCCTCGGAAGGACTGACGTAATCGTGTTTCTTCATATCGAATCATGGACTTTAACTTTTGTAATTTATCCATGGAATTATTAAAATGTTGTTCAACCGCTATGAACTGCTCACTCTTCTCCTCCTTATCCTCGGTGTAATACATTTTCCCTATCATCATGTACATTTCCTTCGTCATGTCAGATAACGGGTAGTCGTGTGATCTCGTATGTAGATGAATTTCACTCATATCCACAGGACTCTTCATCTCTTCACTCATTTTCAAAAAATATAATGACTGAAAACAGAATCGTTTAGAATCCGCATATGCGTCTTTTTCTGATTGGATACTTTAAAACGCATACACGCATATGCGTATTCTTTTTTGATTGGATCAAAAAGAGTAGGTTACTATGTGTTTTTGATCGAAGCGGGAATCGAACCGCAGATAATGTACAAATAAATATTGATTACTTTTCCACTAAGCCATAGAACTTACTCTTATGAATGGATGTAGAAAAAATGTTTTCTATACAGTAAATTGTTTTGTCTGTACAATGGATGAAAAGTCTAATGATTCGTGTGAAGTTTTCAGTGAAATGGAGTATGGTGTAGAAGAAAGTAAAGAAGTAACAGTAGAACCTGATGCAGAACCTGATGCAGAACCTGATGCAGAACCTGATGCAGAACCTGTTGCAGAACAAACTGCTGTAGATAACGTGAAGCAAACACAAGTTGAAATAGTGAAAGCTAGCGATCGCATGAGTGAAGATGATGTTACAGAGTTAAAAGTTATTCGTGAAAAGAAGCAAAAACGTGATACCCAATTAAGTGAAGCACGTAAGAAAGCAGCTGCAGTACGTAAAGAAAAAGCAAAGCAACGGGAAATTCTTCGCATTGAGCAAGCTGCAGAAGCTGTGGTTAAAAGAATGGCTAAAAAGAAAGAAGAAAAGAGAATGAGTAAGAGTAAAAGAAGACGTGAAGAAACTTCTTCTGATTCTGATTCTGAGTCACAGTCTACAAGAAAGCGTTCACGGAAAGTAAAAGTTCACAAAGTTCACAAAGTGATCAGCGAATCAGAAGAAAGTAATAGTAGTAGTAGTAGTGAAGATGAATATAATCAACGTTGGTTTTCTGGACGTCCACTAACAAAATCTGAATTGAGTAATTATAGTATCATTCCTTCTAATTTTCAAAATCCATTTTATTAAAAATAAAAAAACTATGTGTAAACATTTGTATGAACAATGGTGTGAAAAAACTTTGTGTCAACTTGATCAAAACATGCATTTATTACAGTACTTAGATCCTCTGTACGGTAATCAAAATATGTGTACTCTAGCAACAATTCTTGAATGGTCATGTGAATGTAATGAACATTTTCACATTGAAGTTCCTACATTTATAGAAGAGTGTTGTGACAATATGGAGGAAGTTGTGAATGATACCGAACATATAATCATTTGTATGACATGTGGGAATACAAAACATCATGAGAGTCATTCTTTTAAAGATCGAGGCTATTACTTTCAAACAAATGGGAATATTCACCAGAAAACGTTTTATCAACCGATCAAAAATTTTAAAAAATTTTTAACATATTTTATGTATCCAATCACCATTTTTATATCAAAAGATAATTACAACCGTATCCAAGAATTTTGTACCCCACATCGAACAAGTATGCAGCTGTTTCAGTTTTTAAAGAAAATACACTGTTCCGTTGTGTATGAATTTATTCCTAGACTGTTACAGCATGTGGAAGTAAAATGTTTAACTGTGGAAGAGGAGGAAGAAGTAGTTCGAGAGTATGAGAAATTTTGTCATTTCTACAGCACGTTTCGAAAAACTCAATCACGTAAAAGTTTACCGCATAGAGGTTTTTTATTTTTAAAAATATGTAATGTATTAGGTATAGAAAGATTTAACAACTATGTTCGTCAACCTACTTTAAGTCAAACAGTACATAATTTGAATCTTATCTGGAATGAGTTCATGTATCGGCAATAATATCATATACTTTAACAATTTTTTCCCTTTTAGCTTCGGTATCTGTATCCTCCAACCAATCACAATACGTTGGTAACATCTTCGTAAACAATTCACCCTCAAGACCTCCACACTCCTTTATCCACCCTCCTATTTCTTGTGGTGATGCAAAAGATAGAAAGTTGCTGCACATCGTAATATCACCATCAACCAAGAAGTTGCTCTGATTACAGTTACTCCATGGAAAAGTGTTTCCATTTAAACACATTTTACGTTTATCAAACGTATCACACAGCATTTTTGTACTCTGTAACCTAATAATGTCTCGACACTTATTTTTCAGAAAAATCATTTGATTCGAGTAACAAGAGTGAACTTCTCCACGTGCCATGGAAAGCAATGTGTCAAAGTTAACACCTTGAAAACTGGAACGCTTAGAAGTAGTCTGACCAAGTAAGTTATTTATATCCTCCTGTAACTGAATTTCTCGCATCTGTTTTTGAAAACTGTCTGACGATAAGATATTGTTGCCCATACTCACACCCTTACACTTTATGTATGGTGTTTCATCCTTCAACTTAAAAGCATAACACTTGGGTGATACAGCAACAAACCCGTTGGGAACAATATCCTCAGTAGGTATCTCCAACTTCATCTTCCCATATTGAACATCATCCGTCATCTCAGCAGGTAATGGTTGAGAACCACAAAATACTATACTGTCAGTATCGCAATACAGAACTGGTGAATCGTTCGCTTCACACCACTCAAAGTAGGAATACAGCTCCATGCGGGCTTCCGCTAAAATGGCTGATCCCACAGCAGGGCAGGATTTATGATTTACTCCTTCAGGTAATTTCACTGTTACTTCAACAACTTCACCACCACGTGTAGAGAATAATGGATGGATGCTTAACTCCTCCGCTTTCTTACATAACCTCCATAACTCCATTGGTGAATCCACAATGTCTATTTTCTTATCGTTAAACCTCTGGATTGTTTTACCAAAACTACTATTCTGCATTAATTTTGAAGCCTGACGAAGGGACTTATTCTTTTCAATTGTTGGATCTAAAACCCCATCCGCATTTCTTCCCTCACCCCGCATTTTCAATCGCTTCAAGTCTTTAATGAAGTCACGGTAACATTCGGTACGTTGCCATTGACTGTAGCCGAACACTTCCGTCACCACATATCCATGTCGAATAGCTAACTTTAACTCCTCACTATAGTACACCCCACGTTTGTTACGTAGACAAAAGAAGTTCTTGAAGGTACTCCCAACGTTGCGTCGCTCAGGTAACACAGGATACAGCAAATCTTGCGGTGGAACAATCTCAACATCCAAAAACCCATACACTTCTTCACTACACTCACATAGTTTACATACTATATCATACTTTATCTGAGATGTCATGTTATGTAGATGAGGTTGGAATGTGAGTTCACTATACATTTCCCTATACGTTTCAGTATTCTCCGGAAAGAACCACTCAGGATCACCGCCAGGAAGAAACTTACTCTCCATAATGTAGGGGTACAAACTGTTGACATCGTAGTAGTAAATGTTCTTGTTCTCCGAATTCTCAATTGCACCATCCATTAAGTGACGCACAAACACCTCGGTTCGTCCTCCATAAATGGATTTTCTTATCCACCGGGTCTCAGGTAAACTTAGTGACGGATACACTAAATCTTCCAGGTAAAACTGTTGAAAGTAGTAGTGAGACATTTGTCCAATAGTATCGTAGTCATAAAAATCCATTGGATGATCCAAGGCTGAAAATCCACCAGCAAAATCCAAAACAACCTGAGCTAAACACTTTACATCATCCACCAAATACTTTATAGTTTCTTTTTGAATGTCATACGACCATCCACGCTCATCAAAAAAACTTTCATACTCTTCAGATGTGAACTCTCGCTTAAACGTCATTCCCCCAGCTCCACCATGTGAGTCGGATACTTTAAACATAGACGGTGGAATCATACTGCGTATTTCTTCCTCACCACTAATCACTTCATAAATTGTGTCAGGTGATGAAATTAAATCGTACGGAAAGTTCCCCTTTAAAGTTGCCACATTAAAGTCTTTACCAAGCTTATCCAATGATCCTGCCAGGAAATTCATCGTATCACGAAAGAAAAATAATCTCTTGTACACCATGTTAATGTAACGATTGTTGGATCTTAGGGTAGTCAAATGTTCTAACATCCCATTTTCCATAAGGTAACGATGAACAAACAACCAGTCGTACTTCCCTCCATTATGAGCATAAATGACAACTCGTGGACAAACTTCACTGTTGGGATTACTTACTTCCTTCCTCGCATGTCCTTCAACACAAGACTTAATGATACAGCTCTCATGTAAGGTGTAGTTTAACATATCACCCTGTCCACAAGTGTAACAGTTTAAGTTGGCTGTAGCCCGACGACTTACTTTACGTCTCCATGTACGTTTTAGCTTGGCCATAAGTTTAGTTCGACCCTCACTTGTACTCATTTCATTCATAAATGAAGCATGAATAACAACACGCGTCTCCTCAAACTTACGAATGTACATATCTTGCAAAAACTTGAAAAAATCACCAATACAGTCTAATCCGTACGCAATATGAACATCTTCCCCATTTCTCATTTCTTTACTCGTGATCCACCCCGCGGCATAAGGAATTTGAGGAAGGTACAAAGAAGACTCTTGACTACTTTCGTTGAACGGAACAACACTCTCTAGATCAAAAAATATAACTTCCCGTTTATCACTATCACACAAAGTTCGTTCCTTAGGTTTCTGAAAACGAATACGCTGTCTTTCATTGATTTCTCGCACATCCTCACGTCTCCTCAACCTAGCTTCATCAGACTGAAGAGGACACTGAGTTTGTAGATTGTTGACATGATGCCTCCACTCACTCTCACTTGTAAAACGCTCACTCGTTGTATTCTTTGTCGTGTACCGACGCTTCCTTCCGTCCACACATACCTTTAAACAGTCACATGTTAAGCAGACATTGTTTTCAAGATGATACTTCAACCGCTGCTTGCTCTGGAACCGGTGATTACAACGGTAACACTGATTAAAAGGAATAAAAGAGAGGTAACTCTTAATCAAGATGTAGTGATCCTCCACCAAACATAATTTTAAACAATTATTCGTCTCAAACGTTTTCTCATAAATGTTTTCCATTGTTCCGTAGAGTACGTCACCGTGTATATCCAAAACAATGACTTCCATGGTAAAAGCATCTTCAATAAAGGGAATAAACGATAGAGGAACTTCCTTTGTAGTTAACACTTGACCATGTCCCGCATTTGTGGTGAAGTGTGTAGAGAATCCGCTAAACAAAAGATCTGCCAATTGATTCACACTCAAAGTTCGGAATGTATTCTTCTGACTTAGTTGGTGAGCATAACACATCCAGAAACAGTTGTTACTAAAAGAGGATGGTGGAATAAAGACGCCCTTATTATTTTTCAGGAAATTAAGAATACGGAGATCATTAATATAGGAACCTCCGCCGCTAGGAGCAAACCGACCACTTCCAATATCATTCATAATAAGAAAAATGTTTAAAGGAACTTCCAAGTTTTGGTTATCCACAACCTCACTGTTCACATGTTGGTTGTAAATATCTGTAAACCTCTCAAATAATCTCCGAACAAACAATTCCTTGCTTTGATTACCACGCTGAATACCTGGAGTTTGAACAGACCGTGTTCGATTACCAGCATCAACAAAAATAGCAGGGTGATCAATACGACTTAAATCAGAAAAGTTTAGCCGAGCACTTTCAAACACTTCATGAAGCGGTAAATTCACCAACTTTATACCAATGGAGAAAAAGTTGTTTCGAGTGTCACCCTCGAACAGAGGTGAGTAAACAAGTAGGCGAAAGAAAAGAGCTAAGCGGTTCACTCCGGCAGAGACATTGGCATTCGTGCTGTAAGGAAGAAAGTTACCTCGATTACCTCTATTTTCCATTGGTCTAGCAAAACCAAACGGGAAGAAGAAGCTAACAGGAGAGGCAGTTGCCCGAGTTCTTCCTCCACCAAGCTGAACAGTTTGCAAATCAATGTTGTTTGGGTTGTGTGACTGAACAAAAGATTGAATCAAGAAATTATTTCCAAAAAAAGGTTGAATAAAAGCTCCTTCAGGTAAGTTTTCCACTTCCACATCTTCATTATTCTCCTGATCAAAATCTTCAGCATTTAAATCAAACAAATCAAGAGCAAGAAAGTTCATTTTGTAACGGTTAAGTAGCACACGTTGTAGAACGAAATTTTGAAAAATGAGATAACAAAAAAGATCTTATTGGTTAAATATGATTGGTTATAAATCTGTTTACAAACAAAATATGATTGGTTGAATCATCGTAGATGTTCTTAACCATTTTTCAAAAAAAACATGTTCTCAAGTAGATCATCACATGATGATGATGACGATATGAGTACTGAGTTGTTTAGTGTGGAGGAGATTTGTGACTTGTTTGATTTGATGAGTCAAGAGGAGAGTAATCACTCAAGAAGTGACGAATCTGAAGACGAGTATTCTACTGTAATTTCATTCCCACCTTCTCCACCACCAACGATTGAAAAGCCGTATACGTATGAATGGTTTTTCACACCAACGACACGAGCCATAACTGCCATGAATAAACGAATGAGTGAACCGCAGGATTTACCGCATGAAAAAAGAGGTAGAAAATCAAAGGTTAGTATTATTGGTCCACACAGTGATCTATTTTCAACACCTCCAAACAAAATTGGTGTGGTACGTTTTCCTAATGCTGTGTGTGCATTCAAGCAAAGGCCTGAGTTTCAACTCAACCATACTCGCCCTCTCAAAAGGAGGAAGTTCCTTCTTTTTGAGGAAGAAGATAGTAGTAGTAGTTCTTCTCCTTCTTGTGTTCGCACTCTTTTCTGTGATGATGAATAAATTCTTTGTTATATATTAAAAAATGCGTAAGTCCAAGTTTCGTAAGAGTCACTTAAGAAAAAGTCAACATTTGCTTGCTCCAAAACTATTAAATCTTCCAACTAAAGAATATAAGAAATTCCCTTTGGGATTACCTCGTGCAGTGTATGCTGATAGTGTTCAATCCAAACTCCCCTTTTCTACCAAAGCATGGGTTAAATTATCATCTGCTCCGAGGAGTTTATCTGCTCGTCCGTATTCTATTTATAGTTTAAAAAATTCATAGCTCAAAAAATGTTTGTTAATTAATAAAAATGAGTTTATTTAGCAAGCTAAAGAGAAAGGCTAAGAAGGGTCTACGAGTAGGAGTGAAAAAACTCAGAAAGAGTGGAAAGAAATATCTTTCAAAGCCTACTAAAAGGGGAGTTGTAAGAAAAGCTGCACGTGTCGGTAAGGTTGTAGGAAAGCGTGTAGCTCAGAAAGCAATTAAAAATGTTACAGATTTGGTTGATGATGCAAAGTTTCTCAAGGATGTGGTTGAAGCGTAAAATATATATTAATAGTAGTAAAATGAATAGTATTTCCATTGCAACTTTTCTAACTGTTTGTGCTTTGATTTTACAAAAAGTATTTAAATTTTTAAAAAATCGAAAAAGTGATTGCGGTCTAGATACACCTTGTTTTAAATTATACTTTGATATTGAAGAGCCAGAACATAGACATGGACATGAAGATGATGAACATGAAGATAGACATGAAGATGAACATAAACAAAGCTATTTACAGGATGGTGTTCATCTTGAAACTGAAGAGAATAAAGATGATGATGCAGATTCCAACACTTCACTAAGTTCGTTACCTTCTTTTTCTAGTTTAGAACCTAATAATGATGATGATGGTTTAGATTTTAAAACCTTAGAACAAACATTGCACATCTTGGTATCTGATTAAAAAATGTTTACTAGTTAATAAATTATGGGTAAACCTTTACAGCTTACATATTTAAATCCTACAGATTCATCTTACTCTGATGTTGTTTTGAATCGATACAAAACGGTGATCAGACACCCTCGAACTGAATTTCTACAGGGTGAAACGTTTTCTTTTGTACTGAATACTACATCTTTTGTTGATCTACGAAGTATAAAACTAAACGCTGAAGTTAATATCCAAAATCGTGAACCTGCTAGAGCAAGTGATTACTTGATTCCATTTTTGTTTAGTGAAATTACTCTTAAAACAACTAGTGGTGTTATTATTGAACATTTGGATCAAGCTCAAACCGTGGGCTACCTTCATAATCTAACGCAGAGAAAGTATACTGATAATGAAACACAAAGTTCTAACTCAATCAATGTAACCGGACGTTATAATGAGTTTCGATCTCTAAAACAGACAACTGCTGGTACGGCATACTCTATGGAAATACCCGCATATGAACTTCTAGGATTTTTTAATGTTAGCAAAATTCTTAGACTAAGTACTATGGGTGGACTTTTAATCGATTTTAAATTGGCTTCAATGCAAGATGTTCTTCAGATGAACGGAGATACTCACTATTTCCAAAATATACTTCGTACAGATTCTACACCTTCATTTTCCCTGAAAAGAGTAAAAACAGTGTATGATGAAGTTGAAACTACCGATTCTTTTATGCAAGACTATAATGACAACGTTGAACGCAAGGGGTTTACAATAGAGTTTGTATCTTCAGTTATTTCTCGCTCATTTGTTAATAATTTGCAAGGGCAAAAAACTATACCCATTAATCGATCTGTTCAACGTTGTAAATCCATACTTTCTATTGCTCGAACTATTCGTCCTCTACAAGCTCCAGGCACGCCATCACCCGGAATAATTACATCTTACACTGATTTCCTATGTCCTCTTCAAGATGATTTTAGGTATCAGTATAAGATAAGTGGAGACTTCTATCCACGAGTTCCTGTCACTACTTTTCAGGATGCTTACAATGAATACAAGAATGTTGTGGATGGTGATATTACACGACGTCAACAAAGCAACTTGTCTTTTAGAAATTTTTCTACACTTCGAACATTATTTACCGATTACGAAACTTCTGTTGAAAGCATTCAATTTTTTAGAAAAGATGGAACACTAATAGACCCTACTGATCCTGATACAGATCCTGCTGCTACTAAAGCTTATTATGTGAAATTAACTCTAGAAGGAAACATTACTCATGGATCACAAAATTCGATTGGTTGGGGATATCTTAATGATGTCGTTTATTTTCTAAAAGTATCATCGGGTGCTAAGTTTCGGGGAATTATTTCCGCTGATGATGTTTTGACTGTATATTATGATACTGTAGTATATGCAAATGATACAACGTTTGAAGATCAAGACACATTATTACTATATTCTGCTATTGATGAGGAAAATGAAGCAAATGATGGTTCTTTTATGATGTGTACTTCTTTAAACAATATTCATACACTTACTTCAAAGTCTACTCACCCTGTTGAAGCCTCTCAGGCTTTCCTAGAATTTAATTTTAATTCTGATTATGCTACACGAGCTGATAATTATAATTTAGTTAAAACATCAAATTCTGGTTTAATTTGTGTTGATACTTTTCTTATTCATTATGTTACTATGACTGTTCGTGATGGTGAAATTTTTGTATCTAAATAAAAAATATTGTTAAAGTAGTAAAATATGACTTCCATTATTCAAGAGGTTTTAATTAATTCTGAAGATCGTGTTCGTGGGACAAGTTCAGACTTTACTATAAAACTTGCAAACAATGAACGATTATCTGATCAGTTTGATACCGTTGCTGTTTCTCAAATTTCCATTAAAGGAGTTTCTTCTGCTTCCATTAACGCAACGAATAATATTCTATATTTCGATTCCTCTTCATCGCTTTATCTTTACGATATGGCTAGTACAACTTTAACAGATCTAGGATATTCAGATTATGAAGCTGCATCTGTTCACTTTACATTCCCTGAAGGAATATATGATCAGAACTCTTTTACTACTGAAGTAAATAGAGCTAAACCATATGCTGATATTTCAGTTTTTAATAAACCCAGTATTGTGGGTAATCCAAACGCAGATTTTAATTTATTCTACAAAACTGTTATCACAAGCGATAACAATAAATTTTATTTTGATGTTCTCTATACTTCTGTTGTTGCTAGATACACTCCATCCCCCGAACCAACATTTGAAGATTATACAAGACGTCTTGTTAAACAAAACATCATGTATGAAATACCTGAAGGAACGTACACACTTAGTGAAATAAATGAAGCTTTAAGAACTGGAAAACGTAATTGGGGTATGAGTACAAATAATAAGTATCCTCTTACACCAGCATCTCCCAATTATATACTTCTTCAAGGACCAAATTATTTATTGAATGCTGAAATACAAGTCTATCCAAGACTTGAATATGATGAAGAAACCAAACGTTATACGGTTTTTATGGAAGCAGATACTACTGATACAGCTTCAGATACTGATTTGTTTCGACAGGAATATGTTGCCACTTATAATCAAAATAGTATTTTTTCAGTAAAGTATCAATCTAATTTAGTTGGTCAGTACCTAGAAAGTCCTCCGGGGGCGGGGACACATCTTGTGATGCACATTATTCCTTCATACATTGGTGGAGAAGATAGTGAACAAGCTGAGGATAATTTTAATACTCTTATTGGATTTTCTGGGGATGCAAATAAAAAGTATCATGAAACAACGACAATCAATTGGATTCATGAATCTTCTCCTAATTCTCAGAATTTAACTGTTAAAGTTAGAGATTTTTCAATACCTGCTCAAGAGTATGAATTCACTCTTTTTCCTAAGATATTTGATGTAAACGTTCGAAATTTAGTTCCTTTGTTTCCTCAAGCACCTGGCGAAGATTATACTCCTGCTTCTTACACAGGAACTTCTGTTTCTATTGAATTCCCTGCCGTATCTCTCCCGCTAACTTTTCCAACCACTTTAAACATTTCTCCTTACATGACTATTGATTCTGCAGGTAAAGTAAACTTGGGTATACAACAATACACGCATGATGAAACAATAGATTATTCATTTAGACAGGGAGAATTTGTTGTAAATAATCAAGTTGCACTATATTATGCAAGTGATGCGTTAGGAAATTACGATTCAACTTACGTTTTTGATCCTAATGCCGATCCTGCTACACAACCCCTTCCGTCTTATTATGGCATTATTGTTTTAACACTTTGGCCGTCTTATGAGTCACCGTTGACACCTCTCCTCAGATCAACAAACAAAACTCTAGGTTTCTACGGGTTATCAGATGAACCGTACTATAGCGGAATTGTTGAATATAATGTTACTTCAACTCCACTTACACTATCTGATTCATTTCTTTCAACCAATTCCATTTCGTTTAACGTCCCCAAAATTTGTGACTCTTCTGCACCTAACTTAACACAGAGTCCAGAAACCGGTAATGCAGCTGCATACATTGGGAGATCTCCGCTTGCTATTACTCAACCTGGACTAACCTGGGCACTTTGTTCCAACCTTGTACGAAGACCTATGTTAACCACCAAAAATGAATTGCAGCAAGCTTTATGTATTGTTCCTTGTAACAATTCTGGTGCTTACACTTTTACCGAATTTACATATGATCACGACTACGAAATTGATCCCTCAACTCGGTATGAAATGACTTTCCAATTTAGAAACTTAATGGGACAGTTAATCAATTTAGATGGTGAAGTGTGTATATTATTACGTTTTAAGAAGTTTACAAATACCGAACCAGATATTAAGAGACAAAGAATAAATTAATTACTATTATAAAAAGAATATGCCAACAACAACATTTATTTATACTCCAACACAAAAAGAAGCTACTGTTGTTGAAAATTTAGAAGTGAAAGGACCAAATAGTCAAATTGTTATACAGGATGAGAATTTTGATAGTACAGCTGGAACTATTACTAACACTTATCAATCTCTTGGTTCTTTAAAATTTAACGGTCGGTATGCCTTTAGTACTGATATTCGAACGGGAGCTGAAATTGAAGCGATTAATGCACGAAGATGGTTTTCTGCAGAACGTACCCCATGCGACTTACTCTTTAGAGTTGGAACATATGGTATAAGCGGTGTTCCAAACATTCCTTACGAAAGTACGCGAGAAACAACTGATAGAACATTAAATGAAGCACCCCTTGCTATTCGATCATCACGACTAAACAATATTTACACAGCACCTTTCCGTCTTGCTTATTCCTTTTTACAGTTAGATGGAGTAACTGAATTAGACACTCGAGCTGTAAATGTAAATGGTGTACTTGGTAATTACCCCAAAATTCCAGGACTTTCCAAAGTGGATTTTAATAATGGAGATACGGTTGAACAGGTAGTTGAAGGATATGTTCCATCAACAAATTTTTATTGGGATTATGATCCATTAATAGATCCACGACAAAACATATATCAATCACCACAAATTGTAGTAGTTGGATCAACCAGCAATGTTACCACAATATTTTTACCTTGTATTAATGAAGGTGGTAGTATCCCTGAACATTCCTACAGCCGTTTAGATTCAGAAGAGTTTGGATTAAATGAATCAGTTTTCTTTAAAATAATTAATAATACATCAAGCACTATAGATGTAATTGAACCAATTGGTGGTAATTTAATACCTGGGAATTATGATTCAATAACTTCAAATCCTGTTAATTATAATTCAACAACGTTGCACAGTGGAAATTATATTGAATATATGATTTATGATAGAAGTAATGCTACTAATAACTCTGTATTTATAATTACAGCTCATGGTTCTTTACCTTAAGTAGTACTAGTAGTAAAACCTAAAGAGTATATCAATACATTAATACTTTCGTAATTAAATGTTTTTTTTAATTTTTAATTGATTTTATTATGTGAACAAAAAACTCTAGAAAAGCTAAGCTAAGCTAAACATAAGAGAAAAACAACAAAGCAAAACAAGCTAAGCTAAGCATAAGCTGGATTGGTCTCTCGTGTTGAACCAAGTATGGTTGCTAACCAATCAGCCCGCATAATATTCGGATAACTGAAACTGCGATCAAAACCCATCGCCAGTTTCGCACCCCGCAGCCTGCTGTTAACGACATAAAAGGCATGTCGGCTAAACCACTCACCTGTGACGGAATCGCTACTCACGAACTCTGTGCACAGCTTCGTCTCGCCAGTCGACGGTGTACGAGTAAGCGGTACAGTCATCGTCTCACCAGAATAATCGACATTACACCTGGCGGGGCAGCGAAGCTTCATCGGGTTGCTCGGCGTAAGTTGACGCTCTTCATATGAATTCAACGACCTTTGGTAATTAGGACAGTTCAAGTTGATACCTTGCTGTACCCAATTGGAGTAACACTCCATACACATAGTGTGTCTCTTACATTTCACAACATACAAAAGTCCATGCCCCGGAAACTCTTCCACGTTGCTCATATCCGTCATACAAGCCAAACACGTCATCACGGATGAGAACACGTCACGTTGATTATTAACGAACCTTCTCAACTCCCTATACACCTCCCAATGGTTGAACGTTACACTTTCAGAATATCTGGGACAATCTTTAATAATAAGATTCGCCGTATCCACCCAGAAAGGTCGAATATTCCCACTTATGGTAAATGCAACACTACAGAGTGGACCAATCACACGAAGAAAGTACTCATCCTTACTCTCATTCGGAGATTGTTCTGGAATACCGTTATCGCCCCATTCTGTCAAGGTTGTACGATCGCCTGTACTGGAAAGCACGGCAGGAGCCACATGAGGAACCAGTGATCCGCTCCGCTCTTCCTCGTTAGGCGCGTTGGAAGCACCGCCCCACTCATTCAGTCCAGGCGCAATACTAAGTACCTCGAAGTTCAGGCGCCGGCGGGAAGCAGGGCGAGGGTTTTCATCACCACCACTCGCTAACTCGACCCTCACGCGAATACTTGAGCTACTAGGCCGAGCAATAAATGCAGGTGGATTCTCATTGGGTAGAGACCTAGGAGGAGATAATAGGGATAAAGAACTCTCATTGGATGATGATGAAGTTCCGGAAACTGTAGTGTCAACAGACACATTCTCGGAATCTTCTTCGTCAACCGTTAAATCAATCACAATTCGAGTACTTGTAACGTTCCGAGGAGAAGCCTCAGACGCAACGGAAAAAACGTTACCTCTAAAAGGTGATTGGTTCTCACAACCAATACCGTTACACTCAAACAATGTTCGAGAGTCGTTAACGGGTGAAACCGTTTCAGTTAACGTGCACGTAGGACATGAAGGGAACATTTTAACTTCTTGCTTAGAAAAAAATAAGATTATGAGACTGATATCGGAGATACCAACTAATTTTCTTATTGGTCCGGCGAAATTATCCAATCAAATAATTA